>Ga0075418_10006726_pt1 | contig 12959 bp, 5 predicted proteins | sample SoiMetdeltSBSDD2_FD_81776 | JGI IMG/M metagenome (GOLD analysis project Ga0075418, IMG submission 81776) | Bulk soil microbial communities from a Populus tree surrounding site in Tennessee, USA - Soil MetaG P. deltoides SBSDD2 | ecosystem: Environmental > Terrestrial > Soil > Tree plantation...
CGCCGTATCGAGCTCGCCTACAGCCTGATGTTCACCCTTCCCGGAACGCCGGTCCTGCGCTACGGGGACGAGCTTGGCATGGGCGACAATCTCGATCTGCCCGAGCGGGTTTGCGCGCGCACACCGATGCAGTGGTCCACCGAGCCCCAAGCGGGGTTCACCAAAAGCGCCAGACCCGTGGTCCCTGTGATCGATCGCGGACCATATGGCTACGAGCATATCAACGCAGCCGAGCAGCGGCGCGACCCAGGCTCAATGTTGAACTGGATGGAGCGCATCATTCGCATGCGCAAGGAAGTGCCGGAGATCGGATGGGGTAATTTCACGGTGATTCCGACCCGCCACCCTGCACTGCTGGTGATGCGCTACGATTGGCGTAACAATTCCGTGCTGTTCATTCATAATCTCGACAGCAAGCCACGCGAAGTGAGCTTTGCCACCGGCTTGGGAAACGCATCCGACAAGCTTCTGGTGAATCTGCTTACCGATGAACACAGCCGCTCGCGGGATGATGGTCGGCATCACACTACTGTTGGAAGCGTACGGCTACCGTTGGTACCGAGTCGGCGGGCTCGATTACCTGCTCAAGCGCAGCGAAATCGACGGGCAGCCCGAGTTCGGCTCAAGGAGGCGCGCCGCGTCCCGCTGATTTCATGATCTCCGCGACGCGCACGACCTGTTCGTGATTCCTCAACGCCTCCACGGCAATGGGAAGGCGCTGGCGGAAGTTCGGATGTTCATCGACCGTCCCGGGCAGATTGACCTGATCCGTTATTCCAAGGAGGTCCTCGAGGGATATGACCAGCAGCCGGCACGGCGTAGCCGCGAGGAATCTCGCCACCGCCGGAAAGTCGGTCCCCTCGATGCCGTGCTGCCGTAACGCTTGCTCCAAAGCGTGGAATGCCCCTTGGCGCTGTTCGCTCGTCTCGCCGGGGTCGATGCCGAGCGCCCGCTTGACACTGAGGTCGCGGTGGTCCCGCCAGCCCGCGAAGGTCGAAACGTCGTGCGTTCCAAAAGTAACCAGCGCATTCTGGCGATAGCTCTCCGGCGTGGCAAAGGCCCCGTTCCAGCCGCGTTCGAACAGCATCACTTGGTATGACCACAGGCCCCAGTCGGCCAGCGTTTCACGGAAATTGTCGGGAACGGTTCCGAGATCTTCTCCGATGACGATGCAACGGTGCTCCACACTGGCGAGCGCCGCGAGCGCCAGAAGGGCCTCGAAAGGAAAACGAATATATGCCCCCTGCACCGGACGCATGCCGTGAGGAATGACATAGAGACGCTTCAATCCGAGGACGTGATCGAGCCGGATCGCGCCGGCATAAAGCATCGAGGCGCGCAGCATGCGGCAAAACGGATCAAACCGCCGATCTTCGAGACCAACCGGATTGAATCCGGCCAACCCCCAATTCTGTCCAGCGGTATTGAGAATATCCGGGGGCGCACCGACTGCCGTTCCGGACAAGACGGCGTCCTGGTCGCACCACGCGTCAAAACTATCGTTGCGCACCCCGACGGCGACATCGAGATAAAGCCCAATGGGCAAGTTCCGGGCGTTGGCGCGCGCTCTGCAAAGGTCCAGTTGCTCGTGGGCGATCCATTGCACGAACTCGACAAAACCGACCTCTGCCGGCGCACTCTGCCGCAGCCTTTCGATGGCCCCATCATCAGCTCTCTGCCATTCGTCAGGCCATTCCCACCAGGGGCCGACAAATTTCCGGCGCATTACCTCGAAGCACGCAAAGCGGACCAGGGACGGTCCGCGCTGCTGTCGGAAGCGATCGAACGCCTCACGTCGCGCCGGCGTGGCATTTGCGCAAAAGGCTTGGTAGGCAATCCTGAGAGCGTGCGTCTTGACAGTTGCAACCCCGCGGTAGTCGACAATACTCTTCTCTCGGAGTTGTTCGATCTCTTCCGCCATCCCGGCCACGCTGCGCCCGCTAAATTCCGGAACTGCCGCGACGTCGATGTAAAGAGGATTCAGAAAGAGGCGGCTATTGGGAAAATACGGACTTGCCTCGTGCGCCCGATCCTCGAACAAAGCATGCAGCGGGTTCAGACCGATGCCCGCCGCTCCCAAATCCGCGGCAAGGTCGATGAGGGCCCGCAGATCGGAAAAATCTCCGTGACCCCAATTTCCGGACGATCTGACCCCGTAAAGCTGCACCGCGAGCGCCCACACTCTAGGCGGCGACTTTTCACCGCCTTGAAATGCGCATTGCGGGCAAACGATCAGGCACGCGGCGTCGCTCGACGGAGCCGCTTGCGTCGCGACCGTAACATGCAGGCGAAATACCCCATTCGGGAGGGTCGCTGGCAGATTAAGGACGGGTGAAAGGCCCTCACCGCCAGCTAGTTTCTCCTGGGAATAGATTTCCCACCGAAGTGGAAGACCCTCCGGCACCGCGAGGCGGACGACGCGATCGGCTTGGCCTCGCACGACCACGGTCCGTGGCAGCAGCCGAGCCGGCTCCTGTCCCTCCACCGCCAGAGAATCCAAAAGTCTCGCCAGAACTTCCGTATCTACAGATCGCAGATGCCCGAACGCATCACGATATTCCGTTTCCAAGCCGCCTCGAGCGGCACGTTCCAAAATGTCGCTCATGGTCGGCGCGTTCTATGCGGCAGTTGGGCGACGCCTTGGGGGCAAGCAGGTAGCATTTTCCCCACAACCGGCCCACCGACAACCAAGCCGATGCGCGTCGGTTCCACTAGCGCGTTTGCAGGGAGCGCACAAGTTGGCCTTTCCCGCGCCCCCGAACCTGTGGGAGGCTCGGAACCAAAGCGGGGACCTATCGGTTCCACCAACACCCACCCTCCTGCCGTCCGGGCGGGCTGACGGGACGGCAATGCACGATCGAGACGTGACAGCGAACGTGAGCATCCCCTCCGTCGGCGACCTTTCCGGCCGCCGCATCTTCATTGAGGACGTCTATCCGGTCGTCGATGCCGGGCGATTTCCCGTCAAACGCATTGCCGGCGAGGCGATCGAGGTCTGGGCTGATATCTTTCGGGACGGTCATGCTGTCCTTGCCGCAGAGTTGTTGTGGCGGCCTGAGGCTGCGAACAAATGGTCTCGCGCTCCTATGCTTCCGCGCCAGAACGACCGCTGGTCGGGAAGCTTTACGCCGGTGAAATCCGGCAGATACGTTTACGCCATTGAAGCGTGGACCGAAGATTTCGCGACTTGGCGGCGTGACTTTATTGCGAAGAGGGAGGCCGGGAGAGACGTGAGCCTCGAGATCGCCGAGGGCCACAATATCCTGATGTCGCTGAAGTTCCGCAGCTCCGCCCAGGCTCGCCTCATCCGCGAGGTTTGCAGGACCTCAACCGGAACACCCGACCCTGCCGCCCTGTTGTCGGACGAACTTATGGCGGCGGCGAGCAAAGGCAGCCAGTCCGATCTCACCCGCAGCCCAAGCTACCCGCTGGTGGCGGATCGACCGCTGGCGCGCGCCGGCGCCTGGTACGAGATGATGCCGCGCAGTCAATCGCCCACGGCCAATCGCCACGGTACATTCGACGACTGCATCAATCGGCTGCCTGACATAGCCGCCATGGGCTTCGACGTCCTTTACTTGACACCCATTCACCCTATCGGCCGCATCAACCGGAAGGGTCGCAACAATTCGTTGACGTCCGGGCCGGAGGATCCGGGGAGCCCCTATGCCATCGGGGCGGCCGAAGGCGGGCACGATGCAGTCCACCCGCAGCTCGGCACTCTCGATGACTTTCGCAGATTGGTCGCAGCTTGCGCCGATTTCGGAATGGAGATTGCACTCGATTTCGCCGTCCAATGCTCGCCCGACCACCCTTGGCTCGCGCAACACCCGGAATGGTTCAAGCGCCGGCCCGACGGCTCGATTCAGTACGCAGAGAACCCGCCAAAAAAATACGAGGATATCGTCAATCCGGATTTCTACGGCGGGAACCGCGAGGGCCTATGGGAGGCATTGCGCGACATCGTGCTGTTCTGGGTTCGCCAAGGGGTGCGAGTGTTCAGGGTCGACAATCCGCACACCAAGCCCTTTCCCTTCTGGGAATGGTTGATTCGAGACATACAATCGGTCGATCCCGACGTTATCTTCCTGTCCGAAGCCTTTACCCGCCCGAAGGTCATGAAGGCCCTCGCCAAGCTTGGCTTCTCTCAATCATACACCTACTTCACATGGCGTACCGGCAAGGAGGAGCTGCAAGCTTATCTGAGCGAGATCACCGGCTATCCGGAACGCGAGTACTTCCGCCCTAATTTTTTCGTCAATACCCCGGACATTCTGCCTCTGCATCTGCAGAACGGCGAACCATGGATTTTTAAGGCACGCATCGCGCTGGCTGCCACACTCTCAAGCAGCTACGGTGTCTACAATGGCTTCGAGTTGCTTGAACATGAACCGATACCCGGGAGGGAGGAATACCTCAACTCCGAGAAATACGAGTTGACGGTCCGGGACTGGGATCGGCCCGGCAACATCAAAAATTATATCAGTCAGCTCAATCGAATTCGAAGGAACAATCCGGCTTTGCTACAGACCAGCGACCTGCGTTTCGCGCAGGTTGACGACGGCGAGGTGATCGGGTTTGTCAAGGAATCGGCAGCGCGCGATAATGCGGTCGCTGCGGCGGTGGCACTGACCAAAGCAGGACCGAGGGAATTTTGGTTTCATTTCGGCGAACTCGAGATCGGCCCGCCCGACGATCGGCGTCGCGTCAAATGGATTGAAAATCTAGTCACTGGCGAGCGGCATACGCTCGAATGGGGCGGCGTCAGGTTGCGCATCGACCAGGATCAGGACCCCGCCCTGCTGTTCCGCTGCATCGCGTGAAGGTCGTGCCGTGAACGTCGCGCCGGAAATCAAAGTCGAAGCCCAGATCGAGAGCGACGAGCTCTGGTTCAAGGACGCGATCGTCTATCAGCTTCACGTCAAGGCATTCGCCGACAGCAACAGCGACGGGGTCGGGGATTTCGCCGGTCTGACCAGCAAACTTGACTACCTGGAGGATCTCGGTGTCACCACGCTCTGGCTACTTCCCTTCTACCCGTCCCCGGGTCGCGACGATGGCTATGACATTTCGGACTATCGTCACATCAATCCCGATTTCGGCACGATGCAGGACTTTCGCCGCTTTATGCAGGAGGCCAAGCGCCGAAAGTTGCGGGTGATCACCGAGCTGGTCATCAATCACACGTCCGACCAACATCCCTGGTTCCAGCGCGCCCGTCGGGGTCGGCCATCGTCCGATGCGCGCAACTGGTATGTGTGGAGCGACACCGATCACCGTTTCGCGGAAACCCGCATCATTTTCAGCGATACCGAGAAATCAAACTGGACCTGGGATCCGGAGGCGCACGCCTACTACTGGCACCGATTCTTTTCGCATCAGCCGGATCTCAATTTTGACAATCCGCGCGTGCTGCTGGCCATGGTGCAGATCATGCGGCGGTGGCTTGATCTTGGAGTAGACGGCTTCCGGTTAGACGCAATTCCCTATCTGTGCGAGCGCGAAGGAACGAACAACGAAAATCTGCCGGAAACCCACGTGATCATCAAAAAGATCAGGGCCGAGCTTGATGCTTATGCGCCAGGGAAGGTGCTACTCGCCGAGGCGAACCAATGGCCGGAAGACGTCAGCGCATATTTCGGCGACGGCGACGAGTGCCATATGGCGTATCACTTTCCGTTGATGCCGCGCATCTACATGGCGATCGCCCAGGAGGATCGGTTTCCGATCGCCGATATCCTGCGACAAACGCCGGACATTCCTGCGAACTGTCAGTGGGCGCTGTTCTTGCGCAACCACGATGAACTCACGCTCGAAATGGTGACCGATGTCGAGCGCGACTATCTTTGGTCAACCTACGCGACCGACCCTCGCGCGCGCATCAATCTCGGGATCAGACGCCGCTTGGCATCCTTGATGGATAACGACCGGCGAAAGATCGAGCTCATGAACTCGCTTCTGATGTCGTTTCCCGGCACGCCGATCATCTATTACGGCGATGAGATCGGAATGGGCGACAACATCTACCTTGGCGACCGCAACGGCGTGCGCACACCGATGCAATGGACGCCCGATCGCAATGGCGGTTTCTCCCGTTGCGACCCCGCGCGGCTCTACCTGCCGATCATCATGGACCCGGTCTACGGTTACGAGGCGGTCAATGTCGAAGCCCAATCGCGTAGCCTGGCCTCCCTTCTGAGCTGGACCAAACGTCTGATATCGGTCCGCAAGTCGAGCAAGGTGTTCGGCCGGGGATCATTAAGTTTCATCCGCCCCGCGAACCGCTCGGTGCTGGTGTATGTCCGACAATATCAGGGAGAGGTGGTGCTCTGCGTCGCCAATCTGTCGCGTTCGGCACAGGCCGCCGAGATCGACCTTTCGCCCTGGCGCGGGCGTGTTCCGTTCGAATTGCTTGGGCGCACCAACTTTCCCCCGGTTGGAGAAGCTCCCTACCTCATCACCCTCGCGCCGTATGGATTCTTCTGGTTCCTGCTTTGCGAACGGGACACGTCGAAGGTTGAAGCATCGAGCACGCCAGCGGAATTCGAGACGCTCGTCCTCACCCAGGGCTGGAGTTCCCTTGCCCAAGGCCAATCCAGGTCCGTGCTCGAACGCGACGTACTTCCAGCGTTTCTGGCCAGCAAGCGCTGGTTTGCAGAGCGCGGAAACTCGTCGACGAGCGCCCGTATCTCGGCGACCATCCCGCTCGTCCCTTCCGACCCCGGGCTTGGTCTGGCGATCATCGAGACCAAAGGCAGCCAGGCTCCCGCGAATTACCTGCTGCCCTTGACCATCAGTTGGACCCGCTTGGACCGTGGGCGCTACAACCCGAACGCTCTCGCCGCCGTCCGCCGCGGGTCACGGGAAGGCACCCTGCTCGATGCCACGACGGATCCGCGCTTCATTGCATTTATGCTCGAGAGCTTGCGTGCCTCGGCGACAATCGCCACCAATCACGGATGCATCGAATTCAAGCCAACGTCCGAGCTTTCCCAGACTGCTCCGACGGCAATGAACGACGTTCATGCGGTAGATGCGGAACAGTCGAACACCACCGTTGTTGTGGAAACCGATTGTGTCGTGAAGCTTTTTCGCCGCCTCGAGCCGGGCATAAATCCCGAAATCGAGGTCGGGCGCTTTCTCACCGATACGGTTCGGTTCTCCCATGCGCCACCCCTGCTCGGGTCGGTTGAACTGGTTGAGAACGGCATCACCAGCGCGATCGCGGTCGTGCATGGCTTCGTGCAGAATCAGGGCGATGCCTGGACCGTCACAGGCGCATATCTCGACCGCTTCGTCGAGGAACAGCGCCTGCTTACCGCCGAAGCCGCCGGGGAAAGCGACGAACAGGCGGCTTACCTTCGACGGGTGCACCAAGTGGGACGGCGGGTCGCCGAGTTACAGCTCGCTCTCGCAAGCCGCGATGACCTGCCTGATTTCGCGCCAGAGCCGATTACCGCCGACGACGTCCGAAGCTGGACGGACAGCGTCTTGCGACGCGCCGAGCACACGCTGGATGAATTGGCCAGTCGGCGGTCGGACCTCACGGATAACGACCGCCAACTCGTCGATGCGCTGTTGTCGTATCGCGCCTCGCTGCCGGCGCGATTACGCGAATTGCTGCCGCGGAATATCGACGCCATGAAGGTTCGCCATCACGGCGATTTCCACCTCGGCCAGATGCTGATCGTGAAGGACGACGTCGTCATTATCGATTTCGAGGGAGAACCCCGTCGCAGCATTGAGGATCGTCGCCGCAAGGCCCCTGCGGCACGTGACGTCGCCGGTCTGATTCGTTCAATCGACTATTCCGCGATTGCTGCGCTCGAACGCGCCTTGAAATCTGCCCCAAACGAGCACGGGAAGATCGCGCGCGCGCTCGATGGCTGGCGCGAGCTGTCCGTCTCTGCGTTCCTGAGCGCTTACCGACAATCACTGAGCGACGCGAGGCTTTGGCCTCGGTCGTTGGAGTCCGCGGACCGTTTGCTCGATTTCTTCCTGTTGGAGAAGGCGTTCTACGAAATCGAATACGAACTCGCGCATCGGCCAAACTGGTTGCGGGTCCCGTTGGCCGGCACATGGCGGATACTTTCGCGCTCGGAGCGCGCGGTTGAATGACCTTGCTTACACCAGAAGCCTATGCGGTTCTCGAGGGTCGCCATTCCGATCCATTCCGCTATCTCGGCCCGCATCTCGAGGGCGACCTCCCCGTCGTACGCGTTTTTCTCCCTGACGCAGAGGGAGTGCTCCTGGTCGACGAACAAGGGCACGAATGCGATTTGCGACGCATTCACGACGCCGGTCTGTTCGAGGGTCGTTTGGCGAAAGCTTTGCGCCGCTACCGCGTGCGGGCGCGTTATGGCGAACGGCAGGTCGAAATCGAGGATCCTTACCGTTTTCCGCCGATCTTGTCGGATCTCGATCTCTACCTGCTCGGCGAAGGGACGCATATGCATCTCTACGAAAAGCTGGGCGCCCATCCGATGGAGCTCGATGGCGTGCCAGGTGTGGCCTTTGCGGTCTTCGCACCCGCGGCCCGGCGCGTCAGTGTCGTCGGTGATTTCAATCTCTGGGATGGGCGACGCCATGCGATGCGGGTGCGCGGTAACGGCTTTTGGGAAATCTTCGTGCCCGACGCCAAGGCAGGCGCCAAGTACAAGTATGAGATCGTCGGGCCGGACGGGCGATTATTGCCACTGAAGTCCGATCCATTGGCCTTCGCCGCCGAGGTGCGGCCACAGACCGCCTCGATCGTGGTCGATCCCCGTGCGGTTGAACGTCCTCGACCCGCTCCGGCGAACGCGAATGCGTTGAGCGCACCAATTTCAATCTATGAAGTGCATCTCGGGTCATGGCGCCGCCGACCATACGAAGGAAGCCGTTGGATGAGTTACCGCGAGCTGGCGGAAGAGCTGCCTGCCTACGCGCGCGATCTGGGATTTACCCATATCGAGTTTCTGCCCATTAGCGAGCACCCGTTCGACGGCTCCTGGGGCTATCAACCGACCGGCCTGTTCGCCCCCACCAGCCGCTTCGGGACGCCGGCCGAGTTTGCCGCGCTGATCGATGCATGCCACCGCGAAGGTCTCGCCGTCATTCTTGATTGGGTGCCGGGCCATTTTCCCGACGATCCGCATGGGCTCAGCCGCTTCGACGGAACGGCGCTGTACGAGCATGAGAATCCCATGCAAGGCCGTCACCTGGATTGGAACACCCTCGTTTACAACTACGGACGGACCGAGGTCGCGAATTTCCTGCTCGCAAGCGGCCTGTTCTGGCTGGACCGATACCGCATCGACGGGCTGCGCGTCGACGCCGTCGCTTCCATGCTCTATCTCGATTACAGCCGACCCGCAGGTGGTTGGATCGCGAACAAAGAGGGCGGACGCGAAAATCTTGAGGCGATCAGTCTTCTTCGCCGATTCAATTCGGAGGTGTTTTCACGGTTTCCCGAAGCGACCACAGCAGCAGAGGAATCGACAGCTTGGCCGATGGTTTCGAGGCCAGTCGATTGGGGCGGTTTGGGCTTCGGCTATAAGTGGAACATGGGGTGGATGCACGACACCCTCAACTATATCAGCAAAGATCCGATCTACCGCCGCCACCATCACGGACAAATCCTATTTGGCTTGCACTACGCATTCTTCGAGAATTTCATCCTGCCGCTGTCACATGACGAGGTAGTGCACGGGAAGCGTTCCATTCTCGGCCGCATGCCGGGGGACGAATGGCAGCGCTTCGCCAATTTGCGCGCCTACTACGGTTTCATGTTTGGCCACCCGGGCAAGAAGCTGCTGTTCATGGGCAATGAATTCGCCCAGGAAAGCGAATGGCGTCACGACCATTCGCTTGATTGGCATCTCCTCGAGAAGCCGGCGCATGCGGGGATTCAGGCATTGGTCCGTGATCTCAATCGCCTTTACCGATCCGTGCCGGCCCTGCACGCCCTTGATTGCGAGGACAAGGGATTCGAATGGCTGATCATGCACGACGCCGATCGCAGCGTCTTTGCGTGGTTAAGGAAAGGGCGCGATACGCACGAGCGTTGCCTGGTTGTCGTCAACTTCACGCCTCAGGTCTACCGCGACTATCGGATTCAGGTTCCTTTCTCCGGGATCTGGCGCGAGGTCCTGAACACCGACTCGGCGGCCTATGGTGGCAGCGATGTCGGGAACGGCGGCGCAGTCAGGACATGGGACGAGGGCGCAATTCCCGAGGTCAGCCTTGTTGTTCCGCCGCTTGCAGCAATTTTTCTCGTCCCGGAGCGCTGATTTGCGGCTTTCGGCTGGCGAACCGCACCCGCTGGGGGCGACATGGGACGGCCGAGGCGCGAATTTCGCGCTGTTTTCAGCGAATGCCGAGAAGGTCGAACTGTGTCTCTTCGACAGTAGCGGCCGCCGCGAAATCGAACGTATCGCGTTACCTGAGCGCACTGAGGATGTCTGGCACGGCTATCTGAACGACGTCGCGCCCGGTCAGCTCTATGGCTATCGGGTTTACGGCCGCTATGAACCCGAGCGCGGCTTCCGCTTCAACCCTCACAAGCTGCTCATCGATCCTTATGCCAAGCAACTGACCGGGCGCATCGTCTGGAGCGATGCCCATTTCGGCTATCGCGCCGGCAGCGCGCGCGCCGATCTGTCTTTCGATCGACGGGATAACGCGCGCGGAATGCCGAAGGGCGTCGTCATCGACCAAGCTTTCACCTGGGGGGAGGAGCGCAGGCCATCGGTTCCCTGGGAAGACACAGTCATCTACGAAGCTCACGTCAAGGGACTGACGCAGCAACGCGGCGACGTCCCGCCGGCTTGGAGGGGCACCTTCCGGGGGCTCGCAGCGCCGGGCGTCATCAGCCATCTTCAACGGCTTGGGGTGACCGCGCTCGAGCTGCTTCCGATCCATGCCTTCGTCGACGATCGACACTTGGTCGAGCGCGGGCTGAACAACTACTGGGGATATAACACGCTCGGGTTTTTTGCACCGGCACAACGCTATGCGCTGGAGCGGCCGCTCGACGAATTTCGTTCAACCGTCTCGCGCCTGCACGATGCCGGTATCGAGGTCATCCTTGACGTCGTCTACAACCATACCGCCGAAGGCAATCACCTCGGCCCTACACTGAACTTTCGCGGCATCGACAACACGTCATATTATTGGCTTTTACCGGACCAGCCGCGCTATTACGATGACTTCACCGGCTGCGGCAATGCGCTTAATCTCGCCCATCCCCGTGTGCTGCAGATGGTGATGGATTCGCTGCGCTATTGGGTCGATATCTGCCACATCGATGGATTTCGGTTCGATCTTGCCAGCACGCTTGGGCGAGGCCCTAATGGATTTGATCGCGGAGCGGCGTTCTTCGCCGCCCTCCGGCAAGACCCGGCGTTGGCTGCAGCCAAGCTGATCGCCGAGCCTTGGGACATTGGGCCCGGCGGATATCAGGTCGGCACGTTTCCACCGGGCTGGTCGGAGTGGAACGACCATTTTCGTCGCACGCTTCGCCGCTATTGGATGGGCGAAGGCAATATCATCGGTGAGCTCGGTCGTCGCATGACCGGCTCTGCCGATCTATTCGACCACGATCGTCGCAGTCCACGATCGAGCGTTAATCACGTCACTGTCCATGACGGATTCACGCTCGCCGACTTGGTCAGCTATCACCGGAAGCATAATCTGGCGAATGGCGAGCATAACCGCGACGGCTCGGACGATAACCACAGCACGAACTGTGGTGTCGAGGGAGCTACGGACAAGCCCGAGGTCCTTAAGCTCCGGCGTCAGCTGCGGCGCAATCTGCTCGCAAGCCTGATGTTGGCGCAGGGCGTCCCATTGCTGCTGGCCGGAGACGAGGTTGGGAACAGCCAGCACGGCAATAACAATGCCTACTGTCAGGACAACCCGGTCGGATGGGTGGATTGGTCGGCGCTGGGTGGCGATGATGAGGACGACCTTTCCTCGTTCGTGGCGCAGCTCACCGAACTGCGTCGGCGTTTTCCCCAATTGCGCGCGAGGCGATGGGTCCAAGGACGTCGTGCCGATGGCTCCTTTGGCGTCTTGTGGTTGACGCCCGAGGCCACCGAGATGGCGGAGCAGGACTGGCATTTTCCCCAAGGACGATTCCTGTCCTATGTTCTGGGTCCGCTGCAGCAAGGAAAGCCGCCCCTCTATCTCGTGTTCAACGCGGCGACGGAGACGATCGAGTTCACGCTCCCTGTCCTCCAAGAGTACGGCTGTTGGACCATGCTGTTGGCAACCGCGCCGATGTCCCGCATGGAGGAGGAATTCGCGTCGGGCTCGACGCTGGAGGCACCACCGCGATCGATCCTTGCGTTTGCGGGCGCGACATGACGGCGTGCGCGCGCCCGGACGCCGCGCTCAGCCGCGGGGCTAAAGACGTGTCGATCTGGAGTGGCGGCGCGAAGGATTTGCTCTTGCACTGGCATATATCCTGCATCACCGGAGCGGGCTAATGCCTCCCTCGATTCCAGTCGCTACTTATCGGCTCCAACTCACCGCGGACTTCACCTTCGACCAAGCCGCCGCGCTCGTGCCCTATCTGAGGGCCATCGGGATCAGTCATCTCTATTCGTCCCCATTTCTCAAGGCGCGCGCAGGCAGCACACACGGATATGACGTGGTGGAGCACAATTCGCTCAATCCCGAGCTCGGCGGCGAAGAAGCATTTGAGCGCCTGTGCGATTCGCTCAAAGCAGCTGATATGGGTCTCATTCTCGATTTCGTGCCCAATCACATGGGCGTTCACTACGCCGACAACCCCTGGTGGCTCGATGTCCTGGAATGGGGACCGAAGTCTCCATACGCTGCTTCGTTCGATATAGACTGGCAGACGCTGCCCGGGCGTCCGCGCGGCGGCGTCCTGATCCCTATTCTCGGAAGCTCGTATGGCGAGGCGCTGGAAGGCGGCGAAATCGAGCTGCGATACGATGCGGGGGAGGGCA
>Ga0075418_10006727_pt1 | contig 12959 bp, 10 predicted proteins | sample SoiMetdeltSBSDD2_FD_81776 | JGI IMG/M metagenome (GOLD analysis project Ga0075418, IMG submission 81776) | Bulk soil microbial communities from a Populus tree surrounding site in Tennessee, USA - Soil MetaG P. deltoides SBSDD2 | ecosystem: Environmental > Terrestrial > Soil > Tree plantation...
ATGATCTCGCGCGCCACGCCCATCATTCTCATGACCGCTGGACCGGCGCTGCGCCAGCACCAGATCGAAGCGCTGCGCGCCGGCGCGTGGGAGCTGCGCGGCGATCCGCTCGACATAGAAGAGCTGGTGCTGCGCCTCAGCGTGTACGTGCAGGGCAAGCTCGAGCTGGATCGCCTCACGCACGAAGGGCTCATCGACGAGAGCAGCGGGCTGTACAACGAGGCCGGCGTGACGCGGCGCGCGCGCGAGCTGGCCGCGTTCACCGCGCGCGAAGGCCTGCCGCTCGCCTGCGCGGTCCTCGAGCCGAGCGACAGCGTGCTGACCGGCGGCGCCGCCGACCAGCTGGCGATCGCGGTCAAGCGCGCGGGCCGCGTGTCCGATGCGATCGGGCGGACCGGTCCCGTCGAGTTTACGGTGTTCGCGCCGGCGACCGACGAGACCGGCGCGGAAGGGATGGTGCAGCGCATCACCGATGCGGTGTCGAGCAGCATCGGGGTGCGGCTACGGTCGGGAATCAGCGCCGACGTGGGCGGGCCGAGGCAGTCGCGCCTGTCCTCCGCGTACGCCGATCCGCACCGCTTGTCGCCGCCCGATTTGCTGGCGCGCGCGCGCGACGCGCTGCACTAAGAGCTGCGGCGGTGGGGGCCGCTGGGGCGGCCATTGGGTGTCGGCTCATGCGCACCGCTGAGACGCGGCCGATGCGACCCGCTGTTGCGCACCGGATGCTTGCCGCTGTGCCGCGCGGCGCGCGGCCCTGAGCGGCGCGCCGGCGCGATCGGCAGGTCCACCTCGAAGAAGAACCGCGTGCCCCACTCGGTGCGCGACTCCACCTTCAATTCCGATTTCATCGCGCCCGCGAGCCGGCGGCAGATCGTGAGCCCCAGTCCCGCTTGCGAAAACAGCTGACCGCGCCGGCCCGCTTCCTTGCGCAGCGGCTGGAACAGCGTGGTGATCTTGTCGGCGGGGATGCCGCGGCCGCTGTCGCGCACCGCGAACTCGATCCGCGTGTCGCCCTCGGCGCGATTGAGCTCCTGGGCGACGATTTCGACGTAGCCCTGATCGGTGAACTTGAGCGCGTTGGTCGTGAGATTGAGGAGAATGCGGCTCAGCGCGACCGGATGGCCGATGCGCTGATCGCGCGTGGGCGCGAGCAACCGGACGGTGAGGTGCTTCTCCTCGGCGATCGGCCGCACGATGTCGCGCACCGCTTCGAGCATCGCGGTGACCGAGAATGCCGTCGCCTCCGACTCGACGAGCTGATCGCCGCCCTGCGTGAACTCGATGATATCGCTCGCCACCGACGAGAGGCCGAGCGCCGCCGTGTAGATCAGGCCGAGCTGGCGGCGCTGCACGTCGTTCACCGCGCCGCTCTGACCGCGCTGCAGCGTCTCGGCGAGCACGAGGATCGAGGTGAGCGGCGAGCGCAGGTCGTGCGCCACGTCCATGAGCAGCGCGAGCCCGTCGGCGCCCGACAGCTGCTGCGCGAACGTCTGCGCCCAGTTGGCCTGGATCGTGACGCGCACGCGCTCGATCGCGATGAGCAGCGGCAGCAGCTCCGTGTCGGGCACGCCCACCTCGCGCCACCCTTCGACCACTTCACCGCGCAGCAGCTCGAGCAGGCGCCGGCCGACGGCGGAGTGAATGCGCGGATCGACCTTGGGACTCTCCGCCACCGCCACAGTGGTGGACAACCACGCCTGATGAATGGCCTCGGCGAGCACGCCGAGCAGCTCGGACACTTCGTCGGGCCCCGTGGAGCGCGGGCGTTTGCCCCAGCGTGAGAGCACCGCGCGAATCGCACCTTTGAGCACCTTGCAGGAACTGCAGCGCGCGTCCGCGCCGAAGGGATGCGCCAGGGGAGGGCGTGAGCGCCGTGGTGGCAACGGAATCGGGGTTACCCGCGGCTGAGAAGGGGGCACGCGAGTGGTACCCCCCGGGAATCAGCAGGGTTCAGCGAGGGGGATGGTTACGGCTTGATGAATCCCTCCCGAATCGCGTACCGCACGAGGTTGGCGGTGTCGTGCACGTTGAGCTTTTTCATCAAGCGTCCACGATGAAACTCGGCCGTTTTCACGCTGATCCGCAGCGCGTCGGCGATCTGCTTGGTCGACTTCCCCTCGCCCACGAGCTGGAGCACCTGGCGTTCCCGCGGCGTCAGGTGTGATTTCCCCCCGTTGTCCGCCGTCGCGCAAGCCTCTACGATTGCCTGGGAGGCGCCGGGGCTGACATACAGGCGGCCCGCCCGCACTTCCTCTATAGCGTGTACCAGGTCGTCCGACCCCTGGCTCTTCTGCACGAACCCCCGCACCCCCACCTGCAGGGCCTCCCGGACGAACCGGGCGTCTTCGACCCCGGACAGCAGGATGACGGCACAGGTGGGAGCGATGCGGGCGATTTCGCGGGCGGCATCCACGCCGTTGAGCACGGGCATGGCGACGTCCAGGACCACGACGTCGGGCGCGAGCCGCCGCACGGCGGCCACCGCGGCGCTCCCGTCCGCCTCATCCGCCACGACTTCGAGGCCCCGTTTCTCCAGGAGGGCCTTCAACGCCTGCCGGAGGACCAGATGATCATCCGCCAGCACCAACCGGACCGGCATCTCATGCTCCAAGCTCGCGTCGTTTGATAATGCGGTGCCTGACTGCGCTCGGCCAGTCCGTCGCCCCGGTTGCAGTACGCGACCGGGATGCGATCGGCATTCGGGGACGATTCGGCGTTACCGGCTCAGCGCGACGACGCCGATTGCGGTCGCGAGACCGGTGACGATGATGCCGGCGATGCGCCACTTCGATTCGGGATCGCCCTGTCCCTTCGGAACCTGGATGCGATCCCCGGCACGCATGCCCAGCGCGTCGAGCGTGGCGCCGCGCGCGATCGCCTCCTGGAGCGCGCTTTCACTCATTAGCGTCGAATTGCCGCGCACGACCGTGAGTCGATCGATGCGCGCGTCCTGCGTCGCCCCACCCGCGAGCATCAACGCATCCGGGAGCACGAGATCGATCGGCACGGCGTAGAATCCCGGCCGCTCGACTTCGCCCATGAGCGAAATCCTGATCAGGGCGCGTGCCTGCACCGACTGATCCTTGAGGTAGCGACCCAGCGCCCGAGCGAGATAGGCGTCGAGGTCAGCGCGCGGCACACCGGCCAGCGAGATCTCCCCGATCTCGGGAAGCCGCAGCGCCGGCCCGGTCACGACGGTGAACGTATCGGACAGCGTCGAGTCTCCTTCCACATGCAGCAGGATGCGATCACCCACCTGGAACGGGGTGGACCGTCCCGGCCCCGCCGTTGTCTGAGCCATTCCCGGCGACGCCAGCAGCAGCGCCGCCGCGATCGATAACCAGAGCGCGTGGGATCGCATCATATGACCAGCGGACCAGCCGTCTCACGGCTGTCCCGCTCCTCCGCCGACTCATAGCCGGGCAAGTAGTAGGAGTAATACGCGTAGTAGCCGTAGGCCGCCCCCTTCGGGACGTCGTTCAACACCGCGCCGAGCAAGCGAATCGGGAGGCGATCGAGCACCTCGAGTTTTGCTCCAGCGATCTCGCGGTTCGAGTGGCCGGTGCGCAGCACGACGAGCAAGGCACCGGTCACCGTGGCGAGGACGAAGGGATCGACGCCCGCGGTGAGGGGTGGGCTATCGATGATGATGACATCGAACTCGGGTCGCAGCTGCTCGATCAGATTTCCCATCGCCGGCGACCCCAGCACCTCGGGCGCACGTTGGGTGCGGGTGCCGCAGCCGATCAGGTGCAGCCGGGGATACGCCGTCGTTTGCAGAATCTGCTCGGTCGTCGCCTGCCCCATCAGGAGATCGACGAGACCGGGCTGGCGGTTGGTCTTGAACCGGCGGTGCTGCTGGCCGCGCCGCGCATCGCCGTCGATCAGGAGCGTGCGATGCCCGCCCTCGGCAAATGCCAGTGCCAGGTTCGCCGACAGGAACGATTTCCCGTCGCCCGGTCCCGGGCTCGTGATCGTCACGAGCAGCGGCTGCGCGGGACCATACTCGTGGATCACGTTGAGGCGCACACCGCGCATGGCCTCGACCACTTCGGCCGGCTCCTTGTTGCGGAGGTGGGGCACCACGCCGAGGATCGGCAGGCCGAGGTCCCGCGAGACCTGCTCGGGGTAGCGCACCTTGGCATCCATGCGGTCGAGCACGACCGCGCCGATCATCCCGATGGCGAGGCCCGCGATCAGACCCATCATGAGCAGCCGCGGCGCGGTGTTCTTGATCGGGCGCTGGGGCACGACCGCCGGATCGAGCACGCGGACGTCGGGCACGGTGGCTTCGGCGGCCAGGCGGGCCTGATCGAAGCGCTCCTGCAGCGCCGTGTACGTCTGCTCTTTGAGCTGCGCATTGCGTCGCAGGCGCACGTCTTCGATGGTTCGGGCGGGAATGCCCCGCAGATCCGCCGAGGCGGTGTTGGCCTGCCGCGACAGCTCCGACTCGCGCGCCGCGAGCTGCGCCGCCACGCTCCGGGCGAGCGTGGGAATCGTTTGCTGCTGGAGCTCGCCGATTTGGCGCAGCAAGCGCTGGATCGGCGGATACTCGTCCGCATAGTGATAGCGATAGGCGCGCAGCTGTGCCTGCTTGTCGCTCAGCTCCTTGAGGGCATTCGCCAGCTCAGGTGACTGTTGCACCGACGCGATCGAAGCCAACGCCTCCGGCTGCTCCGCGACGAACCGCTCGATCCCCTCGCGATCGCGGCGCAGCTGGTCCCGGTCGGCCTGCATGGCGAAGAAGCCCGCGCGCGCCGGGTCGCGGGTCTCAGCTCCCCCCACCCCCTCGCCCCCACTCCCGCCTGCCTGCTGATCCGACGGCAGGGTGATCGTGCGGGTCCGGAATCGCTGCAGCGCCGTTTCGGCATCGTCCAGATTGCGCTGCGCGGTGTTCAGCTGGTCTTCCAAAATCCGGGTCAGCTCGGTGAGCTTTTCGCGCTTGAGCTGCGCGGCGACGGCCACGTAGCGCCCGGTGACCGCATTCAGAATGTTCGCAATGAGGACCGGACTGGTGCCGCGCAGCTCGACGGCGAGGAAGTTGCCGTTCAGATCCATCCGGATGTCGAGCTGCTCGCCGAGCCGAGAGGCGGCATCGCGCGGCGCCACCAACGCGAACTCGAGCGTGCGGCCGCGCGGCAACGTCTCGGCTGTTGGCGCCCAGCGGAATCCCAGGCGGCGTCCCACCGAGTCACCGACGGTTCCGTGCTCCAGCTCCGTCCCATCGTGCGTCGCGAGCGTGTACTCGCGCCCCGATGGGCTGACCTTGAACGCGTATTGGCCCGGGCGGAACGCCTCGGTGACGTTGAAGCTGGCGAAGCTCGGCCGGTCGCTCAGGCGTTTCGTGTCGAGGTACAGCCGCTGATCGCGCACGACCTGATCCAGCACGATGTAGGACCGCAGCAGCTCCACCCAGTCGTCGGCCTCGAGCAGCGCGCCCTGCCGGATCGGGCCGCGGGCTTCCATGCCGCGGTCGCCACCGCGACGGTCGGGGACGTCCACCCACACGTTCGCCTGCGCCTTGTACACCGGTCGCAGCTGCCGGCTCGCCGCGAACGCGCCACCCAAGCCGAGCGCGACGGAGAGCACGATCAACCACTTGAAGCGGAGCAAGGCGCTGGCCACGCGGCGCCAGTCGGGACCAGACTCCGATTCGGGCGCTGGGGAATGGCCGTTGCGCGGGAATATCTCTGCGGCAGGCGCCGGAGCCACCGCCGGCGCAGTGTGAATCATCGGCAAGTTTCTGTGAGTCATAGCAGCGCAGCGGGGCAAAACCTGTACCTGCTTTGAGGCGTGCATCGCGTCAGCATCCGGGTCGCGACCGGCGTCGCACCGTTGCAGCGCTACCACAGTTGGCGCCTGCGTGTGCGCGGATACTACAGTTGGCGTACCCCTGCGACATCCGTCGCTTTGGGCTGGCCGCGTCGGGTGGGCTCCCAGAGCGCCGTTCCGTCCCCGCCCAGCGCGCGGAGCCAGGCCTGCAGCGCGGCGATGGTGCTGCTCACGGCGTAGGTGGGAAGCGCGATCAGGCGTGGTACCGCGCGACCGTCCGGCCACATCCACCCGATCGCGGCGGCAAGCACCGCCGCTCCTCCCGCCCCGAGCGCCGCCCGGGCCCACCACTGACGCGCGGCGAGAGCGCCGAGCGCCATGGCCGCAAGCAGCAGCGCCCAGGGCGCGAGCCAGCGGCAGAGCTTGTGGCTCCAGAGCATCCAGGCGAAGCCGCGCTTCCCGGCGGGCAGCGGGTTCAGCAGCGCGCGTTTGAACCAGAGCGTGCGCAGCCCACGCGCCATCGTGCGGACCTTGCGCCGATACTCGCGCCGCACGGATGTGCTGCGCGGGACATAGCAAATCGCCGCCGGCACGGAGACCGCTCGGTAGCCCGCCTCCCGCGCGACCAGGGCCGCGCCGAAGTCACGGCTCAGGCCATCGGGCATTGTCGCCATGTGCAGTGCGTGACGAATGGCGTACAAACAGCCCGAGGCGCCGACGATACCCGACAGCGAGGTTTCGAGATCGCGCACCCACATGTCGTAGCCCACGTACGCGTGCTCTCCGGGATTGGTGCGCTGGTCGATGTTGGACACGCTGACGTCACGACCGGACGCGACTCCCACCGACGGGTCCTCGAATGCCTGCACGAGGTGCTTCACGGCCGCCGCGTCGATCCGCACGGATGCGTCGGTGTTGACGATGATGTCGCCGCGCAGGCACAACCGGGCGGCGTTCTCGGCCGCGGTCTTCCCGCGCCGCTGGGGCAGGCGCAACAGCTCGACACCCTGCGTTGCGAACCGGGCAACGACGTCGTCGGTCCCATCAGTCGACGCATCTGAAACGACCAGGATCTGCCGCCGGTCGGCGGGATAATCGATCGCGAGCACTTGCTCGAGCGTGCCGGCGATGGTTTCGGCTTCGTTGTAGGCGGGCAGCACGATGCTGATGGTGGGCCAGTCGGCCTCACTCCCTGGCCCACGCTCCGTTCCGGAGCGGGGCGACCGGCGCCGGCCGCGGACCAGCAACACGAGCTCCAGCAAGGCCGGGTAGCCGATGTACGTGTAGACGAACAGAGCTGCGGTAGCGATGAGGAGCGGGAGCATTTGCCCAAACGCAGGACAAGATCTGTGCCAACTACCAAGACGCCAAGACGCCAACATGCCAAGACGCCAAGACGCCAAGCTTCAAGTGGCTGCAAGGTTCAAAGCTGGGAGCTTCTAGTAACTGTCACTTGAGTCTTGTGACCACTTGCAACTTGGCGTCTTGGCGTCTTGGCATCTTGGCCTTTGTAGCATCCACGCAACAGGACTCCTCCCTTCTCCAGCGCCGTGGACTCTCTGGACCTGGCCTGCCTCTTGCTCCCCTCGCCGCACGTGGAAACCCTCGACCTGGTCCGACAGGCCACCGCCCCGCGCGCGACACGCTCGCCCGTCGCCCTCTCGGCACCGGCGATCGCGGTCATTGGGTGTGGGGCGATTGCCCGGAGCGCGCACGTGCCCGCCCTGGCACAACACCCCCGCGTGCGGGCACGTGCGATCCTCGTGGATCAGGACCGCGCTCGGGCAAACGCGCTCGCGGGCGAGTTCGGTATCGCCACGACCGCCGCCGACTACCGGGACGTCCTGCCCGACGTCCAGGGCGCCGTGATTGCGCTGCCGCACCACCTGCACTTCCCCGTCGCGCTCGACTGTCTGCGCGCCGGCGTGCCTGTGCTGTGCGAGAAGCCACTCGCCGCATCCGCGACTGAAGGCGCGCAACTGGTGGCGGCGGCCAAGCGCGCCCGCGTGGGCCTGGCCGTGAACCATATCCGCCGGCTGTTTCCCCCGTCCCAGGCCGTGCGCTATCTGCTGCACCAGGGCGCCATCGGCACGGTCCGGTTCATCGGCTACTACGACGGCGCCAAGTACGACTGGCCGGCCGCGTCGGGCTTTGCGTTCGGGTTACGCAGCGGCGGGAAGGGGGTGCTGTTCGACATCGGCGCCCATGTGCTCGACCTGATCTGCTGGTGGCTCGGCCGCCCGCCGCGCGTTACCGACTACATCGATGATTCGTGCGGCGGCAGCGAGGCAGTGGCGAAGGTCTCGTTCGCCGACGAGCACGGGACCCTGCGCGGCGAGGTGCATCTCAGCTGGCTGGCGAAGCTGCAAAATGGATTCCGCATCGAGGGCGATGAGGGGACGATCACCGGGAGCATCTTCGATTTCGAAAGCCTGCACGTGACGTCCAAATCGAACGGAAAGCGTCGCAAGACCGTACCGATCACGACGCGCGTGCGCTCGCTCGGCGACATCGCGCCGCTGATCATGGAGAACTTCCTCGCGGTGATCGCGGGCGACGAAGAGCCGCTGGTCCCGGGCCGGGATGTCGTGCCGTCGATCGGGCTGATCGAGGAATGCTATGCGCGGCGCCGCCGATTCCCGATGCCGTGGCAGGACTATGCCTCCTAAGCCCCGCGTGCTCGTGACGGGCGCCGGCGGCTTCATCGGCGGTCGCGCGGTGGAAGTGCTGCACCAGCTCGGCTACGACGTACGCGCCGGCGTGCGGCGCTGGTCGAGCGCCGCCCGGATCGGGCGGTTGCCGATCGACATCGTGCCATGCGATCTGACCGACACCCGGCAGCTCGACGCCGCCTGCAACGGCGTCAGCGCCATCGTGCATTGCGCCGTCAATCTCCAGTCGCTGCCCGACGCCGAGCGGCAGATGCGCAATCTGCTGGACGCGGCGGCGCGCCACCACCTGGGCCGGTTCGTGCATCTGAGCACGATGGAGGTGTACGGCGAACCGCCGGGCGACATCGACGAGGGTCATGCACTCGACTCGGCGGGAGGGCACAGCCACTACGCGCGCCTGAAGATTCGGCTCGAGGCGGTGTGTCGCGAGTACATCGCGTGCGGTCAACCGATCGTGATCCTCAGGCCGACCATCGTCTATGGGCCGTTCAGCGAGAGCTGGACGGTGGAGGTCGCGCAGCGACTCCTGTCGAGCTCGTGGTCGCTGCCCGAGCAAGCGACGCAAGGCACCTGCAATCTCGTGTATATCGACGATCTGGTCGCTGCGGTGCTGCTGGCACTGCACGACACGGGCGCGGTAGGTGAAGCCTTCAACATCAACGGCGCGGAACGACTCACGTGGAACGACTACTTCCGGGCCCTGGGACGCGCGTTGGGCGTCGCGCGGCTGCAGCGGCGCGGCGCGCTCACTGCGCGCGCGGGTGCGTGGCTGACACTCCCGGTGCGCAAGTCCGCAAAGTTTCTGCTGCACCGGTACCAGGATCAGGTCATGGGCGTGTACCAGCGCTCGCGCCTCGCGCGGCAAATCATGCGACGGGCCGAGCGCGTGCTGCGCCAGGTGCCGACTCCGCAAGAGTTCCGGCTGTGCAGTCGCACCGCGTTCTACGTGACGGACAAGGCCGCGCGCCTGCTCGGCTATCGGCCACGGTTCAGCACCGAGCGCGGCGTGGGGTTGAGCGCCGCGTGGCTCAAGCACGAAGGCTACGCATGAACATCATGCACGTGGCCGCACCGGGCTCGGTCGGCGGGCTCGAAACGGTCGTGCAGTCGCTCGCGACCGGACAGCGGGCCGCGGGCCATCGCGTGCTGGTGGCACTCGTGGTCGAGCCCGGCCAGGAGCTGAACGGCCTCGTGACCGCGTTGCAGCAGGCCGACGTCGATCTCCATGTGCTGCGCGTGCCGGCGCGGGCGTATGGGCGGGAGCGCCGGCTGATGCGCGAGCTGTGCCTGCAATTTGAGCCTGATGTCGTGCATACCCACGGCTGCCGGTCGGATGTCGTCGACGCCGGGGTCGCGCGCTCCTTCGGGATCCCCACGGTCACCACGGTGCACGGCTCGAGCCGGCTCGGTGGCATCACGCGTCTGTACGAATGGCTGGAGTTTGCGTTGTTCCCCCGCTTTGATGCCGTCGTGGCGGTCTCGCGACCCCTGGTGCGCTCGCTCCGCCGGTTCGGCGTCGCGCGCGATCGCATCCATGTCATTCCCAACGGCTGGAACGGACGCGTCCCGCCGACCGATCGGGCGACCGCGCGCACCGCGCTCGGAGCGCCTCCCGATCGATTCGTGGTTGGATGGGTGGGGCGTCTGATCTCCGTCAAAGGGGCGGACGTGTTTCTCGAAGCGCTGGCGCAGCTCTCCGACGGTTCGATCACGGCGTCGATCGTGGGCGATGGTGCGGAGCGCGGCCACCTGGAGCAGCAGGCGCGCCGGTTGGGATTGGAGTTGGGCCGGCGCGTGACGTTTCACGGTCAGGTCCACGACGCGTCACGCCTCTTCCCCGCCTTCGATGCCTTTGTCCTGAGCTCGCGCAGCGAAGGCACGCCGCTGGTGCTTCCCGAGGCGATCGCGGCCGGCGTGCCGGTCATCGCCACGGCGGTCGGGGGCGTGCCCGACCTCGTCGGGACCGACGGGGCGGCGGCGCTGCTCGTACCGCCGGAGCAGCCCGCGGCGCTCGCGCACGCGATTCTCAGCACCTACGCCGACCCGGACGCGGCGCGGCAGCGGGCCGCCGCGGCGCGCCGGCGGCTCGAAACCGAGTTTGGGCCCGACCAATGGCTCGACCGTTACGAGCGGGTCTACCGCGCATGCCTGTCGTAGCGATACCTCCCTCCCCTACCGAGACTGGGCTCAGGCTTGGCCCGCTGGGCGACCGCGCGGGTTGGCGGGCGCTCGCGGAGCACGGATCGATCAGCGCCCCGTTCGTCGATGAGGCGTGGGCCACGTCCTGGATCGACGCCTTCCATCCGCCCGAGCCCGTGCTGGTCGGCGCGTGGGAGGGTGAGCTCCTGGTCGGACTCGCCGCCATGCAGCGTCTCAGCGAGCGCTGGGCGGGACGCAAGGTCTCCGTTCTGCAGTCGCTCACGAACGTCGAATGCACGCGCTTCGACTTTCTGACCTGGCGCGAGCGCCTCGATGTGCTCGAGCGGTTGTGGCTGTTCCTGTGCGCCGAGGGATGTGACGTGATCCGGCTCGACCATGTGCCGGAGGGATCGCCGACACTGCTCACGGGCCTCAAGATCGCCAGGGAGCTCGGCTGGCACTCGCACATCTATCAGACGTTCGACTCGCCCTGGCGTGCCCTGTTGCCGCCGCCGGCCAGCTGGGACGACGGGCTGGCGCGAAAGTTCAAGTCGAACCTCCGCAATCGCGAAAGTCGCATCCAGGCCCTGGGACGGGGCGATGTGACGTTCGAGATCGCCACCGGCAACGACTTGAAGCGCGCGTTCGAGATCTATTACGCGCTGGACTCGCACAGTTGGAAGAGCGCGCACGGCAGCGCGGTGTTTCAGCAAGCCAACGTGAAACGGTTTTACGAATTGCTGGTGGAGCGCGCGCCGGAACAGATCTGGATCCCGGTGCTGTCGGTGAACGGGGAGCCCGCGGCCGCGCAATTCCTGCTGGTTCGCGATCGCTGGATGTACCTCCAGAAGACGGCGTACAGTCCCACGTTCGCCCCGTACGCGCCGGGCCAGCTGCTGACGGCACGGCTGGTCCGCCACGGCATCGCGCACGGGATGGAAGCGCTCGACTTCCTCGCCGCGAACATGACGTGGAAAGCCGACTGGGCGCCGCGCATTCGCCCGCACTATCAGCTCCTGCTGTTCGCGCCCTCGGCGCGCGGGCGCTATGCCTATTGGTCTCGCTATGGCGTACGCCAGAGCGCGAAGGCTCTGTTGGGACGCCGCTGATGCGCGCCCGTATTCCCGTCTATCCGTCCGCCGCCAGCTTCCCGCGCGTCGGCCGTTTGCACGCGCCGTGGCGGGACTGGTTCCCCTTCAGTGAGCCAACGGGCCGGTGGACGTTCAGCGGTCGCGTCGCCCTCTACCATGGCCTGCCGACGCTGCATCTGCCGCCCGGCAGCACGATCCTGGTGCCGGCGTATCACCAGGGCGTGGAGATCGAGACACTCCGCGTCGCCGGCTACACGCTCCGCTACTATCGGATGGACGAGCGGCTCGGCATCGATTTCGCCGACCTCGAGCGCCGCATCGACAAGACGGTTTCGGCGCTGCACGTGATCCACTACTTCGGCTTCGCGCAGCCCCGCGCGCCGATCGTTCGATTTTGCGAGTCGCACCGGCTGAAGCTCATCGAGGATTGCGCGCTCTCGCTGTTCACGCGCGACGACGATCGTTGGGTGGGCTCCGCGGGCGACCTGGCATTGTACTCCGTCTACAAGACGCTGCCGGTCCCCCACGGCGGGTTCCTCATCACGAAGCAGCCCGGCTCGAAGAACGGGATGCGCCCCGCTCCCTGGCGCGCGACGGCCGTCCAGACGCTCGACCTGCTGAACTCCGGGCTCCAAGCCAACCCGTGGGGTCGCCGGGTCGAGCAATGGCTGGGACGGGCGTCGCACGGGATGGCCCGACGCGTCGGATGGAACCGCAACACGACGATCGGGTCAGGCGGTGCAACGTGGGATCAGCGCCTGCTCGACTACCGGGCCTCGGCGTGGATCACGTTGCTGATGCGGTTCATGGACCGGGACACCGTCATCGCGCGGCGGCGCGCAAACTTTCAGCAGCTCGCGGGCCGGCTGCGCGGCCACGCGTCGCTGCCCTTCCCTGAGCTCAGCGCCGGCGCCTGCCCGCTGTTCTTTCCGATCCTCGTCCGCAACAAGGTTCGCGTGCAGCAGGAGCTCGAAGCGCTCGACGTGCAGAGCGTGAACCTCTGGGATACCTCGCATCCCAGCTGCCCGGTCGATTTGGCGGCGGAAGTCTCCCATTGGCGGCGGGAGTGTCTCGAGCTGCCGATTCACCAGGAATTGTCGCCGGAGCACATCGAGCGCGTTGCGGATGCGGTGATCACAGTCCTCAAGACGCCAAGACGCCAAGTTGCAAGTGGTCGCAAGACTTAAGTGGAAGTTGCTAGAAGCTTGCAGCCTGCAGCTTGAAGCCACTTGCAACTTGGCGTCTTGGCGTCTTGTTAGTGTCTGGTCAACACCTCGATCACGGC
>Ga0075418_10006729_pt1 | contig 12958 bp, 7 predicted proteins | sample SoiMetdeltSBSDD2_FD_81776 | JGI IMG/M metagenome (GOLD analysis project Ga0075418, IMG submission 81776) | Bulk soil microbial communities from a Populus tree surrounding site in Tennessee, USA - Soil MetaG P. deltoides SBSDD2 | ecosystem: Environmental > Terrestrial > Soil > Tree plantation...
CGATGTCTTCGACTACCATCGCCATCCGTTGCATAGCGTCCTGGGTATGCGCTGCCACGTGAGGTGTTCCAAGGAAGTTCTCCAAACCCAGCAGCGGGTTATCATGCGCGGTCGGTTCCTCTTCGAATACATCAGCTGCGGCACCAGCAATCCAGTTCTCGCTCAGCGCCTTGAAAACTGCCTTCTCCTGCCAGACGGGCCCACGGGCCGCATTGATGATGAAAGCTGATTTCCTCATAAGGGACAACTCACGTTCGCCAATCATGCCGCGCGTGTCCGCTTTCAATGGTACGTTCAAGGAAACAAAGTCTGCCGTCTTCAAGAGCTCATCCAGCGACACCGGATGGGCACCAAGTGCCTGCTCCCACTCGGGTTTCGGAACTATATCGCGAAACAGGACAGGGCAGCCGAAGGCACGGTGCCAAATGCGGGCGATGGTTGACCCGACGCGGCCCAAACCGACAATGCCGATCGTCTTGCCCAGAATCTCATGGCCAACGTACTGGTTGCGATCGTCCCAGCGATGCTCCTTCAGAACCCGCACCGTCTGTGGCGCGTGGCGGGCCAGAGATAGAGCCAGCAAAAGCACCAGCTCTGCTACGGACTCGGAATTTGCCTCAGGAGTGCTGACCACCCAAATGCCCAACTCCGTTGCCGCCTCCACGTCCACATTGTCCAGCCCAACACCATGACGCCCGACAACCTTGAGATTGGGCGCCGCTTCCATGAGCTTCCGGCTGAGATGACCCTTGGTGCGAAACACAATGCCGTCTACCGCTGGCACCACCTTTAATAGAGATTCCTCGGTGGCAGCCGGCGGAAATATGATTTCGCAGCCTTCCTTCTCCAAATAATCCATTCCCTTACGATGAATCTTTTCAATGAGCAGTACTTTGGGCTTCGCCATCAGATCAGGCGTCCTCACTTGAGATTTGAAAGCGTGCATTCTACAACAGACCGGACGAAGGTGGGACGCAGATTAAGCAGATCGTCGAGATGAGGCCCAATAAGGCTTGAAACGTGACGCATGAAACGTGATAGGGCTGGAACGTACTATCGCGTTTTATGCATCACCTTTCAGAAGAAGTACCGGTGCAGATGTTTGACAGCGATTGAGCCGTGTCCGGTTAGTTTCTCATTGAACTCGCGTTGACTGAAACGAGCACCATCACGAACCTTGACCTCGCTCTCGAGCTGTTGGATCTCGTCAAGCCCGAGAAAGTACTGCGACAGTTGGGTTGAATCCAGCTTCGCACGACGCAGCTTCTTCTCTGCCTGCGCTTGCTCCTGAAAGCCCTCTTCCACCATGAAGCGCACGGCCTCGGCTTCGGTCATTTGCCCGCTATGCAGTTGCGCATCAATGAGGGCATTGGTCGCTACGATCATATCTCCGCGCAGCGCAAAGAACCGATAGCGAGCATTTTTGGCACCGCCGTAGCCCAAACGCGTCATCAAATTCTCACCATAGACAGCCCACCCTTCAACGAAGGGAGCATTCCAGAGCACAGCTCGCAACGGATTCAGATTCTGTCGTGCCACGTAGTACTGGGTGTGGTGTCCCGGATACGCTTCATGCATCGCTGTGAGCTGGACCTCGTAGTCATTGTTACCACGCAGAATGGATTCAACGCGGGCCGCGTCCCAAGTCGGATCGATTGGATCCACAAAATATGTCGCCACCCATTTGTCCCTGCGCTCCAGAACGCCAGGAGCCAGATACTCCGCCGCCGAGGAGCCTCGCTTGAACGGAGGCATTTCTCGCACGATCAACGTTTCAGCCGGCGGGAGAGTAATCAAGTGGTGTTCAACGATGAAACGGCGGAAATCGTCGAGATTTTTTCTATGGGCTTCAACCAATCCGGCCGCAGAAGGGTGATCTTTCGACAACTCATCCTTTACCAGACGAATCAGGCGGCTTTGGGCCTCAGGGGTTGCCTCGGTCCCCGGCGCCGCCTTCCCTGGAAACAATTCACGGTGCAGGGTTAGAGCGACCGTAAAGAGCTCCTGTCGAGCATGTTGGAAAGCTTCCCTGGCCTTTGCTGCCAACGCTTCCGGCGTGACAGTTGTCTGAAGAGCCAACGGAAACTTCTTCCGAAACAGATCTGCACCTAAACGCCAGTCGCCATTGCTCCGCGCTAGAAGATCCTGCTCGAGAAAACGTTGATATTCGTTCAGCGCCGCCAGTGCTGCCTTTCGTGCTGCTTCGGCGTCGTCTCGCAGACGCGCCGAGACTTCGGCAGTACGGACAAACTCCGCCACCTCCCTTTGAAATAGCTCCAAGCGACCACGATTGTCAGCGATCGCCTGCTCGGTATAGAGGCGCGCCGGATTCTTTAACTGACTTTGCACTTGGCGGAGAAACTCCGGCAAACCTTTCATGAGCGAAGCCAAACTGCTGAGACGGGCTTCGACAGGGGCGAAATCGCCATGGAGAATGTCGGAAGCGCGAGTCGCCATGATCTCGCGAGGATCGTAGTAGGGAAACGTATCCTGAAGGCGAGGTTCCCTTTCCCATTCCCGAATCTCGCGTAAGTAGAGCTGCTCCAATTCAATGCCATCGGAAAGAATCTCCGCATCAATTTGCTCTTCGAGGAGTAAACGTCCCCTATCTACGGACGCTAGCCGAAGCTTTTGTTGTTGCAGGACCCGCTCACGCAGTTCGATGCCACGCGCCGAATAGTCGGGCCAGCGGTCGTCAAAACGGTGGTCGCCCATGAAGGTTGCCAGGTGCGGCTTGGCCAGAAGCAAGCCGTCGAGATACTCCTGACGAAGGTTCGCAAAATGGTTCATCGGCTTTGGTTTGGAACAAGCAACCAGGGAGCAACCCAACAGCAGACAGAGAAGAGCTAAAGACAGGTTGGAATTGCCGCTGTTAGAGGTCCCCTGCGATAGGATTACTCGGTTACCTGTCCCTTGGGATTGTGCCGTCATACTCCTCCTGATTTAGCGGAAAGGAAATCCGCAGGCTGTTTCTGCCCACCGGACATACTCTATAAAGTGCTGCGCCAAGACATCAAGCTGAACAAATGGGAGTGCCGATTGCATAAGCCATGGTGTGTCCGGTTTCAGAAATGTTCCACCACGTCAAACGCCTCTGTCCGAAAAACTGAGAATTTTTGTCGCGCATCATGACAGTTACCGTCAGAATCACATCGAACGGTGCCAGTAGATCCCTAAACCTATGATTGTGCTGTTCAGCATCGCATCCTGGCACAGTGAAGCGACCAAGGCTCAATCCGGATGCCTTAGAATCTCAGCTAAGGGGGACAATCTTGAGCTTCACCTTCCTCCCCTTTTAGTGACCCTAAGCACTTGGAATTGGGAGCGCGAACCATTGACCGGACTGGCTTCTTGGGTGTCGCCCTTCGGCTCGTTCGAGATACTGCTCAAGGGTACGAGAGCGAGCGTGACTTCGCAGGCTCGATTCTGAGCTCGCAAAGGTGACTCCCGGAATTTGGCCAGTACAAGGTTGTTCTCGCAGTGTCCCCACACCGGTCAACTCCACGAACTACGACCGCTAACCTACGCTTTCTCAGATAGTCCCTAGCAATCACTCTCGATTTCGCACATATGATTTTCATTAGGTAGCATCCGGCTTGTTCCGCTCCCTGCTGGAAAGGGAGAGGCGCTACACAACCCGTTGAACCCGCGTCGCTTCTCCGTCAAATGGCCCACCAGACGCGGGATCTGGCGTGTGAACTGCAAAGAGTTTTGCGCATGTCTTCATTGTTGTACCGGCTTCTACTTTTGATGCATTCAGAGTTGAAATCTGACCGGGCCTTACCAAGCCGCCTCACCCGCGCTAAGGAGAATCACACTATGAGTTACCCTTGGGTTCCCACGACATTCCGCTGTTCGCTTGGCTTCGTCAGCCTGCTGTGTCTCGTTACTATGCTGCACGGATCTGTCGCGCAGGCCGACGCAACATTCTCGATACCGACAAACCTTAGTCTTACCCAGCAGGATTCGTCGGATCAGCAAGTAGCCAGCAGCGGTTCCAACGTCTATGTCGTTTGGAGGGACAATCCCAGCAATACTGTGCTCAATGCCGAGATTCTCTTTGCGCGTTCTATCGACGGCGGAAAGACCTTCGCGGCGTGGGAAAATCTCTCGGCAACCCCTTCCAAATCCTCTGCGCCGTGGGTGGCCTCAAGTGGCCAGCACGTCTACGTGATCTGGTCGGAGGCGTCGTCGGGCGCCACAGCCACCGATGGCTACTATCTGCGATACTCCAGCGACTTCGGTGCAACTTTTGGCGCCAAGAGTAACCTCAGCACCCTATTTGGAGTGCCTGCCTCCGGCAACTGCGCCATGGCTGCCTCCGGCAGCAACGTTTTCTTGAGCTGCACGCAAGCTGTTAGCGGAAACAATGAAATTGTCGTTGCCCGTTCAAACGACAACGGAGCCACATTCTCTGCGCCTCAGAATGTGTCCCTCAGTCCCAGTGCAGAATCCACCAAGTCCCGCATTACTTCGAGCGGTAGCAATGTCTATGTGGCTTGGGAGGAAAACGCAGCTAGCGCTAGCGAGATCTTTATGGCGAGCTCCGCGGACAGTGGGGTGAGCTTTGGCACACCCACAAACATGTCTCAGACGACGGGATTCAGCTCGATCTCAGTAGCGCTGGATGCTGACAGCAGCAAAGTTTGGCTCGTCTGGTCCGACCGATCCCTTGGGAACGATGAAGTGTTTTACAGACGTTCGACCGACGCTGGAGCGACCTTTTCTGCCGCAGAGAACCTATCGTCAACTTCGTCGGGATCTTCTACCTCCTATGTGAAGGGGAAAGGCAATCAGGTGTGGGTGGCCTGGACCGATCCGAATCCGGCGAGCACTCTCCCTGACGTTTATGTTCGCGGCTCTTCCGATGGCGGCGCAACTTTCAGCGACACGCTAAATATCTCCAACAGTGCCACCGTCAATTCCAACCAACCCAGAATTGGCCTCACCGACTTGGCTGTTTCGCTGTTTTGGGGAGAACCTGCTTCTTTCCGAGAAGTGTACTACTCCTATCAGGAACTTACCGTTTCCGTGCCGCCACCCTCGATGCTTAGCCTCAGTCCATCTTCCGGCATGCAGACGCAGAGCGTTGAGGTGGATCTGACTGGCTCCGGATTTCAAAGCGGAGCTACGCTGGTGCTCAGCGGAACGGGAGTGAGTGTGACAGATGTGGTCTTCATTTCACCGACAAGTATGAAGGCAAAGATGAATGTTTCTTTGACCGCTACGCCAGGTGGACGTGATCTGACCCTGACCAACCCGGACGGACAGTCTGCAACACTGTCGGGTGCCTTTACGGTTATGTCGGCTTCGGCTTTGATGCTGATCGAAATCACTCGGACAGACGTCAACATGGGTGCAGGAAACGGTGGCCTGCTAGCCAGCAGTACCAACAGTTCCGACAATAGCAGCTACAAGAGTCTGCTAGCCCACTTAGAGAATGCCGAGAAAGCGCTGCTGCAACAGCCAGCGGCCTTACCGACAGCCATTAATCAGATGGACGCGTTCTACATCAAGATCGGGAATATGGCGAAGGGGAAAAAGCCCGAAATCACCCCGGCGTTGTACACGACTCTCTACAACGACTACGCCATGGTCATGAGTAGTCTCGGCGGAACCGTCAAGCCAGCGCAGTAGGAGCTGGCGAGCAAACAGCATGGGTCAAGAGGCTGGGACGAGCAACCCACCTCTTGACCTCAGTTCTCCACGCCTAAACCCTCTCCCTTTTGGCCAGTCCTCAGCCATTCACTCCTCGGTTGCCTAGCTGGAATTGTTGAAATATACTCCCGCCTTATCATGTCAAACAAAACTCAGAATCTACTCCTTCCCAAGGTAAAGGCTCGTTCCCGACGAGCTTTGTTCCAAACAACAGCGCTAGCGCTACTCGGAGCAGAGACGACGACCCTTGCACAAACAACTGGTTCGTGGAATCCAAAGAAAGATTCTACGAACGGTCCTATCCGTTCGGGCCATCTGCTCTTTCTCGGCGGCATCGGCGGCTGGTATCCAGAGCGCAGGCCTAAGGCTGGGGACGTTCGAGAACAGACCGGAGATGCTTTAAAGATCATGAAGGAATCCCTCGAGAAGGCTGGCTCTTCGATGGACAATGTGCTCAAGGTCCAGGTGGCCCTGGTCGATCCGGAACACAACTGGGAGCCGATGAACGAGGTCTATAACACGTTTTTCCCAAAGAACCGGCCGGCGCGTTCGTATTTTGGTTCCACCGGATTCCGGCGTCCTGGACAGTTGTTGCAGATCGACTGCATTGCTTACGTCGACTAAGACTTGCCTGCTGAGTCAACTGGACGAAACCACGCGAGGCATTCGACACCATGAAACGCCTTCGTCTGACTCTTGCGATCGCTATGCTGCTGGTCTGGGCTCGAATCACCCCGGGCGCGACGCACGAAATCTACCCCACGCACCACTCGCGAGTTTTCTCCGCCTACAAGGAGCCTATCCTCCGGATCAAGTCTGGGGACACAGTCATCACCAGAACTTGGGATTCCGGCGGACAAGATCACCTTGGAGTTCGACACATCCAGCATCCCTATGTCCACCCGGAGTCCGGTAATCCTCTCATGGGGCCCTTCTTTATCGAAGAGGCTGAGTATGGGGACACACTGGAAGTTCACCTGGACAAAGTCCGGCTAAACCGTAGTTGGGGCTACACCGCTTACCGCCTGAGCCCGGCCGTGCTAAATCCCTCGGCTATCGACACTCTCTACAAGAACTTCTACAAGATGGATGCGTTACGGCCCGGGCGGGCGGACCTGATTCCCTGGGATCTTGATCTCAAAAAAGGCACGGCGAGCCCGCGGCTGCTGGAAGGTTCGGGATTCAAGTTCGATCTTCCTGTGAGACCGATGCTGGGGTGCATTGGAGTAGCACCAGCCGGCGAGCGAGTTGAAACGTCGGGTCCATCGGCCAGCCATGGCGGCAACATGGATTACAACGACGTCGTCGAAGGCGCTACGCTCTACTTTCCTGTCTCTCACAAAGGTGCGTTTTTCTATGTAGGTGACGGGCATGCGCTGCAAGGTGATGGTGAGGGCCTGGGGAATGGCGTCGAGACTTCCCTGGATGTTCAGTTCACGGTCAAGGTGCACAAAGGTAAGCGTCTCAGCATACCCAGGCTTGTAAACGACGAGTTCATCGTCTCTATTGCCAGCCAACCGGAGTTTCAGAGCAACGTAGACGTCGGTGTACGTACCGCAAACTCAGATATGGTCGACTGGTTGACCGCTGAGTACATGCTGACTCCACCGGAAGCTCACCTCCTAATGGGCACCGTTGTTCAACACAAGATCGTGACGTATTTTGGAACGGTTGCTGCATTGATCCCAAGGAAGTACCTTCCAAAACGCTAGGAAAACGAACAAGCCAACCACCGCTCGGCCTTTTTCTCGTCGTCGTAATCGGCTTCTTTGCCAGGACAAGCGCGGGGCAAGAGCGAGTTTCGGAGGAGGACTCACATGAAGCGACCTGTATCGAAGAGACTGCTTGCCGGGCTAAACCGCAGAGAAGTTTTCCAGGCAGGAGGAGTGGCCGCAGCTTGGAGCTTATTGGGCAGCTCATCAGCAGCGGCCAAGACTGAAGGCAGCAACATCTACACGCGCATTGGGGTTCGCCCTTTTATCAACCTAACGGCCACCTATACGATTAACGGCGGGGCCCTCAGCAGGCCAGAAGTAAAGCAAGCCATGGAAGAAGCCTCGCACTACCCGGTAAACCTCGACGAGCTCATGGAGAAAGTAGGCGAGCAACTCGCGAAGCTGCTGGGATGCGAGTGGGGTATCGTAACATCCGGTTGCGCAGCAGCACTGGTCCACGCGACGGTTGCTTGTGTGGCAGGCGCTGATCCCGAAAAGATGTTGCAACTGCCCAGCCTCCAGGGACTCAAAGATGAGGTCATCATGCCCAAGCAGTCTCGCAATGTCTATGACCATGCAATTCGGCATGTTGGTCTGAAGATCGTCGAGGTGGGCTCCCGCGAGGAGTTTAATGCCGCTCTGACCGATCGAACGGCGCTGATCGCTGTGCTCGGAACCGGCGAAGCGAAAGGAAGCGTCCGCCTAGAGGAAATGGCTGAAGCTGGTCGCAAGCGTGGAGTCCCTATTCTAGTGGATGCGGCGGCTGAATTGCCCGTGGTCCCCAATCCCTACCTTTCGCGAGGTGCCGATCTGGTTGGATACAGCGGAGGAAAGTTCATGCGAGGCCCGCAATGTGCCGGTCTCTTGTTGGGTCGAAAAGATCTGGTCCGGGCAGCCTGGTTGAATAGCTCGCCCCATCATGGTTTTGGCCGTGCCATGAAAGTAGGTAAGGAAGAGATCATGGGCATGCTCACCGCAATTGAAGTCTGGAGGAACAAGGTCGACCTGAAGGCGGAGTACCAGAAATGGGAAGGCTGGTATGGGCACATCAGCAAGGTCATCACTCAAGTTCCTGGAGTTCAAACGCAAGTAAAACCTCCAGCCGGTGCCAGCCCTTTTCCAGTGATGGAGCTGACTTGGGATTCACAGCAGATTGGAATGACGGCGGAAGAAGTCGGCCAGCAACTGCTCGCGGGCGAACCCAGAATCATGTCCCATGCGGAAGGCCCCGGACACACTTTCGTCCTGCGCCCAGTTGCCATGAAGGAAGGAGAGTATCGAATTGTGGCTGAACGTCTACATGAGGTGTTTCGCAACGCGCCCAAAGGGCAGCCACCGAAGCCTTTACGTCCAGCGGTTGCGGATCTTGCTGGTCGTTGGGAACTGAAAATCGATTTTGTCAGTGGTTCCGTAGTCCATCAGTGGCTGCTCGAAACCAAGGAGAACGCGATCAAGGGAAACCATGTGGGACGCATTACGAAGGGAGAACTAACGGGAACTATCGACGGCAAGGAAATCCTATTTCGCAGCGTCCTCCCCTATGAAAGTGCGCGCGTTGTCTATGAGTTCACTGGCAAGGCAGGCGCCGGTGAAATGTCGGGAGCTGTCTCGATGGGAGAATACGGGAGTGGGACCTGGTCCGCCAGGAGACTCGGATCAGGCTGAGCCTAAACCCTTTGAACTTTTAACCTCGTCAACTATGCACTCTTGGTCAGAATCTTCTTTACTCGATCGGCCACGATGAGTTCCTCTCCTGGCTGCAGATTGTAGGGGAAGATTCCCAACCCCTTCCATGGAGGCGTGAATTCCCGCAAGTCGCTAGCCACTATGGACGGCTCGCCTTCCTGCAGCATTCGAACCATCTGGTCAAGTGTCACCCCAATGCGACTTTCGTCCCATTGCACTGAAAGCCTGGGCGTGTGGCTATAGTCGTTGTTGGTCACAAACCCGGTGCTCACCGTTGGAATGTCCTTCAGGCGCTCTGCCACACGTTGCAGAGTGTCGAACCATCCACGCCGCTCCGCTTTGTAATCTCGCTTTAGAGCAAGTTCAACTGCTGTGAGCAATCCGATGATCTCCTCCTTGCCTACCTTGGCAATCCGCGGCAGATAGTCGTTCGGGGCGCTGTGGGCATAGGCTTTCTTGACCAAGTCTTGGCGCCCCAGCAACAGTCCGCTGCACTGTGGGCCACGTAGATTCTTGCCTCCGCTGAAAGCCACAAGGTCGGCTCCCATTTTTACAAACTTGCCCAGGTTCTCCGCTGGAGGCACCTCTGCAGCCGCATCCAGGATCAACGGCAGGTCTGCACGATGCGCAATTTCCAAAGCCTCTTTAAGGCTGACCTCTCCATGAGGACCAACGACGTAACGATCCTCAAACCCGAGCGAGGTATCCACCCTCGTCTCGAAGGGCTTGCTACCACCCAACGTGTGATGGCTCATGACAAAAGCGACAGCTGCCGTCTGCACGTTGATGGCGCGACGCATCTGCTCTGCAGTCTCAACTTCGACGAGTTTCACTCCAACCATTCGAAACGCATGGTCGTATGGGGACCGGTGTGACTTCTGGATGACGATCTCCGTTTTCATCCCCGTAACATCAGGCAGTTGCAGCATCCTTTTCAAGTCATCTCCAGCGGTCACCGCACAGGTCGCGAGGCAAAGTGCGGCGGAGGCGCCCGCAGTGACGAAAGCGCCACCAGCTCCCGTGAGCGCAGCCAGTCGTTGACCGACCTTCTCCTGCAACTCGTGGACTGGAACAAAATTCTTGGAGGCCTCCTCCATAGCATGCATGACCTCGCTGGGCATCAAGGTTCCGCTCAGCGTCGTCCACGTGCCAACTGCATTAATCGGAGTGCGGATTCCCAAGCGCTGGTAGATGCCGGCTGTTGGTGAAGGTTCCGGCACGGCAGCCCGCACTGCCCGCTCCATCAGCAGACTGCCGGTCACGGGCATTGTCAGTCCAGTCCCGAGAAATCGTCGACGAGAAACGCGCGGTTTGGACATCGTTTCCTCCTCTGCTTCATCCTGGAGTTGGAGTAGAATCTCTGGCGTATTCAACCACGTCTCGCATTTTCGGTAAAGTGATTGCGCACAGCTGCTGGAACAACCCCCAAGGGCTGTGACCTTTGCCCCGGTTTGCTAACGGGGACCCCAAAGGAGGAATGATTTGCGTATCAATTCAATCGGAGTTCTCGTTCATCGCCGCACCATACGAAGGTTAGCCTTCATACTTCCGCTCGTCGCGCTGATGGCACGAATCGCCGTGGCTCAGTCATACGACATTCTGCTGCAGGGCGGCCACGTCATCGACTCAGCAAATGGGATCGATCAAGTGATGGACGTAGCCATCGCAGGCGACCGGATAGCCCGCGTCGCTCCCAATTTGCCAGCCGGGCAAGCGAAGAAAGTGCTGAACATCAAGGGGCTCTACGTCACGCCGGGTCTGATCGATTTGCACGCTCATGTTTACGGCTACTCGGGCTCTGTGTTCCCAGACGACACAGCCCTGCTGGCTGGCACCACAACGGTCGTCGATGCCGGCGGGGCAGGCTGGCGCACCTTCGAAGACTTCAAGAAGAAGATCATCGACGTTTCCAAAACACGGGTTTTGGTTTTCCTCAACATTGTGGGTCGGGGAATGCTTGGATCCGAAGTAGAGGACAATGTCGAAGATATGGATGCTGCGAAGACCGCTGCGAAGATTAAAGAGAATCCCAATGAGATTGTGGGGATCAAGGTCGCCCATTTCGGGCTTCCGGGCTGGACAGCGCTCGAACGTGCCGTTGAAGCTGGAAGGCTTTCAAACACCCCAGTGATCGTCGATGACAAGATCTTCACCAATAGCGGCCGGACCAGCCGGGAGAAACTGCTACGAGTCATGAGACCGGGAGACCTGCATACTCACGTCTATAACGATCGCCAGTTGGAAGTCGTCGATCGTTTTACCGGGAAAGTACAACCCTATATGTTTGAGGCGCGAAAACGTGGGGTGCTGTTTGATCTGGGCCACGGTGGCGGCAGTTTTGTCTGGCCCGTAGCGGTGCGGGCAATGAAGCAAGGATTCCCCCCCGATACGATCAGCACCGACTTGCACTCCTCGAGCATTATGATTCCGCAGTCAGACATGGCCAACTGCATATCCAAACTGATGAATCTGGGTATGAAACTTCAAGACGCGGTTGCGCGCTCTACGGTCAACCCGGCTCGCGCGATCAAGAGGTTTCCTGAGCTCGGGACGCTCGGGGAAGGCAAAGTTGCCGACATTGCTGTGTTTGATTTGAAGACCGGGGTATTTGCGTTCAAGGATGCCTGGAGCAAGAAGCTGCTGGGAACGCAAAAGCTGGAATGTGTGGCCACCATCAGGAACGGCCGGCTCGTCGCCGATCTCAACGGGCTCGGATTCCCTCTATGGAACACGGCCGGAGAGTATGAGGTGATCCCATGATTCGCGCTAGCAGCGTCCAAAACACTCCCTGGGTAGCTCCCCAGCAGACGAAGCGAATCGTCCCCCCTTGGATAAGGAGGGACTGCAGTGGGGTTACTCTGCGAACTTCCATTCGTCCAGACCTTCCTCGCAATCCAGGATTCTGTACCAGAGCCTTTCATATGCTCGCTCTGTTGCTGTTTCTCGTCACTCCCCTCGGCGCTCAACAAATCTATGACCTGTTGCTCAAGAACGGCCATGTCATCGATCCCAAAAATGAGCGCAAGGGACACTATGACATCGCGATCGTTGGCAACAAGATCGTTCGCATTGGAGAAAACCTGCCGGCGTCGAACGCCAAGCTCGTCGTGGATGTGAGCCAATACTACGTGACGCCGGGGCTCATCGACATCCACACTCACTTCGATGCCCAAGGAGCGGGACTAAATCTAAACCCCGACCACAATGCCTTGTCCAGCGGGGTAACGACGGCCGTGGATGCAGGAAGTTCGGGCTGGAAAAACTTCGAACAGTTCCAGAAGGAGGTCATCAATCACTCGCGAACCCGCCTCTTGGCTTTCCTCAACATCGTGGGCGCCGGCATGTACGGCGAGAAGGTGGAGAACGATGTTCAGGAAATGGACTCTGAGGCAGCGGCGCGGATGGTCAAGAAGTATCCGCAAACCATTGTTGGCATCAAGACAGCCCACTTCCAGCCACCCACTTGGGATGCAGTGGATCGTGCGGTGAAAGCTGCCGAGCTGAGCAATTCCGTTCTCATGGTGGACTTTCACCCCAAGCCCGGACGAGGCTATCCAGAGCTCATCTTGAACCACATGCGACCGGGCGACATTCACACTCATTTCTATGGCCGGCTGACGCCTCAACTCGATGCCCAGAAGAAGGTTCAGCCCTACATGTGGGAGGCCCGCAAGAGAGGTGTTTTATTCGACGTCGGGCATGGTTCTGGCAGTTTCTGGTTTCGAATTGCAGTCCCAGCTATTGAACAGGGTTTCCTGCCCGATACCATTTCCACCGATATTCACAAAGACAGCATCATGCTGCCTCGGGCAAATATGATCACGACGACGTCTAAGTTTCTGAACATCGGGATGACCCTGGAGCAAGTGATCGAGCGCAGCACGGTCAATCCTGCGAAA
>Ga0075418_10006730_pt1 | contig 12954 bp, 13 predicted proteins | sample SoiMetdeltSBSDD2_FD_81776 | JGI IMG/M metagenome (GOLD analysis project Ga0075418, IMG submission 81776) | Bulk soil microbial communities from a Populus tree surrounding site in Tennessee, USA - Soil MetaG P. deltoides SBSDD2 | ecosystem: Environmental > Terrestrial > Soil > Tree plantation...
AGTCGCTGGCAAGAGCTCAACCTGCACCCCTAGCACCATTGAGTCGCCATTGTTTCGGGGGATATGGCTCTTGTCGCCGCCTTCGAAGTAGCACTCGCCAGCATGATAGTCGGTGCTCTTACCATCCTCCTCGACGTTGGTCACCACTCCGTGCGTGACACAACGATAGCCGGGCCCGGCATGATGGTGCGGGCCAACATAGCCCCCGGGCGCAATCGCAAAATCGACGGCCACCATCTTGTACTTGCCGTTGAGTTCAGACAGCGGGCCCGATAGTACGTGTTCCTCGATGATTTTCCGGGTCAGTCCCTTAGTTTCAACTTGCGGTTGCGGATTTTCTGCGGTGAGCACCCCCGACATCGCCGCAAAGTATGCCAGCACAACTAGACCTGCCTTCTTCATCGATGTCTCCTCCCCCTTCTGCCGTGAAATGGATGGGCGACTTTCACATGTCCTTCCCTGCGTGGCACGATGCGAGTGCAGAGCCTTGCACGAATGAGATTCTAGTCACGATGGTCACAAAATGGTCATTCGCGTGCGATGCGTCGCAACACGACAGCGTTTAGCTGGCGTAACCGGCTGAATTGAATGGTGGCCAGGGGCGGAATCGAACCACCGACACGCGGCTTTTCAGTCGTAAACCGCCGCCCACCATTCGAATGTCCGTCGGCCGCCTACAGTCGGCAGTCGGTCAACGCAGTAGAAAGGCTCAGTGATGCGCGACAACGTCCAGCTGGAGGACGGAGACATGGCGCGGAATACGCGTAAGGTCGATAAGCTCTCGCCGCCAACACGAAAACGTGAAGCGCGGGTTCTGAAACCCGACATGCACCTGTCAAAGTTCATCCGGACGCACCACGACGAAATTATCTCTGCATTCGAGAAGTTCGCTCGAACCCTAATGCCGGCCGGCTCAAACATGAGCCCATCCCAGTTACGGGATCATGCCGAAGAACTCCTGACCGCAATTGTCGTCGACATGGGAACGTCACAAACCCCGGCTGAAGAGTCGGAGAAGGCTAGAGGGCTAGGTATTGAGCAGAAGATGATGGCATCGGGCAAGCTGCACGCAGATGCGCGACTCGGTCACGGGTTCACGCTAAGTAAGTTGGTCGCGGAATTTCGAGCACTGCGCGCTTCTGTCTTGCAATTGTACGAAAAGAGTGGTGAAACCGATCTAACTGCTGTACGTCGCTTCAACGAATCAATCGACGAAGCGCTAACAGCGTCGGTAACGCGTCACGAAACACAAACCAATCTGTATAGGGACCAGTTCGTCGGCATTCTTGCTCATGATCTGCGGAACCCGCTTAGTGCCATCAAGATGGGAGCTACAGTCTTGACGTTGACCGCCGAAAATGACCCGCGACAAGCGCGAGTCTCTTCAAACATCCTTAAGAGCGCCGGGCGCATGGGGCGAATGATTGAAGACGTTTTGGACTTCACGCGAGAGCGGCTGGGGGGGGCGATTCCACTGAAGCGCCAACGGATGGATCTCGAGCAGCTTTGTCGCGAAGCGATCCTTGAAGCCAAAGCCGCCCATGAAAATGTGGTCCTGAACTTCGAATGCACTGGGGAGCTTACCGGCGAGTGGGACAGGGACAGGCTTGCTCAAGTGCTTTCGAACCTCCTGGGCAACGCCATCCAACACGGGAACGGCAAGGCAGCTAGCCTGATGGCGCGCGGTCAGTCCGAGAACGTGTGGGTCGCGGTCCACAATGCAGGCCGGCCAATTCCCTCCCAAAAGATAGGGTCAATCTTCGAGCCGCTCTTCAGCCAACCAACGGAAGAAGCAAACGCGCGGAACAGCATCGGCTTGGGACTGTTTATCGCCCGGGCGATCGTAACGGGCCATGGCGGCCAGATAGACGTTGCGTCGTCGGTTGAATCGGGCACGACCTTCACGGTGCGCCTTCCCCGATTCGAACGTGGGTGATCGCACCATAATGGGGTCCAATTCCACGTGACACAGCGCTTCGCTGTCGGCGCCTGAATTAGATGGTGGCCAGGGAGCGGAATCGAACCACCGACACGCGGATTTTCGGGTTATCACTCGATCTGGCCGCGGTCCCGCAGGAGGTCCGCGATAATCCAGCACAGCAGCGCCCATCCGGTGCCCGCGAGCCACCCGGCGAGCACGTCGGTCGGCCAATGAACACCAAGGTAAACCCGGCTGATTCCAACTGCCACCGTCCCGAGAACCGCGATCGACAGGATGTAGATCTGCATGACGGGTTTCGTTTGCGTGGTGGCGAGCAACACGCCAAGCGTCAGGAATACAACTGCCGACATCATCGAGTGGCCGCTTGGAAAGCTGCTCGTGTAAACCGCATGACCATGTGCGACGAGATCAGGGCGCGGCCGATCGAAACCCCATTTCAGCAACGTGCTGCCGATCACGCCGGTCGCCACGGCGCACACCAGATAAATCGCCAGTTGCCATTTTCGCTGCAGCCACAGAAACCCTGCCGACATGAGCGTCAGGAACGCCAGTACGGCAACGCTGCCAAGTCCGGTCACGTCGCGGGCGAGTTCCTCGACCCAGGTGGCGCCCAGCGGATCACTCGTATCCCCAGCGGACCGGAATGCCAGCAGCACACGCTCGTCGAACTTGCGCGTCTCGCCTTCGAGCATTTCGACTGCCAACTCAAGGAAGAGCCATGCGGCAACCGCCACGATCAGCATTGCAATGATCGTGGCCGGCCTGACATCCCGGAGGGATCGTTTCATGGGGATAATGTCGGCGAAGAAATGGTGGCCAGGGGCGGAATCGAACCACCGACACGCGGATTTTCAGTCCGCTGCTCTACCAACTGAGCTACCTGGCCGTGCCCGGGGCTGCGTATTAGAACCTAGCGCGAAGGACCGCGCAATCCGTCGAAGAATCCGCGCGCCTGCGACAGGATGACTCCCGCGTGACCTGTGCGAATCATGAGCCAGGCCACGCGCGACATGCGCAGCGGCACGAAGAAAAAGCAGGTCGCTTTCTGCGCGAGGTTCGCGTGACGGCCCAGGAGCCGAAAGTAATTGCGCACTTCGTGCTGCTCGTACTCCGCCTTTAGCGGCCGTCCCGCACGCGTGCCCTTGTGGCACATCACGGCGCGCGGCTCATATAGGACCTTGTAACCCGCCTTCCTCGCGCGCAAGCAGAAATCGACGTCCTCCCAACCGTACGGGTTGAAGGCCTCGTCGATACCGCCGAGCTGGTCGAAAACCTTTGCGCGGACAGCAAGTGTGAAGCCGCCGCAGGCGTCGATCTCGCGTGGCTTGTCGTACTGCCCCCTGTCTTTCTCGCCGGTGCCGATGTCGGAAATATTGCCCGTGTAGAAATTCACCTTGATGCCGGCCGACATGATCACGCCGCTTCCGGGCCCCGTGAGCGTCTTGCCTGCGACTACACCTGCCCAGTGATTTGCGGCGAAGCAGTCCTCGATGCGACGGAAGTAGGACGGCGTCACCTCCGCGTCGTCGTCGAGGAACACGACGATGTCGCAATCCGCAAGGCGGCCCAGGTGCCTGCGGCCCGCGTTGCGTCCGCCCGGGGCTCCAAGATTCTCGGGATTTGCGATGATCGTGAAGTGCCTGAAGCGCGCGCGTGCCGCCTCGACGGAACCGTCGGAGGACGCGTTGTCGAAGACTACGGTCACGAGATCCGGGTAATCGGCGCGCTCGATCGACGCGAGCGCCTCGATGAGCTGCGCGCGCTTGTTGAAGCTCAGGACGACTACGCCGATCACGTCACGAAGTCTACTCTGCCGGCGGTGCGCGAAGGTTGCGCTGCGGTATGCTTTCCCTTGTGAATTCGTCATCGCCCATTCTCGCGCTCGGCCTCGAGGCCGCCGACCCGGACCTGCTCGAGGCATGGCTCGATGCGGGCGAACTGCCGAACTTTCGTGCGCTGATCGAGCGCGGTGGCTACCGGCGCCTGCGCTCATGCACCGACGTCTCGAGCGGCGCCACCTGGCCGTCGATTACGACCGGCGTTTCGCCCGCGAAGCACGGGATGGGCTTCTATCATCGGCAGTTGAAGAGTGGCACCTACCGCATCATCAAGAAGTACGCGGACGATGTCCGCTCGGAATTCTTCTGGAAGCCGATGAGCGCGGCCGGACGGCGTGTCGCGATCTTCGACATTCCATCCATCTACCCGCCGCCGAACTTCAATGGCGCCCAGGTCGTCGGCTGGGGTGCGGAGGGACTCGTGGCGCGAGCTGCTCGAGCGGCTGATCGAAGGCACGCGCAGGCGGACGCGGATAGGGCGTTGGCTGCTCGAGCGCGAGCCGTGGAACCTCCTCTTCGTTGGCTATCCGGAGACGCACTGGGCGGGACACTACTTCTTCCACCTACTCGACGCCGCCCATCCTCGACATGATGCCGCGCTCGCACGCGAGTTCGGCGGCGCAATACTTTCCGTCTACCGCGAAGTGGACGCGGCGCTCGGCGAACTGACGCGCGCGCGCGAGGATCTCGCGGTCCTCGTTTTCTCTAACACGGGCATGGGTGCGAACTATTCCGGGATGCATCTCGTGCCGCAGGTCCTCCGGCGGCTCGGCATGTCGGGTAACGACGGGTACGACCTCGACGGCGACGGCGCCTCGGGTGCGCACCAGACGTTCGGATTCCTGGCAGCCGGCGGCCGTGGCACACGGTCCGCAGGCCGGCTGGAATCCGCGGACATCATGGATATCGCGCCGACGATCCTGACGCTGCAGGGCGTCGCCGTGCCGGCGCACATGGACGGGCGAGCGCTTGCGGACATGATCGCCGCTTAAGCGCCCGAAGCCGCGTTACATCTCGTATTCGATCTGGAAGCGGATAGTCAGGTCGGCCGCGGCCGAGCCGGTGCCGAACAGGACGGCGGCGTCGTACTTGACCTTGTGCTGACTGGTCTGCCACTGCCCGAACATCGCCGGGCCGATTCGATGAGAGTCTTCCTCGCCGAAGGCCTGTAGCCCCGGCTCGAATCGCGGGTTCAGCCGCCACTTGAGCTGGAGCGCGTAGAGGAACTCGACCGCGTCCTCGGCTCCGTCGCCGATCTTGCGTTCGACGAATGGGTTGAAGTTCGTCTGCAGGCGGCCGAATTCCTTCTGCAGCAGCGGACCGACGACGATCTCGTCCGGCCCGCCTTCGAGGGAATACTCGTATTCGGCGAAGAGCCCGACGTCGAGCCAATGCTCGCCCGGCTCGTTGAGCAGGAAGATGTTCTCCCACTCGATCGCCTCGAACTCGCCGCCCTCGCCCGGAATCTTCTCGTATTCGCCGGCGAGCTCGGTGAACCAGCGCGAGTTGACGCCGTATCCATAGTCCATCACGTACTGCTGGAGGTCGTCTTCCTCGCTGCCGTCCTGGTAACCGCCGCGGAGCTCGAACTCGTGCTCCCCGGCTTCGACAGCAGGCAGGTAGACCTTGTCTGCGGGACCCGCCAGCGCGGCCGCGGCCGCAAGCTGGAGAATCAGTGCGACAAGGCCGGCTTGGGTCGGGCGGCGTTCCATCTCAGCATCCCCATGGCGATCAGCGTCGCCGTCGCCAGGTAAAACACGATCTGTATGCCGCTCGGCGTCGCGTCGTAGCCGACCAGCGTGTGCAGCATCTGGCCGAGCAGCGAATGCTCGGACAGGACATGCGAGGTGTCCCAGACGGGCGATCCGAGCGACGGCAGCAGATCTGCCTGCACGAGGTAGCGCGCACCCTGCGCGGCCATGCCCGCCGCGAGCAGGAGAATCAGCCAGTTCGTCGCCGTGAAGAAGTGGCGTAGCGGGATCCGCAGCAGCCCGAAGTACATCCCGAAGCCCATCATCGTGCCGAGCGCAAGGCCAAGCGTTCCGCCGGCGAGCATCTGCGACGACTCCGTGCCGCCGGCTGCGGCCATGCCGTAGAGGAACAAAACGACTTCGGACCCCTCGCGCAGCACCGCGAGCAGCACGAGCACCATCAGCGCGACGACAGGTGCCGTGCCCTCATGGACCGCGCGCCCGACCGAGGTCGCATGGGCGGCGAGCTCGCGGCCGTGCTGCGACATCCAGATCGCATGCCAGGCAAGCATGATGACGGCGGCAAAGAGGATTGCGGCGTTGAAGAGCTCCTGGCCGACCCCGGACGCCATGTTGCCGATGCCGTCTGCAAACAGCGCAACCACGACCGCTCCGGCGACGCCGATACCGATGCCGCCCAGGATCCAGCGCGAGCGACCTTCGATCCCGCGCGTCGCCGCGGCGACGATGCCGATGATCAGCGCCGCCTCGAGCACCTCGCGGAAGACGATCAGGATGGTCGCGAGCACGGGCGGCTACCTCATTTCGCGATCAGGACGCCCTGCGCGGTCGCCTGGTTGAACTCGCCGAAGAAGGGATACTTGCCGGGCTTGAGCGGGCCGACGAACACGGTGATCGTGCCCTTGCCCGGCACGATCTTTTCGCGGTTGAGCTCGTAGCTCTCGAACTCCTCCGGCGTCGCGTCGCGGTTCTCGATGACGAGCTTGACCTTGACGTTGGCCGGGACCTGGACTTCCGCCGGCTGGAACTTGTGCTCGCTGATCACGATCTGGAAGGTCGGCGCTTCCGGGTCGGCGGCCATGGCGGTCGCGAGCGGCAGCAGCATCAAGAGCATCCCGGTCAGTCGGCGCAGCATCGTCAGGGCTCCCGTGTCCGAATACTAATGCTAATGATAATGGTTCTCATTTGCGGATGGCAAGGAGATACCCGCTCGAGCCGTGAAACAGTGAGGATTTTCAGGAACCTAGGGCGGCAGGAGCTGGCCGGTCCCGAGGTCGACGCCCGTCGCTTTCAACGCGTCGATGAGGGGCGCGAGGTGTTTGGCGTAGGCCTGGGCGCGCGATGACGCCTTGGAGGGCGGCTTTCGAACCTGCATCGCGCTGATCGTCAGGACGCTGCGCCCGCTCTCCCAGAAGCGGGCGCAGCCCTCTTCCCAATCGAGGCCGCAATACGCGACGAGCTCTCGCGCCCCCTCGTCGAAGCGGCGAATGAAGTCCTCGTACTGGATCGTGATGAAGCGGCCGGCCGCGACCCGCTCCCAGTGCGCCATCAGTCGTGCGTACCCGCCGTAAGCATGGCCGATGTCCTCGAGCCGGTTCGTGAACCGGACCAGGTGCGAAAACTGGTTGCGGAAGATCGAGAGTCCCGTCTCCACCGGATTCCGGCGCACATGGATGATCTTCGCGGCGGGGAAAAGACGGGAGATCACGGCGATCGCATCGAAGTTCCAGGGATTCTTGTCGGTCACGACCGCGACGTCCTGCAGCGCCGGAAGTCCGTGCCGCCACCAGGTATCACGCCACTTCGCCCAGCTTGCCTCATCGATCGACGCGAGCGACCCGGCCTTGGCCTGCGCCATGAGCTCTGCCATGGCCCATCGCATCGGCATCCGCTCGCCGCAGGCGAGTACCCGCGAATGCTCACCGAGCACGCTCTCGATCAGCGTCGTGCCCGAGCGCGGCATGCCCACGATGAAAACAGGCCGCGGCTCCCCTTCTTCGGCTGCACCGACGGATCCGTCGCCGAAGAGGCCGATCAATGTGTCGACCGCGCGCGTGCTCGCCGCCGGATCGTATGTGAAGTCATCGGCCTTCGCCTGCTCGAGCGCCAACGCATTCGCCTGCTCGTACGCGGCAAAGGCGCCGTCGAAATCGCCTCGCGCATCGAGATAGTCGGCGAGCGCGAACGCCGCCGTCGACCGATGTGCGAGCCGGAGGTCCGCGCGGCTCACGATCGCCTCGAGCGACTGCGCTTCGGCGGGCGAGAGCTTGCCGTCCGTGATCTGCGCGAGCGCCTTGTAGGCGAAGGGATCGGCGGGCGAGGCCGCCAGCGCGCGGCGTGCGTAGTCTTCGGCCTCGTCACGCCGGCCGTGCATCATCCGGTGCACCGCTTTCGCGGAAAGCATGAGTCCGAGCCCGGGATCCAGCGCCTCGGCTTCGTCGAGCGCCTGTCCGGCAGCCTCGGGGTCGAGCGCGGACAGGCACAGGCGTGCGTAGGTCGCGAGATGGAGCGCGGTGCGCTCGCCCAATTTGAGCGCGTGCTCGAAATTCTGCCTCGCCTGGACCAGGTAGCCCGTGCCCCACTGCGCCCGCGCGAGCGCGCGCCAGGCGGCGGGTTCCCGTGCCTGCACGGCGAGCCAGGCCTGCGCGGTTTTCTCGAGCGCGGCCCAGTCTCCGCGCGCCTCGTGGATCTCGGTGTACAGCCGAAGGATCGCGGGATTTCCCGGCGCCAGCAGCGCCGCATCGGCGAGGATCCGCTGTGCGTCGTACGGCCGACCCGCGTCGAAGCTCGCGCGCGCCAGCTTGAACATCAGCGAGGGATCCCGTGGCTGCAGCTCCGTGGCGCGGCGGAAGTGACGCGCCGCTTCGGCGAATTTGCCCTGCCGAACTTTCAGCTCGCCGAGCCGCTCCCAGGCCCAGTGCTGCTGCGGCCCATCGGCGATGATGCTTTCGACGACGCTGACCGCCTCGTCAATCCGGTCTTGCTGGACGAGCCAATGAGCGAGGTTCATGCGGACCGCCGGATGCGCCGGTGCAACTTCGACGGCTTTGCGCAGCGGCGCCTCGGCATCGCCCGGCCGTCCGGCCTGTAGCAGCATGAGGCCGTAGACGGTATTCGCCTCTGCGCTCTCGGGTTCCTGCTCGACCGCGGAGCGATAGTGATCGAGCGCCTCCGCGATGCGACCGGCATTGCGCGCGGCGTGTCCCTGCTGCAGCCGCGTCTGCATCGCGCTCACGCCCATCGGCTCACCCCGCGGCGCCCGGGTCCACGAAGCCCTCCGGCGGCTTCGACCCGGTTCCGAAAAAGTATTTTTCCATCTCGCCGGCAAGGAATTTCCGGGCCTTCGGCTCGAAGGCCACGAGGCGATATTCGTTGATCAGCATCGTCTGGTGCCTGAGCCACTGCTGCCAGGCTTCCTTCGAGACGTGCTCGAAGATGCGTTGGCCGAGCTCACCCGGATACGGCGGGCGATCGAGGCCTTCCGCCTCGCGGTCGAGCTTCACGCAGTGAACCATCCGGGCCATCCCTCAACTCCTCGAGCAATCTTGCCACGGGTGCGGGCAATCCGACCGCCTCGACCGCCGCAAGTTCGTGCCAGCGCGCCTCGCCTTCCCCCGCCGCCGGCATGAACGCAGACGGCTCCAGCACCCACGGCTCGATGTCGAGGTCGAAGTGCGTGAAGACGTGCCGGATCGTCGGAAGCCGCCTGGTGATTGCCGCCTTGCCGAAATGTGTCGCGATGTAAGCAGCGGCAGCTTGCTCGTCCGGAAACTCGGGTGGCGTCCAGAGGCCGCCCCAGATGCCCTGCGGCGGACGACGCCCGAGCAAGACGCGTCCCGATGCGAGCGCGAAGACCATGTGCGTATGCCGCAGCCGCCGTGGCGCGCGCCGGCGCGCAGCGGGGATCTCCCTTGTGCGCTGCGACGCAAAAGCGCCGCAGCCCGTTGACAGCGGGCAGCGGTCGCAGGCGGGGCTCGCGCGCATGCAGACCGTCGCGCCGAGATCCATGATCGCTTGCGTATAGGCGGCGACCCGTGCTGCCGGGGTTGCCGCTTCGGCCAGCGCCCAGAGTTTCCTGAGGCCCGCGGAGGAATCTGGCGCATCCTCGACGAGGTGCACGCGGGCGAGCACGCGCTTTGCGTTCCCGTCGAGGATCGGATGTCGCTGGCCTCGCGCAAGCGCAAGGATCGCGCCGGCGGTCGAACGCCCGATGCCGGGAAGCGTCATCAGCGCCTCGAGCGAGTCCGGCAGCTCACCGCCGTGTAGCGCGACGATCACCTGCGCCGCGCGATGCAGGTTTCGTGCGCGCGCGTAGTAGCCGAGGCCCGACCAGGATCGCATGACCTCGTCCTGCGGCGCGGCCGCGAGCGACGCGACGTCGGGGAAGCGCGCCATGAAGCGCTCGTAGTACGGCCGCACCGTCTCGACCTGCGTCTGCTGCAGCATGACCTCGGATACCCAGACGCGGTACGGCGTCGGATCCGCCTGCCAGGGCAGGTCGCGCCGCCCGTGGACATCGAACCAGGTGAGCAGCGATTCTGCGAGCCATGCCGGTGCACGGCTCATGGGGATTGCCCGCCGCTGCGCTCGACCCGAATTTTCGCGTCGCGGATCGTCGCGCCCGAGACCCGCGCCTCCGCGATCGTGAGCTCGGCGTCGAGGTCGAACGTCGCGAGCTGTGCCACCGCGTCCTCGAGCGTCGCCTTCTTCTTGCGCAGCGTCTTCGCCGCCGGAGGCACGTATCGGTTGAGGTCAATGCGGTCGAGGCGCGCGCGGACCAGTCGCTCACCAGGCACGATCCGCGCCTCGAAGTTCGTGTCGTCGAGCCGGCCGGTGACCGGCTCCAGCCGCAGCGTCCCGTCTTTCAGCCGTGCTTCGGCCATGAGCTGCAGCGACTCGAAGGCCGTCGGGTCCGCGGTCACGGGCAGCGGATGGCCGAAAATGATGGCGGACGCGCGCGGCGCGAAGGGCTCGGTCGCGACATGGAAGACGCCGGCCATTGCCGGCTCGCCAAATTCGAGCGAGCCGTCGAAGGTCGCGGGCACGCCGCCGAACGTGAATCGGCCTGCTTCGAGCCGCGCGACGCCGCTTGCGCCCTCGTACGCCGCACGCTTGAGCGCGCCCGTCAGCTCGGCGCCGGCGAGCGGCAGCGGCTCGCCGCCCGCCCAGCCGCGAAACTCGAGTCCGCTCGCTTCATATTTTTGCGCGCCCGGATCGAGTCGCGCGCGTCCCTTCACGGCGTAGTGGACCGTGTTCCGGCCGAACAGCGCCGCGAGCTTCAGCTCGAGCGGAAACTCGGCCGCGGGCGCGATGTCCGTCGCATCGAGGGCGAGCCCGGCGATCTGCCAGTTGCTGCCCGACATTTCGTCGCGGACTTCGACGAGACCGCGTTCGACCGCGAGAGCTCCCAGGTACCAGGCCGCGGGTTCGGGCGCCTCGGTCCCGGCCGGAGGCTCGGGAAAGAGCGCGGACCAGTTCGAGCGACCATCCTTTCGCGTGACGAGGCGCACCTTCGCGTCGCTGACCGAGACCGCTTCGACGCGCGCGGCACCAATAATGCTGCGCCATGGAACGCGCAGGTCGACGCGTCCGACCTCGACGAACGGCGTGCCACCAAATCCGGGCGGCTGGGCGATCGCGAGGCCGCCGATCCCGAGCGTCGGCGACGGAAAGAACCCGACGTCGAGCGAGGCCACGGTCGTCGGCAGGCCGACCGCTTCGCTGACCTGGCGCGCGACGAGGCCGCGTGCCCACTCGGTGCGCGCGGCAATCCAGGATGCGGCGAAGACCAGCAGCGCGACGAGCGCGATGACAGCCAGTACGAGGGCTTGGCGTCGTTGCAGGGGCATTCCGGTGATCCGCGGGCGACCACCGGATTCTAGCTAACTCACCGATCGCAGATGCTGATCTCGCCCGAGAGCGTCTGCATCTCGACGCGCGCGCCGCCGCTGCCCATCGTGAAGTCCAGCTCGCTGCCCGGCGAGTACTTGCTCGTGTCGCGCGCTTTGTGGCCGAAGCAGTTCTCGATGTCGCCGCTGAAGGATTCGAGGTCGAACTCCGCGTTGACCGGCGGCTTCAGCCTCAGCGTCAGGGTGCCGCTGACGGCCTCCATGTCGACGCGCGAGGCCGGCGTCAGATCCGTGTGAATTTCGATGTCGCCCGAGACCGAGTTGAGCTCGACGCGCCCCGCGGCCGCGACGGTCGCCCGGATCTCGCCGCTCACGACCTCGCCATGATAGTCGCCCCGAATGCCGGACACGGTCGTCGTGCCGCTCACGTTCTCCGTCGAAACGGTCGCCTTGCCGCCGTTGCCCGCCACCGTCACTTCGCCCGATACCGAAGTCGCCCGGACCGGTCCGTCGAACGCCTGGGTCTGGACCTCGCCGCTCACCGACTCGAGGTTCTGCTCGCCGCGCACGCCAGTCACCGTGATGTCCGCGCTCACCGTGTCGGCCACGACCCGGGCGCCTTTCGGCACGCGCAGGGTGAGGTTGGCGTCGTCTTCATCGTCGTGATCGTACTTGCCGTGCGGCCGGTCCACCTCGATGCGCACGCTGCGCTCCGTGGCCTCGAACTCGAGCTCATCCTTGGGGTTCTCGATCTCCGCGACGAGCTCGACTTCGTTCTTGTCCCAGGCCGTGATCTCGACGGTGCCCTGCACGTTCGAGACTTCGACCGTCGCGCCGGGAGCGACCTTCGCCGACTTGGTGATCGTCTGCTGGCACAGCGCTGGCGGCGCCGCGGCGGCCAGGATGGCTGCCACCAGCCATGAATTCCGGATCGTCATGTCAAATTCTCCTCGTGAGGCCATCACTCGAGGTGACGACGGTCGAATACAACTGCAATTCCTGCTTGTAGGTTCCGACGAGCATGCCCTTCAGCATGCCGCTGGCCGGGTCCTTCGCGAGGGCGGCGTCGATCTCGTTGGCCGCCTGCTGCATGATCTCGAGGTTCTTCACGATCGCTGCGCGCGTCTCGGGCTTGAGGTCCGCGAACTTCCCGCGGAACTGGCGGAGCAGCTCGTCGCGCGCACCGAAATCCTTGGCCGAGAGGCCGGAGTTCGGTCCATACTTGACCGGCACGATATCGGTCGGCGCCGCCGTCGGCGTCGCTTGTGCAATCTGCGTGTTCGGGGCCGGGACATCCGGCGACCGCGTCAGGCTCCAGGTCAGCAGCGCCGAGACCGAGGCCACCAGCACGCCGGCCGCGAGCGCGAGCGGCCAGCGGAATGACCGCGCTGCGGACTTTTCCGCCTCGCCGAGACGCGCGGCGATGCCGGGCCAGAGGTCGCGCGCGGGTGCGACGTCCTTCGGCAGCTCCGCGGCCTTCGCGAGCAGCGGGTCTTCCGGCGGGTTGCGTGGTCCGAAGGGAATCGTGTTCACGTCGCCCTCTCCTCGCCCATGCGCGCGCGCATCAGGTGCCGCGCGCGATGGAGCTGTGCCTTGCAGGTGCCGACCGCGAC
>Ga0075418_10006731_pt1 | contig 12952 bp, 6 predicted proteins | sample SoiMetdeltSBSDD2_FD_81776 | JGI IMG/M metagenome (GOLD analysis project Ga0075418, IMG submission 81776) | Bulk soil microbial communities from a Populus tree surrounding site in Tennessee, USA - Soil MetaG P. deltoides SBSDD2 | ecosystem: Environmental > Terrestrial > Soil > Tree plantation...
GGTAAGAGCAAGCGCCAGCCTCGATCTCGGAACTCTCTTTCCAATTGCCGCCACAACGCTCACCGCTATCGCTCCGACGATCAGAACAAGAGCGAACCGCCAGGGAAGCGGATAACCGGTGAGCTTCATTTGAATATGTTCACCCGGGCCCTTGACGAACACTCGAATAGCCGCCCCAAGCGCGCTGTTGGCGACAAGGTAAATCAACAGACCCAGCAGCGGCAGCGCGATACCCGTACCGGCCGACAGGTGAGATTGAAATAGCCTTCTGGTCTTCCCCGGGGGTGCTTCCACCGATGTCCATCCGGCCGTCAATATCGAAAGCTCGAGCGCGATCGCTGAGTAGACACCAACATTCTGTTTAAACAATGCGATGAATCCTACTGCGACCCCCGCAGCGAACAATAGAATCGGCCGACGCGAATTCACCCATCGAAGCGTGAAGTAGGTTGCCGTCAAGATCAGCGGCATTTCGTACTGAATTGGCGCCGGGCTAAACGGTCCTCCGGGTGGAAGCCACAGCAGCGAAAGCGCCGCAGGAAGTAATGCGAACCACTGCGAAACGAAAAGCCTGGCGACCAGGAAGACCAAAACGATAGTCAGTATTTTGAAGACCAGCACACCTTGAAGCGCCGTCAGTAGCGATGTGCCAAACAGCTTGAACAGCGCCGCGTTTAGAAGGAGGATTCCCGGCGTTTGAATCTTATAGAAATCGCGATAGGGAACTTCGCCGTTGAGGACGCGCTCGGCCGGGACAAGGTTAGCGCCTACACCTGTCGGCATCGAGTCTTCGCGGAAATAGACCGGCCCATAGATCGCGGCAGCCACCAGCATCACCGCCAGCGGCGCGATCAGCCTGAATCTCCTGTTCACAAACGATTCTGCTTGAGTACCCGGATCATCGGGCCGAAGCCTGGTGGCTTCTCGTCGATCACTGGGTTCAACCGTTGAGCTGGTTTCCGAGACCAATTTCCAGCAGCTTCCTTTGGTTTCCGCGAATACCCCGACTCGATTGCCGGTGCCTTAACTTGTTCGGTTCGGCGCTCGCGGTTGACGTTGTTTTGATGAAGCGAGCACTGACTAGATATCCTTTTGTAGAGTGAATTGTCCAGCCGTCGAGAGCATTCGACGCCTTATTTGGAGTGCGCCGCCCACGTCCGCATTGCGCGACTTTTGCATGCGTGGCGGCGCTTTTGTAGTGTGCTGCTAAGGCCGTAGAAACGCTTTGAGTAAAACTCGGAGCGAGATGCGTCAAATGCGGAGGTTTGTATAAACTGGGACCACACTCAAGGGTGTCGTGGGTGTTTTTAGCACCACACTGTCTTTAGCACCACACTACAAAAGCGCCGCCACGCATGCGAAAGTCGCACAACGCGGAAAAGGGCGGCGCACTCCAAATAGGGCGTCGAATGCTAGCTACCCGAGCAATCGATTCACTTCACGAGAGCCAGCGGACCCGACTTTACGTTTTGCTTGGATGATACAAAGAGGATCGGGCTTTCTTCTGTTGTGAGTCTATTCTGGCGAGTTGCGATCGACGCCGCATGAAGGAGTTCGTCAGTTGACCGCCCGTCGGCTGGAAATTCCGCCGCGCCGTAGTTGAGTCCAACCGACGCATACTGATCCGGTCTCACTTCGAATCGGAACGAGTTGATCCTCGCTTGCGCCAGTGCCCCAAGCTGCGACGCTTCAAGCCCGGCGCGATTCTTGAGGAGGCAAATAAACTCGTCCCCCGCAATGCGGCTAAGAAGTCCTGCTTCACCTACTTCGTGACGCAGCTGTGCCGCTACTTCAGCCAGCATTCGATCACCTGCCTGATACCCGAAGAACTCGTTGACCGATCGTAGTCCGTTGAGATTGAAGCAGAGGATTCTCACCGATGCGCCCTCATCGGTTGCACGGGCCAGCTCCTCGTCGAGCCGCGCGTACAACGTTCGGCCGTTTGGCAAGCCTGTGATCGCGTCGGTCTGCGCGCTCGCTATCGTCTGTTCATGAAGCATTGCGTGCTGCAGAGCGGTCGAAGCCAGCCGCGACACCGATTCGAGCAGATGCAGATGATCGCTGCTGTAAGATTCCAGCTCGTTACTGTAGAGCGCGAGGGCGCCTATTGTATCCTCGCCATTCGTTAAGGGGAACACGGCAGCTGTGCGATAGCCCGCTTCGTTATCGCCAAGAAACTGGTTTAGGTCGAGCATAGGATCGGTGTTGCTCATCGGCCTTCCGTTGATGACCACCCATCCCGCGATGCCGTGACCAGCCGCGAGACTGCGCCCGCGAATTTGCTCGGCATTTCGACCAAAGGTATATGCCGCAAGCGACGAATCATCCTGTTGACGCATAAACACCGCACAAGTCGTAAACGGAATCATTCGCTCTAGGCGGTTGATGGTCAGCGTAACGACGTCCTGAACATCGAGGCTCGCGCTAAAGGTCTGCGCCATCTCGTAGAGCGCTGCAACCTCCGAGTGGGCCGCGTGGATTTGCTTAACGTAATCCAGAGTCTGCGACGTAGTCTGCGCCAATCCCGCGGCCGGGACAGCGCTCAGTGCGCTTTCGGAGAGACCCGCCTGGGTAGTCGGCGTGAGCAACGGTTGCTGGCTCGCCTTATGCTCCGCGATCTCCTTCTCATAGGTCACCAGGTTGGCCAGAAAGGCTTCGACCACCCTTGGATCAAATTGGGTTGCAGCATTGCCGCTTAAAAACTGGCAGGCCTCGTCACGGCCCATACCTTTGCGGTATTGCCGGTCCTCTCGAACTGCATCAAAACAGTCAACAACGGTGAGGATTCGGGCGGTCAGCGGAATCTGCTCAGCCTTGAGCCCGTCGGGATATCCTCGACCATCCCATCTTTCGTGATGATGACGAACGATAGGAACTACCGGATACGGGAAGTTGACGCGTTCAAGGATCTGCGCGCCGACAACCGTATGAATCTTCATCTTCTCAAACTCCGCGGCGGTAAGCTTGCCGGGCTTGTTCAGAATGTAGTCCGGAACAGCTATCTTGCCGACATCGTGAAGCAGCGCGCCGGCCTTGAGAGCTTCAACCTCGAGTTCTCCCAGACCAAAATGACGCGCGAGCCCCGTCGCGTAGACCTGGACCCTGTAGACATGATCGTGAGTGATTTCATCTTTAGCGTCGATAGCGGTCGCCAGGGCTTCGACAGTCGCAAGATGAAGACGACTGATGCGCTCGGTAGCTTTTGTCCGTTCGTCGGATTGCTTGAAATAGAAATGACACGTCGCGAATATGACTGCGACCAGCGGCCCGGCCGCAAGCAGCGAACTGACCCCGTATTGAATTACGGCCAGATAGATCAACCCTGCTGCCGAAGCACTCGCCGCATAAGTGAGGCACGTCCAGGAATAGTTGGCCCGCCAGAGAGCGTACAAACCGGTTCGCTTTTTGATGGCATGGTGCGCCGCGGTAAGCAGCGAATTAAGACCAAAATGAACCGCCGAAAACAACAGTAGTGCCGTAAGCAAAGCGGGCGTGGGCGGTACCGCGACCAGGCTCAAGAAGTCGTGGGTCCACTGGAACACACTGGCCGATGTCAATGCTGCGACTGACATTAACGCGGGTCCGCCCAACCGGCTTGTCCACCGCCGCGATGTGCGGCACGAACCCGCGAATGCGTCGGTTGCGGCTACCAGCGTAGCCGCCGGCGCTCCCCAAAAAAGCGCAGTCAAAAAAACAAAAATGTCTCCCGGTGTGATCGAGGTCTTAGTGCCCGGGATCGTTATTGGCCGAAGGGCGGCTACAAAGGCAATCGCCATCAGCGCGACAACGCCGAGCCGTCCACTTTGACTGAGTTGCAGCACGCGGACCAGGGCATAACCAAACGCGAGCGCGCCTACCGGGGTTGTCACCCACCAGTAAGCGCGCGCGTTCCGGTTGTAATCCGACATGTCAATGAATTGCATTTGGGTCTCGCGTCTGCGCTTTGAACCGCGGCAGCTCTAGCGCATTCACCGGTTGTTCTCTCAAGGTTCGCCCACGTTGACCGACTCGCTTAGAGTAATACCCTCGCTAAGCGTGATCCCCTCACTCAACGTTATCCCTTCGGCGACTGAAATTCCTTCACTCAGCGTTATGCCCTCGCTCAAGGTGATGCCATCGCCGAGGACGACGCCTTCGCTCAATGTAATTCCCTCACTGAGAGTTATGCCCTGACCGCCGCCTATCCCGTTACTCAGCGCTACGCCGTTGATAAACACCGAGGACGAGCCGGTAACGACATCGGCGGCAATAACTCCTGCCGATATGAGCCGGGTACTGGAAGACACCGGGACGTCATTTATCGTTAGCTGATCGCGCACCCAAACCAGAGCCGGGTTGTAGATGGCTTGATAGCGTCTAAAAAGTTCCTGCCCTGCGAGAATGTGTGAGCCACCCGCAAACACATAGCCGCCCCAGTTGAAAGTCTGACCGGCAATCGTCGAGCGAGGCGCCGGCATAGTAGCGCCGGAGCGCAGCAGGTTGTCCCCTACCCGAATCGTACCTCGACTTATCGCGGTGGAAATATCGGTTCGGAGCGCTCCCGCCAGCTGCACAGCGCCATCGATGTTCAAAATCCCAGCGCCTTGCTGGACAATGTTTGATGTCGTTGTTTGTCCGGCGGTATATTGCAGGATTGCTTTTACGAGCGGCGGGGTGAGACCAGGGTTTTTCTGGAGCAGCAGCGCGGCGGCTCCGGCTACGGTCGGAGAGGCTATTGACGTCCCGCTCAGTTGCATGAAGGCATTGTTACCCGAGCCGGTGTTGTGTAACTGCGGGTATTCCGTTCTCAGCCAGGAGTCCCTGGATTCGGCGGCGACAATTCGGTTTCCGGGGGCGATGAGATCGGGCTTGAGCAGGTTGTCGTAATGGGTCACGTTGGATGAATCAACCCACTTGGAGCGTGTCGGTCCTCGCGAGCTGAAGTAGGTAACGCTGTCGTCTCCGCGTGCATCAGTCTGATGGGTGTTCGCGGCGCCGACGGTTATCACCGAAGGGTCGTTGCCCGGTGCGGTTATGCTTCCGTACTGTTCAAGACCATCGATCGTCTGGCCGAAGTTGCCTCCGGCTGCTACGACGGTAATGCCTGCGGCGACTGCTCTGCGCACTGCACGACACAATGGATCGGTCCTGTAGGATTCTGTCGACGCCGCCCCGAGACTAAGGTTCATCACTTTGATGTTTCGCGACACGCGGTTTTCGATCACCCAATCGATTCCCGCTATTACATCGCTGGTTTGGCCGATGCCCCGGGAGTTGAGCACTCGGACGTCAATAAGATTCGCGTTGTAAGCGATTCCGTTGAAGCCGCGCGATGAACCGCTGGAGCTCGAACGGCCGGCAGCGGTGCCTGCAACATGCGAACCGTGGCCGTATCCGTCACCGTTGCCCAGACCGAGCAGATCCAACACCGAAGGAACAATCCCGAGGCTAACCAGATACTGAGCGAGGTTCATATTTGTTGAAGCAATGTCGACCTTAGCGGTGACACGGGAAAGGCCGAGTAGATTTCCCAGAATGCCAAACTCGCTATGACTAGCCATTATTCCTGAATCAAGGACGGCGACTCCGATGCCGCTGCCATCGAGTCCGCCTGATACTGATGTTCTCACGCGATCGGCTCCGGTTGCGGCTTCCAGATGGCTGGCGCTTTTCTGCGATAGGTGATCCGCCGACATCCGTTCTACATCGGAGCGCTCGGCAATTCTGAGGATCTTATTTATCCGCAAGTCAGCAAGAACGCAATCAATTGAGGTGAACTGTCGGACAACCGATCCCCCGTATCCTCTTATAGCCGCAATCAGCGCCGCCGAGACCGGGCCATTTGTCTGAATGAGTGTGCGGACGGTTTCTCGCTCGGCGTCCAACCAGACACAGGACGAATCGTAGTCGTCAAGAGCGCCCTGCAGGGCCACTGACAGCTTTCTGGTCGCGAGGTCCTCTTCGGCGTTTGTGCGACTGTGCGGCGCAAGCGAGAACACAAGCGTGAGGGTGAGGATCAATACGAGCACGCTGCGCGGTCTTTCGTTGCTCTTGCGAAAAATGTCGAGAGGCTTAGACATGTTGTTCATCGATAGATGATCCTGCAACCGCTATCCCCCTCCGACCAAAGCAATCGCAACCCCGATGCCACTTTGGAGAAAACCCAAACTGGACCTCGCCCTCGCCCCGGATTAGCCTTGTTTTCAATCAGTTTGCGCTGAAATGGACCGATTCAAGATTCATCAGCAGATTCGTGAACATTCCAATTGCGGGTAAGCGATCGAATCAGATTGATTGAAACGACCCGGTCAGCTTGACGGAGCATTTGAAGATCAATCGGGCGGAATGCTCATCCGCACACTTCGGTCTGTTTGTGCTTGCTGCGCCTATTGACGAGTATTACTATCTGGCGGGTGGAATCATGGGAAATCCAATTCAGAAGCTACTGCTTCTCCTGCTTCTCGCCTCGGTAGCGGCGGGCCAAAGCAATGATTTCTGGCAGAAGAAAGACTACCGGCAATGGACCGATACAGAGTGTAAAAAGCTACTCGAGGATTCTCCGTGGGCCAATCTACATACCGTGAGCCAGGTGTTCATCGATCCTGCTCATGCCAACGCCACATCTCGCGAGCGGCAGACGAACCCCAAAATCGTTTACAGAGTTCAGATTCGGTCGGCTGCTACAGTTATACAAGCTCTGGTCCGGTTGGCGCAGATCAACGTCAAATATGACGAGATGACCGCGGACGGACGCAAGGCCTTCGATCAAAACGCGGAGAGGATCTTGTCCGCCAACAACGCTCAGCTTGTTGTCATGCACGTCAGTTACACCGCAAACGTGCAAAACGATGACCGCGAGCTGGCGCGTCACTGGCAAGGGCAGACCACCGAGAGGCTTAAGAACTTTGTCTTCCTCATCGGCGGCGGGGGCGTGAAGGTCCCGCTTTCGATCTACAGACCGGGCGAAGGCGCGTCCCGTGAGTTTCAATTCATCTTTCCCCGGGAACACGATGGCCGGCCCCTCATCGGGCCTGGCGACAAAACTCTTAAGCTCGAGTTCAATCACCCGAGCATCCGCGGCGCTGGGGAGAGAGTCCTGGTCGAGTTCAGGATTGAGAAGATGATGATACATGGCGCACCGGTCTATTAACGCCCCGCGAGGTCTACAGAGCATATGGCTTTGGTGAACACAGTTCGAGCGCCGATTGATACGTCTGGATTAGGCCTGACGTTGATGCACGAGCATGTCTTCGTGTTGTCGACAGAGATCATGCAGAACTTCCCTGAGTCGTGGGGAGATGAAGAGAAGCGGGTCGACAATGCGGTTGCGCGGTTGAACGAGCTGAAGGCAGCAGGTGTTGATTCGATCGTGGATCTGACGGTGATCGGACTCGGACGTTACATCCCGCGCATACAACGAATCGCAGCTCAAACCGAACTCAACATCATAGTCGCGACCGGAGTTTACACCTACAACGACGTGCCTATGTACTTTCATTATCAAGGTCCGGGAACAGAGCTCGGCGGACCCGAGTTCATGACTGATATGTTTGTGAGGGACATCGAAGAGGGCATCGCGGACACCGGCGTGAAAGCCGCCATCCTGAAATGCGCGACCGACGTTCAAGGCGTGACCCCGGGCGTCGAACGAGTTCTTCGCGCGGTTGCGCATGCGCATCGGCAAACCGGTGTTCCTATCTCGACCCATACACACGCGCGAACTGAACGCGGACTCGAACAGCAGCGCATCTTCCAGGAAGAGGGTGTCGACTTATCGCGCGTGATTATCGGCCATTCCGGCGACACCACTGACATCCAGTATCTGGAAAAGTTGATTTCGAACGGTTCCTATCTTGGCATGGATCGTTTCGGTATTGATGTGCTTCTTTCGTTTGAGGACCGAGTAAACACGGTAGCCAGGATGTGCGAGCGCGGCCACGCGGAAAAGATGGTGTTGTCGCAAGACGCGTCGTGTTTCATTGACGCGCTGCCCGAAGCCGCTTTGCCGGCCATCCTTCCAAACTGGCACTACCTGCATATTCAAAACGATGTCGTCCCGGCGTTGAAGAAGCGCGGCATCAGCGATGAGCAGATTACTACAATGCTGGTCGATAACCCGCGAGATATTTTTGAGAGGCAAGGTTCCTACTGATGATTCGACCCTTTGATCACTCAGGCATTACCCGCGACGCTCAGGGCATCGCTCAATACCCCAATTTACCCGAGTCGCTGGTCGAGATGTTGCGCAAGACTGTCGACAGATCTCCGGATCACGAAGCAATCGTCGAGCTGGGGGGCGAACGAGTCACCTACCGTCAGTTATGGGATCGATCGGCCCGAGTCGCGGGAGGACTGAAAGAATTGGGCATCGCTCGAGGGGATCGAGTTGCTATTCAATTGGGGAACGGGCTCGATTGGTGTCTCGCCTTTTTTGGCACCCAGTTGGCAGGCGCGGTCGCCGTTCCGGTCAACACACGGTTCAGCGAATCAGAAGTCGAGTATGTCATAAACGATTCGGGGTCACGATTCTCGTTTTTGCCCGGCGAACGACTGCCGGACGGCAGCGCGGTCGCCGCTGAGGGACTGACAAAAGACGATCTCTCGGCGATCTTTTACACAAGCGGGACGACCGGGTTTCCGAAGGGCGCGATGACTACTCATCGAAACTTTCTCTCCAATACCGAGACGTGCCGGCGCGTAGTGAAACTGCCCGACGACGGGAGCGTTCGCAATCTGGTATCGGTTCCGTTGTTTCACGTCACCGGTTGCAACAGCCAGTTGCTGCCGACCTGCGAGAACGGCGACGCGGTCGTGATAATGCGGGCATTCGAGGTCCAGGCATTTTTAGGGGCGATCCGCGATGAACGGCTTAACCTGCTGACATCGGTTCCCGCTGTCTACTGGCTTGCGATCAATCAGCCCAACTTCAACGAGATCGACGTAACAAACATCCGCTGGCTTACTTACGGCGGAGCGCCGATCGCTCCTGAGCTGGTGGCCCGGATAATGGAATCGTTTCCAAACGCCCGTGTCGGCAACGGGTTTGGTTTGACCGAGACCTGTTCGGTAGCAACTTTTCTCCCTCACGAATATGCTCACTCGCGGCCCGAGTCTGTTGGGTTCGCGGCGCCCGTCGTTGATCTGGATCTCTTTGAGCTCGATCGCGAAACCGGGGCCGGCGAGTTGCTGGTGCGTGGACCAAATGTTGTGAAGGGTTATTGGAACAAACCGGAAGCGACCGCCGAAGCATTTGTTGACGGCTGGCTGCACACCGGCGATATGGCCCGGGTGGATGAGGACGGTTTCGTACAAATAGTCGACCGCAAAAAAGACATGATTTGCCGCGGCGGAGAGAACGTCTACTGCGTCGAAGTTGAGAACGCGCTTGCGGCTCACCCTTCGGTATTTGAGGTCGCCGTTATTGGAGTGCCGGATACGATGATGGGTGAGAAGGTCGGTGCGGTGATCGTTGCTCGTCCCGGTAAAAACCTGGATGTGGATGATCTGATCTCGTACGCCCGGAAACACCTTGCCGATTTTAAGGTTCCTCAATACGTCGCGATTCGAACCGAGCCGATCCCCAGGAATCCTGGCGGCAAAATGCTAAAGCCGGTCTTGAGACGAGAGACTGAATGGGGCAAGCCGCTGCGGTGATCGCCAGACGCCATCAAACAATCCAGCCTTTGCTTTGATACTCCATGTAGGCGGCGGTCTGTTCCGCGATCTTTCTGCCGAAATACCGCTCAACTACGCGTAGCGCCAAATCGATCCCTGAAGTCAGCCCTCCCGCGGTCGAAATCCTGGGCCCCTCGACAAAACGCAGACCTCTTCTCAACTTCACATCGGGGAATCGCTTTTCAAATTGATCGAAATAGTCGTGATGGGTAGTGGCCTCTTTGCCCGCGAGCAGACCGGCGCGTCCGAGATGAAATGCGCCCGTGCACACTGACATTGTGACGTCCGTCTGTTCGTGGGTCCTTTGCAGATACTTGTGCAGCGCCGAGTTTCCGAGCTGTGCCGGGACAACCACGATCTTTGGGGCCGGGGCCGTCTCGAACGTGTACTCAGGTACAATCTTCATTCCGGAGGAAGCACGTATTGGTTCGGTCTTTTCGGCCACGGTGAACAGTCTGAACGGATGATCCATACGTCCGCCCGCCGTCAGCATAACGTCTTGAAAGACCTCCCACGGCCCGGCGAAGTCAATCATCGTCGCTCCATCCGAGATCGCGAAGGCCACCGGGATTATGCCGTCTTTTGGGATCATAAGGTTGTTAGTTGCCGCGCCTTGCGGCTGACCTGCCTGGGCACAGTTGGTCAGTCCTGCGGCGATCAGGGCCGCTCCGGTTGACGAGGTATTTTTTAAAAACTCTCTTCGTTTCATATGACTCCTAAATCCGCGGTTGTCATTTCGGTGCGGGTCAGAAGTAGCATAGACTTTAGTCTGTGTCTGAGAGTTGTTAGACAGAGAACTTTATCAGACACAGACTAAAGTCTATGCTACCTCCGCTTATTACTCGCTGCGCAACGCGAGCATTGGGTCGATTGAAGTGACCCGGCGCGCCGGAACAAAGCAGGCGGCGGCGGCCACTACCATCAGAACAAGTGCGACCGCGAGAAACGTGATCGGATCAGTGGGCTCAACCGCGAACAGCAATGACGACATAAGTCGTCCAAGCATCAACGCTCCGGCGACACCGACCGTTAGGCCCACCAGCACAAACGACATTCCCTGCCTCATTACCATCCCGAGCACCTTACCGGGGGTTGCGCCGAGGGCAAGACGAACGCCGAGCTCGTGTGTTCGCTGGTTCACCGACAGGGCCATCACACCGGCGATACCAGCGGCGGTGATCACCAGCGCAAGTCCAGCAAACATCGCCAGAAGAATCGCTGTTAACCGAGGCGAGGCTACCGCATCACTGCGAACCTGCTCGAGGGTTTGAACCCGGTCGACCGCCGTGTCCGGATCAACTTCGTAAACGGATTCACGCGTGAGTTTAGCGACGCTCATCGGATCCGCAGCCGTGCGGACCAGAAGGTTTCCGCCAAAGCCGCCCTGCGCGAGCGGAACATAGATCTCGTCCGCCGGCTCCCGGTCGAGACCGTACGTTCTCACGTCACCTACAATGCCGACGACAGTCAGCCAGGTTTGGCCGCGGTCGAGTGTGATTCGCCTGCCGGTTGGGTCTTCATCTCCCCATCGATGCCTGGCGGTCGCCTGATTTATGACCGCAACCTGAACCGCCTTTTCATTGTCGGCGTCGGTGAACGTTCTCCCATGGACAAGCGGCTGGCGAACCGTCTCGAAATAATCGGTGCTTGCCGTGCGGAAATCCGCTTGAGGCGCCAGCTCGCCTTCCGGGATCGGCTTGCCTTCGATTTGAAAACCTCGGTTGAACGGACCGCTGGTAATACCAAGTTGATTAAGCGGATAAGTCGAGCTGATAGCGGCCGACAAGACGCCCGGTTCGGATCGAGCTTTGTCGAGTATTCGGGTAAACAGAGATCGGGTCTGTTCGGGGGTGTTGACCTTGGACCAGTTTGGACTGATCCTCATCGCCAATACCCTCTCGGGATCGAACCCGGGATTGACCTGCTGTAGCTTTATCAAGCTTCTCAGCATTAGCCCGGCCCAAATAAGCAAAATGAATGACACGCTGACCTGGGCGACGATCAACATGTTTCTGACGCGTTGTCTTCTGACCCCGGCGCTCGAGCGGCCTCCGCTTTCCTTAAGCGCGCCGCTCAAGTGTTGGTCGGACGAGAAAGCAGGCATCAATCCGAAGATGAGCCCGGTCGCGATCGAGATGAGCAATGTGAACACCAGCACAGAACCATCAATTTTGATTTCGCTTGCGCGAGTTGTGAACCTGGCCGCGAAACCGACGAGAAGCTGCAGTCCGCCGGCAGCCAACAACAAGCCCAGGACTCCGCCGGCGACTGACAGCAACGTGCTCTCCGTCAGCAACTGACGAATCAGACGGCCTCTTCCGGCGCCCATTGCGGCGCGAATAGCCATCTCGCGTTCGCGACGCATCAACCTGGCGAGAGTGAGGTTTGCTACGTTGGCGCAGGCGATCAGCAGGACCAGCCCCGCCGTACCCAGCAATATCAAGAAGGTCGGCCTTGCGCGCCGGGTTAACTCCTCCTGCAGCGAAACGACGCTTGCGGCATATCCTCTGTTTGCCGGGTAAGAATCCGGATATTGGTTCTGCAAATTGCTCGCGAGGGTGCTCAGATCTGCTTGGGCCTGGGCAACTGGGACGTCCGGTTTTAGCCGGCCGAACACGCTCATCATTCGAGCATTACGATTCGCTTTGAACTGCTCGGACGAACGCGCCGGGCAATTCACCGTGGGCATGTAAACGTCTTGTTCGTTGGGATACTGCGGTATCGGTGGCAGGACACCGACCACGGTGTGCGGCCGGTTGTTCATCTGGAAAACCTTGCCCACGATCTCCGGATCGCCGCCGTGGCTGCCCTTCCAGTATTGATAACTGAGCACCAGGACCGCATCGGATCCGTGGGCCTCATCGCTTTCTACAAATGTTCTGCCAAGAAGCGGCTTTACTCCAAGCACGTCAAAGAAGTTTGCTGAGACGACGCCGGTCTGGACACGCTGCGGTTCCTGACCGCCGAGCAGAGTAAAGCTCATTGTGTGATGCTCGACTACATCCTGCAGCGTTTGATTCTGTTCGCGGTAGTCCACCACTTCCTTATAAGAAAACGGGACATTGTCGATGCGCGCCAGAGGCGCCTGCTGTTGAACGATGACCAGCTGGTTCCCGTCCCTGTACGGCAGCGGCTTCATCAATACGCCGTAAATCACGCTGAAGATAGCCGTGTTGGCTCCGATGCCCAGGGCGAGGGTAAAAACCGCGACCAGGGTAAACCCAGGATTGCGGAGCAGGATCCGAGCGCCGTAACGAACGTCCTGCAGCAGCGATTCGACAAGAGGGGCGCCCCGAAC
>Ga0075418_10006732_pt1 | contig 12951 bp, 7 predicted proteins | sample SoiMetdeltSBSDD2_FD_81776 | JGI IMG/M metagenome (GOLD analysis project Ga0075418, IMG submission 81776) | Bulk soil microbial communities from a Populus tree surrounding site in Tennessee, USA - Soil MetaG P. deltoides SBSDD2 | ecosystem: Environmental > Terrestrial > Soil > Tree plantation...
CGCCCCCGCGATCATCGAGGACACCAACCCGCCGGTGGCCGGCTTGCGGGCCGACCAGCCGACGTCGCTGGCCCAGGCGATGGCGGCCGCCTCCACCTTCCTGCCCTCGCCGCTGGCCGCGCAGAAGGACTACATCATCCTCATCACCGACAACTTCAGCAATGCGTCGCTGAACGAGAAGGCCGCCGATTCCAACGACTGCGGCGGCACGGCAGACGACCAGGTGAAGGCGGCAGCCGCCATGGCCACGAACCTGTTCAACGGGGCCAAGTCCATCGAGACCCTGGTGGTGGCGCTGGGCTCGACCAGCAACGGCGTGAGCGTGGACCGCGCGAACATCATCGCGCACGCGGGCACCGGCCAGCCGGCCTTTGCGAACCTCTGCACGCCCTCCGACCCCACCGCGCGCTGCAGGGACGCCTTCGTCGCCCACACCGGCTTCGACATTCCCACGATCCAGACCGAGCTGGAGAACGCGATCACCACGGCGCTCGACCGAACGATGTGGGGCGGCACCTACTCGGCCGCCCAGCCCATCGTGGCCTCGGTCTTCGAGCTGGGGACGGGGACCTCGCCCACGAGCGGCACGCCCGTCAACCCGATGGACCCGCGGACGCGTTACGACAACCGCGTGAACATCCTGTACCAGTCCACCTTCGACGTGCCCGGCTTCCGGGGACACCTGCTGGCCTTCCGCAACGACGGCAGCTTCCAGCCGGTCGGGAACAACAACACCAAGGGCTTCTTCGAGGCGGGCGAGACGATGTTCGAGAAGACCTCGCAGGCGCCCCAGGGCCTCGAGGACAAGATCGGACGCAACGGCAACCTCAACGAGTACGTGTTCGCCGAGCTCCACGGAAGCGCCACGGTTGACAACATCGACCAGAGCCCCGGTGTCGGCGCGCTGCTCAAGCGGCGGATATTTACGTCCCCGGGGAACGGCGACTTCCAGACCGGGCGCGACCCGTCCTTCGGCGCCGCGGGTGGTTACGACAGCTCGTCCGCGAGCGGCCGGAACGTGGTGGCGCTCTGGCCGCCCAACCAGAGCGGCCTCAGCAACAGCGCTACCGTCGACCCCCCCGATCCGCTGGTGGAGGCCAGCGTGCGGACGGTCCCGTCGTTCGTCTCGCTGGATGACGCCCTCGGGATCGGTCCCAACTCCTCGACGGTGCTGACGTTCGATGACTTCAGGGAACGCTTCGGCGCCTGTGCCCGGTCCACGGAGGCGACCAACGGGCCGCTGCCGACGACCATCGACGGCTTCCCGGCCTCATGCGACAACATCGGCAACCCGGCGCTGGCACTGGCCACGGCGCGCAAGGAGACGCGGCAGATCATCCTGGCCCACATGGTCGGCGCCCGGGTCAAGCGCTCGCTCGCCGACGGCCTGCCCATGCGCGTCCCCGCCGGCGCCGTGGATCCCCCCGGGACCCTCTTCTTCGAGGACCGCGGTTGGACCTTCCCTGACACCACCAACAGCTCGCCGGCGGTGGTCACGCCGCCGCTGCGGTCCACGCCCGACAAGCACACGTCCGAGTTCGTGCTGTTCCGCGACGGCCGCCGTGACGAGAATCGCCAGGGCATCAACGAGATCGACCTGGGCTTCGGCTTGCGGAACCCCGACTTCGACGACGCGTTCCCGGCCAGCAAGCCGGCCCTGAAGCCGGTCATGACCACGATCTACATCGGCGCCCAGGACATGCTCCACGCGTTCCGCGCCGGTCCCAACTGCGGCAACGCGGACCCCACGCAGTGCGCCGAGCAGGGCGGCGAGGAGCTGTGGGGCTTCGCTCCATTCGACCTGCTCTTCAAGCAGAAGGACATGATCCCGCGGCTCACCTTCGCCGACCCGACGTCGCGCGGCTACATCATCCGCGGGCCGCAGCTGCCCGTGGTGGATCCGGACCCGGTGAACCCGCCGAACGACCGCGACCACCACACCTACGGCATCGCTTCCTCCATCCGGGTGGCGGACATCTTCGTGCCCGGGTCCTTCACGCCGCCGCCGGTGCCTGGCACGTCGGCCATCACGTTCACCGGCCGCTGGCGCACGGTGCTGTTCTTCGGCCGGGGGCCGGGCGGCAAGTTCTACTCGGCTCTGGACGTCACCGCGCCCGGGCCCTTCACGCGCAACGCCCTCAAGACGAATCCGCCCTGGATCATGTGGAACCAGGGCAACGTCGAGGACGTCGTGGACCCGTACGACCAGATGGGACAGACCTGGTCGGTCCCCGCGGTCGGTAACCTCTCGGTCCCCCCTGGCGGGACCGAATGGGTCGCCTGGGTGGGTTCGGGCTACGGCACGGGCCTCAACGCGGCCACCGAGGGTCAGGCCTTCTACATGGTCGACGCGGCCACGGGCAACCTGATTCCGGGCGGCAGCATAACGACCACCGACGGTCAGGTCTGGCCGACGGTCCGCGACATCGGCGACGGCACCCCCACCTTCATCGCCAACAACGCCATCGTCGCGAACCCCGCGGGCTTCAACAAATTCCAGTTGGACGATCCCACGCTGTCCCAGCGGTCGGAAGACAAGGTCACCCGCGTCTACATCCCCGACCTCCACGGCCGCATCTGGAAGTTCCCCGCGACCTCGAACGCGTGGGGGAACTTCGGCCCCACCCAGCCTTTCGGCAGCTCCATGGCGCTGCTCAAGCTGCCGGACGGGAGCCGGGAGCTCGTCTTCGCGACCTCGGGCAACGACCCGCGCGTCCCGCTGGGTCAGACCCCCCCGTTCCAGGCGTTCGGATTCGACGACAAGGGCACCGACCCGATCAACGGCGCAGCCACCGCGGTGTCGACGTTCACGGAGCCGTGGCAGAACCCGACCAACGCCTCGATCAAATACCGCGGCACCACGCAGCCCACCACCGGATTCGCCACCGACCCGAACACCAGCTCGACGGTGGGCCGGGTGTTCTTCGCTGGTACGCGGTACATCGCCGACCTCGTGGGCAACGGGTGCGCGAGCACGTTCGACACGCTGCTGTTCGCCTTCGGCGCCGTCAGCGGAGGCGCCGCCTACGACTTCACCTCGAACTCGAACGTGACCACGGGCGGCGCCGGTTTCGCCACCATGATGGGCAACAAGACGACCGGCATCCAGGTCGTGGCCGGCCAGGTTATCGTCGGCGAGAGCGGCGGTATCGCAGCCGGCGGCGGCCTCAACCAGGCGCCTGGCCCGCCGCCGCCACCCGCGGGGGGCATGCCGCCTCCGGCTCCGCCGGCGCCGCCGTTCATCATCACGCTGGCGCTGAAGCCCAGCTCGGCGGTTTGCCGGTCGCAGTAACCCTTGCACGGGCCCACCCCTCCCGGTCGGCGGGAGGGGTGGGCGTTTCGACCTTCCGGCCCTCAAGAAACGCTTTCAATCCAGGGGCCGAAAGGCCTATACTCTAGACCGATGCGGAGGCCCCCCTTCCGCCAGGCCGGAAGCCGATGAAAGCCGAATCCGTCCGTATCTGTCCCTCTTGCGGCACCCGGAACAAGCCGAAGTGGGAGTACTGCGTCAAGTGCGGCGAGTCCCTGCAGGACGTCGCGCTCGGCATCCCGGCCGCCGAGACGGTGGTGGCCGAGCCCGAGACGGTCGAGGCGACCGGACCGTTCCCGTGGGTCGCCCTCATTGCCTCCGTCGTGCTCCTCGCAGCCGCCGTCTACTTCTACAAGAACTACAAGGGCGTCGAGCCCAAGCCGCAGGCTGGCGTCTGGACGGCCCCCACCGTGCCGCCGAGCACGGCAGCGGCCGCCGCCTACGTTCCGCAATCCGGAGAGAAGGACCTCCAGGACGGCCGGAACATGCTGGCCCAGGGCGACGTGGCCGGCGCGGTCCGCCTGCTGTCACAGGCGGTGGCCGATGCGCCCTCGGACCACGCCGCCCATTTCGCGTACGCCCAGGCCCTCTGGCAGGCGGGGGAGAAGGAGCAGGCGGTGGCCCAGTACCAGGAGGCGGGACGGCTCTCGCCGCAGACGCTGGCGTACCGGGCGGACACGGCCCGGGCCCTGGTCGCGCTGGGGCGCAAGGCAGAGGCCATCGAGGAGCTCGAGGCGGCGGTGGCCATCGAGCCCGGTCCCGGCCCGCTCCAGTCGCTGGCCGCGCTGTACGCCGAGTCGGGGAACCCGGCGCGCGCCCTGGACACCCTGCGGCGCGCGGCAACGGTGGCCCCGAACAGCGCGATCATCCAGCAGGACTACGCGCACGCCCTGGAGAAGGCCGGCAACACGGCGCAGGCCATCGAGGCCTACCAGAAGGTCCTGGAGCTGAACCCCAAGGCGGCCAACAGCCGCGGGCTCCTCGCCGATCTCCTGTTCCGGCAGAACCGCAAGGACGAGGCGATCGATCTCGTGCGGGACGGGATCGCGCAGAACCCGCAGGCGCCGCGGCTGCACCGCGACCTGGGCAGCCTGCTGGAGCGGTCCAACCGCCTCCCGGAGGCCATCGCCGAATACCGCGAGTACGCGCGCCTCGCCCCGCAGTCCGCGGACGCCAAGCAGCTCGAGGAGCGCGCAGCCAGCCTCGAGAAGAAGCTCGCCGGGGAGTCCTGAGCCGGGGGCGGCATGCAACGCCTGATCCGCCTCATCTTCGTCCTCACGGCCGTCGCTTCGCCGCTCGCCGCACAGAGCCTGGGCGAGGTGGCCGCGCGCACGAACAAGGATCGCAAGGGCGCGCCCGCGAAGGTGTACACCAACGACGACCTGGACGCAGCCCGCTCGGAGCCGGAAAGCCAGGGCACCGTCTCGACGCCGGGGACGGCCGCGGCGGCGCCGTCGGGGCCCGCGCCCGCTCCCGCGCCGACCATGGATCCCGGGGAACGCTGGCGCCGCGACGGGAAGCAGCGACGGGACGCCGTCACCCGGTCCGAGGCCAAGGTGGCGGCCATCCAGGCCCGCGTCGACGCCCTCATGCTGGACCGCGACCCGGTCAACGTCATGGACCCCAACCGCCTCCAGACCCTCGAGGCCGTGAAGGCCAAGGCCCTGCAGGACCTCGAGACCGCGAAGGCGGAGCTGTCGCAGGCGCGGCAGGCCCTCGAGGACCTCGAGGAGGACGCGCGCAAGAACGGCGTCCCTCCGGGCTGGCTGCGCGAGCCCTGAGCGGCCGCCCCTCCTCCGCCCGTGGCTGACGTCCTGATCGTCGAGGACAAGGAGTCCCTGCGCACCGTCTTGCGCAAGACGGTCGAGGCGCGCGGCTACAGCGTGGAGGAGGCGGGCGACGCCTACGAGGCGCGGCGGCGGATCCAGGCGTCCCGGTTCCTCGTGGTGCTCACCGATCTGCGCCTGCCCGCGGGCAGCGGGTTCGACGTCCTCCAGGCGGCGCTGGACGCGGACCCGGGCACGTCGGTGATCGTCATGACGGCCTTCGGCACCGTCGAGGAGGCGGTGAAGGCCATGAAGGAAGGGGCCGCCGACTTCCTGACCAAGCCCGTGGACACGGACCACCTCCTGCTCCTCATCGACCGCGCCATCGACCGGCAGCGGCTCCTCACCGACTACGTCCTGCTGAAGGAGGACTACCAGCGCCGCTTCGGCCTGCCGCGCGTGCTGGGCGAAGACCCCGCGCTGAAGGAGACGATGCTCGCCCTGCAGCGCGCGGCCGGCACGGACACCACCGTCCTCATCCTGGGCGAGAGCGGGACGGGCAAGGAGCTGATGAGCCGCGCATTGCACCAGCTCTCACCGCGGGCCAAGGGCCCGTTCGTGGCCATCAACTGCGCCGCCATCCCCGAGGCCCTGCTCGAGAACGAGCTCTTCGGCCACGAGAAGGGCGCCTTCACCGGGGCGCACGCGCGCAAGGAGGGGAAGGCCGAGTTGGCCCACCGGGGGACCCTGTTCCTGGACGAGATCGGGGACCTGCCGCTGCCGCTGCAGGGGAAGATCCTGCGCCTCGTGCAGGAGAAGCAGTTCGAGCGCGTCGGCGGCAACCAGACCCTCAGCGTCGACATCCGCGTGGTGACGGCCACCAACCGGGACCTGCGCGCGGCGGTCGCCCGTCAGGAGTTCCGCGAGGACCTGTTCTTCCGCATCTCCGTCTTTCCGGTGGAGATCCCGCCGCTGCGCCGCCGGCGGGCCGACATCCCGATCCTGGCCGAGGCCTTCCTGGAGCGGTTTGCGAAGGAGATGGGGCGCAAGGGGCTCAAGCTGGGCGCCGAAGCGCGGCGCGCCCTCATGGAGCACTCCTGGCCCGGCAACGTTCGCGAGCTCCAGAACTGCCTGGAGCGCGCGGCCATACTCAGCGACGGCCTCGAGATCCGGCCCGAGCACCTCCGGCTGCGCGCGGACACCGACCGCGGGCCCTCGCTGGGGGATGTCGTCGACCTCTCCGGGCCGCTGGCGGAGGTCTCCGCGCGCGCGGCGGCCCGCGCGGAGGACGAGGCCATCAAGCTGGCCCTGAGCGAGACCGAAGGGAACCGCGCGGCGGCCGCGGAGCGTCTCGGCATCAGCGTCTCGACGCTGGCCCGCCGCCTCAAGGCGTCGGCGCAGGACTGACCGCCGACGCCGGATAGACCCAGCCCACCACGAGGTACACCGGGACCGCCGCCAGGAACAGCGCGGAGATGCCCCACGTCATCGATACCGCGATGCTCAGCAGCGGCGCCAGCACCGAGAACATGCCGTTGATGCCCCAGGCCCAGGGCACGAAGGAGGGGGCCTCGCTCTTCAAGCGCTCCAGGGCCGTGGGCACGAACACGCCCAGCAGGCATCCCACAGGGCCCACCACCACCACCGCCACCAGGATACGGACCGGGAAGGGAAGGCCGAGCAGCCGCGGGAGGAGGGGCAGCACGAGCAGGTGCTCGGCCAGGACCAGCGCAGCCAGGGCATAGGTCACGAAGCGCAGCTGGCCGAACAGCACGCGCACGATTCCCGCGGAGCACAGCGATCCCACGCCGGTGGCCAGCAGCAGGACGGCGAGCACCACGGACAACGCGTAATTGGGATGACCCAGGAACAGCCCGAATTTCTGCAGGAGCGCGATCTCCACGGCCATGTAGCCGACGCCGGTCCCGGCGAAAAAGGCCGCGTAGCGCCATGCGCCGGCGACCGTGAGCCCCCCGGCGGCCAGACGGCGGAGGGGGACGTAGATCCCGAGCGCGGACGCCAGCCCCACGACGAGGCAGAGCAGGACGAGGCTCATCTCCATGACCGGGAAGCTGTCGCCGCCCACCGGCGCGCGGAGGAGGAGGTGCCGCCAGAACGAATAGTGGAAGAAGAACGGGCGGTCGTCGGTGGCCGGGGAGATGTCGAGGGGATAGGCGGCCACGACCGCGGCCTCCCGCCTGGGATCGGCTTGCGAGAGGAAGAACTGGTACATGTTCTCGCGGCGCGCGTTCATCCGGGGGGAGGCGGAGAGCTGGAAGAGCGGGCTGGCCGCCGTCCACCGCTCCAGGCGGTCCAGCTCTTCGTCCGTGAAGGGAGCGCGCTTCACGAGCATGGCGGTGAAGATGCCGTCACGCTGCGTGACCATGGCCACGTGGTCCGCGGGCCGCTGGGCCCCGGCCCGGCGCAAGGCCCCCACGGCGGTGGCCAGGGCGCGCAGCATCTCCCTGGGCACGGGGAACTCCAGCCGCATCATGTTGAGCATCCCCGCCGGCGAGAGCCGCGACAGATAGAGGTCGAAGGCCTCGGCCGTGTAGAGGTAGTTCTCGGAGAAGACGTGGGCCGCGGCCGCGGTGCCGGCGTAGGAGTCGACGCCGGAGAGCTGGATCACGTCGTACACGGCGGGAGCCGTGGCCAGGAAGTGGCGGCCTTCGGCGTGCACGAGGCGCACCCTCGGGTCGTCCACCCAATGCCGGAAGTAGTCGCGGTACGTGCGCGTCAGGATCCCGAGGGTGGCGCCGTTGATCTCCACCCCCACGACCTGCGAGGCGCCGGCATGGAGCGCGGTCAGGACATCGAAGCCGCCCCCCACCCCGACGACCAGCACCCGCGGCGACGGTACCGAGGTGGCCTGGTAGGCCGAGGCGTAGATCGTGCGTTCGATCCCGTCCAGCGACTCCCGCCGCCCGTCGTAGTCCACCGCGTACGTGAACGCCCAGTTGTTCTGGGTGAGCATGCGCCGGAAGCGCGAGAGGAAGGCCGGGTCGCGGCCGATGAGCGAGGGGAACCGCATCCTGTATGGGTCGAGGGGAGGGATCCGCGAGACCTCGATGCGGGCCACGGGGTCCCAGACCACGTGCTCGATGGCGCCGCTCGCGCGCACCGTGGCCAGCATCGAGTCCGGCGGATAGCGCATGTCGAAGACGGCCGCCCGCCCCAGGGCGGCGCCGACGATGGCCGTCGCCGCGACGGCGGCCAGAAGCCTCGGCCCGCGCGAGCGCGGGGGCGACAGCAGGACCGTCCCCGCCAGCATGGAAGCGCACGCCGCCAGGAGGCTGCGCTCCACGCCCCATGCGCCGATGGCGGGGACCACCGCGAAGGCCCCCAGGCCCGAACCCAGGAGGTCGAAGCAATAGATGCGCCGAGCGTTCAGCGCCGGCGCGGAGAGCAGCGCGCCGAGGATCAGGCCGCAGAAGAAGAACGGGGCGGCGAGGACCAGGGCCAGCGGCAGCCAGCGCGCGAGGTGGAGGGTCAGCGAGCCATAGGTGAAGGCCGGGAACTGCAGTCCCAGGTCGGCATGGTAGAGCCCGGCCGAGATGCCGAGCACGGCCAGCACGAAGAAGGCGGCGCAGGCCGTGAGCGCATCCTGGAGGCGGGCGAGGACGGTGTCGAGCCACCGTGTCAGGACCACGCCCGACAGCGCGAACCCGAGCATGGTGAGCGAGATGACGAGGAAGGCGAAGTTGTTGAGCAGCTTTGCGGACACCATGCGATGGACGAGGACCTGGAGGAAGAGGGTAGCCGCCGCGGTCAGGAAGGCGACGCCGCCGGCGCGGACGGTCGGACTCAGGGACGGTCCTCGCGGGGCCAGGACATGGCGCGGTGGGCAATCTAACACGGGGGCGCGGCCTATAATCGACCATCGCATGAAGCTCCTGCATGTCACTCCCTTCTACGAGCCCGCGTGGGCCTATGGAGGCATGGCGCGGGCGGTGGCGGCGCTCTGCCGGGCCTTGGCGCGGCGGGGCCACGAGGTGACGGTGGTGACGGCGCTCTACGACGCCGGCCACGCGCGCAGCGAGACGCTCGGCGGGGTGCGCGTCCATCGCCTCACCGCCCTGTTCAAGAGAGTGCTCACGCCTTGGGCCCCCGGGGCGCGGGGCCTGCTCGGGTCCGAGGTGCGCGATGCGCAGGTCGTCCACGTCCACGGCGTGCGCAGCGGTCTCGCCGTCTCCGCCTATCGGGCCTGCGAGGCCGCCGGCAAGCCCTGGATCCTCCAGCCGCACGGGAGCTGGCCGCACCACGACCGGTTCGTGCTTCCCAAGCTCGCCTTCGACAGGATCTGGGGCCAACGCATGCTGTCCCTCGCGCACTCCCTGGTCGCCGTGAGCCAGGCCGAGGCCCGCGACCTCGGGCGCGAGGCCCACGTGGTGGCCAACGGCGTCGACTCGATCGGCACCGCCGTCAAGTCGGACCGGCGCGGGTTCTACCATCTCCTGTTCGTGGGCAACGACAGCCCGCAGAAGAGGAGCGACCTGCTGCCCGACCTCCTCGCGGAGCTCCCGGCGGTGAGGCTGCAGATCGTGGGCCGCTTCGCGCGGCGGTTCGTCCGGCGCTTCGGTCCCTTCTCCAACCGCGTGACCCTCAGCGGCCCCCTGGACGGCGCGGCGCTCGCGGCCGCCTACGCCTCGGCGGACCTCCTGGTGCATCCGGCGGTGGACGAGGCCTTCGGCCTCGTCCCGTTCGAGGCGGCGCTCCTGGGCACGCCCGCGGTGGTGGCCGGGGGCCACGGCTGCGGGGAGTGGTTCGCGAAGGCCGGCGGGTGCGTGGTGCCCCCCGACGACCCCGCGGCCATGGCGTCCGCCGCGCAGGCGCGCCTGTCGGACCGCGTGGGATCCCAGCGCGAGGCCGCCGCGGTGGCCGACTTCGCGCGGCGCGAGCTGACGTGGGACCGGGCCGCCCAGGCCATGGAGGCCGTCTACGGCGGCGCGCTGAAGGCATGGGCGGCGCAGCCCGAGCCGGCCGCGCCCGTGCCCGCCGCGGCCGGAGGCCCGACCCGGGCCGCCGGTTGAGACACCGGCGCCGCGACAAGCGGCGGCCCTCGACGGCGGCCGCGTCCGCGGAGGCCCCCGCGCCGGCGCCATCGGTCTGGACCCGCCGGGCTCCCCTGATCGCTGCCGCCGTGGCCTTCGTGGTGTACGTGCCGTCGGTTCGCGGCGGGTTCCTCTACGACGACCAGGGCGTGCTCCTCGACAACCGGGGCATACGCGACCTCGGCGCGCTCGGCCAGGTCTTTCGCTCCGACCCGTCTCGTCCGGTCCTGGCCCTGAGCTGGGCGCTGAACCACGCGGCCTTCGGCCTGGCCCCCTGGTCGTATCACCTCGCGAACGTTGCCATCCACGCCGGGAACGCCGCGCTCCTCGCGTCGCTCTTCGCCTGGATGGCGGCGCGCTCCGGCCGCCGCCACCCGGGAGCCTCGGCGCTTCTCGGCGCGTGCCTGTTCGCTGCCACGCCCATGGCCGCGGAGACGGCGGGATACGTCTCGAGCCGCTCCACCGCGCTGGCCGCGCTCTTCATGCTGGCCAGCCTCCGGCTCGCGGCCAGCGTGCTGGAGCGCTTCGGCGTGGCGCGCCTGGCCGCGTCGCTCGCGCTCTTCATCCTGGCTGCGGGCACCAAGGAAGAAGCCGCGGCGCTCCCGCTGCTCCTGCTGCTCCTCGACTACTTCTTCGTGGCGGGAGGCAGGGCAAGGGACGTGTGGCGCCGCGCCCGCGTGCACGCCGGCTTCCTGCTCCTGCCCGCGCTGGGTCTGGCTGCCCGGCGCGCGGCCACAGGCGCGTGGCTGCCGCTAGCGGCGCTGGACCGCGGGCGCTACCTGGCCACGCAGGTGGCCGCCTATCCGCTGTACCTCTTGCGCGCGATGATCCCGCTGGACCCGGCGTTCTATCGGGGGCATCCGCCCGCGCCGTCGCCGCCCGACGGGGCCACCGTCCTCGGCTGGATGGCGGCCCTGGCCGTGATCGCGTCCGCGATTGTCTGGCGGAGACGTTTCGCGGACTGGTCCTTCGCCGCTGCGTGGATGGCCGCCTGCCTCCTGCCCTCGTCGTCGATCGTTCCCCTGAAGGAGATGGTGGTGGACCATCGCGCCTACCTCGGCGGGGCGGGGATCGCCTATGCCCTGGGCGGCGTCCTGTGGCGGCCCGGGCGCGGGCCCGTGATGATCGGGCTCATAGCGCTCCTCGCGGCCGGCGCGGTTCGGTATCAGCGGATCCTGTCCGACCCGGTGCGCGCCTGGGAGGACGCCACCCTCCGGGCGCCCGGCTCGAGCGAGGCCTGGCGGGCGCTGGGGGAGGCGTACGCGCAGCGGGGAGAACCGCGCGCGGAGGAGGCGTTCCGGAGGGCCACCGCGCTCGATCCCGGCGACGGCCGCGGCTGGGCGAACCTCGGCGCGTTCTACGTGGAGACCGGCCGTCTCAAGGAGGCTGAAGCGGCCATGCGGCGGGCATCCTGGGCGCTCCCCCAGGACGCGCGCGTGCACGACAACCTGGGGATGATCCTGCAGGCGCTGGGTCGCGAGGACGAGGCGGCCCGGGCCTACGAGGCCGCCGTGGGCACCACCCCGGCCCTGGCCCAGCCCCGCGTCCACCTGGCCGCCATCCTCGCCCGAAGGGGCGAGCGCGGCCGCGCCCGGGCGCTGCTCGAGGAGGCCTCGCGGCTCGAGGTCGACCAGGAGGAGGCCGACGCCATCACCGCGCTCCAGCAGCAGCTCGACTCACCGTGACCCTCGAGGCCTGCGCCGTCGTCGTCAACCACAACGGGCAGGGCTACGTCGAGGAGGCGGTCCAGAGCCTCCTGGAGCAGGACGCAAGGGGCATCGAGGTGTGGGTGGTGGACAACGGCTCGAGCGACGGGTCGGACGCGGCCCTCGAGCGCCGCTTCGGCTCCGCCATCCGCCTGATCCGGGCGGGCCGCAACCTCGGCTTCGGGGCCGGGAACAACCTGGCCATCCGCCAGGCCGGCGGCCGGCACGTGCTGCTGCTGAACAACGACGCCGTGGCCGCGCCGTCCTTCGCGCGCGAGATGATCGCGGCCGCCGAGGCCGACCCGCGCGTGGGCATGGTCGCGGCCCGCGTGCTCGACTACGCGCGCCGCGACGTCATCGACACCGCCGGGCACCTGCTCTATCCCGACGGCCTGAACCGGGGCCGGGGCCGCCTGGAGACCGACCGCGGGCAGTACGACGCCTGCCGGACCGCGCTGTTCCCGAGCGGGGCCGCGGCCCTCTACCGCCGGGCAATGCTGGACGAGATCGGCCTCTTCGACGAATCCTTCTTCCTGTACGGCGACGACGCGGAGCTGGGCCTGCGCGGCCGCCTGGCGGGGTGGACGTGCGCGTTCGCCCCGCGCGCCGTCGCCTATCACCACTACTCGCGCACCGCGGGCGCCCACTCCAGCCTCAAGGCCTTCTACGTGGAGCGCAACCGGGTGTTGGTGCTCCTCAAGCTGTTCCCGGCCTCGCACGTGCTGGTGAGCCCGGCCTATACGGCGGTCCGGCTGGCGCTCCAGGCCTGGGGCGCGGCGACCGGCCGCGGGGCCGCGGCACGCCTGGCCGAGCGCCGGTCGCTGCCGCACCTGGCTGGCCTGACGCTGCGCGCCTACGCGTCCGCCGTGCGCGCGCTGCCGGGCGCGCTGCGTGAGCGGCGGCGCCTGCGGCCCCTGCGGCGGCTGTCCACACCCGGCTTCCGTGCCCTGCTGGACGAGTTCCGGCTGACGGCCCGCGAAGCCGCCCTCAAGGACTGACGCCGGCGATCCACCGCTCGTAATCGTCCGGGGTGTCGATCCCCAGGACGCAGCCCGGATCTCCCCGGACGTGGAGGACCCATTCCGGATGGTCGGCCAGGACCGCCCGCGCCCCGCGAG
>Ga0075418_10006733_pt1 | contig 12950 bp, 12 predicted proteins | sample SoiMetdeltSBSDD2_FD_81776 | JGI IMG/M metagenome (GOLD analysis project Ga0075418, IMG submission 81776) | Bulk soil microbial communities from a Populus tree surrounding site in Tennessee, USA - Soil MetaG P. deltoides SBSDD2 | ecosystem: Environmental > Terrestrial > Soil > Tree plantation...
CCTTTCCTTCAGGTGCCATCCAGATGTTCCACGGCGAGGACGATCATCTCCGCGGCAATCTCCAAGACTACGGCCTCCGCGCTGTATGGCGCTACGGTCCCCTCGACTATTACGTCGGGTTTTCGAACTACGACTGGACCGGGCTGACCGCCGATCCGGTGCCCGCGGGCGGCTGCTGCTCAGGCAGCCTCTTTCCATCCAACCGCGAGCGGGAAGCGGTTTCTTTCAGCGCCCTCCACACCGGCGTGCTGGTGAGATTTGGAGGGTACAAATAGCGCCACGGACCACACATCCGGGGCCCCGTTCGAATCTCCGGTCGACCGATCCAGCTTCGTCAGGCGCCGTCTCACCTCATTCCTGCCCCGGGTCGATGTTCAAGAACTTGCGGTACGCGCGCCTGGCTTCCTGCTTCAGGCGGCGCCGCTCGAATACGCCCGCCAGGCTGTTGTAGACGCGCGGCAGATCGCCCGCGAGCTTCGCCGCCTCCTTGAGCTCGATCTGCGACCGTTGGAGGTCGCGGCCGTCTCCAGAGGACAACAAGCCACCTCGTTCGGGGCCGATCAGAGCCAGGGGCCGTGCCACTCAGAACGAGAACCTGACATCGACCCGGCGTCGCGCGGACGGCGCTGTGCTATCCTCGCCGGCCGCCGGCGTCACCGAGCTGCGCGCACGAGGGCCCATGAGCCACAAGCCGTTCGTCCCCGAGCACGTCCGGCTTCCCGAGTTCACGGCGCGCGCGCTTATCCTCGGCGTCGTGCAGGCGGTGCTCCTGGGCGCCGCCAACGCCTACCTCGGCATGAAGGCCGGGCAGACGATCGCCGCAACCTTCCCGGCGGCCATCATCTCGATGGTCGTGCTACGCGCGTTCCCCGGACACTCCATTCTCGAGGAGAACGTCTCGCGCAGCGCCGCCTCGGTCGGCGAGGCCCTGGTGGCGGGAGCCATCTTCACCCTGCCGGCGCTCGTGATCACGGGCCTGTGGACGGAGTTCGATTACTGGCAGAGCACCTTCCTGATGCTGGTCGGCGGCGTCCTCGGCGTGCTCTTCGTCATCTTCCTGCGCCGCACGCTGTGCGAGGATCCGACCCTCCCCTTTCCCGAATCGACGGCCGCGGCCGAGATCCACAAGGCGGGGCAGAAAGGCGCGACGGGAGCGAAGTACCTGTTCTCCGCACTGGGGATTGCGGCCGCCATCGAGGTCCTCAAGAACCCGGCGGGATTCCGGGTGATCCGCGACTCGGTCAGCGGCTTCGTCGAGTTCCCGGTATCGAAGCTGAGGTTCCTGCGCCAGGGTCGGCCATTCGGCGATCCGGGCGACTACCGGGGCGGCCTGCACTACGAGACCCCGTACTGCTCCCCAGCCTTCATGAGCGTCGGCTACATCATCGGACCCCGCCTCGCGGCGCTGAACTTCTCGGGGGGCGTTTTCGCGTGGCTCATCCTGGTGCCCCTCATCATGTTCCTGTCCGGCGAGGGCAGCACGCTGATGAACCTGGGGCTGCACCCGTCGCTCGCCGACGCCTCGGCGGTCGATCGGCTCGAGGTGATCGCCGACCAGGCCTGGCGCAGCATCGTCCGGCCGATCGCGGTCGGAGCGATGCTGGTGTCGGCCTGCTGGACTCTGTTCAAGATGCGCGAGCCGCTCCTCGCGGGCATCGCGCGGGCGTTTCGTGACATGCGGAACGTCCGAGGTGTGGCCGAGGGGGAAGGGCGCTTCGAGCACGACATCCCGGCGAAGTGGGTGATCGGCGGCATCCTCGTGCTCCTCGTGCCGATGACCGCGCTCTACGGCTGGTACACGGGCGGCCTCCGCGGCGCCTTCATGGCGGCGGTGGCGATGACGCTGACCGGCTTCGTCCTGTCGGCGGTCGCCGGATACCTGGTCGGCGTCATCGGATCGTCGTCGAGCCCGACCTCGGGGCTGGCCCTCTCCAGCCTCATCGTCGCCGCCACGCTCCTGGTCGGGATCGGGGTCACGGGACCGGGAGGCGTGATGGCGGTCCTGGCCGTGACCGCCACGGTCTGCGTCGCCACCTCGCTCGCCGGCAGCGTCATCCAGGACCTCAAGGTGGGGCACCTCCTGGGGGCCACTCCGTGGGCGATGGAGATGGCCTACCTCATCGCCACCGTGGCCACGGCCTTCGTCCTGGTGCTGCCGATCACCATGCTGCACAAAGCCGACATCGCGCTCGGGGGAACGGGCATCGGCGGCGAGAACCTGCCGGCGCCGCAGGCGGGGCTGATGGCGATGCTCGCGCAGGGGATCGTCGGCGGCGAGATGGCCTGGCCGCTCGTCCTGATGGGTGTGGCGCTCGCCTGTGGCCTCATCATGATGGGGTGCGAGTCGCCGATGATCGTCGCGGTCGGGATGTACCTCGATCTCGCGACCGTGTCGGCGATCTTCGCCGGGGGGATCATCCGCTGGGCCGGCGACCGCATGATGGCGCGGCGCGGCTGCGCCACGGACGAAATCGAGCGGCGCGTGAACATCGGCACGCTCCTGGCCTCCGGCATGATCGCCGGCGAGGCGCTCATGGCGATCCTGCTGGCAATTGCGGTGAATGCTGGCGTCACCCTGCCGGCCGCCGAGGGATCCGGGATCCTGGGCCTGCCGGTCTTCGCTCTGGTGGCAGCGCTCCTCGTCGCCATCCCGGTCCGCGCGCCTGGGGGCGGAACGGCGGGTGGCGTCCCGAGCGGCCCCGCACCTTGACGGGGGGGCGCCCCCGTGGTCTCCTTGTCCTCTCGTGGAGGCGACGCTGGTGAAGGTGCTGGTGGTCGAGGACGAGGAGAAGACCGCCACCTACCTCCGCAAGGCCATGAGCGAGATCGGGCTGGTGGTGGACGTGGCAGCGAACGGCGAGGAGGGCCTGCACCGGGCGCTCGCCGGAGACTACGACCTCCTGGTTCTCGACGTCATGCTCCCCGGGCGCGACGGCTGGTCGATCCTCGCCGCGATGCGCGCGGCCGGGCGGCAGACGCCCGTCCTCTTCCTGACCGCACGGGACGCCGTCGAGGATCGGGTCCGGGGGCTCGAGATCGGCGCCGACGACTACCTGGTGAAGCCGTTCGCGGTCTCCGAGCTGCTGGCGAGGGTCCGATCGATCCTGCGCCGCGGACCGGCGCGGCACGCCGAGACCCTGAAGATCGCCCACCTGGACCTCGACTTCGCGCGGCGCCGGGTGGTGCGTGGCGACCACCGGATCGAGCTCACGCCCAGGGAGTTCTCGCTGCTGGCGCTCCTGGCGCGGCGGTGCGGCGAGGTGCTGTCGCGGGCGTTCATCACGGAGCAGATCTGGGACATGAACTTCGAGGGCGGCACGAACGTCCTGGACGTCCACATCCGCCGCCTGCGCGCCAAGGTCGACGATCCGTTCGAGCACCGGCTGATCCACACCGTGCGCGGCGTCGGCTACGTCCTCGAAGAAAGACCCTGACGAAGCCGACCACCTTTCGCCGACGCGCGGCCGGCCGGCGAGCGGGCCTCCCCGAATATGACGAAATCTTAATGTTCGCGTAAGCGTCCCGTCAGCAGCCACACCCTATACTCCCCCCCTATGGAGAGCCTCCGGCGTCGCGACGCGCCCGGTTCCGGAGCCGCGTCGAGCCTGGGCCACCTGCCGCGCGGCCCGCGCTGGGAGTTCGACCAGTCGGTCGCCGACGTCTTCGACGACATGCTGCGTCGGTCGATCCCGCAGTACGACGTGATGCGATCGGCCGTGAACGAGATCGCCCGGCGGTTCGTCCAGCCCGGGACGGACGTCATCGATCTCGGTTGCTCCCGGGGGGAGACGCTCGCGCCCCTGGTCGAGGAGTTCGGTGCGGCCGCGCGCTACATCGCCTGCGACGTCAGCCAGCCGATGCTCGAGGTCTGCCGGGAGCGCTACGCGGAGTTCATCCGGTCCGGAGTCGTGGACGTCAGGTCGTGCGATCTGCGCCACGAGTTCCCGGAGGGACGCGCCTCCGTCATCCTCTCGGTCCTGACACTGCAGTTCACGCCCCTCGAGTACCGGCGTCGGATCGTCGAGGCGGTCGGAGAGCATCTCGTCGAGGAGGGCGCCTTCATCCTGGTCGAGAAGGTGGTCGGCCGCTCCGCCCGGCTCGATCGGGTCCTGGAGGACATCTATCTCAAGTTCAAGTCGGACAACGGCTACACCCAGGAGGAGATCGCCCGCAAGAAGCTGAGCCTGGAGGGCGTGCTCGTGCCGCTCGATGCCGGCCAGAACCTCGCCCTGCTGCAGGAGTCGGGCTTCCGCAGCGTCGAGTGCTTCTGGCGCTGGATGAACTTCTCCGCCTGGGTGGCGGTGAAATAGGCCGTGGTCCGCTGCGGCGCCATCTTCTATCGTTACCGGAAATACCTCATCCCAGGACTCCTGCTGCTCGCGCTGGCCGTCTCCCGCCCGGTCATCCCGCTCGGCCGCCCCCGGCTGGACACCCTCCTCGATCTGTGCGGGCTCCTCATCGCGCTCTGCGGCCAGGCCCTGCGGGCAGCCGTGATCGGCTACGCGTACATAAGGCGCGGCGGCAAGGACGGACGGGCCTATGCCGACGACCTCGTGACCGGAGGGCTCTTCGCCCACTCTCGGAACCCCCTCTACCTGGGCAACTTGATGATCCTGCTCGGGCTGCTGATCATCTTCAACAGCCCGGGCGGCTACCTGATGGCGCTTCCCCTGGCGGTCTTCTTCTACGCGGCGATCGTCGCCTCCGAAGAGGCCTACCTCCGCGGCCGGTTCGGGGAGGCCTATGACGACTACTGCCGGAGGGTCCCGCGCTTCATCCCCGATTTCCGGGGCCTGCGGCGCACGATCGCCGGCTTGCGGTTCAACTGGCACCGCCTGGTGCGCAAGGAGTACGGCAGCGCCTATGCCTGGATCGCCGCCGCCATCCTGCTGCGCGTCTGGGAGGTGCGCACCGAGCCGGCCTACGCGGCGACACGTCCGCTGGTCGCCTGGTACGCGCTGCCTCTCGCGGTCGTGACCGCCGGCTGGGCGGCGGCGCGGTTCATGAAGAAGCGGCGGCTGCTCATCGATCGGCCGGAGTTCTCGGCCTCCATGGGGTAGGCATGTCCCATCCAACCGATGTCACAGACGACGGCTCCATCTCGGCCCTGCGGGCCCGCATCGATCTGGTCAACCGCGAGCTTCTGGATCGCTTGCAGAAGAGGGCCACCCTGGTGCTGGAGGTCGCCGCGCTGAAGCGCGCCCAGGGTCTCGAGGGCCACGACCCGGGGCGTGAAGACGCGATGCTGGAGGACCTCCTCGGCCGCAGCCACGGGCCGTTCGGCGCCGCCGAGCTGCGGGCGATCTTCCGGGCCATCTTCCATGCGTCGCTCGAGATCCAGGAGCGGGAGCGCTGGCACGGGCTGCGCGTCAAACGGAAGGACATCCTGCCTCCGGGCGGCGTGCGGGTGGGGGGCGTGTCGATCGGCGGCGGTGCCACCGTCATGATAGCCGGGCCCTGCTCCGCGGAGACGGCGGAGCAGATGGAACGGGTGGCGGAGTTCCTCGCCGACTTTCCCGGGGCCCTGATCCTCCGCGCCGGCGCCTACAAACCACGCACCAACCCATACTCGTTCCAGGGCCTGCGCGAGGAGGGGCTGCTCCTCCTGCAGGCGGCCGCGGCCTCGCACGGGCTGCCGACGGTCACCGAGGTCCTGGACGTCGCGAGCCTGGAGACGGTGGCGGCGCGCGCCGACATGCTCCAGGTCGGCTCCCGCAACATGTACAACACCGAGCTCCTGAAGGCCTTGGGCCGGATCGAGAAGCCGGTCCTGCTCAAGCGCGGCTTCATGGCCACGATCGAGGAATTCCTGCTCGCGGCGGAGTACATCGTCAGCGCCGGGAACCCCGCGGTGGTCCTCTGCGAGCGCGGCATCCGCACCTTCGAGCGCGCCACGCGCAACACCCTCGACATCTCGGCGGTCGCGCTCCTGAAGCGCGAGACGCCGCTCCCGGTCATCGTCGATCTGAGCCACGCGCTCGGCCGGCGCGACATCGTCCTGCCTTGCGGCCGGGCCGCGCTGGCCGCCGGCGCCGACGGGTTGATGGTCGAGGTCCATCCCGATCCCGATCGGGCCCTCTCCGATGGCTTCCAGCAGCTCGATCTGCCGGCCTTCACCACCCTGATGGAAGGCCTGGGGCTCGGATCCCGTGGCGATCGGCGAATCGAACGCGCCTCCGCCGTGGCGCTGGGCGCGGGGTCGCGCCCGGGCCCCGAGCGCGCCTGACGCCGGGCTCGGGAGTCAGAAGGACACGGACAGATCGACCCAGCCGCGGTCCAGCCACTCGTCGAGGTCGTCGCGCCTCTGGCGCAGGACCGAGAACTCCAGCGAGGCGATCCGCCAGAAGACGATCGCCCATCCGAGGCGCGCGCCGCGCTGCCGCGTCCTGAACCACCACTCGTCCCCGCCGAAGGCCGCGAGGGCGGCGTCCTGTTCGACGCGCTCCAGGGCCAGGCGCAGGCGCCAGGATCCCGCGTCCTGCAGCTCCCCCCAATCCACCCGCAGCTCCCCGCCGTGCCGCCGGTCCTCCGCGCCGAAGTTGCGCAGGAGGTCGAGGCGCAGCCGCAGCGGGCGTGACCGACCGATCCACTCCCACCTTACCGTGGCGTTGGCGACGCGATAGTCCGACAGGTAGTCCTCCCCGCCTGGGGCGAGACGGTTGGTGCGCGCGTACCCGGCGGCAACCAGATCGGCGGTCGAGCCGAACTGCCAGTAGCCGCCGCCGAAGCCCAGGCCGCGCGCGACCTCTCCCTCCCAGCGCACCGTCGCGACCTGGCTACCGTCCTCCCCGTTCTGGCTGCCCAGTGAGACGCCGCCCACGACCCGCTGCGCCAGAAGCGCTCCCGCCGGCGGCAGCTCCAGCCCCGCCGACGCCCCCTGGAAGCGCAGGTCGCGGTCCCAGAGGATCTCGGTGCCGCGCAACGGCGTCTCGAAGACGCCGAACGCGGCGGAGAACGGCGTGGACGCGCCGGAGAGCTGAATCCAGGCGCGGTCGACGGCGACCTCATCGGATCGGAAGTTGTCGTTGCGGATGCCGTTCATGTCGTTCGAGTCGCTGGCGACCGAGACCAGCACGCCGGCTCCGGCGGACAGCCGCCCGGGGACTATCGGGCCCTCGACGCCCGGACGCAGCCGCAGGCGCAGCCGCTCGAAGTCGCTCGTGAGCGGGTTGGGAGCGTTGCGGACCGCCTCGTAGCGCAGGAGCGCGTCGCCGGCCCAGCGCCAGGTCGACCGCGCCGGCTCAACCCCCGTCGCCGGGCCGGCTGCTTCCGCTGCGGCCTCGCCGGCCACGGCACCGGCGGCGGCGGGCTCGGGCGGGCGCGGTTCTTCCGGACGGGCGTCCGCGACGGAGGCGGCTCCTGTCGCGAGCCAGGCGGCGATCACGATGGTCGCGGTCACGCGGCGCCCCCTTCGGCGGCGGCCCGATCGAGCCCCTCCGCCATGTCGCGCGCCGAGGCGAACCGGAGGGCCGGATCCTTGGCCAGGGCGCGCAGCAGGAACGCCGCCATCGAGGGCAGAAGCGCCGGGTTCAGGTCGCGCGGCGGCGGAGGCGGCAATTCGATGTGGGCGCGGAGCACGGCCACCGGGTTGTCGGCGTCGAACGGGCGCCGCCCGCACAGGATCTCGTAAAACACCACGCCGGCGGAATAAACGTCCGATCGCTCGTCGGCCGTCCGGCCCATCGCCTGCTCGGGAGACATGTACAGCGGCGTGCCGAGCACGGCACCCTCGATCGTCAGCCCTTCCCCAACGCCCGCGGAACGCGCCAGACCGAAGTCGGAGATCTTCACCGTCCCCAGGGCGTCGACGAGGATGTTCGAGGGCTTCAGATCGCGGTGCACCACGCCTCGCGCGTGCGCCGCCTGCAGTCCGTCGGCGACCTGGCTGGCGATGCGCACGCCGGCCGAGAAGGGCAGCCGTCCCTCGGCCAGGACGCGATCGAGCGAGGTGCCGTCCACGTACTCCATCAGGATGGCCCACGAGGAGCCTAGATCGAGCAGCTCGTGCGTGCGCAGGACATTGCGGTGGGTGACGCGGCGCGACAGGCGGATCTCCTGGCGGAAACGCTCCAGGAGATCGGGTCTCCCTGTCAGCCCGCCGGACACGAGGATTTTCACGGCGACGTCCTCGTGCAGGCTCTCGTCGCGCGCTTTCCACACCGTCCCCATGCCGCCGGCGCCGATCAGGGCGACGAGCCGGAACCGGCCCTGGAGCACCGTCCCGGCCCCTCCGGGCCCGGCGACCGGAGCACCGGGGGGGTCGAGCGTGGCGGTGGTGTCCTGGGTCCTTTTCAGGTGCCCTGCCGCCGGCGGCGATGCGGACGCCGTCCTTGCACCGGACGAGGCCTGCGAGGCGACCGTGCCGATCCAGGCATCCACTTCCTGCTGCTGCTTGAGCCGGACCATCATGGACCGGAAGGCGCTCGACAGGACGCCCACCTCGTCGCCGGTCTCGGGCGGCAATGGCGCATCGTAGTCGCCGGCGCGCGCCCGCTCGATGGCGTGCACCAGAACGCCGATCGGACGCGTGATGCGGCGGGCCAGGAGCACTCCGACCCCGATGGCGATCGGCGCCGCCAGTAGACCCACGAGCAGCAGCGCTCCCTGGATCTTGGCGAACCACGCCACTTCCCCGGCCACGGATCGGAGCGCCACGAAGCCCGCGCGGTGCGCCGGCGCCGCCGTGGCGGGCGCCGCATCGCCGGCCGCCAGCGGCGCGGCCAGTGCCGCGTGCTCCGCTCCGTCGGCCTCGATGCGGCGCGGCTCGGTACCGCCGGCGCCGTCCAGGACCGCGGTCAGGCCGAGCGACGGCGCGGCGACCAGGGTGGCGAGGCGCGCCCGCGGCAGCGGCAGCGTGGCCGCTCCCGGAAGGACAGGTCCGAAAGGCCCCGATCGCGAGAAGAAGACCAGGTCGACGCCGGTGGCCTGGCGGAGGGCCATGGCGCGGACATCGTTCACTTCCTCGAGCGCCACGAGGACGGATGCGGGGCCGGCCTCGATCGGGGTCGCGGCGGCGAGGTAGATGCGGCCGTCGCGCTCGACCCAGACGCCGCGCGCGTGCCCTCCCAGAAGCGCGGCTTCAACGACCGACTGCCCCACAGGCCCTGGCGCCGCCTCCGTGGGCCGCCGGGTGTCGGCCAGAAAGTCGCCGCGCGCGTCGGCGATGACGAACGCGTCGCAACCGTACAGGGTCATCCGGTCGGCGAGGTTGTCGAGGATGGAAGGCCTGTCCCCTTCCGCCACGTACGCGCGGAAGGGCCCGTCGGAGGCGAGCAGCCGGGTGACGAGGTCGAGCCGATCGAGACGCGCGGCCACCGCCTCGTCGACGAGATCGCGCGCCCGCAGGACCGCGGCGTCCAGGGCCGGGCCCGCGAGGCTCCAGGTGCGCAGCCAGACCGCGCCCGTCGAGGCGAGGACGAGTCCGCCGACGAGGGCGGTCATCAGGGCTCCGATCCGCCAGGCGATGCCGCGCGCCGGCGTCATCTCAGTAGGGGTCCCGGGTGGCGCCCTGAGCCCCCTGGTAGGGGCGGCCGTTCTTGTCGAGATGGGGGCGGCGGCGCCAGGCCGAGGCATCGAGCCTGATCTCGACCTCCGGGACGTTTCCGGCGGTCAGCTCCACCTGGCTCTCGCCGGAGCCGCCGCGCTCGTGCCAGACGCGCACCGTGTACCGGCCGTCCGGAACGTCGCTGATGCTGAAGCGGCCGTCCGCGGCCGGCCGGGCCACCCAGCGGCCGGGTGTGACCACGACGAGCGCCTCCATCTGCGGGTGCACGTTGCAGAAGACACGGACGATCCCCGGCGAGCGCAGCACGACCTCGCGACCCGGCCCTCGAGGGTAGAGACCGAGGTCGAATTGGTTGTCCGCCGAGACCGAGAAGACGTTGTGCAGGATCGGATCGGCGTTGGGGAAGGCGAGCCTCGATCCGACCGGCAGGCTGAGCACCGCGGGCTCGAACGCCTTGCCGCGCATCGTGATGGCGGCGCGCTCGGGGGACGGCGGCGGGCCCGGCGCACCTTCGATCCAGACGACGGCGGACGACGGATCGCCCCGGGCCCCGTCGCGCTCGACGATCGCCACGACGCCCGCGACGGTCGCGGCGCGCGTCATCGGTGCCATGCCGGCTGCCACGACCTCGATGGCCAGCGCCGTCCCGAGGCGGGCGGCGAATCCAGAGATGCGCATGGTGCCCCCGGGCTGCCGGGGCATCATAGCCGAAGGCGGGAGCCGGCGCGGGCGGGCCGGGGCGCCGCCCTCGAGTCCGCCCGCCCGTGGCCAAAGCCGCCCGCGAGACCCGGCCGCCCGGGCCCGCCGGGACAGGAGCCCGATGCCACGAAACCCGCTCCAGACAGGCTTTTTGGCGTTGTCAGCCGGATCGAATGGCGGTATATGAAGACCGGACCGGACCGCGCTCCGCCGGGAGGAGCCGCCCTGCGTGCTCGAACAGGAACCCTGCTGGCCCTGGCCGCAAGCCTGCTCTTCGTCGGTTGCTCCGACGACGACGATGACGGCGGTGGCCTGCCCGGCCCCACTCTCCTTCTGGCGGGCCAGTCGACGACGACTCCGTCGGTCGAGGGCTCCTGGGTGTTGAGCGCGACGCCCGCCGTGGCCGGCTGCGGGGCCTTCAACATCCTGTTCCCGACCGAGGCGGTCCTGACGATCGTGCAGGCGGGCAACACGATCGAGTTCTCGCTGGCCGACGCGTGCGGCCGACCCTTGCCGGGAGGCGAAGGCCAGGTCGGGCCGGATCGCATCGTCGAGATGGGCTCCGATCTGGATCGGGGCCTGACCGCCAACTGCACCTTGAAGGTCGACCAGGTCCGGATCGGCCCGGTCGAGACGCCGCCCGACGTCTTCTCCGGCTCGGACGTCCTGACCATCTCCGGGTCCGACGACTCCGCCGGCTGCGACCCGTCCCTCCCCTGCACCGTGACCGGGACGTTCACCGCCACGCGCTGCCCCCGCTCCGGCTGCGCGGTCACCTGCCTTCCCTGACACCCGCGCTCACCAGACCGGGAACCGACCCTGGACCAATCCGAGTTCGAGGAGGTGTCCGTCCTCGTAGATGAGGGGCACGGAGAGGCGGGAGTGCTTTGGACCGTGGACGATCTGGATCGTGCCGTGTCCCCCGAGACGCCGGACCCGCCGCCAGTCGCGCACGTCGGTCCAGGCGACGGCGCCGCTGCCTCGCAGCGGACCCGCGAGGCGGAAGCCACCGTCATGGAGCATCAGCCGCGCCAGACAGAACCGCATGAAGAACTGGGCGCAGCCGGCGCCGAGCAGGAACAGCACGATCGCCACGCCGAGCGTCAGCAGGTCGGGCCCTCCGGGCCTTGCCTCGGTGGCGAGGGTCGAGGCTCCGAGGCCCAGCAGGGCGATCGCCAGACCTCCGTAGGCGAGCCTCCAGATCGGACGGCAGCCGAGGACGAGGGGTGGCAGGCCGGTCACGCCGTCCGCCGCAGAAGATCGCGGCAGGGGCGCAGAACGGTCTCGATCAGCTCGGACAGGCGTCCGGGAACCACGGCTCCGGCGGCGTTCGTGTGGCCGCCGCCGCCGAATCCCTGGGCGACGCTGTTGACGTCCAGGCTCCCCTTGCTGCGAAACGACAGCTTGACGCGGCCCTCCGGAATCTCCTTCAGAAGAGCGGCGATCCGGACCCGCTCGATGGCGAGGAGGCCGTTGACGATGTCCGAGGTGTCCTCCTGCCCGGCACCGCACTCCTCCACCTGACGCTGCGTCATGGTGATCCAGGCGAGCCGTCCTTCTTCCTCGATGTGCAGGTCGGCCATCGCCACGCCCCCGAGCCGGACGAGGGAGGCGCTCGCCCGCTCGAACACCTGCTCGTAAACGAGGGGGGGGCTGACGCCGCGCTCCAGCATCTCGGCGGCCGCCTGATGGGCGCGCGGGGAGGTCTTGTTGAAGCGGAAATAGCCCGTGTCGGTCACCAGGGAGACGTACGCGGCCTGGGCGGCCGTGAAATCCGGCGCCCCTCCCAACGCCTTGACGATCTGGAACACCAGCTCGCCGGTGGCGCTCGACTCCGGATCGATGATGTTGACCTTCCAGAACGGCTCCACGACGTTGTGATGGTCGATGCAGATGGTGGTGGCGCGCGAGGCGCGCGCCGCCTCCTCGAGCGGGCCCAGCCGGCTGACGGCGGAGTTGTCGAGCATGAACAGGAGATCGGCCGAGCGCACGAATCCGTCGTGGCGGGCGGCGTCGAACACCTCGACCGCGCCGCGCTCATCGATGAACCGGTAGCGCGGGCTCAACGGCTCGGTGTTGAGAATGCGCGCTTCGATCCCGCGCGCGACGAGGTAGCTGTGCAGGCAGATCTCCGCCCCGATGCCGTCCCCGTCCGGAGTGACGTGGGTCGTCAGGACCGCGGTGCGCGCGGCGTCGAGCAGGGGGCGCAGCCGGGCGGCGGCCTCGGCCACGAGTGCCTGGTCGCGGGCGTTCACCGGGCCTCCCCCGCTCCCATGCGGCCGCTCCTGTAGGCTGCGGCCAGATCGACGTAGTTCTGCGCGTTGCGCAGGACGCGCTCGATCTCGTCGTCCCGCAGAGGGCGGATGATGCGGCCCGGCACTCCGAGGACCAGCGAACCGGGCGGGACCTGCGTGCCCTCCGGGACCACGGCCCCGGCCCCGATGAGGGAGCGCGAGCCGACCCGACAACCGCTCAGGACCACGGCCTTCATGGCGACGAGGACCTCGTCCTCGATCGTGGCCCCGTGCACGATGGCCCCATGCCCGAGCGTGACGCGCGCGCCGATGCGCGCAGGCGCCCCGTGGTCCACGTGCACGACGCAGGCGTCCTGGACGTTGCTCTCCGCTCCGATGACGACGGGAGCGATGTCGCCGCGCACCGTGGCGTTGAACCAGACGGAGGCCGACGGGCCCAGGCTGACCTCCCCCACGAGAGCGGCGCCGGGCGCCACCCAGGCGGTGGGATC
>Ga0075418_10006734_pt1 | contig 12948 bp, 5 predicted proteins | sample SoiMetdeltSBSDD2_FD_81776 | JGI IMG/M metagenome (GOLD analysis project Ga0075418, IMG submission 81776) | Bulk soil microbial communities from a Populus tree surrounding site in Tennessee, USA - Soil MetaG P. deltoides SBSDD2 | ecosystem: Environmental > Terrestrial > Soil > Tree plantation...
AAGTTTACGAAGGAGAAAACGATTGCCGAGCTGGATCGGAAGGTCGCCGAGGCAATCGAGACGCTGCTCGACCAGCGCGTCGCACTAAAAGTGACCGGCCGGCCGCTGATTTTCGTCCTGGACGATCTGGAGAAGGCGCACGGCGTACCGGTGACCATTGACCTTAAGGAGGTTCGTGCTCGAGGAGCGACGATGCACGCCCAGGTCACGATCGACGTCGCGGACAAGCCGCTGCGGGAAGTGGTCAAGGCCGTCCTGTCTGCCGCAGGGTTGGACTTCGACGTCACGGCTGACGGACTTCATGTTCCCGCGAAGGCGAAACGCGAAGGAGACCCACCGCAGGAAGGGGCGGCCAAACCCGCGCCCTTCAAGCCGTTTGAGTGTCAGATCGTCGATACCGTCACCGGCAAACCAATCAACGATGTGACAGTTAATTTTCGCTACAAGTCGCCGGCAACGAAGGACGCACCGGAAGAGACTGTAAGCGACTTCTATTACACGAACGCGAACGTCAGCAGCTTCTGGTTTCAGATTCCCGACGAAGCGATCCGGCGGCCGGAGCTGTTGATCGAGTGGGGCGCCAGCCATCCCGACTACGAGCCGCTCAGTCCAGAGGCGCGAGTGCCGCTGGCCCACATCCTGGCCGACGATCCAAAATCGGCGCGTGATACGTTTCGCATCATCAAGTTAAAGCCGAAGAAGAAAGATGCACTGCCGCAGGACGACAGAGCATCCAGCACCCGCATCCGCGTCAAGTACGACATTCCTGGCGCCGAAGAAGAAGGACAAATCTTCGTCCAGCACATCGGCGGGCGGGACATTATCGGCACGCGCGACGATGGGCAATTGAAGACCAATCCGGTCAAGAAAGGGGAGACGCTCGAGCTGAAAGACCTCGGCCCGGGAGACTACCAGGTTGCCCGGCACCGCCTTGTCCGCCTGGACGGTTTGGGGATGAGCCGCTTCCTCGACCGGCAGAGATTCAAGCTCAAAGCGGGCGAATGGAAGTCGATTGATTTCACGCGGCCAACGGGACAGCCAGTGAGCGGGACAGTGCTGGGGCTCAAGGAAGCGGGGCTGGCCACGGCCATCGTCAACGTCTGCTCCGAAAACGCCAAGGACGACCGATCGATCGGTGATCTGGAAGTGACCGTTTTCGACTCCCGTCTGTGCGCCGCCGACGGCACTTTCAAGACCGAGCAACTGACACCGGGGCGGTACACGATCGTCGTTGAGGGATATGTGCCGCTAACCGCCGAGCAGCGCACACAGTCCGGAATCATCACGCCTCGGTACATCGGCACGGCCAGGCTGACGGTACCTGAAAGGGGTGAAATGGCGCCGGTCGAGGTGCGACTGGAAGACACCCAGAAAAAGGCGGGCGCCAACGATAGCCCCAGTGCCTCCCTCGTGATCAACTACGACATTTCCGGCGCCGAAGAGTCGGGGCGATTTGTCGTCGAGGATCCGCAAGGGGAGTACGTCGGCGCCGAGGCGATTGGGTTGGTCAAGGTGAACCGCGTGAAGAACGGCAGCAAGCGCCAGATCGAGAACCTCGCTCCCGGCGACTATCACGTGACTCGCTACCGCACGCTCATGCTCGAAAGCGCCTTCGGCGTCAGCCGCTTCCTCGACGGGCGAAAGTTCAAGTTGCAGGATCGGGAGATGCGGGCGATTGACTTCACGCGGCTAAACGGTCGCCCGGTTGCGGGCAAAATCCTGGGCCTGGAAGGGAAGGGCATCAACAAAGTCCTAGTGAACGTGTGCGACCCTAAAGTGGAAAATCGCCAGTCCCTCAGTCGCCCGGAGACGATCATTTACGACGCGCTATTGTGCAATGACGACGGCACGTTCAAGACCGAGCCGCTCGCACCGGGGAGTTATGCGATCGTGGCGGAGGCGTACCTGCCGCTGACAAACTTTGAACGGGCGAGCACCGGCGTCATCGAGCCGCGATATGTGGGCGTAGCGAAGCTCACGGTTCCCGAATCGGGTGAAACACCGGCGGTGGAAGTCGAATTGAAAGATGCGAAGAAAGATAAGGAAGCTGGCGCCGCTGAGCAGGCCCAAAAGTGGGGCGACTTGACGGTGCAATTCACCTACGACGGCCCACGGCCGGAGCCCGAGAAGATCGAAAACTCCCGAGACGTGGCCCTGTTCGGCCGAGAGATTCCCGACCAGTCGTTGCTCGTGGGTGACAAGGGGGGGCTGGCCAACGTCCTCGCGTACGTGACGAGTGCCGACGTGCCAGTTCATCCTGAGGAGCGCAAACGTGCCGAGCGACCGGTCGAGATCAAGACCGTCAATGGCCAGCTTGTGCCGCGGGTGGTTCCGCTCGTCGTGCGGCAGAAACTAAAGCTGATCAACGACACGCCGGTGCACTTCAATTTCAAGGGTGTCGGCCAGCGCAACTCCGGCTTCAATGTGCTCGTGGCCCCGAGGGACAGCTTTCAGGCCGAGTTCCCCACGGCCGAGAGGGCGCCCGCCCAAATCACCGACAGCATCCACACGTGGATCCAGGCCTTCGCGCTCCCGCTCGATCATCCTTATGCCGCTGCCAGCGGCGCCGACGGCACGGCCCGCTTAACGAATCTCCCGGAGGGGGAATGGGCGTTCCGCTTCTGGCACGAGAAAGGGGGCTATCTCAAATCGGCGGAGAGTGGCCAGCGGGACTTCAAGATCACGATCAAGCCGGGGGCCAATCGACTGGCGCTGCGCGTCACGCCCGAGTTCACCGTCAAGGTCGATGAGGCCGCAGACGCCAAACCGGCAAACGGCGGGGCGCCACGAGCGGATGAATCGCGCCCGCCGTCTTCCGAGCCGGACGCGACGGTGAGCCGGTCGCTCAAGGCCGCCGGTGTCTCGCTGAGGATCGATCCGCAGGGGCGCGTCACGGAGATTTATCTGGGATCGACCGCCAGCGACGACATGCTCGAGCAGATCGGCCGGCTGCCGAACCTGAAGAAGCTCCACATCGAGTTGGCGCGGCAGCTCACTGGCAAGGGCTTCGAGCATCTGGCTGCCTTGCTGGCTCTCGAGTCGCTGGGCCTGTACGACGTGCCGCTGTCGAAAGAAGGTTTGGCGAGTCTGGCCCGCATCCGCAGCCTCAAAGAATTATCTCTAGCCGAGTGCGACTTGACAGACACAGACGTCGCTCCGCTGGCAAACTGCACGCAGCTCACTTCGCTTGCGCTGCGCGGCAATGCGATCACCGACGCCGGACTGGATGCGGTCGTCAAGCTGACGAATCTCGAAATCCTCGACCTGGGCAATTCGTCCTCCGTTGGCAGCTCGATGGAGATTACCGATCACGGACTGGCCAAGCTGGCGGCACTGGCGCGCTTAAAGCAGCTCAACCTCTCCAGCACGCGGCTGCCGCTCGGCTTCACCGACAAGGGGCTCGTCCACCTGTCGGCATTCCCGGACCTCGAGTCACTGCACGTATCGGGTTTCGATTTGAGCGACGACGCGCTCGTTTACATCGGGCGCTGCACGAACCTCCGCAACCTGGGGCTGCATTACAGCGGCTGCACCGACAAGGGGATGAAAGAGATCCGCAACCTGGCGAAGCTGAAGTCGATCAGTATCTCCAGCGGCCAGCTCACCGAAGCCGGGCTGCTGCACCTCGCGTTGCTGCCGAAGCTAGAGTTTGCCGAGCTGCGGACCGACGGCGTGACCGACCGCGTGCTGGAGAGTCTGAGCCGGAACCCATCGCTAGCGCGGCTCGATTTGTACGCCAACTCCCGCCCAGGGGTCTCGCAGTCGGCTCCTCCATTCACCGGTGATGGTCTGGCGCACTTCAAGGGGCACGAGGGGCTCCGCACCCTGTGGCTGACCAATCTGACGATTGATGGGAAGATGCTCGCCGCGCTGAAGGACCTGAAGCAGCTTGGAGAGCTAACGCTGATGATGCCCAGCCTCTCCGACGACGAAGTCCGCGCGCTGCAAGTTGCGCTCCCCAAGACGCGAGTCTCCGCCGCCTGGGGCGGCCACGGCATTGCGCCGCTGCAACTGGATCCTGGCCTCAAGCGGCGGGGAGAATCTCGTCGCTCGAAGGGCGAAGACGTCCTATTCGAGGACGACTTCCGCAGCGGCCTGTCGGACAAGTGGCAGATTGTCGGCCTCGACAAGGCGGATTATCGCATCCGCGACGGCGGCCTGGAGATGCGCGTCCAGCCGGGAAAACTGACCCGTGATACGCCCATGCTCAAAGTAATGCTGCCCTTCACGTCGGCAGACACCGTCGACGCTTCCGTCAAGGTGACGCTGCTGGACGAGTTCAAGCAGGACGGAGAGTTAGCAGGGGTTTACTTGCTTGATGAAAACAGCCCGGAGTTTTCGGCCAAGAAAGAGCGCGTGGACGGCAAGCTGGTGTTCGCACCGGGCGACTACGAATTCCAAGGCCAGCCCGGCCAGGAGGGAGAGCCGGAGAGATACGAGGTCAACTACACGGCCGAATCCAAGGAGGCCGGCCCGCTGCGGATCGTCGTCGATCGTGGTAACGCCTTTTATCAGGTCGGTCCATCCGCGGACGACAAGTATTTGAATTTCTTTCACAGCGCGATCCGGAAGGAAACGAGTCAAAGAGGCTTTGGTCTGGCGGCTGCTGGTGCACCGGTTGGCGCGTCGCACTGGGTGCGGTTCGAAGATTTTCGCGTCTTTCGGCGGTGATCCCCTTTTTCCAGGAGTCACGCTCATGCGCTACGTGACATGGTTTGCTGCGGCGCTCCTCTTCTCGTCCGCCTGTGCCGCCGTTCTCGTCTGCCCGGCGGAAGAACCGCCCGCTCTGGCCTCCAGATCGGTGGTCCTCACTCCCGACACGATGAAGGCCAATGGCTTTCACCTCCACTGCGAAGTCTTCGACCAGTCGGCAAAACTTCCCACCGGCCGGATGCCGCCGGAGGGGCCCATCCGCGTCACCGTGCACTTCGACCCCATGCAGGGGCCAGCGATCGAGCCGTTTGCGTTGTCACGCTTGGACGACAAGGCATTCCTCGTCGTGCGGGAGGGGGACAAGGTGCTATTGACCGCGCCGGTGCCGATCAAGCCGTGGGTCGGCAATGAGGGGGGACTGTACGTCCGGTTCTCGACTCAGAAGGACCTGCTCCCCAAAGCGCAGCTTGTGCTAGATAAAGACAAGCTAGTGGACGGGCTGGGCTCGTTTACCGTGGACCTCAAGGCGTTCATAAAGGAGGCGTCGGCTCAGGCCGAGGGGGGTGCAGCACCCGCCGCCAAGTCCTTGAATCGATTCCCGGATTCCCTGATCGAGACGGAGCTGCTGCGAACGCCGCCCAATGGGTTCGAGCGGAACAGCTTCTATCTGTACGTCGAGCCGCAGCGGGCAAACCTGCTGGTGACTGCCCGCTGCTATCTCTGGAAGGACGGGCAAAATGTCGGCCGCTTTCCGCTGGCGCGCGTGGACAACGAGCACGGCCGCGTTCCGTCGCAGAAAGACCGCGGCCGCTTGCAGTTTCGGATCGAATGCCTGGCGGAGGAGTTCTTTTCCGAGTCGTACATCAACCTCACGATCATCGACGAGAAAACGGGCAAGTCGCTGCCGGGCGTGAAGGTATTGCTCAAGGACGCCGCTCTTTGGCGACGGTCGTGAGTCGCGGCGAAGGGCGCCAAATGATAGACTCCGGCCGCTTGGCGCGCGACAATGCGACTTCCGCTAGGAGGACGAATTCATGCGGAAGTCTAGCGCACTATTGGCTGTCGCCGTCGCCTTGTGGCTTGCCGGGATGGATGCCCGTCAGCTCGCGGGAGCGGAACTGGATCCGGCCGCTGCGGCGGCCGCCATCGACAGACTGCTCGAGGCGCGCCTGGCCGAGGCCGGCATTCCCACGTCGCCGCCGGCCGATCATGCCGAGTTTCTGCGGCGGGTCACGCTGGACATCGTCGGTCGCATTCCGACGTTTGAGGAAACCACCGACTTTCTGGCCAGCGACGAAATCGACAAGCGGCGTCAGTTGATCGACCGGTTGCTCGAATCGCCCGCTTACGGCGAACACTTTGCCACGATCTGGAACGAGCTGATCGTGCCGCGCGATAACGCGATCAAGAAGAGCCGCCGCGACCCGTTCACGCCGTGGCTGGCAGAGCAATTCAACGCTGGCCGCGGCTGGGACCAGATCGTTATCGACTTGCTGACTGTGGAGGGAAAAATGGGCGACCGGCCGCAGGCGGGCTTCATTCTGGCCAATTCCGAAATGTCTGAGCCGCACCCCGCGCTGCTCGCCGATGCGACCGCGCGCCTCTTCTGGGGCGTGCAGCTCCGCTGTGCCGAGTGCCACGACCATCCCTTCGCCCCGTGGAAGCAAACGGACTTTTGGGCCACGGCGGCATTCTTCAGCCGGCTGCGCAAGGGGTACTCGGACGGGAAGAATCCGGCCGGATATACGCTCACCGAAGCGCCGCCTGACGAACCAGTGAGTCGGCAATTTGCGAAGCTGCTCGCTGCGCCGGGTGTTGCCGGCCCGGCGATCGTCGTTCCGCCGACCGGCGGCAAGCTGGCGGGACAGGTGGTTCACGGAATGTTCCTTGGCGGCGCAGCGGCAGAGTGGTCCGACGACGGTCCTTTCCGCGAGCGATTCGCCATGTGGGCTGTCGGCAAAGACAATCCCTGGTTTGCCGCCAATGCAGTCAACCGGCTGTGGGCCCACTTTTTCGGGCGGGGGCTGGTCCATCCGCTGGATGGATTCCATGCCCAGTGCACGCCGTCCCATCCGCAGATTCTGGATCTGCTGGCCGGCGAACTGGTTGATTCAAGATTTGACCTCAAGCACGTCATCCGGATCATCACCAGCACCGCGGCGTACCAGCGCACCAGCCGGCCGGTGGCGGGGAATGAAAACGACGTTGACCTGGTCAGCCACATGGCCGTCAAGGTGATGCGGCCGGAGGTCCTCTACGACTCACTGAGCGTCGTCCTCGATCCGCCGCGTCCCAAGCCCGGCTCGAAAACGCCCGGCCCCGGAGCCCTTGCGCCGCTGCCTGGGACGCCCCGCGACGAGTTCGTGCGCCTGTTCGGCACTCGGCCCGATGAAACGGCAGGGAGCATCGTGAACGCCGGAGTGCCGCAGTTCCTCAAGCTGCTCAACGGTGAATTATTGAATCGGCCGACGCCTGGTCTGGAGCGGCTGCTGGCCGAGGATCTGCAGCCGGCGGACGCGATCAAGGGGCTTTATCTGTCCGCGCTGTCGCGCCTGCCAACGGCCGAGGAATTGCAGACAATGGAGGAATACGTGACCGGCCAGGGCGACCAACGGCAGGCATATGGCGGCGTGTTGTGGGCGCTGGTCAATAGCGCGGAGTTTGTGATGAACCACTGATTTGCGTGGAGGACGAGCCAATGCCCGCAAATGCCGCGTTTGATATCCGTCGTCCGACGCGCCGCGAAATACTGACCCTTTCCGCTGCCGGCGTGGCGGGAGTGTCCCTGTCGGACTGGTTCGGGGCGCTGGCGGCCGGCGCCAGCGATCAGCCGCGGAGCACCAAGTCTTGCATTCTGCTGTGGATGGACGGCGGGCCCAGCCACGTCGAAACGTTCGATCCCAAGCCCGAGGCGCCGGCCGATGTCCGCGGCGAGCTGGGGGCAATTCAGACTTCAGTTCCCGGCATTCTCGTTGGCGAGAAATTTCCGCGCGTGGCGGAGCTGATGCAGCATGGCGCGATCCTTCGCGGCATGAGCACGGCGGAAGCCGACCACGGCCGCGCCCGGATCTACATGCACACCGGCTATCGGCCGGGGGCGGGCGGCGTGAGCTATCCCGGCCTGGGCTCGACGGTCGCAGCCGAATTGGGGCGTGAAGACTCAGCGCTGCCTAACTTCGTCGTCACCGGCGCGCCGCTGGTCAAACACGACGTCGTGCGAGACCCTGGTTATCGCGGCCCGCGACATCAGCCGGTGGTGCTCGAGAACTTGAGCCACGGACTGGAAAATGGCGAGCCCGCCAACGAGATTTCCGAATTTGACCGGCGGACGCGGCTCCTCGAAAACCTGGAGCAGCAGTTTGTCCGCACCCACCCCGCGCCGGCGGCCCAGGCGCATCAGACTGGTCTGGCCAGTGCGCTGCGTTTGATTCGCTCCGACAAACGCGAATGCTTTGACCTGTCGCGCGAACCGGAGACTTCGCGGCAGCGGTACGGCGAGGGCGATTTTGGCCGCGGCTGTCTCTTGGCCCGCCGGCTCGTCGAGGCCAAAGTGCCGTTCGTCGAGGTTTATCTGGCTAATTGGGACTCGCATTTCCGCGACGTGGCCGCCAAGACCCGCGACCTGATGTCCCAGGTCGATGCGGCGCTATCGGCACTGGTGCGCGACCTGGCCGAGCGGGGACTCTTGGAATCGACGCTAGTGATCTGGATGGGAGAATTCGGCCGTACGCCGCGAATCAATACCAGCGGCGGCCGCGACCATTATTCCAGGGCCTGGTCCACCGCTCTTTTCGGCGGCGGCATTCGCGGCGGCCAGGTGATCGGCGCCACCGACGCCAGCGGGGCCACGGTCACCGATCGGCCGATCAGCGTCACCGACTTTATGGCCACCGTATGCCGCATCCTGGGAATCGACTTCGAGCGGGAGGTGACCACCGCCAACGGCCGGCCAATCCGGATCGTGGACAAGGACGAGGAGTTGATCGGCGAACTGCTGTCGTGATGATGGACCGCTGCCGACTTGAGGCGTCAGCCATGGATGGCTATTGTTGATGCGCTTGCGACAAACTTGATCAGGAGTTCCGCAAATGCCCCGCCCGCTGAAGATCTCCCGCCGCGGCGCGCTGAAAACGCTGTTTTGCGCTAGTGCGGCCCTGGCGCTGAATTTGCGCCCTCAAAAGTTGAATGCGGCCAGCTTCGCTGAAGACGACGCCCACTTGCTGGTCATCGGCGACTTTGGCAGCGGCGGAAACGCACAGGCCGCCGTAGCGCGAGCGATGCAGAAGTACGTCGCCGACCACCAGGTCGAAACGCAGGGGATGCTGCTGCTCGGGGACAACTTTTACGGCAAGGTGGCCGGCGGCGTGAAATCGACCCGCTGGGACAGCGGCTTTGAATCGATGTATCCGGCGACGGCATTCCCCGGCCCGTGCTGGGCCGTGCTGGGGAATCACGACTATCACGACACCACGGACGGCGAGAAGAACCAGCTCGAGTATGCCCGCCGCCCCGAGGGAACGCGGTGGACGATGCCCAGCAAATGGTACCGCCTTGAGTTCCCCAAGGACAACCCGACCGTCACGTTCCTGAGCCTCGACAGCAATTTGCCGAGCGTCAGCGGTGGGATTGTAGCCGGAAAGAAAACGCGATCCTCCCTGACAACGGAAGAAGAGGCCGAGCAGCTTGCCTTTTTGAAAGCCGAACTGGCCAAACCGCGTAGCGCGTTCACCGTGGTCCTGGCGCATCATCCGATCTACAGCAATGGAGCGCACGGCGACACCAGGAGCCTGGTGAAGAGCTGGGACGGCATTCTCGAGGAGCATGGCGTCCACGTTTATATGTGTGGCCACGATCACGACCTTCAGCACCTGGAACTCGAGGGCCGGCGGACGAGCTTTGTCGTCTCGGGCGGCGGCGGGGCGCGAATCCGCCCGCTCAAGAGCGACCGCAAGGTTCCCTACGGCAAAGACGTCTACGGCTTCTCGCATTTACAAGTCAGCCGACAGCGGCTGATCGTGCGGCACATCGATGCCAACGGCACGCAGGTGCATGCCTTCACGAAGCTGGTGGACGGAACGGTGAAGCTCGAAGCGTAGCCGCGAACCATGCTGCTAATCGACAAAATTCGCATCGCCATCACGTCGGTTCCGGCCATTGCGCTCAACCACGGCTTCTGGTACGTGCTGTTGGCCGGACTGGCGTGGGTGACGCTGCACTGGCTCTTTTCGCGGCTCCTGGCGCGGCGCCGGATCCGCCCGGAACTTCCCACGCGCCGGCAAATCCGCCGCGAGGTGCTCTGCTCGCTGCGAAGCCTGGTGATCTTCGGGATGATGGGAGGCTTCGTCGCCTTCTCCGTCATGTCGGGCTGGACGTGGATGTACTTTCGCATCGATCGCTACGGCTGGACGTGGCTCGTGCTCAGCGTTGCCGCGATGGTTCTCATTCACGATGCGTATTTCTACTGGACGCACCGGCTGATGCACCATCCGCGGCTGTTCCGCCTGTTTCACCGCACGCATCACTTGTCGCACAGCCCGACCCCATGGGCCGCCTATGCATTCAGCCCGCTGGAGGCAGTCGTGCAGGCGGGGATCGCCCCCGTGATCGTGTTCATGATCCCGGTTCATCCGCTCTGCTTTTCAATCTTTATGATCTGGCAGATCACGTTCAACGTGCTGGGGCACTGCGGCTACGAGATGTTTCCCCGTTGGTTCGTCGCCAGTCCGCTGGGCTGCCTCCTCAATACGGCCACGCACCACGCGCAGCACCACGAGTCATTTCGCGCCAACTTCAGCCTGTACTTCAACATCTGGGACCGGCTGATGGGGACCAATCATGCCCGGTACCAGGATCGGTTTGCTCAGGCGGTGGGGGAGGGCACGGCACTCGAGCCCAGATGAACCGCTTCCGGCCGCATCGCGAATCTCCCCGGAGCATTTTTCATGGCGACACGTCGGCAGCGAATCACCGCGTCCATTGCGGCGGCCCTGTGCCTGCTTGGTTCTCTGGCGGCAGCCGCTGGGGCGGACAGCGGCCCGAGCATCGTCGTCATCCTTTCCGACGACATGGGTTTCTCAGACATCGGCTGCTACGGCGGCGAAATCAATACTCCTCACCTCGATAGCCTTGCCGCCGGCGGCCTGCGCTTTACGCAGTTCTACAATACCGCCCGCTGCTGTCCGACGCGGGCCTCGCTATTGACTGGGCTCTACCCGCACCAGGCAGGCGTCGGCCACATGATGGAGGACAAAGGCCTCGACGGCTATCGCGGCGATCTGGCCCGCAATTGCGTGACGATTGCCGAGGCGCTGCGGCCCGCCGGCTACAAGAGCTACGCCGTCGGCAAATGGCATGTGACGCGGCACGCGGCGGCAGATGGACCCAAGCACAACTGGCCGCTGGCGCGGGGTTTCGACCGGTTCTACGGCACGATCCACGGGGCCGGGAGCTTCTACGATCCTTCGTCGCTCGTGCGCGACAACACCATGATCTCAGCATATGCGGATCCGGAGTATAAGCCGCAAGCCTACTACTACACCGACGCAATTGCCGACCACGCGGTGCGGTTCATCGGTGAGCACGCGAAGGATCACGGCGAGGAGCCGTTTTTCCTGTACGTCGCGTTCACCGCGGCCCACTGGCCGATGCACGCGCTCCCCGAGGACATTGCAAAGTACGAAGGGAAGTATGACGTCGGCTACGAGCCGATTCGCCAGGCGCGGCTGGCCAAGGCGGCAAAGCTCGGGCTTGTCGATCCGCAGCAGGGAATGACGCTCGGCGTCGCTGCGTGGGACACTGTGAAGGACAAGCAGTGGGAAACGCGCTGCATGGAAGTTTATGCAGCGATGATCGACCGGATGGACGCTGGCGTAGGAAAAATCGTCGCCGAGTTGAAGCGCACCGGCAAGCTGGACAACACGCTCATCTTGTACCTGCAGGACAACGGCGGCTGCGCTGAGCCGATGGGGCGCAGCGGCAATCCGCAGCATCCCAACATCGCCCGGCCGGACGAGCCGACGCTGCCGCCGCTGGCCCCCGAGGCCTTCATCACTGGCGGCAGTGTGCCGGCGCAGACGCGAGACGGCTTTCCGGTGCGTATGGGTAACAAGGTCATGCCGGGGCCGGCTGACACGTACGTTGCTTATGGCCGCGGCTGGGCCAGTGTCAGCAACACGCCGTTTCGCGAGTACAAGCACTGGGTGCACGAGGGAGGAGTTTCCACTCCGCTCATCGCCCACTGGCCGGCGCGGATCAAGGACCGCGGCCAGCTCCGCGCGCAGCCCGGGCATCTCGTGGACATCATGGCCACCTGTCTTGACGTCGCCGGTGCAAAATACCCCTCCGAGCATGCGGGGGAAAAAATCCCACCGCTGGCGGGCACGAGCCTGCTGCCCGCGTTTGACGACCAGCCGCTGAATCGAGACGCGATCTACTGGGAGCACGAAGGAAACCGGGCCATCCGTGTGGGCAAGTGGAAGCTTGTCGCCAAAGGCCCTGGCGGGAAGTGGGAATTGTACGACATCTCGGCCGATCGCACCGAGCGGCACGATCTGGCCGCGATGGAGTCACAGCGCGTCAGCGAGCTAAGCGCCAAGTGGGAAGCCTGGGCCAAGCGCTCGCAGGTGCTGCCGTGGATTTGGCAGTCCCCGTATCGCGTCGCCGCCGTGCCCGCGCCGCCGGGCGTCGTCATCGATTACCACCCGACCGCGACCAGGCAGTACATCGGCTCGCCCAGCATTGCCATCCTGCCCAGCGGCGAGTACGTTGCGTCGCACGACTTTTTTGGCCCTGGCAGCACGCGCGATACAACGCTCGTCTTCGCCTCGGCGGACCGCGGCCAGACGTGGGAGCGGCGAGCGCAGATCAAAGGGCAATGGTGGTCCACGCTCTTCGTCCACCGCGATGCTTTGTACATCCTCGGAACCAGCCAGGAATACGGATACACCGTCATTCGCAAAAGCAGCGACGGCGGCCGCACCTGGACCGAGCCCAAGGACGACAAAAGCGGCCTCTTGCTAAGCGACGGCAAGTACCACTGCGCCCCGGTGACGGTGGTGCTGCACCAGGGTCGGCTGTGGCGAGCGATGGAGGATGCCATGGGGCCAGGGGGCTGGGGCTCGCACTTCCGCTCCTTCATGATGAGCGCGCCCCAGGATGCCGATCTGTTGAATGCCGCGAGCTGGACTTTCTCCAATCGGCTGGGACGCGACCCGTCGTGGCTGGGGGGAAAATTCGGCGGCTGGCTGGAAGGAAACGCGGTCGTGACGCCCGAAGGAAAGATCGTCAACATCCTGC
>Ga0075418_10006735_pt1 | contig 12948 bp, 22 predicted proteins | sample SoiMetdeltSBSDD2_FD_81776 | JGI IMG/M metagenome (GOLD analysis project Ga0075418, IMG submission 81776) | Bulk soil microbial communities from a Populus tree surrounding site in Tennessee, USA - Soil MetaG P. deltoides SBSDD2 | ecosystem: Environmental > Terrestrial > Soil > Tree plantation...
CCCAGATTAGTATTATGCTGGTATTTGATAAGCCCATAATTATTCGGGTCGCTTGGTTCGGCAGGACCCGCATAACCCAATACGCAGCCGCCCTCTATCGTGTCGCCAATCTCCGCAAAAGCAACACTGAGACGCGAGTACAAAACAAAGTCGACGCCATTTACAAACAAGCCAACCGAGTAACCGGTTGAATCTAACCAGACCCCGCCGACCGTGGCGTCATCAACAGCGAACACTTTAGCGCCGGGGGTTGTGCCAATGGTCCAATGGACATCATCGGTTGTCACTTCGGCTAAGGTATCCACAGTCAAGACCGGCCGATAGGGACAGGCGTCCAGGATTCCTTCGACCAGGATGTTATCGATCCGATCACCCTGGTCAGGTCCCGCTACCTCGATGAAAATCGCGACCACTTCATCCCACTCTGTATCAGGCGTCGACTCAACGTGTGTGATGTCCAGCGCCTCATCAAAAAAATTGATGGCGTCGGAGTAGGTGGAACACGACTCGTCATAGCACAGCCGAACAATGGCGATGGTCGGCGCTTCGTGACTCAGTTCCTGAATATCAAATTCGGCATGGGTAATCGTCGTGTGGGGCGGTAGCTCTAACGTGAAATTTGTATTCTGATAGACATCCCCCGGGATGATACTTTTGGCTGTAAAACCAGCGGCCGTTATGTCCTCGGTTCGGCCGTTGATCCCGTGGGTTATCACCCAATCATCACCATCCATAGGAAACGAAAGGGTACTAAACGGTTGCTCGAACGCCTCGCAGGTTTCGACCGCCAGGACGCGGGTAACCGGCGCTGCAATGAGCAGCACGGCTGCAACCATAAGACCAAAGATGATAGACCGTTTCATAAGAGACTCCGGGGCGGCCACACAGCCAGACCGCCCCGATGGATTGGGGCGATTAGCGGGCTCCGCCGCGAACCGCTTTGGTGATGGCCGCGATGATCATACCGATCAGGCCGATGGCCAGCGTGATTCCGATGACCACGACGAACGCCGGAAAAAGCGAATTGAAAAGATCTTCCGCCGTGGACATCATTCCCGAGAGATCGACGTCGAACGTCAAGGGCCAGCTCGCGGGATACACCGAATACAATAAAGCCAGCATGGTTACTCACCCCCTTTCAGTGGTTTAGATTAAGCCTGTTCGAATACCCGGAAGATGTTGAGCACCCCGAGCATCGCGGCCGATACCAGCATGATAGCGAGACCCAGAAAGACGATCAGGCGGTAGAAGATGAAAAAGAATTCTTGAAAGTCGGTGAAATTCATCGACCGCCCCGGATCAAGGAAAGGAACCATATCGCTACGGCTCCCAGAAACAACGTAAAGCGGAACAGCACGAAGATCAGGATCAGCGCCCCGGCTACCCAGCCCAACATAAATTGAACATCAGCTGTCAATACTGGCACGGGCGCGATCTCTCCAATAGGTGTAAACGAAGATAAAGAACAGCACCCCGGCCACGATCAGCAGACCGCCGAAGGTGGTCAGGTCGCCATAGGTCGCAGTCCTCTCCAACTTCATAGGAGCGCCGGACGTGGCGGTTATTTCAATTCCATAGTTGGCGGTTGGGGATGGGGTTATGGTTGGGGTTGCGGTATCGGATGGGGTTGCACTTGAAAACGCGGTCGGGGTTGGAGTAGAGCAAAGCCCGGCTGTCATTACCCTGATCTGCACGTCAATCGTGCTTGTACTGCTCCATGATGTACCGCCATTTGAAGAAGTCCACAGCATGCCATCGGCATAGCTCGATGATGTACTGGCTTGCGCGTTAAAGCCTGTATTGGTCGCCTGAGCATCGGCAAACAAGATGAAATAATACGTATTGCCAGCCGACAGCACCGGCCCACCCGAAACGGAAATCACTACCTCGGAGGACGGGCTCGAAACAACCGAGCCGGACGCCAAGATTGTCCCCGTTAGCGTTCCCCGCACCTCCCAACCGATATTACCGGTTGGCGATCCCGAATTGGCTCCCTGTTGAAATCTTAGTTCCGTAAGGACGCCGCTCGCATTGACAATGAAATCCTGGGCGCGGCGCTGTTCGACGTTGCTGTTATCGCCGATCCTCGTTACCGAGCCGGATGCATTAACTTGCAACGTGCAGCTATCCGCGGCCAGCGCCGGAGTCGGACTTAGCAGCGCAGCCAGGAGAATCACCAACAAAAGGACAGGCACGTTTCTAGACATCATGTACAATTATAGACACAATGTCTACTTACGCAATCGGGCAACTGGGATAACTTTCTATGAGCTTCCCGAATTACCACCTGTACATCGAAGCCATCGCGGAGCGCAACCTGTTTATTGCGTTCCTGGCGATTGTGGCGGCAACCGCGCTGATCATGCTATGGAGCTTGAATCAATATGTTTCTAAACGCTTTGCGATCAAAGCTTGGATGGTTGTGGGGGTCTATTACGCCTCACTGGCCGGTGTGGTTATTCTTGTTCTCAATCATCATTAGATTCGCGGCCATCGGACTTGAAGCGCTATGGTACGACGAAGCCTTTACCGGATGGCTGGTCCAACTGCCATTCGATAAGCTGATGGCTGCCATGCTGGGAGACACCCACCCGCCGCTGTGGTATGGCATCGAGTTTCTGGTCTCGCACGTGTTTGGCGACTCCCCCCTGGCGCTGCGCTCCCCGGCCGCGCTGTTTGGATCCGGGGCGGTTGTCGTGCTGTATTTCATTGTCAAACAACTGACCGATGACAAGTCGGCGCGATATGCATCCGGCCTGATGGCCGTGTCACCGGCGCAGCTCTACTACTCGCAAGAAGCCCGGATGTACAGCCTCTTGACTCTGTTGGTCCTGGCGGGGATCTGGTTGGTCCTCAACCGGCGCTGGTTTTTGTTGAGCCTGGTCCTGGCGCTGATTCCCTACACCCAGACGCTCGGGGTGATCTATTGCGGGATCCTGGCAGCCTGGGCATTGTGGACCAGCCGCGGCCGGATGATGCGCTATCTGACCCTGCCCATTCTGGCGTATATCCCCCAGGCATTGATCACCCTGTCACAGGCCCGGCAGTTTGCAACCGGCTATTGGATCGCCGACCCCGGCAATATCGGCGGCCTGTTCTACCCAATTTACTTCACCACTTTTTTCATACGGCTGCCAACCGTGCTTGCGGCTCACGGCGTTTTATTTTCGTTTCTGGCCAGCGCCGGTGCATTGCTGTTCTTACGCGGTCGACTGCTGCGGCTTTTGCCTTTGATTATCATTGCCTTTGCGCCGATGGCCATCCTATACGGTATTTCGGTGACCCTCAAACCGGTGATGGTTGACCGCTACGTGCTGCCATCCGGGGCGGCGATTTTGAGTCTATGGGGCATCGCTGCGGCCAACCTGCCCAGCTGGGCCAAAAAGCCCGCGGCCGCGATTGCGCTGCCCATGCTGGCGGCCAGCGTCATCACCTATTTCATCGACCCGCAAGACCAGCGCCAAAACAACTTCCCGGCAACCGACATTATCAAGGACCACTGGCAGCCGGGCGACGTGATCTACCATCACCGGATCACCAGCCTGATTGAATATGAACCCTATCTTCAAGGGCTGCCATCGTACACGACTCCCGAAACCGGCCAGCTGATCGGCAACCTGAGCGACCCAACCAAACTGGCCATGGGGATCAAGGCGCGAGAGAAACCAATTGACCAGCTCGGGCCGCAGTTTCGGCGGGTCTGGTTTATCGCGGAAGACTCGATCATCACCAACAGTTTTGAAATCGCCTATGAGCAGCAGATCCTTGCGCGCTATCGGGTCCTGCAGCAATGGCCATTGAATCGTAACAAGTTTCGGAGTCTGACTTTGTATCTTTTGGAGCTGCCATGAAACGCTGGTTATTTCAAAGCATCGCGGAGAAACAGGCCGCGGAGAAAGCCCGACAGGAGCAAGCCCAGGACCGGGAGATCCAGCGGGAGTGCAAGTACTTCGAGAAGCTGGTCCCGGACGTGCTGGCCGAAATGGGGATCGATCACTGGCTGCCCAAAGCCGACCGGCCGAGTCTGTTGGAGAATAAGATCCTCGGGATGTCCGGCCGCCAGAAAGTCAGGATCATCCAGACCCGCTACACCGAGCATGCGATCTATCTTTGGGTCGACCCGCGCTACCTGCCCTATCACGCCGACATCACCCGACTCTATACGGAAGAAGTCTTAGAGACTCTTTCCTATGCGTGTGAAAGAACCGTCACGTGGCGCGGCAATCCGGGCAATGGGGCGTGGTACTGCATCTGGCGCAACGGGGCGATCAATGCGATCCCGACTTACTTTAAGTTTTCGGATGCGCTCGAGTCGATCCCCGAGAACGCGCCGCCGCTAACGTATGTTGTGGGCGTTACGGAGAACAGCCTACTCAAGAAAACAGATCTGGCGGTCCTGCCCCACCTGATCGTGGCGGGGTCCACTTTCACCGGCAAGTCGGTACACCTTAATTCAATGCTGTGTCAGCTGATCAGCCGCAATACACCGGCCACGCTGCAACTGATGATGATCGACCTGAAAGGGGGCAGCGAGTTTCAATACTATGAAGGGCTGCCCCACCTGGCCTCGCCGATTGTCAAGAAGCCGGATGACGTTCCCGGCGCATTGGCTCAATTTATGGAGATCATCCAGGAGCGGCAGGACCGGATCACGCAGCGCGGGTTAAAAACCCTTGAGGCATGGAATACCAAATTCAAAGACGAGCCGATCCCCTATCTTCTATTAGTGGTTGACGAGCTGGCCATGATCCGGTTTCAAGAAGATAAGAAGCTGGTCCGGCAATCCAATAACGCGCTTAATGCGATTCTGGCCACGGCTCGCAGCGCCGGGGGTCACGCGATTCTATGTACACAATCCCCGCGGTCGGACGTGATCGACCCGCTGATTAAAGCCAACATGGGCGGCCGGATCTGTTTCGCGGTTCCGAGCTTCACCGACTCGATTGTCGTACTGGATAATGGAATCGCATCCAAGATCGAGCGGGAAGTACCGGGCCGGGCGATCTGGTCCTACGGTCCACACTTCACCGAGATCCAAAGCCCCTACATATCGGACCATCAGATCGAGCAGGTGGTCAAGGCCGCGCAGCATATCGGCGTCGTGACCGTGCGTGATGACAAGGCATCATTGGAAGACGTGCTGCGGGTGGCCATCGAATACTACGCGGGGCAGCTGGACGCCAACAAGATCCACCATCAGATGCGGGGCAAGCTGACCCGCGACGAGATCCGGGAGATGATAGGCGGGATGAATGGCCATCCCTATATTATCGATGGCACGGAATACCGATTTCAGAAGAACGGGCGGGGCAGGTGGGGCGGTCGGCGGCTCATCGCTGTTGATGCGACCGAATTAGGGCCAGCCGCGCCGACCATGCGAAAGCTGCCGACGATTGGCCGGAAGATTCCCCATGAGTTCTTAAAGGCGTCGTCGTTGGCGGGGTCGGCGGAACTTTCTCGAAAGGACTAGACTATGAACGACAACAGCAGCATCGTCGTCGGCGTCGTCGTTGTTGGTTGCTGTTTGTTTCCATTGGTTTGTTTATTAACTGGCCTGTTTGCCGGTTATCGAATTGGGACCAGAGGATTGACAAGCAAATCGCCGACTGGCGTTCGAACCAAGTCGGCGAGTGGGAAGTTTGCCGTTGAGGATTAGAAAGCGGAAGGCAGGATGGTTGTCAATACTGCAACCACGAAAGCAATGACCACACCTGCAATCAAAAGATACAATGTTCGCTTTGCCATGATTGGCTCCTAGTAACGATCATATCAAATATCGTTAACTTATGAGTAGTTAGCCTCAAAGTATTCTTCCTTCCTGCGCTCCTCTAAAAAACGTTCGTAGGCCGGATAATCATAGAAGTCGAATATCACGCCGACCATTGGCAACGGTTGAATGTATAGCCATCGCCTTTTAGTGTCATAGAATGCGCCGACCCAAAAATCAAACCATTTGAAGTAGAGTCGGACTTTGTGTTCAGGTTCAGGCCACATGCTCCCCTCCTATAAGTAATGATATGGCATGATTTGGCGACCTGCTTAGAACGGCAGATTATCAGCTTCATCCAGTTCACGCCGGACCATCGCTCGCAACCAGTCCTTATTGAAACCATAAGCGCAGCGCTGGCAGCGATGTTCTACCAACAGCAGCCATGAGCCATTCCACGACTTAATCAGCAGTTCCATTTCTTTCCTGACAACCCTGACCCCCAGCTGGTGATAACAGCCAGGGCATTTGAATTCTACAATGGTTGTACTGTCGACATGCTGCATGTTCACCTCTCATCCAATGGCTCGATCAGATTGGCCATCAGCAACGCCAACCCAACCGGCAGGACTATTATCAACACCAAGACTATGAAGATATGCATTATCTCACCTATCCAAAAGCACTGGGGATACATTGGAAAGTTTGCTTCCGCCCTGGTACGACGATACAGCATAGGGATAGAGCATCTGCGTCACTTCCGCCGATAGAATCACCGGATCTGATTCACCTTCATTCAAATCAAAGTTGGTCCGTATCAGCTTCTGTTGTGATAACCATTTGGCCAGAGCCGCCATGTCACCTGTGCTGGCCATGTCCAGCAATTCACCGCGCTTGTTGAGATAACGCACGACTTCCCATTGAACCGGCGTAAGAGCAATGATCAGCTGCTCATTCTCGACAACCGGTTCTTCATCGGGAGTTGCATCTTCTGGGGGAGCTTCATCCGTAGGCTTACCCACTAACAACGCCATGAGGCCGCTAGAGGAACGCACGACCGATTTGCCCTTGAGGGCCGCGGTTATCTCACGATGGATCATCCCAGCCTGTTTATCGCCCCGGCCGTATGCTTCCAACAACTCCCACGGCGTGAGGCTATCTTCATCCTGGCCGCGCTTTGCCGGACTCTTGGTGACCTCACCGATTTGGCCCCACTGTTTCGCTGCTTCACCGGCCAGCTGGCCCAGCTTCGAGATATAGGCGACCGCCTCATTGTCACCCATCACAAAGTCAAACGCATCGGTTGAAGCCCAACCGCCGACCGCCTCTACACAATCAACCCAATTCAGCCGCATGGTTGCCCATAGTTCGGCAACCATTGACGGCGGCAGATTGGAGTCAAAGACAATCACGGTGTGGAAGTGAAAATGGTGTCCGGTCTTGCGGCTGTAGATCACATCCAAACCACGGATGGCACCCAGCATACGGAACTGTTTTTTCAAGGCTTCCGACCAACGCCCTGACCAGAATTTCTTATAGGCTTTTGTGAGGCGGTTCAGCACAACTTCCGCCGACTCTCCCAGCCGATGGCCAACCGTGAAGGTCGCCATGCCAACCGGATAACGTGCTACAACCTTCGGCTTCATTTCACCCTCATCGTCGGGGATCCAGATCTTCTCCGTTTGACCTAATAGTTGTTTCCACTTCTCACGAATGAACTCTGTTTCGCGCGCCGAACAAACCGGGCAAAGCCAAATCTGTTTGCATGTTTGCAAACCGCGATAGTAAGCCTTGCCCGTTTCAGGATTGCGCCACACTTCCGCATCACGACCGGGGATCCAATGCCGTAGGCACGTGCAAACTTGACGGCCAGGATAGAGTTTCCGGGCGATATCTTGAAGCGCAAAGCGCCCGTTGGGATCTCTGTTGTCAGAACTTTGGGAAGCAAAGTTTCCAACTCTATCAAGGTTGTCCGACCTAACGGTCGGGCCTGCGGCGCTGGTTGCGGTCGAGAGAGTCACCTTTCCGCACACTCCCGGCAGATCAAGCCGCGACGTGGGACCCGAACCCAGCCCAGCATATTGAGCAGGATCCATTCGGCTTCCGACTTCATCGGCTTGGCGACAATCTGAGTGTGGCCGCAATTAGCGCAGCGCGCGCGATAGATCTTCACCATCACGCCGCTATCTTCCAGGGGTCCCATCGGGAGATCTGGCATCTCACCACCCCGCCGCGTTTGTACTGGCGCATTGGTCGCAGACATGATGAGCTGCGACGTCGCGCTTTGTCAGTGCATTCTTAGATCTGCATTGGGGGCAGGTCTGGTTGCGGGGATCCGTTGGGGTTGCGGCGAATAGACTCGACGGACCAAAAGGATCGGCGAACTCAATTTCCTCGTCATCATCATCGAATTCGAATTGGGCATTCCAACAACTATCACAGATGTCAATACCCAACTGCCCATCAATCTCGTCACCGCAATCCTCACAGTATTTATTGAAGTCGTAATCGCTCATTTCGATACCACCCATGCCGAAACGTAAGCCCGCCAACCATCCGACTTTTCAGATACCATCGTCGTATAGCCGGACCGCTTCCAGGCCATCGCTTGCTGCATTGCCACGTGATAGGGCAACGGCAGCGTGACTTGGATCCACTGGCCGATCTCAAAGTTCTCAGCTGGTCCAACGGAGAGTTGCTTGTCAGACGTGGGGTTTGGTGCTAACATAACGACAGACCTTTCTTCCCGTACAGGGAGAGGTGGGAAAGCGCCCGGCGACCAACCACGGCGCTTTCTGCTTATATGGGCCAACCAAAACGCGGCCATCAACTTATTTCTGAGTTGATGGCCGCGCGTGGTATTATCACGGCGGGTCACTCAGAGCTAGTAACTCTGTGTGGCCAAGTGGGCGGGGGGTGGTCTCGTTCCATTCCCCGTCCGCGCTTATTGGTTGGCGTCTAACACCTACATGCCATTATACACACCGCGCGACCATCGGTACAACGATAGCACACTTAGAACAACCGTGCTAGCTACCTAAGTTCTGGCTGCTACTCCGCTGCTCGCCTGCCCTCTATCTTACAAGGGTGACGCCAACTCACCTTCCGTAGCCATTACCGCAGGCTTGGCCAGAAACTAACTACAGGTACAGAAATCCGAATGGTCCCGCGATCCGATCTACGCGCTTTACCAGCGCTTCCCAATCGAGCTTGTATTCTCCCAGATCAAACGACCCAGCGCTATCGCGCTGCCCCAAGTACAACGGGGTCGCAGATGGTTGCCTCGTCGTTTTCTGGGTGGGGACTTGACTGGATGATCGGGTTGGTGTATGATTGCTAAACCCAAGTACAACGGGGTCAGCAGATGGTTTGCCGACCTCGTTTTCTTTTTGCCTGGCACGCTGTTCGCGCTTGCGTCGGGCCGCTGTTTCGCGGGTGACCTTCACGCGACAATCAGCACAATAGCTAGGCTTTCGCCCGTAATAGCCCGCCCCGAAATATTCGTGGCAGCGCTGGCATTGAACTGGTCTCATGGCAATCTCCTGAAGGCATTTCGCGTGACATCATTCTAGGTCACAAGAAATGATCTGTCAAGTACCAATTTAGAAGTGGAGCGTTTTCTTCGGCGGGTCCGGTCGATATTTCAGATGCGCTTTGAATAATCCCCATTCTTTACGGATCTTCTTTCTGGCTAGGTAGATCGCCGACACGAAGACCATCATCCCCGCCAGGCAAGCCAGGACACCCAGACCGGCGACCGTATAGACTTCCCAGCCGATCTGCGTGTTCATGGGGTCGGGGGTTTCTTTTCATCATTGCGGTTTAGATTCCCCATTAGCGGACTTAGTTTTTCTACAAACACCGCGCCAATGGATAGGAGCGCCGCAAGGAAACCAATTACGATTACATCCCCGAATGGATTTCTATTGACAGGAAATAGAAGAAAATGCGCAACGGCTCCAATGATCGTAGTCATGCCGATAGACGACACAATCGTAAAGACAATCAAAATCAAAATCCGCTGGGATTTACTAACATTTTTGAGTTTCATGGGGTTAGTGTCTCCGTTTCTGTGGCTGTCGCGGTCTGTGTGGGCGTCTGTGTCGGTGTGGCGCTCGGTGAAGGCGTCCACGTCGCGGTTGGGGTGTTTGAGGCCACAGCGGTCAACGTGGGGGCTTGTGGGGTGGCTGTGATGATCCACGGCACGGTTACGACCAGCAGCTGAGTAACCGGTACGAGCTGCGTCACTGGCACGTTGACGATCTGAGTCTGGATGATGGTCGGACCGGTGACGACTCGGGTGACTACAATCGTATTGGATTGGTTGACGATCTGGGTCACCGGTACGAGCTGCGTCGGGCCGGGCACTTCGACCTCGACGGTTTCAATCACGGTCTGGACAGATCCGCCAGCGGAACCTAGCGCGGTCTCTGTGGCGCCCAGAGTCGGCGTCACGGTTGGGCTTTCAGTCGGCCGGGGTGTTTGGGTCGGCGGGTTGAGCTGCGCATTAGCAAACGGGATCCCGAAACCGCACAGCAGCGCTACGGCCAACAGGATCCCGCCGACTACGATGATCTTCCCGGCCTGGGAATAGTTGGGCAGCTTGTTGATCTGGGCGGTCGGGTCAACCCCCGGCTCGAGCTTAACTATTCGCGGCATTCTTTTTCAGCATCCCTTTGACAATCAGCCAGATCAGGATTCCACACACAATCGTTAGGAATATCGACAGTAGACTGTTGGCGTCCAGCATAGCCCACACGGATTCAACCATGTCCATTATTGCCGAGTGATCGAGTGACCAATCCATATTAGCCCGGGACCCAGGACCCGATCAGCGTAAACAGTCGGATAACGAAATCAATCAACCAGCGCCCCGCCTTGATGATCAGCGGCAGCACAAACATAAAGGCTTCGATCACCAGCACGATAATTTCAGCAATCACGATCGGCAGCAGCACCGGCGAATAAGCCAGCAGGTCAATCACACCCCCGACAAAACCCACCGCGGTTGCAACCGCCGGGCCGATGTCATCAGCTAGATCCGTAGCAAAGCCCACGAAGCTGATATTGCCAGTTCCCGGATCTATCCCCGTGTCCAGGTCCGTTCCGTTTGGGGTCGGGGCAGCGCCGATAATCCCAGCGACCGGCGTACTGATGGAATTGACCGGGCCGGTGAACTGCCCGATCTGCGCGGTTGCGGTCGCCACTTGGTTTGGATAACCGGTCGCGTGTTGGGCGGTCGCGTTATAAAGCGTCGGGGTTGCGCTGGCAACCGGGAAGGTTGGCGGCAATGGCAGCGGCCAGGGCAGCGCCGCATTGTTGTCGACCGCAAAGTTTGAATTGCTGTTGAAGCCCGGCGGTAGCGCGGTCGGTGTAAAGATCGGCGTATTGGTCGGGGTCGGGGTTGCGGTCAATGCCAGGACCTTACCGAGCGGGGCAACCAGCAGCAGCCACAGCCCAGCGGCCAGCGCGATAGCGCCGCGGGTCCTCGGTTGAATATGTTTCATGACTCGAAGACCCTTTCAATATCATCCTTGATCCCCGCGGCCGTTCTCCACACAATCGAGATGGCCACCGCACCAAACAGCACGGCAACCGCGGTCACCTGGGAGACCACGAAGTTCAGGACATCCAAGACCAGACACACATCGTAAAAGGGAGACCCCGAGTCATAGCAATCGGGCAGGATAGCCGTGAACTCACTGGACCCGGACAGGCCCTGTATGAAAGCAACCCAGGCCGTACCCACCAGCGTGATCAGGACACCGACAAAACGCACGGCCGCCACGAATAGATTGATGACGCCCACAATGAACGCGATGATCCCGTTGATCCACAGACCCGCCACGCTGGCCGCATCCAGAAGATCACGGACAAACGGCAGACTGAGGATCCAAGCCATGATGGCATTGAGGATCGGTATCGCCGAGCTGATCAATGTGGCCAGCAATCGACCGGCAGCGCGCCACGCCCAATCAACCACGATACTGATTGCCCGACCGAGCCAGCGGCCAAACAAGCCAACCCCGGCCATGATGGCCAGGACCGTATTCCAGATGTTATTAACCAGGGTCATCAGCAGACAGAAGATCAGATAACGCAGCACACAACCGATCCAGTTTAGCCAGGCCACCACATCGATCAGACTCTCGGGGAATTGACAGGGTGTGCAATCGGTTGGCAGCAAAGGCTCGTTGGCATAGTCGGGATTCTCATAGCCCGCCCACACCCCCGCATCAGACGAAAGACACAGCGCCGAAATCAAAACCGTTTCCGCGCCGGTGTTTTCTATATACAGATCCCCGACCACGTGTTCGGCTGCATCCAATGTAAAGCCGTGCGATGGGTTAGCCCACAGCAGACTGGTGAATTCATAAGTATCAATTGCTTGGAGTGGATCATCCGTATCGGAGTCAATAATGCTGGCGGTTACTTCCGTGGCCGCATCCGGCGCTGCGCCTTGGATAACTAATGTGAAATCGGTTGGCGCATCCGAGAAGGCCGAGATATCGACCGGCGACCGGATGGCCCCGCCGACCGGGATGCTGTAGCGGCCAACCCCTAAAACGCTTGGCTCAAAGGTCGCCCCGCCCTCGGTTTCGAAGCTATCGGTTTGCAGCTGCGAGTCAGCGAAATAGCACGCGGGGGGTTGAACGGTTGCATCGCCGGTATGCAGGCAGGCAAACGTAATCTGCAATCCAGCATTGTTGACGGACGTATTAGTTAACCTGAATTCGGACGTTCCATTAAAGGCCGGTGACAACGGTTGAGACGTCACAACCGCATACTCATTGCCGATGATATTGACAGCCATGCTGGACTCAGTCCCGCCGATCCAGGCGGTCACCTGGCCGGTTGTCGCAAGGCCGGTCAGCCGGGCCGCGATGGTGACATAATAGGTATCGGCCAGGGCCACTTCAAAGCCGGGTTGATAAGCCTGGACATCCGGCGGCAGCAGCAGGATGGAATCCCCGCCCGTGTTGAGCGAACTCATCAGACCATCGCGTGAAAGCCAGGACTCGTTATCGTCGTTGAACTCTGGATTTAGGTTGATGCAGTTGCTATCGTCGACATTGCAGGGGGTTACGCTGAGACTTTCATTGTAATCACGCCAATCGCCCAGATTAGTATTATGCTGGTATTTGATAAGCCCATAATTATTCGGGTCGCTTGGTTCGGCAGGACCCGCATAACCCAATACGCAGCCGCCCTCTATCGTGTCGCCAATCTCCGCAAAAGCA
>Ga0075418_10006738_pt1 | contig 12943 bp, 13 predicted proteins | sample SoiMetdeltSBSDD2_FD_81776 | JGI IMG/M metagenome (GOLD analysis project Ga0075418, IMG submission 81776) | Bulk soil microbial communities from a Populus tree surrounding site in Tennessee, USA - Soil MetaG P. deltoides SBSDD2 | ecosystem: Environmental > Terrestrial > Soil > Tree plantation...
GCAGCGACCCCGTCAGGAGTCGGTAGACCCCGGCCACGACGAGGAACCCGAAGCTCGCGATGAAGACGTACGTGGGCACCGCAAAGATCCGGCCCGACTCCCGCACGCCCCGGATGTTCGCCATCGCGATCCCCGCCACACACAGCACGCCGATGGCGATCTTGTGGGTGGCCAGCTCGGGGATCGCGGAGGTGATGGCGGCCACGCCGGCCGCCACCGACACCGAGACGGTCAGCACGTAGTCGACCAGCAACGCGGCCGCGGCCACCAGGCCGGGGCCGGTGCCGAGGTTCGCTCGGGCCACGATGTACGAGCCCCCACCGCTCGGATAGGCGTGGATCGTCTGCTGGTAGGAGATGGTCACCACGACGAGCAGGGCCGTGATCGAGATCGCGATCGGGACCGTCAGGTGCGTGGCCGCCGCGCCGGCCAGCACCAGGACCAGGAGAATCTCTTCCGTGGCGTAGGCGACCGATGAGAGCGCGTCCGAGGAAAACACCGCGAGCGCAACGCGCTTGGTGAGGCGCTCGTGTCGCGCCTGGGCCAGCGGCATGGGCGGCCCGACGACCCAGCGCTTCAGCAGCATCAGTTGCATCGTCTCCCGATGCTATGCCGAACTTCGTCGGCCGGAACACGGCGGCCGGATTTTTACGCGGCTTTTACGTCGCTGCTCGATCTCTTGACAAGCGCTTGAGGGTGGCAGTGGGACAGTACGGGCCAGGAGGGAATGGCGACGATGTGCGACACGCCTCGGCCTCCCGGACCGACGATCGCGCGCCCGCGCTGGGGCGTGCTCTACGGGGCGGCCTTCTCACCGCTGGCGGCGCTCGCGGTCGTGGAGGTGGCCTCGCCGCCCAACGCCGTTCGCACGCTCCTCCGCTGCGTCCTGGCTATGGTCGCGTTCGCGGGAATGGCCGTCTGGGTGCGTGGGAGTCGGACGGCCCTCGACATGCTCGACTGGTGCGCGTGTGCCGGCGCGACCGTGTCGGTGCGGGTGGTCCAGTCGGAACGCTCACGTCCGTTGGTTGGACTCGACGCACCCGGTTTCTCGCCGGCCTGGACCGAAGAGGAGCGAGAGCTGGCTCTGCGCTGAGCGGGCGCTTCGGCGTTGGTGTGGCGTCTCGAAGGACGGGCTAGAACTGCGGGGGCCCCGACGGGCCCCCGCCGATACGCGGTGAAGCGCTAGGGCTGCTGAATCGCCGACAACCGCCAGGCGTGCGGCCCGACCGGCCGGACGAACGTCCAGTACTCCTCGAACCGCACGGGCTCGGTGCGGCTGCCATCGATGACTTGTCCGGACTCGTCCGTGGTGTAGTCGAGCACGCTCGCCACGAAGGCGACCGTCACGAAGTCCTGTCCCTGTTCCTGCCAGGCCTCGGTGACGTCGGTCGACCGGACCGCGATGTTCTCGAGCCGATTGATCCGGCGCTGGGCTTTCAGGTCCGCGCACTGCGCCTGCATCCGGTCGTACATCTCGGGCGTCAGGCTGTCGCGGGCCGAGCCCATGTCGCGCGCCGTCCAGGCCGCCTGCACCTTGAAGAAGACATCGGACGCGGCCGTGGCCATCCGCGCGGAGTCGAAGGCCGAATCCATCTGCCGGATGTGGCCGATGCCGGATTGCAGATCAGTCGGTCCGGCCGGCGCCTCGAGCGTCGCCGACGACGCCGCGCTGCGATCCGGCGACCAGGTCTGTCCGCCACCCGGATACGACGTCCCGTAGCCCCCCGCTATGGCAGGCTGGGCTTCGCGGCGGCGCCGCAGGAACGAGAACGCGAAGTAGGCGAGCCCGCCAAGCAGCAGCATCTCCAGCAGGCCGAACCCGCCGCCGAACCCGCCGCCCATTCCGCCGAAGAGCATGCTGCCGATCAGGCCGCCGAGGACGAGTCCGCCCAGCCCACCCATCAGGCCGGCGCCCCACCCACTGCGCTGCGGCGCGGGGGATGGCTGCATCGGGGCCGGCGCGGTCGAGCGGTTCGGCGAGGTCGGTGACGACGGCGACGAGAAGCCACGCGAGCCGCGGCTTCCGCCGGAGGACCCGCCCCCCGCACGCGCCCACGCCGTGTCGCCCGTGACGAGCGGCGCGCAGAGCACTCCCGTCGTGGTTGCGAGCATGAGCGCGATCGTGGTAGCCGCAAGTTGATGCTTCATGAGGTGTTCCTCCATGGGAGCCGTCTCGCCGCGTGGGCGACGTGCGAGCACATACTAACAGGTATCCGATGCGAGGGCCTTAACGACCGAGTGGCCGTTCGTTCGTGGCCTCAGCGTCGAGGGCGACGTTGAGCGTGAGCACATTCACACGGGGCTCGCCCAGCATCCCCCACTGGCGGCCTTCGGTGTGCCGGCCGACCAGATCCCGGACGACGGCCTCGTCGAGCTTTCTCGCTTTCGCCACCCGTCCGACCTGGTACAGCGCGGCCGCTGGGCTGATGTGCGGGTCCAGGCCGCTCCCCGAGGCGGTGACGAGATCGACCGGCACCGCGGCGGTGTTCTCCGGATCGGCGGCGTGGAGGGCATCGACGCGTCCCTGGACGGTCCTGATCAGGTCCGGATTGGTCGGGCTCAGGTTCGACCCGACGGACGCGCCCGCGTTGTAGCCGAACGGACTCGTCGCCGACGGGCGGCCCCAGAAATACTTCGGGTCGTCGAACGTCTGCCCGATCAGCGTCGAGCCGATGGCCTTGCCGTCCTTCACGATGAGGCTGCCGTTGGCCTGGCGCGGGAAGACGAGCTGCGCGACGGCGGTCACGATCGCCGGATAGGCGAGGCCGGTCACGGCCGATAGCAAGGCCAGCGAGACGAGCGCGGGACGGAGATGGGTACCCATGGTGTCGGCTCCTTAGACCAGCCCGATGGCGACGAGGATCATGTCGATGAGCTTGATGCCGGGGAACGGGACGATGATGCCGCCGATGCCGTAGATCCAGACGTGACGGCGCAGCACGGCGGCGGCGCCCAGCGCGCGATAGCGCACGCCCTTCAGGGCCAGCGGGATGAGCGCGATGATGATGAGCGCGTTGAAGATGACGGCGGACAGGATCGCGCTCTGCGGCGTGGCCAGGTGCATGACGTTCAGCGTCTCGAGGACTGGATAGGTCGTGGCGAAGGCGGCCGGGATGATGGCGAAGTACTTGGCCACGTCGTTGGCGATGCTGAACGTGGTCAGCGCGCCGCGCGTCATCAGCATCTGCTTGCCGGTCTCGACGACCTCCAGCAGCTTGGTCGGATTGGAGTCGAGGTCGATCATGTTGCCGGCTTCCTTGGCGGCCTGGGTGCCGGAGTTCATGGCCACCGCCACGTCGGCCTGGGCCAGCGCCGGCGCATCGTTGGTGCCGTCGCCGGTCATCGCGACCAGCCGCCCCTCGGCCTGAGTGTCGCGGATGAGCTTGAGCTTGGCCTCCGGCGTGGCCTCGGCCAGGAAGTCGTCGATGCCGGCCTCGGCGGCGATGGCGGCGGCGGTGAGCGGGTTGTCGCCGGTGATCATCACCGTCTTGATCCCCATTTTCCGCAGCTCACCGAACCGCTCCCGGATCCCGCCCTTGACGATGTCCTTCAGCTGGATGGCGCCGAGCACTCGACCATCGTCGGCCACCACCAGCGGCGTGGCGCCCGCCTTGGCGATGGTGTCGACCGCGACGCGAACCTCGGGAGGCACGGCGCCGCCGATCTGCCGCACGTGGGCTTCGATGGCGTCGGCGGCGCCCTTGCGGACCTGGCGGCCGTTCAGATCGACGCCGCTCATCCTGGTCTGGGCCGTGAACGCCACGAAGGTGGCGCCGAGCTTCTCCACGTCTCGTTCCCGGATCGCGTACTTCTCCTTGGCCAGCACGACGATGCTGCGCCCCTCCGGCGTCTCATCCGCCAGCGAGGCCAGTTGGGCGGCGTCGGCCAGATCGCGCTCGCTGACGCCCGGCGCCGGGAAGAACTGCGTGGCCTGGCGGTTGCCCAGCGTGATCGTCCCTGTCTTGTCGAGCAAGAGCACGTCCACGTCGCCCGCCGCCTCGACCGCGCGCCCCGACATGGCGATGACGTTCTTCTGGATCATCCGGTCCATGCCGGCGATGCCGATGGCCGACAGCAGCGCGCCGATGGTGGTGGGAATCAGGCACACGAGCAAGGCGACGAGCACGGTCACCGTGACGGGCATCCCCTGCCCCGCCGACCCCACCGCGTAGAGCGAGAACGGCAGCAGCGTGGCGGTGGCCAGCAGAAAGATGATCGTCATCGCGGCCAGCAAGATGTCGAGCGCGATCTCGTTGGGCGTCTTCTGCCGCTTGGCGCCTTCGACCAGCGAGATCATCCGATCCAGGAATGCCTCGCCCGGGTTGGTGTTCACCTCGACGATGAGCCAGTCCGAGAGCACCTGCGTACCGCCGGTGACCGAGCTGCGATCGCCGCCGCTCTCGCGGATCACCGGTGCGCTCTCGCCGGTGATGGCGCTCTCGTTCACCGATGCGACGCCCTCGACGACCGTGCCATCGGCCGGAATGAGCTCGCCGGCCTCCACCAGCACGAACTCGCCTCGCCTGAGCGCGGAAGCGGCGACCAGCTCGCACTTCGCGATCCGCTCGGGTCGGGCCAGCCGTTTGGCCTGCAGATCCCGCCGGGCCTTACGCAGCGACGCGGCCTGGGCCTTGCCCCGCCCCTCGGCCATCGCCTCGGCAAAGTTGGCGAACAGCACTGTGAACCAGAGCCACACCGACACCCAGAAGATGAACCACGCCGGCGCTTCGCCCTGTCCGACGGCGGCCTGTGCCCACAGCAGCGTGGTGAGGATGGAGCCGATGTACACCACGAACATGACCGGATTGCGGACCTGACGCCGCGGCGTCAGCTTGCCGAACGAATCGACGATCGCCTGCCGGATGATCGAGGCGTCGAAGAGCGAGCGCGTCGTGACCGAGCTTGTCATGGCAGTCATCCCCTCACTTGGCCGCGATCAGCGTCAGGTGCTCGACGATGGGGCCGAGCGCCAGCGCGGGCACGAAGGTGAGCGCGCCGACCAGGATCACCACGCCGACCAGCAGCCCCACGAACAGCGGCGTGTGCGTCGGCAGCGTCCCCGAGCCGACCGGGACGATCTTCTTCCGGGCCAGCGAACCGGCGATGGCCAGCACCGGCACGGCCAGCCAGTAGCGGCCGAACAGCATCGCGAAGCCCAGCGCGGTGTTGTAGAAGGGAGTGTTCGCACTCAGCCCCGCGAAGGCGCTGCCGTTGTTGTTGGACGCCGAGGAAAACGCGTACAGGATCTCGCTGAACCCGTGGATGCCGGGATTGGCGATGCCGGCCTTGCCCGCGGCGGTGACGACCGCGATCGACGTCCCGATCAGCACCAGGGCCGGCGTGATGAGGATGACGAGCGACGACATTTTCATCTCGTAGGCTTCGATCTTCTTGCCGAGGTATTCCGGCGTGCGCCCGACCATGAGTCCGGCCACGAAGACGGCGATGATCGCGAACATCAGCATGCCGTAGAGCCCGGAGCCCACCCCACCGAACACGACCTCGCCGAGCTGGATCAGCCACATCGGCACCAGGCCGCCCAGTGGCGTGAACGAGTCGAGCATCGCGTTGACCGAGCCGTTGGAGGCGGCGGTCGTGGCCGTCGCCCACAGCGCGGAATTGGCGATGCCGAAGCGGACCTCCTTGCCCTCCATGTTGCCGCCCGACTGCAGCGCGCTCGCGGCGTGATCGACGCCCTGCTTGACGAAGACGTGGCCATTCTGTTCGGCGACGACACACGCAATCAGCAGCCCGACGAAGATGACGGTCATGGCCGCGAGCACCGCCCAGCCCTGGCGCCGGTCGCCGACCATGACGCCGAAGGTGTAGCAGAGCGCGGCCGAGATCTGCAGGATCGCCAGCAGCTCCAGCCAGTTGGACAGCGGTGTGGGGTTCTCGAACGGATGCGCCGAGTTGGTGTTGAAGAAGCCGCCCCCATTGGTACCGAGTTGCTTGATGGCAATCTGGGAGGCGACCGGCCCGACGGCGATGACCTGCTCGGTCAGCGTGGCTTTCTTGGTCGTGGGCTGGCCCTTGTCGTCGAGGACCGGCTTGCCGTCCTTGTCGGTGACCGGCTCGTCGTACTCGCTGGGCTGGACGACCGCGACCTTGGCATACGGACCGAACGTCTGCACCACACCCTGGGAGACCAGCACCAGCGCCAGGACGAACGACAGCGGCAGCAGGATGTAGAGGGTCGTCCGGGTGAGATCGACCCAGAAATTGCCGATCGTCTGGGCCGAGCGGCGCGCGAAGCCCCGGATGAGCGCCACCACGACCGCCATGCCCACCGCCGCCGAGACGAAGTTCTGGACGGTGAGGCCGAGCATCTGCGTGAGATAGCTCATCGTCGTCTCGCCGCCATAGCCCTGCCAGTTCGTGTTCGTCGCGAAGCTCACCGCGGTGTTGAACGATGAGTCCGTCGACACGGCCCCCAGCCCTTGCGCGTTGAGCGGCAGGATCCCCTGCAGGCGCTGCAGGCCGTACACCGCGAGCAGCCCGGCCAGGTTGAAGACGAGCATCGCCGCCGCGTAGGTCTTCCAGCCCATCTCCTGGTCAGGGTGGACGCCCGCCGCTCTATAGATGAGGCGCTCGAGCCAGCCGAGTGCCCGATCCAGCCCGAACGGCCGGGTCTCGTAGACCCGGGCCATGTAGGCACCGAGCGGCCTGGCCAGCACGATCAGCACGACCACGTAGAGAGCGAGTTGAAAGATCCCGTTCGGCGTCATGAGAAGAGCTCCGGTTTGAGCAGGGCCAGGACCAGATAGGCCAGCAATCCGATCGACACGAGGCCGCCGACGACATAGAGCAGTGGCATGGACCGCCGCCTACACCCGGTCGCAGAGCTTGACGAACGCCCAGGTGAGCCCGAAGAACAGCACGCTCAGTCCGACGTAGAGCAGATCCCCGGCCAGATTCATGATCAGCCTCCGTCATCGATCGTAGAGCGCTGGCTGTTAACGCGGCATCAAGATCGGGACTCTCCGCGTTAACGCCGCGTAGCCGCCGGTCGCTCGAGCGCTCCTTGACACCCCCTTGATGCCGTCTTCCCCCACATCGACAGCCTTTTGACGCTCGCTGGCGTCTCGTGGTTACGGGAGGAAGCGTCAATGCGGTGGCAAGAGTGGTCCGTCTCGTACGAAACGCCTACGTGGACGGCGTCGTGCTGCGGAAGATCCTCGAGACGATCACCATCGCGGCCGGGTTCGGCTCGATCTGCGTGTGGCTGCACGTGAACCGCATCGCGTTCGATCTCGACAAGGGCAGGCGGCGGGGCTGACTCACATAACGCGGGTTCGCGTGCGGATCCGGCGAGTAGAATGGGCCGAGGCCCTCATGAGCGAGTATCGGCCCGATCCCGAGGCACTCCTCGCCCGCGTCAAGGAGGAGGAGGCCCGTGCCCGTCGGGGCAAGCTGAAGGTGTTCTTCGGCGCGGCAGCCGGCGTCGGAAAAACGTACGCGATGCTGGAGGCCGCGCGTGAGCAGCGCGCCGACGGGGTGGACGTGGTCGTGGGTTACATCGAGACCCACGGACGGGCCGAGACCGACGCACTCCTCGCCGGACTGGAGATCCTCCCGCGGCAGCCGCTCGAGCATCGCGGCGCCGCGCTCACGGAGCTCGACCTCGACGGCGCCCTCCGCCGGCGGCCGGCGATCATGCTCGTCGACGAGCTGGCCCACACCAACGCACCGGGCTCCCGCCACGCCAAGCGCTGGCAGGACGTGGTCGAGCTGCTGGACGCCGGCATCGACGTCTACACCACGGTCAACGTCCAGCACGTCGAGAGCCTGAACGACGTGGTGGCCAAGATCACCGGCGTCGTCATGCGCGAGACCGTGCCCGACTCGGTGTTCGAGCAGGCCGACGAGGTCGAGCTGATCGATCTGCCGCCCGACGATCTGCTCCAGCGCTTCCGCGAGGGCAAGGTGTATCTCCCGGGTCAGGCCCAGGAGGCGCTGGGGAATTTTTTCCGCAAGGGTAACCTGATCGCCCTGCGCGAGCTGGCCCTGCGGCGCACCGCCGAGCGCGTCGACGCGCAGATGCGCGTGTATCGGAGCGAGCACGCGATCGATCGGATCTGGCCGACCGTCGAGCGCATTCTCGTGTGCGTCGGCCCCAGCCCCATGTCGACGCGGCTGGTGCGCGCGGCCAAGCGCATGGCCGATCAGCTCGGCGCCGAGTGGATCGCGGCCTACGTCGAGACACCGGCCCAGCTCCGCCTGCCGGCGGAGACGCGGGACAGCGTCATCCAGACTCTGCGGCTGGCCGAGCAGCTCGGGGCCCAGACCATCCGGTTGAGCGGCCCCACCATGAGCGAGGCGTTGCTGGCCTACGCCCACGACCGCAACGTGACGCGGCTCATCGTGGGCAAGCCGAGACGCACCCGGTGGCAGCGTGTCTTTCTGGGCTCGATCGTGGACACGCTCGTGCAGGGCAGCGGCGACATCGACGTCCACGTCATCGGCGGGGAGCGCGAGGAGGGAGCCGCGGCGGTGCCGCCGCGCCGGCCGGCTCTGCCGACTGACTGGCCGGCGTACCTGCGGGCCGCCGTCGTCGTCGGTCTCGCGACCGGGGTCGCCTTCGGGCTCTTCCCCTTCTCCGAGCTGTCGAATCTAGTGATGGTGTATCTCCTGGGGATCGTGATCGTCGCCATGCGCACCGGCCGTGGTCCGTCGCTGCTCGCCGCGGTGCTCAGCGTCGCCGCGTTCGATTTCTTCTTCGTTCCGCCCCGCTTCACCTTCGCCGTCACCGACGCCCGCTACCTCTTCACCTTTCTGGTGATGCTGATCGTGGGGCTCGTGATCAGCGGTCTCACTGTGCGCACGCGCGCGCAGGCGGAGGCCGCGCACCATCGCGAGCAGCAGACCGCGGCGCTCTACGCCATGAGCCGTGAGCTGGCCGGCACACGCGGGGTCGACAACTTGTTGCAGGTCGCGGTCCGGCACGTGACCGATGTCTTCCACGGTCAGGTCGTGGTGCTGGTGCCCGGCAACGGCGGCACCCTCACCGCCTGGACCGGCGGTCAGTTCGAGGTCGACGCCAACGAGCTGGGGGTGGCGCGGTGGGTTTACGAGCACCGTCAGCCGGCGGGGCTGGGAACGACGACGCTGCCCGGGGCCTCGGCGCTGCACGTTCCGCTGATCGGATCGACCGGCGCGGTGGGCGTCCTGGGCCTGCGCCCGACCGACCGCCACGCCATGGACGAGCCGGAGCGCCTGCATCAATTCGAGACCTTCGCCTCGCAGACGGCGCTGGCGCTGGAGCGGGCCAACCTCGCCACCGATGCGCAGGAGGCCGAGGTGCGCATCGAGACCGAGCGGCTGCGGAACTCCCTGCTCAGCTCGGTGTCACACGATCTACGGACGCCGCTGGCGACGATCACCGGCGCGGTCAGCACGATTCTCGACGAGGGCACGCGACTCGACGAGACGACCCGGCGCGAGCTGCTGGAGTCGGTGCACGAGGAGGCGGAGCGACTGAACCGGCTCGTCCAGAACCTGCTCGAGATGACGCGGCTCGAGTCGGGCGCGCTGCAGCTGCGCAAGGACCTGCACCCGCCCGAGGAAGTCATCGGCGCCGCACTCTCGCGGCTGGGCAAGCGGCTGGGCGACCGGCGCGTCACGACCCGCGTGCCGCCCGACCTGCCCCTCGTCGCGATGGACGACGTGCTCATCGAGCAGGTGCTGGTCAACCTGCTCGACAACGCGATCAAGTACACGCCGGCCGGCAGCCCGCTGGACATCATCGCGACGGCGACCGAGCAGAACCTGACGATCGAGGTGGCCGATCGCGGGCCCGGCCTGCCCCCCGGTCGCGAGGATAAGGTGTTCGAGAAGTTTTACCAGACCGAGCCGGGCGAGGGTCGCGGCGCCGGCCTCGGCCTGGCGATCTGCCAGGGGATCGTGCGCGCCCACGGCGGACGGATCTGGGCCCAGAACCTCCCCGGCCGCGGCGTCGCGTTCCTCTTCACGCTGCCGCTCGTCGCGCCGAGCCCGGCGCCGGGCCATGCCTGATCCCGTCATCGTCCTCATCGAGGACGAGCCACAGATCCGACGCTTCCTGCGCGCCACGCTCACCGGTCAGGGCTACCGGCTGTTCGAGGCGGGGACCGCCGCCGATGGGCTCGTCGAGGTCGCCTCCCGCCAGCCCGACGTCGTCATCATCGATCTGGGCCTGCCCGATCTGGATGGACTCGAGGTGATCCGGCGCCTGCGCGAGTGGAGCAAGGTCCCGGTGATTGTGCTGTCCGCCCGGGGTCAGGAGCGCGACAAGGTCGGTGCGCTCGACGCGGGCGCCGACGACTACGTGTCGAAGCCCTTCAGCGCCGGCGAGCTGCTGGCCCGCGTGCGGGTGGCGCTCCGTCACGCGGCCGGCGCCGCCCACGAGGACAGCGCGGCGTTCACCGTCGGCGAGCTGCAGGTCGATCTCCTGCGGCGCCACGTCACCGTCGCCGGTACCGAGGTGCGGCTGACACCGATCGAGTACAAGCTGCTCGCCACGCTGGTGCGCTACGCGGGCCGCGTGGTGACGCATCAGCAGCTGTTGCGCGACGTGTGGGGGCCGACTCACGACGACCAGTCCCACTACGTGCGCGTCTACATGGCCCACCTGCGCCACAAGATCGAGGCCCAGCCCGCGCGGCCTCGCTACTTGCTCACCGAGCCGGGAGTGGGCTACCGGTTAGCGGCGGAGTGACGCCAGCGGGACGCGACGTCCCGAGAATCCGCTCCCCGGTCACGGTGATCCAAGGGTCACGGTGATCCAAGAAAGAGTACGATGGTCGTCCGCGGTGTCGGTAGCGAGTGTGTCGCCCCTGACACCCGGCCGCGGTTGTTCGGGAGGGTGACGATGCACATTCTCTTGGCCGAGTCCAATCCTCGGCTCGCCGACGTGTACGCCGACTTCATTGGCGGGCTCGGTCACGAAGTGCGTGTGGTCAGCGGGTCCAGCGCCGCCCTGGACCAGTGGCAGAGCTGGCCGCCGGACGTCGTCATCCTCGACATGGCGATCAGCGCCCATGAGCAGTCGCTCCTCGAGCACCCGGTCGTCCAGGCCAGCGGGATCCCCGTCATCGCGGTGATTGCGGGGGCCACCGAGCGCATGGGCCGGGAGTGCTTACACCAGGGCGCGGTCGACTTTCTCCCCAAGCCGATGTCGTTCGAGCGGCTGACCGCAATCCTCTCCTGGCTCGAGATCTACGCCGTCGAGGGCGGCGACCGCCGCCGCCTGCCGCGCGCCGCCGTGCACATCCCCATGCGGGTGCGGGCCGAGACGCAGTGGACCGCGCTCGACCTGAGCCCGGTCGGGGTCAAGATGCCGCCGCAGGCCTGGATCGAGCCCGGCGCCACGGTGTCGCTGCTCTTCGCCCTGCCCGACGGCGGCGCGCCGCTGCACCTGAAGGCGGTGTTCTCGCGCGCCGAGACCGACGGGCACATCTTCACGTTCGTGAACCTGTCGGATGCCGAGTTCAAGCGTCTGGCCGACTACTCACGGCGTGCGACGACGCCGTCCTCGGTGTTCGTTCGCCCCGTACCGCCGGCGCCGGCGGGCGTTCGCTAGGGCCGCCCCGCCGTGGACGCGCGGCGTCGCCACACGGCCTCCCACTGCATCCAGCGCCCCGTCTTCGGGGCGGCCCGCTGCATCACCTGCTCGCGCGGCTCGCTCACAACGTCGAACGCTGGGCCGGCGCGCGCCAGCAGATTATCGCGCGAGCAGAAGTGGATCAGCAGTCCCTGCTTCGGCCCCTCGTCGTACCGGATGGTGAGACCGCCGAGATCGTCGCGCTCGATCACCGTGTGGCGGTGATAGATCTCGGTCGCGACCGAGTTCACGCGCACGAACAGCAAGCCGCCCGGCCGTAGCAACGCCGCCGCCTGGGCGAAGCTCGCACTCACCGCCGCGCCGTCGCCGTGCTGGAACACCTGGATGGCCACCAGGTAGGCGAAACGTCCGTCCGCCGGCAGCGCGTGGAAATCGCCGCAGGTCAGCCGCGCGGCGAGCGCGGGGCGCCGCCGCACGAGCTGGTCGATCGCCTCGGGGGAGAGATCGATGCCGGCGAGGTCGGCGCCGCCATCCACGAGCGGCAGGTAGTTCCGGCCGTTGCCGCAGCCGACGTAGAGGCCAGGGCCGGGCCACAGGCTCGGCTCCCCGCGCAGCGTCTGGAGGATGGTCTCGACGAAGGCGATGGGAGCCTCGCCGGAATATCGGCCGCCACGATACTCCGCATCCCAGCTGGCGCTCACTCGCTCGCTGCGTCCCATTGCCGGCGGGCGTAGGATAGCGCCGATGACCACGGCGCTCGACGCGGATATACTCCCGGAGTTGCCGAGCAACCACCACCCCACGTCAAACAGGAGGCAGTGATGGCGATCAAAGTAGGCGACAAGCTCCCCGAGGGAACGCTGACCGAGTTCGTCGAGACCGAGCGGCCGGGCTGCACCGTCGGCCCCAACGCGTTCCAGGTCGGTGAGCTCACCAAGGGCAAGAAGATCGTGATCTTCGGGCTGCCGGGCGCCTTCACGCCTACCTGCTCGGCCAAGCACGTGCCGAGCTACGTGCAGAACATCGACAAGCTGAAGGCCAAGGGCGTGGACGAGGTGTGGTGCATCTCGGTCAACGACCCCTTCGTGATGGGCGCGTGGGGCAAGGACCAGAAGAGCGAGGGCAAGGTGCGCATGATGGCCGACGGCAGCGCCACCTTCACCAAGGCGCTCGGGATGGAGTTCGACCTGGTGGCCCGCGGCATGGGCGTGCGCTCGCAGCGCTACTCGATGCTGGTCGACAACGGCGTGGTCAAGTCGATCAACCTCGAGGGCCCGGGCAAGTTCGAGGTGAGCGACGCCGACACGATGCTGAAGCAGGTCTGAACGGACCGTTCGTGGCCGCGATCACCGAGGGCCGCAAGGCCCCGAGCTTCACGCTGCCGGACGCCGAGGGCCGGCC
>Ga0075418_10006739_pt1 | contig 12943 bp, 9 predicted proteins | sample SoiMetdeltSBSDD2_FD_81776 | JGI IMG/M metagenome (GOLD analysis project Ga0075418, IMG submission 81776) | Bulk soil microbial communities from a Populus tree surrounding site in Tennessee, USA - Soil MetaG P. deltoides SBSDD2 | ecosystem: Environmental > Terrestrial > Soil > Tree plantation...
ACCTGGATGCGCCGATCGACGGGGACGTCGGACGCCAGCGAGGCGTCCTCCATGTCCTCGGGCCGGATGCCCAGGACGATCTCGCGCCCGTCGTAGCTCTCCAGGGCCGGCCGGGCGGCGAGGACCTCGGGCGGCACGGCCAGCGTGTAGGCGCCGACCTTGGCCGCGAGCGATCCGTCGACCTTGCTCAGGGTGGCCTGCAGGAGGTTCATGGCCGGTGACCCGATGAACCCGGCGACGAACAGGTTGACCGGGTGCTCGTAGAGCTCCTGCGGCGGGCCAGCCTGCTGCAGCTCGCCCTTGCGGATGACCGCCACCCGGTCGCCCATGGTCATGGCCTCGACCTGGTCGTGGGTCACGTACACCGTGGTGACGCCGAGGTCGCGCTGGATGCGGGCGATCTCCGACCGCATCTGGACCCGCAGCTTGGCGTCGAGGTTGGAGAGTGGCTCGTCCATCAGGAAGGCCTGAGGATGGCGCACGATCGCCCGGCCCATGGCCACCCGCTGACGCTGGCCCCCGGAGAGCGCCTTGGGCTTGCGCTTCAGCAGCTCGTCGAGCCCCAGGATCCGGGCTGCCTCGTTGACCCGTTCCGAGATCTCTGCTCGGGGCACCTTGGCCAGCTTGAGCCCGAAGGCCATGTTGTCGAACACGCTCATGTGCGGGTAGAGGGCGTAGTTCTGGAACACCATGGCGATGTCGCGGTTCTTCGGCGGGACGTCATTGACGACCCGATCGCCGATGGTCAACGTCCCCTTGGAGATGACCTCCAGCCCGGCGATCATCCGCAGGACCGTCGTCTTCCCGCAGCCCGACGGCCCGACGAGGACCATGAACTCCCCGTCTTCGACACCCAGGTCCATCGACCGGACGGCCTCGGTGCCGTCGGGATAGACCTTCCAAACATCCTCGAGGGCAATCTCAGCCATCTCGACCTCCATCGCTTCGGTGGGTGTGCGGGCGTCCCGACGACCCGGTCCGGCCCATCTGTCGCGTAGATAGGGCTATCACGTTCGCCTCGCTCGGGTCGCCGGTACTGCCGTCGTCTCCCGGGTGATGAGCTCGAGGGGCAGCTCGTGCTCGAACGCTGGCAGCGGTCCGGTCTCGAGCGCCTCGAGCAGCAGAGCGGTCGCCTTCAGCCCGCTCTCGTACAACGGCTGACGGACGGTCGTCAGCCCCGTGTAGCTGGACACCTCGATGTCGTCGAAGCCCACGACCGACAGGTCGTCCGGGACCCGGAGGCCGGCGGCCCGCACCGCTTCGAGCACGCCGAGCGCCTGGGTGTCGGAGGCGGCGAAGATCGCGGTCGGCGGATGCTGCCGGGCCAGGAGGTCCTCCGTCAGGTGGCGGGCCACCGAGCGGACATGGGGTCCGTGGCGGATGAAGCCCGGCAGTATGTCGACGGCCGCTGTCGCCATGGCCTGGACGTAGCCCCGTTCGCGGTCGCGGCTGGAGGTGAAGCCGAACGGGTTGTCGGGCTGGTCCCCGATGAACGCGATGCGCTCGTGGCCCAGCGCGAGGAGGTGGCGGGTGGCGATCCGGCCGCCCTCGACGTCGTCGGTGACCACCGCCGGCACACCGTCGCCGCGGGCGTCGAGCAGCACCACCGGGACGCCGGCGTCGGCCAGCCGCTTGAGGCTGCCGTCGGGCGGCGGTAGGGACACGATCAGCAGGCCGTCGGCGCGGTCACGGCGCGTGAGCGAGGCGAAGTGCTCGTCGCGGTGCACCGGGGACTCGACGTTGAACAGCACCAGGTCGTAGGGGCTGCCTTCCAGGGCCGCGGACACGCCGCGCAGGCGCTCGACCGCCGAGGCGTGGGTGAAGAACGGGACGACGACGCCGAAGGTCTGGGAACGGCCCCGGGACAGGCCCCGCGCCAGCGGGTTGGGCCGGTAGTCGAGGAGCTCGATCGCCGCCAGCACCCGGGCTCGGGTGGCAGTGCTGACCCGGGGGCTGTTGTTGAGAACCCGGGAGACCGTGCCAGCACCGACACCTGCCGCTGCGGCCACGTCCGCGATCGTCACCATGACGCCGGCGTCCCCCTTTCGCCTGTCGCTCCGCTGTCGCCGTGTGCAAGCCGCCGGGTTATGGAACCGCTTCCACATCAGATGCCGGCAACGTACGTCACAGGGAGTGGACTGTCAATGGAAACGATTCCATAGCTTGGACCCCTTCTCGCCCCGGGCGTGTGGCGGGCTGGCGAGCGCCCCCCGCCCGAGGCAATGGGTCCCGTTCTGGCGAGCCGGAGGCGATAGGTCCTGGCCCCCGGGACTCATTGCCTCGGGCTCGATGGTTCGGGACCTATCGCCTCGGGAATGGCGGCGGGTCAGCGGGGGCGGCGGCGGAGCAGTGGGTCGGCGACGAAGCGGCGCAGGAAGGCCACCTGCTGGCTCCGGGTCCGGGAGGTCGGCACGTCCATGGTCAGCAGACCGGTCGTCACCACGCACAGCCACTCGGTGGCCTCCTCGACGGTGACCCCCGGCCGCAGCATGCCGATCGCGGCCACCCGCTGCAGGAACGGGGCCACCAGTGGCGTCGCCAGCGCCACGAAGGCCTCCGGGCCCCCGCCGATCCGGGACACCGCGCCGGTAGCGCCGTGGCGCTCGAGCGCCTGGTACCACCACTCCGAGCGCACGGCCTCCACGGTCCGCAGCACGCCCTCGGCGATCCGCTCCGCGGGATCGGCGATGCCGTTCAGCGTGGCCGCCATCCGCCGGGCCCGGGCCCGGGCCAGCCGGGCCAACACCTCACGCACCAGCTCGTCCTTGTCCGCCACGTGGCGGTAGACGGTGGCGCGGGAGCACCCCGCGACCCGGGCGACCTCGTCGATCCGTACCCCGAGCGGCCCGTTGCGCCGCATGACCGCCTCGGTCGCGTCGACCAGGCGCTCGCGCACGTCCGAGCGGGACCTCGTCCGAGTGGTCATTGCCGTTGCCGTGGTGATCCCCGCATGTTAGCTTCGCCGTGAGACGAAATCAGGATTTGTCTCACGTCGTTCGGAGGGGGACCATGCACGCCGAGCGCTACACGGTGATCTCGGCCGACTGCCACGGCGGCGGCAGCATCGACGACTACCGGCCCTACCTGGAACCCCGCTACCTCGACGACTTCGACACCTGGCGAGCCGAGTTCGACAACCCCTACCCCGACCTCCAGGACGCGAACGCCGGCCGCAACTGGGACCACGAACGCCGGCTCGCCGAGCTCGAGGCCGACGGCGTCGTGGCCGAGGTCATTTTCCCCAACACCATCCCGCCCTTCTTCCCCAAGCCCTCACTGCTCGACCAGCCGCCCCCGGCGACCGCGGGCCATCTCGACCTGCGGTGGGCGGGCCTCCACGCCCACAACCGCTGGCTCGCCGACTTCTGCGCCGCGGCGCCCGGACGGCGGGCCGGCATCGCCCAGATCCTGCTCCACGACGTCGACCGGGCGGTCGCCGAGGTCCGGTGGGCCCGCGACGCCGGGCTGACCGGCGGCATCCTCCTGCCGGGCGCCCCGCCCGGTTCGGGCCTCGCGCCGTTGTACGCCCCCGACTACGAGCCCCTGTGGACGGTGTGCGAGGAGCTCGGCATGCCGGTCAACAACCACAGCGGCAGCTCGGCCCCCGACTACGGCCCCTATCCCGAGTCGCAGGTGATGTTCCTGGTCGAGGTCACCTGGTGGGCCCACCGGGCGCTCTGGCACCTCATCTACTCGGGCGTGCTCGAGCGCCATCCCGGCCTGCAGGTGGTGTTCACCGAGCAGGGGACGGCGTGGATCCCTGATCAGCTGCGCACCCTCGACTACTACTACCTGCGGATGCGGGCCCCGACGGGGTCCCAGGAAGCCATCTTCGGCGCCGAGGTCATGAGCCGGCTCAGCCTCAAGCCCAGCGAGTACTGGGCCCGGCAGTGCCACCTCGGCTCCAGCTTCATCCGCCAGGCCGAGGTGCCGCTGCGCGGCGAGGTCGGCGTCGACAAGATCATGTGGGGCAGCGACTTCCCGCACCGGGAGGGCTGCTGGCCCTACAGCCACCAGCACCTCCGCATGGCCTTCGCCGACGTCGACCCGGATGAGGTGCAGGCCATGGTGGGCGGGAACGCAGCCCAGCTCTACGGCTTCGACCTCGACCAGCTGGCACCGATCGCGGCCCGCGTGGGCCCGCGGGTCGACGAGGTGTCCCAGGCGCTGCCGGTGGAGGAGATCCCCCGCCCGGCGCTGCGCTGCCCGGCCTTCGCCGCGGTCGTGACCCAGACCGACCGGACCTGACAGGAGCCGACGCCATGCCCACCACGATCCGCTATGCGGCCCGGACCCCCGAGCAGTTGCGCAACCGCGAGGTCCAGGCCACGTCGGTCGGCGCCTGGTCCACCTCGCTGACCGCGTCCTACGAGACCGATCCTGAGGTGGTCGCTGCCGTGCTGCCCCCGCCGCTGGAGCCGACCGACCAGCCGCTGGTCCGTGTCTCGGTGGCGCGGGTCGACCTGGGCCGCGGCCTCCCGCCCTTCGGGGCAGGCACGGTGGCCGTCCAGGCCCGGCACGACGGAGCCGTCGGCAACTACCCGCTGGTCATGCCGATGAGCACCGAGCAGTCGGTGATCGGCGGCCGGGAGACCTTCGGGGAGCCCAAGAAGCTGGCCCAGGTGACGCTGGAGCAGGACGGCGACCAGGTCATCGGCCGGGTGACCCGGTTGGGCATCACGTTCGTCGAGCTGACGGGCACCGTGGTCGAGACCCTGGAGGCACCTGACGACCAGGACCGGGTGGACTTCTACTTCAAGTTCCTCCCCGCCCCCGACGGCAAGGGCTTCGACGCCGAGCCGTCGCTGGTCTACTGCCACCGCCACGAGACCTACCGCTCGCTGGCCCGGGTCGACGGTCGGGTGACGCTGACCGAGTCCCGCTTCGATCCCGTAGTCGACCTCCCGGTTCGGCGCCTCGTCAGCATGACGCTGTCCGAGCGCCGTGCCACCCAACGGGGCGAGATCGTCACCCGGGTGCCCGGCGAGTGGCTCGCGCCCTTCGTCCACCAGCGCTACGACGACCTGTCCCCCGTCGGCGAGGAGTGATGGAGACCCTCGCCGACCGGGTCGCGGTGGTGACGGGCGGCGCGAGTGGGATCGGTCGCGCCCTGGGCGAGCGGTTCGCCGCCGAAGGCATGCGGGTGGTCCTGGCTGACGTGGAGGTGTCGGCGCTGGACGCCACGGTGGACGACCTGCGCGCCCGGGGCCTCGACATCCGGGGCATCCCGACCGACGTGTCCGACCAGAAGTCGGTGGACGACCTCCGGGACGCGGTGCTCCAGGCGTACGGCGCCGTCCACGTGGTCTGCAACAACGCCGGCGTGGGCGCCGGCGCCGACGGCGCACTGTGGGAGCACGAGCTCAACGACTGGCGCTGGGCCCTCGGTGTCAACGTCTGGGGGATCATCCACGGGATCCGGGCCTTCGTCCCGGCCATGGTCGAGGCTGGCGACCAGGGCCACGTGGTCAACACGTCGTCCGGCAACGGTGGCATCAGCCCCCTGGCCGGGACCCCCATCTACGCGCTGACCAAGGCGGCCGTGGTCACGCTCAGCGAGTGCCTCTACGCCCAGCTCCAGGCGGCCACCGGTGGACGGGTCGGCGCGTCGGTGCTGTTCCCCGGGCCGCACATGCTGCGCACCGGGCTGTTCAGCTCGTGGCGCAACCGCCCCGCCGACCTGGCCAGCGCCACCGGGCGGCGGGGCAACATCGAGGCCTTCGAGCGGCGCATGGCCGAGGCGGGCGTGGAGGTCTCGTACACGCCGGTCGAGGAGGTCGCCGGGCGGGTGGTGGACGCCATCCGCTCGGACACGTTCTGGATCCTGCCCGAGGGAGGCCGCTCGGACCACCAGATCCAGGCCCGGGCCGCATCGATGCTGGCCCGCAGCAATCCCACCTACATCACGGACGTCACCGGCTGAGGAGACCCCATGAGCGACGACGGCAACCAGCCCTACCTGGTCATCTCCTCGGACTGCCACGCCGGCCTGCCCAATCCCGAGTACCGGGAGTGGCTCGATCCCGAGTTCCGGGAGATCTTCGACACCCACCTCGCGGAGCGCACCCGGCAGATCGAGCTGGCCCAGCGGGGGATGCTCAACCGGGAGTTCGCCGCCGAGTGGGAGGAGGAGAACGCCGAGGGCCTGCGGGGCGGCTGGGACGCCTCCCGCCGTGACAAGGAGCTCGACGCCGACGGCGTCGCCGCCGAGGTGATCTTCCCCGATGCCGACGCCGTGACCGCCGGCGCGAGTGCACCGTTCGGGGCCGGGCTGGCCGCCGGCGGTGACACCGATCCCCGGCTGCTGCTCGCGGGAGCCCGAGCTCACAACCGCTGGCTGGCCGAGCTCTGCGCCACCAGCCCCGAGCGCCGGGCCGGCGTCGCGATCGTGCCGGTGTTCGACGTCGAGGCCGCCGTGGCCGAGGTGCGGCGGGCACGGGAGTCCGGGCTGCGCGGCGGGGTGCTGATCCCGTCCATGTGGGCGCCCTACCCGCCCTACCACGACCCGGTCTACGACCCGTTCTGGGCCGCCTGCCAGGAGCTGGCGATGCCGGTGCACGTCCACTCCGGCGCTGCGGACAAGGCGTCCTACGGCGCCCACGTCGGCATCTACACCACCGAGGTGCGGTTCTGGTCCTCGCGACCCCTGTGGTTCCTCATCTGGTCGGGGGTGTTCGAGCGCTTCCCCGGCCTGCGGTTCGTGGTCACCGAGTGCGGCGCCTTCTGGGCCGCAGACCTGCTGTGGACCATGGACACCGTCTACGACCGGGAGCACGGCTCCCGGAAGCTGGGCGAAGCGCTGACCGCACGGCTGTCCCGCCGCCCCAGCGAGGTCTTCGACCGCAACTGCGCCATCGGCGCCTCGAACACCCGGCGCCGCGAGCTGGCCCGGCGGTACGAGATCGGGGTCGGCAACCTGATGTGGGGCAACGACTTCCCCCATCCCGAGGGCACCTGGCCCCACACCCGGGAGTGGCTGCGGTCGGCGTTCCACGACATCCCCGTGGACGAGACCCGAGCTGTGCTCGGCGCCAATGCCGTGGAGATGTACGGCTTCGATGTCGAGGCGCTGGCGCCGCTGGCGACGCGCATCGGCCCCACGCCCGACGACCTGGGCCAGACCGGCGAGGATCTCGCCAAGTGGGTTCCGCTGGCCGACGCCGGGCGACCCTGGCTGTCGGGCGTCGAGGCGGTGCCGGTCACCGTGGCGGGCCCCGAGGTCGACTGATGGGGGCTCACGAGGCGGGCATGGCGGCAGGCTCGGTGCGCTTCGATCCCTTCGAGCCGGGCTTCACCGCCTGGCCCTACGACCAGTACGCCCGCCTGCGCGAGCACGATCCGGTCCACTGGTCGGAGGTGCTGGAGGGCTGGGTGCTGACCCGGTATGACGACGCAACGGCCATCCTGCGCGACCCCCAGGTCAGCGTCGAGCTGCAACACGCCTCGCCCACCCGCCTGGTCGAGCTGCAACGGGAGCGGATGCGGCGCAACGGCCGGGAGAGCACCACCCTCGTGCTGCTCGACGACCCCGACCACGCCCGGCTGCGACGGCTGCTGCAACGGCCCTTCGGGCCCCGACCCGTAGAGCGGCTCCGGGCCATGGTCACCGAGCGGGTCGACGCGGCGATGGACGAGCTCGCCGGTCGGGGGCGGATGGACGTCATCGGCGACTTCGCCTATCCCCTGCCGGTCGGCGTGTTCTGCGAGATGTTCGGGATCCCGGACGAGGCGGCGCCCCACTTCCGGACCTGGACGGCCGCGGTGGCCCGGACCCTCGACCCCGTGCTCGACGACGCCGAGCACGCCCGGTGCATCGCCCTCATGGACGACATGTACGCCTACCTCGAGGACCAGGTGGAGGTGAAGCGGCGCGACCCCGGCGCCGACGTCATGACCGAGCTGGTCCAGGCGGAGGAGGGCGACGACCGGCTGTCCCGCAGCGAGCTCGTCGGGCAGCTGGTGACGCTCTACGTCGCGGGCCACGAGCCGATCACCTCGGTGGTCGGGAACGGCCTGCTGGCGCTGCTCCGTCAGCCCGACCAGCTGGACCTCCTCCGGCGGCACCCCGACCTGCTCGGCAACGCCGTCCACGAGCTGGCCCGCTTCGACGGGCCCAACCAGTTCGTCCGCCGCATCGCCGTCCAGCCCACGGAGGTCGGCGATCGCGAGATCGCTCCCGGCGACATCGTCTACGTCGGCATCGGCGCCGCCAACCACGATCCTGACCGCTGGGGCGGGGACGCCGCCCGGGTGCAGGTCGACCGGTCCGACGCGCCACACCACCTGCAGTTCGGCTGGGGTGTCCACAGCTGCCTGGGGTCCCACCTCGCTCGGCTGGTGTCCGAGATCGCGCTCGGGGCACTGGTCACGAGGCTCGACGGCATCGAGCTGGCCGGCGAGCCGGTGTGGAGCGAGCGGATGGTGCTGCGCGGCCTGCAGTCGCTGCCGATCGCCTACCGGTAACCTGCCCCCGGCGGGTCCCCCCAGCTCCCCGGTGGGGACGGAAGGAGGCGGAGGCATGGCGCCTCGAGCTCGAGATCGACTGGTCCGATTCCTGGTGCAGCGGGTGAAACCGCGGGTCGCGTCCATCCCCGCGATCCGCAACGTGCTGCACGACGTCAGCAACACCGGCGAGTTCGGCGATGTCCACGAGCACGAGAAGATGCTGGCTGACGCGCTGCGGGTCGACACCTACCAGCAGGCCATCGCCCGTCATGTCCAGCCCGGCGACATCGTGCTGGACCTCGGGACCGGCAGCGGGATCCTCGCCATGCTCGCCGCGCGGCAGGGCGCCCAGCGGGTGTACGCCGTCGACCACTCGCCGTTCATCGACGTCGCCCGGCGGATCGCCGACCACAACGGCATCGACACCATCACCTTCGTCCAGGCCAACAGCCGTGACTTCACGCCGCCCGAGCCGGTCGACGTCATCGTCCACGAGCAGATGGGCGACGACCTGTTCAACGAGAACATGCTCGAGAACCTGCTCGACCTCAAGCGCCGGGTGCTGAAGGCGTCGGGCCGGATCGTCCCCGCCCGCTTCGAGCTGTTCGTCGAACCGATCAGCCTGAATCCCCAGGCCCGGGTCCCTTACCTGTGGGAGAACCGCATCCACGGCATCGACTTCGGGTTCCTGGCCGGCGACGACCAGCTCGAGGGGTTCAAGCGGCCGAGCTACCAGACCCATCACCTGCGCGACGGCGCCGTGTCCCACTTCCTCACCGAGCCGAAGCCGGCCGTGGTGGTCGACCTCCACCGGATCGACGACCCGGACCAGGTGCCCACTCTGGTCGACGAAGCCCGCACGGTGGTGACGCCCGGCATCCTCGACGGGTTCTGCGTCTACTTCCAGGCCCACTTCGACGACGACCTCGGCTTCAGCACGTCGCCGCTGGCGCCGCCGATGCACTGGGGCAACCGCTTGTTCCGGGTGCCGCAGCAGACCTACGAGACCGGCGACAAGCTCGCCTACCGCATCGAGCTGGCCGTACTGACCCGCGGATCGACCTGGTCGATCAAGCTCTGAGCAGCCGCCGCTCGTCCGGGGTCAGGCGGGAGGAGTCGTCGAGACGTCCCGCGACACCCTCCATCAGCTCGTGCTCGTCGACCTCGACCTTCAGGTCGTCGCTACCGACCCGCCAGCGGCCCTCGCCGACCTCCTCGATCACGACGTCCGGCTTGGTCTCGGCCAGCGCGAAGCGCGAGAACGCCACCCGCCAAGCCCAACGGAGCTCGTCCTCGTCGTCGGCGATCGGGACGAACACGTCGTCGGCGTGGGTGGCCAGCTCGGCGGCCACGTGGAACGCCTGCCAGCGGCACGGGTACTCGCCCACGGTGGTGTCGATCATCCCGTTGCCCCGTTCCCGGAAGCCTTGCCGGGTCTCGAGGTTGTCGGACCGCCACATCGCCAGCAGCTCCCGAGGCGTGTAGTCCGCCAGACGGTCGACACCGAGCTTGTTGGCGTCGTCCAGATCGGTCACGCCCTGCGCGCCGAGCTCGGTGATGTACTCGGACACGCGGCCCGCGAGGCACGCGTGGTGGTACGCCTCGGATGCGGCCAGGTGCGCCAGCAGGTCGCGGGTGGACCAGCCGGAGCACCGGGAAGGCCGGTCCCACTCGGTCGCGAGCAGGGTCGAGAAGAAGGCGTCGAGCCGCACCGCCTCCCGGTCCAGCACGTCGAAGGCATCGAAGCCATCCAACGCCGAGTCGTCCGTCATGGAGGTGAGTTTTCCCCAATTGACGCGCATCTGCCCCGGATCCCGCGTGACTCACGCGGGGTCCGGGGCAGATGTCGTGTGTTCTTGCTCCGGCTACTCCGTGCCGTTGTCGACAGCCGGGGCTTCACCTCGCTCGGATGACGGCAGCCCGACCACCGCGGCGAGATCCCGGGCCTGATCCGGCGGCAGCTCGCCTTCCTCGGACGCCTCGTAGGCGCCGGTGAGCCACTCGGCCAGACCCTGCTCCTCGCGCTCCGACGACCAGTAGGCCATCGGCTGGTACTCGGGAGCCTCGGTCCCGATGTCGCGGTAGTTCTCCATGCCCGTACCGGCCGGGATCAGCTTGCCGATGATGATGTTCTCCTTGAGACCGTTGAGCCCGTCGGAGCGGGACTCGATGGCCGCTTCGGTGAGCACCCGGGTCGTCTCCTGGAACGACGCCGCCGACAGCCACGACTCGGTGGCCAGCGAGGCCTTGGTGATGCCCATCATCACCGGGCGGCCCTCGGCGGGCGTCTGCGACTCCTGCACCAGGCGCTTGTTCTCGTCGGTGTAGGCCTTCGCGTCGGCCGTCTCGCCGGGCAGGAACCGGCTGTCGCCGGGCTCCTGCACCACGACACGGCGGGTCATCTGCCGAACGATCAGCTCGACGTGCTTGTCGTGGATCGACACACCCTGGTCGCGGTAGACCCGCTGGACCTCGGTCACCAGGTACTGCTGGGTCTCGCGGACACCCTTGATCTCCAGCAGCTCCTTGGGATCGCGGGGACCGTCGACGATCGGATCGCCGGCCTGGATCTCCTGGCCGTCGACCACCTCCAGCCGGGCCAGCGACGGCACGGTGTAGGAGTGCTCGGTCCCGTCGTCGGCGACCACGGTGATGACCCGGCCCTTGCCCTCGTCCTCCGCGATGCGGACCACGCCGGAGATGTGCGACAGCGTCGCCTTGCCCTTCGGTGACCGGGCCTCGAACAGCTCGACCACGCGGGGCAGACCGCCGGCGATGTCGGAGCCGGCGATGCCGCCGGTGTGGAAGGTCCGCATGGTGAGCTGCGTGCCCGGCTCGCCGATCGACTGGGCGGCGATCACACCGACCGCCTCGCCGAGCTCGATCGTCTTGCCGGTGGCCAACGACCGGCCGTAGCACTTGGCGCAGATGCCGAAGTCGGCCTGGCAGGTCAGCACGGACCGGACCCGCACCCGCTCGACCTTGGGGTCGTCGCGCAGCGCGGCCATCTCGTCGTCACCGATCTCGGTGCCGGCCTCGATGACCAGGCCCGCGAACTCGGGATGCGGGTTCTCGGGCGACAGCTCGACGTCGACCGCCAGCGTGCGGCCGAACAGCCGGGTCTCCAGGTAGGCGCGCCTACCGGGCTGGTCGGTACCGATGTCCTCGATCCACAGGCCGCGGACCGGCTCGCCCTCGCGATGGCAGTCCATCTCGCGGACGATCAGCTCCTGGGCCACGTCGACCAGCCGACGGGTCAGGTAACCCGAGTCGGCGGTCCGCAGAGCGGTGTCGACCAGGCCCTTCCGGGCGCCAGGCGTCGCGATGAAGTACTCGAGCATCGACAGGCCCTCGCGGAAGTTCGACTTGATCGGGCGAGGGATCATGTCGCCGCGGGGGTTGGCCACCAGACCGCGCATGCCCGCGATCTGCTTGACCTGCATCATGTTCCCGCGGGCACCCGAGCCGACCATCATGTCGATCGGGTTGAACCGCTCGGCCTTCAGGGTCCGCTCCATCGCCGCCCGCACGTCGTCGGTGGCGTTGGTCCAGATCTCCACTTCCTTCTGGCGGCGTTCGCCGTCGGTGATGATGCCGCGACGGAACTGACCCTCGATCTTGTCGGCCTCCTTCTCGTAGCGCTCGAGGATGGCCTTCTTCTCCTCGGGGGTCTTGACGTCCTCCACGGAGATGGTCAGACCGGACTTCGCCGCGTAGTGGAAGCACAGGTCCTTGAGCCGGTCGAGGCTGTCCTGGACCACGGCCTTGGGGTAGTCGCGGGCCAGGTGGTCCACGATGTCGCCCATGTTCCGCTTCGTGACGGCCTCGTCCACGAAGCCGAAGCCGAGCGGCAGCGCCCGGTTGAAGAAGAACCGTCCGATGGTGCTCTCGCGGTAGATCGGCTTGGGGGAGTCGATGTCGGCCGGATCACGCAGCCCCGCCTCGATCTCCTCCCGGATCTCCCGCTTGGACAGCCGCAGCCGGACCAGGGCGTGCAGGTGGACCTCGCCGGCATCGTGGGCCCGCTCCATCTGGGCGCGGTTGCCGAAGGCCCGACCCTCACCGGTCGCGCCTTCGACCTGCTCGGTCAGGTAGTAGGCACCGATGATCATGTCCTGGGTCGGCGTGACCAGCGGCCGGCCGTGGGCCGGGCTGAGCACGTTGTTGGCCGACAGCATCAGGACCCGGCTCTCGGCCTGGGCCTCGGCGGACAGCGGCAGGTGGACCGCCATCTGGTCGCCGTCGAAGTCGGCGTTGAACGCGGTGCAGACCAGCGGGTGGATCTGGATGGCCTTGCCCTCGACCAGCACCGGCTCGAAGGCCTGGATGCCGAGGCGGTGCAGCGTGGGCGCCCGGTTCAGCAGGACCGGATGCTCCTTGATGACCTCCTCGAGCACGTCCCACACCTGGGGCCGGCGCCGCTCGACCATGCGCTTGGCCGACTTGATGTTCTGGGCCAGCTCCCGGTCGACCAGGGCCTTCATGACGAACGGCTTGA
>Ga0075418_10006743_pt1 | contig 12936 bp, 10 predicted proteins | sample SoiMetdeltSBSDD2_FD_81776 | JGI IMG/M metagenome (GOLD analysis project Ga0075418, IMG submission 81776) | Bulk soil microbial communities from a Populus tree surrounding site in Tennessee, USA - Soil MetaG P. deltoides SBSDD2 | ecosystem: Environmental > Terrestrial > Soil > Tree plantation...
AGCACGAAATTCGGCGGCCCGACAAAGCAGCTCCCGGGCTCGTCCACGCTGCACTGTTTGTGCCGGCCATGATTCACCATCACGATCAGGCCGGGGGAGAGCCGCGTGTCCTGGTCCAGTTGGACCGGGACCAGCGTGCAGCAGTAGAGGCCGGGGGAGAAAAGCCGGTAGTAGTTGATGCACATCGCCAGGTCGGTGAGCAGCGCCGATCGCCCGACGTCAAGGTCTCCCGCCATTGCGTTTCTCCGGCCCGCGTAGTTTCAAAAGTCGTTGCCAGACCGCTGATAATAGCGATTGGTTTTATTGCTTACTCGCTGGGCATGTTTCGGGCGGGTGGCGAAGGATTGGGCGAGTCGGAAGTAATCGGGTAGCGAACACCATCGCGCAACGATATGCCCAATTCCAAAGCCAGCGAACGCGGGGCGACCTCATCGAGCAACTCCTTAAGCCGGCTCCGATCCACCCACCACCCTGCCGCGAGCGCCGCCACGATCGTCAGCCAGAGCAAGTCGCGGATGGTGAATTTGAACATGGGCAATCTCCGACTTCCGACATTGTACCTCGCACGGATCGTCCCCCACCCTGCTGGGGCCTAAGCGTGGCTAGTGCCTGACCGTTTCCTGCCTGGTCGGATAAGCTTGCTCGGACGGCACGTCAGGGAGTTCCTTTGTCGACACTTCCCCGGCTTGCCCATTCGAGCAGCCCAGAATGCGGAGGATCTCGGCGCTGGTCTCCAGGGCCCGGTGGGCCTTGGCATGCGGCGCTGAAACGGGACACACGCTTCGGCAGTCGGGATGAGAGGCGCTGCGGACCGATACGACGCCGTCGGATGGCCCATCGAGCGACACCGGATGCGTCACGCCAATGATGTTGTGCAGCTTGACTCCGCTGCGAATGCGCATTTTGTGCATGGCTTCCAGCAGCGGCGATTTTGGCGAGAGCATATCAATACTTGTCGGAAATCTCCGCTCGAACAGCGGATTGAACGTGCCGGGGTTATCGCGAATGAGCTGCTCGTGCATGCTTGCCTGAGCAGGTGATGGCTCCACCAGCAATGCCGCTGCCTGACCAATCAGCCCGCTGGAGAGCAGAGATCCGTGATGTGGCGAAGCGATGAAGATCACGCGCGCCACATCCGGGGAGGGGTCAAAAAAACACGTCTCGGCTAAAACGGCGCGAGTTTCTTCGGTCGTGACGATTTCATGCAGCGGCCGATCGGCCAGCCGCGACCAGACCAGTTCCTCCGAGTACGTGACCTGCAACTTCGAAACCAGGCCTCCCATGCTGTGGCCGATCAAAACCACCTGCCGGAGTGCCGGGTCGCCGCGCTGCGAATCGAAGGCGTCGATGGCGGCAGCAAGCTCGCGCCGCAGAACGGCGGCCGACTGCAAGAAGCCTTGGCCGGTCGGATAACGGAAGACCCAGACTTGAAACCGCTGGTCGAACCCGGGCGCCGCTTGCAGGTCGTTGATCAGATCGGCCCAGCTCAACGGGTCGGAAAACAGCCCGTGCACCAGCACCAGAGGCACTTTCCCCGATTGGTGCGGACGTACGCACGTCAGGGCGGCGGCGCTCGTCGCACCTCCCGGTTCGACAAATCCCGCCAGATACGTCCGCGGCGCTTCCTCGAGCGTCACCGCCAGCGGCGCCGACAAGTCGGCTGCCAGCGGCTGCGGCCCAGTACCCAGATCGATCTTGTTTTCGACGAGCGGGTTGACCAATTCGAGGACTGCGTCGTCGTCAGCGAACGTCAGGACGGCCGTCGCGGCAAAGTAGGAACTCTCCGGGAGGAAGCGGACTTCGCTGGGGTCGGCGTCGTTTCTGCGGCGCTCAAGGACCAGGGGAACGCCGGCACCCGCTCGGCCGTATCTTCGCGTCAGCAGCGGCTCGCGGTCCAGCGGCGGCCAGCGAAATCGATGAAACTCAGACGCCTGCTGCGCAAACCCGCGGGCGACGACGGGGACGGTCAGCCAACCGGTCTCGCTGCGAATGAGCAGCCCGCGAGCAAGATCGAACCGGCCAAACTGTTGCGCCGACTGCAAGAGGGCGGCGACTTGCTCGTTATAGCGCTGGAGCACCCGGCTGGTGTGCGCGTCACCAGCGGGGCTGGCAAGCATCTGCTCCCAAGCCCGCCGACAACTGACGTAAAGGGAATCCACACAGCTTTCGTCACCGTTTGCTTCCGGTTCGGCAGCGCTGCGAAACGAAGCTTCTTCGGTCTTGCGCGACGAAAGTTGGACGACTCGTGGTGGATTGGCCGAGATCGGCGGCGCAGGCTTGACCAGCGACGCGCATCCCATGAGCCCGCCGGTCAGCGCAGCCAAGGCGAACAGCGCTATCGCAAAGTGGCGCATCAGCCGGGAGATTGGGAATAATCGTTATCCGCTTCCTCCCTGCCTGTTGTCGGCCCTCCGCTAGCTCGCTAACCTTGACATCGACCGCTTGGCAGAGACTCCCCTATGCCAGCCACCGGCCACGGAGAATGAACGAGGTTCATAGCCCGCTCTTGCCAGTCAACATCGTCACAGGCGTCAGGGCTTGCCTTTATCAAAGGCCATCGTCTGATCCAAAGTACCCCGTGCTGTGCCGCCGGCAGCGCCTGCTGACGGAGGGACGGCGGCGGGTACCGTGGGCGCCGAAGGGGAGGCGGCAGCTAGCGCGCCGCCGGCTGGCGCCGCTTGCGACCGCTCGTGCCGCCCCCACCAGGCCTCGCCATCTTCCAGCGACCAGCTATTGGCGGTCGGCGCGCGGTCGAGCAGTGCCGCCAGGTCGCGGGCCGTTTGCGGCCGCTTGGCGCGGCTCTTTTCCAGGCAGGAGAGCAAGGCGCTTTCGAGCTCGGCCGAGACCGTGCGTCCCAGCCGCTGCGACGGCGCCTCGGGGAGCGTGGTGATGTGCTGCTGGCACAAATCGACCAGCGTCGTGGCGCTGAACACCGGCTTGCCCGTGATCAGGAAGTAGCCAATCGCCCCGACGGCATACAGATCGCTGCGGGCATCGACCTGGTCCGGCGTCTGGATCGCTTCCGGCGACATGTACAGCGGCGTGCCGGCCAGGCCCCCCGATTGCCGGGCTTGCTGGGCGTCGTCGAGCGCTTTGACCAGGCCGAAGTCGAGGACTTTCACCACGTCCGGCTCGCCGCCGCGGCGATTGAGCATGACGTTGGCCGGCTTGATGTCCCGGTGGACCAGGCCGAGCGAATGGGCCTCGTACAGCGAGCCGCAGATCGCCTGGAGAATGCGGATCACGCGCCCCTCGGGCTGCGGCCCGTAACGATCGATCAGCACCTGGAGATCGATGCCGTCGAGATATTCCATCGCGTAGTAAAAGACACCTTCAGGCGTGCGGCCGTAATCGTAGATGGCGACGGTGCTGGGGTGGTTGAGCTGGCAGGTGATCTGCACCTCGCGCTCGAAGCGGGCGATCGAGGCCTCGTTGACCTTGTCCACGTTGAGCATCTTGATGGCGGTCGGGCGGCGGAGCATGGCGTGGCGACCTTTGTAGACCACGCCCATGGCGCCGGCGCCGATCCGCTCTTCGAGCCGGTACTGGCCGAGCTGCCGGGCTTCGATTTCCGCCTTCTGCGCCTGCCGCTGGAGGCGGGCCACGACGAGCGTGAAGACGAAGATGGCGATCGAGGCCACCGTCAACAGGCCAAACATCGAGTAAAACGCCCAGCGGAGAATCGTCAGCGGGCGATACGCCTCGGCGTGATCGATCTCCGTGATCAGCCCCAGCTCGTACTTGGGGAGCCACAGCCACGAGCCGACGACGGGGACGCCGCGATAGTCGCGGTAACCATCGAGATCCACGCCAGGAGTGCCGGCGGCCGTTGCGGCCGCGGCCTTGGTGAGCGGCAATTCGGCGCGGCGCACTTTCGGGCGATAACCTTCGGCCACGTTGCCCCCCGGATCGCGAACGGAGATGGTAAGGATCGAATGGGCGTCTTCCACGTCGGGCAAGAGGCCGAGCATGATCAGGTCTTCGTCGAAGCGGCTGCTGGAGACCATCAGCCCCGACTTATTGACGGCGTAGGTTTCTCCCGACTCGCCGATGCGGCCAAGCTGGAGGATCCGCGTGAATTCGCGCTCCGGGCGAATCCGCAGGCCGAGTGCCGCGACAACTTGAAAGTTGGCGTCGCGGACGGGCGCGACGACAAACATCGTCGGCACGCCGGTTCGCAGGCGGCCTTTTTCGTCCTTCATCAGCACCACGCTCTTGAACGGCGGACTGACCACCACCTGCCCTTCCAAAGCGCGCGTGAGGAACGACTCGTATTCGGGGATCGTCTGGCCGATCAGTTCGGGGCTGGTGGCGGAAACGATCCGCTGCTGCTTGTCGGCCAGGATGTAGCGGATGAAATTGTGGGCCGACATGCCGGGGCTGAGTTCCTGGGCCAGTCGGGCGTGCAGGCTGTCGAGGTTTGCCGCGGCCGGGCTGCCGGTTGTTGTCGGGGCAGCCGCGGCAACCGGCCCCGACGCACTCAGAATCTGCGCCGCCGTCTCGCGGACCTGCTGGTCATTGGCCAGCGACTCGGCATTCGATTCCTGGATTTTGAGCCAGGTCTCCAGCATCGACCGCTCGACGTTCAGCAGCGTTTCGAGCTGCGACTGGAGGTTGGCCCGCATCGTCCGTTCGATGGCCACGCGGATGGCGTAGCCAATGGCGGCCAGCAGCACGACGGCAATGATCGGCCAGATCCAGAGCTGTTTTTTGAGGAGCAGGCCGGTCCGCGAGAGGGTGCGGCCGACGGACGTAGCGCCGAACGTAAGATGCCCCTGCGCGGCAGAAGGGGCCGGCGCGGAAAGCCGAAACAGGCTGCTGAGCCAGCGGAACATGAGAGGACTCGGGCGGACGGACAGAGCGAATAGGTTTATGGTAGTTGCGGCAGCGGAAGAGGGCTACTTTTGGCTATGTGTGGGGAGCGGGTCGATTTCAGATTTGGGATTTCGGATTTGGGATTTGAACTTACTAGGGCTTGGTCATCTCATCTCGGTCCTTCATTAACTCGGCGAGGCTGCTAAAGCGGCTGATCACGCCGACCTTTTCTTCCAGTCCTTCGGCGCGGAGCAAATCGCGGACGGGCCCGTGGGCCTCGACGACCTTGAATTCGATTTCCCTGGCACTCAACTCCTCGTGCAGTTTCAGCAGCATGCGGGCGCCGGCCACATCCACAAAGGGAACATTCGACAGATCGCAGAAGACGCGGCGCGGGTCCGCTTGGGCCTTGGCACGCTGGCGGATCTGCGGCAGCCCGGCCAGCGCGGCGTAGGCCAGCGAAACGGGAATGGCGTAGGCCGCCAGCGTGATGCCGGCGACCAGGTCGGGTCGCAGCCACGCGCGATCGTACTGCGGCAGCAACCGGCAGATCGGCAAGAGCGAACTGAGTTGCATAAGCGTGGCGCGCAGTGAAAAGTTGCGGGATTTACTGAAAATCTACGAACGCTCTTAGGCTGCCTGGACTGCCAATTGCGACAGGCGGATTCAGAAAAAACGACAGGTGCGAACGCAGACGGCGGCCGCGAGAAGGGTTAAACTATCGGGAGAGATTTCCTGGCCATGAGGGTTTGACCAGGTCCACTCGGAACCGTCCCTCTTGCCCCAGAGAACGAGCGATGGCAGCGAGCACCCTTCTGGCCAATGGCATGAGCACACGTCTGCGCGGCTTCAGACGGCCGCGACTTATGCTGATCGTGTTGAGCGCGCTCTCGTGCTGCGCGTGCACATCGCTGGCCGCCGATGCGCAGTCGCCGCCGCTGGTTGTACTTGAGCCGACGTTTTGGAACCGTTACGCATGGCTTCTGGCCGCTGCCTGCGCGCTGTGCGTCCTGCAAGCGCTCGTGATCGCGGCACTGCTCTTGCGATGGCGCCTGGCACGGAGTGAAAGGCGGTTTCGGCAGGCCGTCGATGCCGCGCCGATTGGCATGCTGATCGTGGGACAAGACGGAAAGATCGTGGCGGCCAACAAGCAGGTCGAGCGCCTGTTCGGCTATTCCAGCGAGAAGCTGATTGGCCAGGGAGCGGACATGCTCGTCCCGGCAGATTTTGGCGGTCTGCCCGTCGACGACCGCGAGGATTCGGTCAGCGCAGCGGAAGCCAGCGCGGCCAGCGGCGGGGTAAATCAGGTCGGCCGGCGGCAGGATGGAACAGAGTTTCCCGTCGAAGTCGGACTCAGCCAGCTCAAGACCGATTCGGGCCCCTATGTCCTGGCGTCGGTGATCGACATCAGCGAGCAAAAACGCGTGGAAAGCCAACTGCGCGAAAGTCGCGAAGAACTGCGGCAATTGACCGGCAAGATCCTGGGAGCCCAGGAAGGGGAGCGACGGAGAATCGCCCGGGAACTGCACGACGACTTTGGCCAGAACCTGGCGCTGTTGTCGGTGGAGATGGACCTCCTCCGCCAGGGACCGCGGCAAACACCTCCCGACTATGTGCCGCGGCTGGAGTCGATGTCGATCCGCGTCAAGCAATTGTCGTCGTCGATTCACGATCTTTCGCATCAATTGCACCCGATGAAGCTGGACCAACTGGGACTGGTGGCGGCCCTCCGCGGGCTGTGCAAGGAGCTGACGCAGTGTCACGGCGTGCACATTGAATTCCTGAGTAGAAGGGAGCCGGCGCCGATCCCTCCCGACGTCGCCTTGTGCCTCTATCGCGTGGCGCAGGAAGCGCTACGCAACGTGATCAAGCACAGCGGCGCGGCATGCGCCGAGGTGGCGCTGGCGCAGCGCGACGGCTCGATTTGCCTGTACGTGGAGGATGCCGGCGTGGGCTTCGATACCGCTCTCGTCGCCGGCCAGGGGGGACTGGGTTTTGTGAGCATGCGCGAACGGCTGCGGCACGTCGGCGGCGAAATCTGCATTGAGTCGCAGCCGAGCGGCGGCACGCGAATCGAAGCCATCGTCCCGCTGGGCCGCGGCAATTCAGCGGACGGAGATTCAGCGTCGATGGGCGGCCACTTCGAAAGCCTGGCAACGAACACGGATCCTTGAGATTTGTCATGGGGCGCACGAGAGTCCTGCTGGCCGACGATCACCGCATGTTGCGGGAGGCGCTCGCGCAGCTTTTGGAGCCCAGTTGCCAGGTGGTCGGCGCCGTGGCGGACGGCCGGGCGCTGCTCGACAGCGCGGCGGCGCTCCAGCCGGACGTGGTGGTGGTGGACATCGGCATGCCGCTGCTCAACGGCCTGGATGCCGCCCGCCAGCTCAAGCAGACGATGCCGCAGGTCAAGATCGTCATGCTGACGGTGAATGAAGACCCCGATTTGGCGGCGGAGGCGATCCGGGCAGGCGCATCCTGCTACCTCTTGAAAAACTCCGCCGCTGCCGAGCTGGTCCAGGCGATCCAAGAGGCGGTGCAAGGCCGCACTTACATCACACCGCTTGTCGCCAAGGGGCTGGTCGATGCCCTGGTCCGCCATGGCGATTCCCCACACGAGCAGGCGCTGGCCAGCTCGCGGCAGCGCGAAGTGCTGCAACTTTTGGTGGAAGGCCGCACGATGAAAGAGATCGCCCGCATTCTCAAGATCACGCCGCGGACGGTGGCCTTTCACAAGTACGGCATGATGAAGCGGCTGGGGGTCAGGTCCACGGCCGAGCTGGTGAAAGCGGCCCTGCGGCTGGGGGTCGTTTCCAACTGACCCCCTAGCGCCTGTCAAAATCTTTCCCGCGACCTGTCATTTTTGCCAGTCCCATCTTCGCGGCCCCAGTCGTTAGCTTTGCTGTTGCCATTGTCGCTGCTGGGCGATCCAGGGCAGCGATCGAAACGGCATCCGATGCACTCGGGCTGGCGGCCCGAAATTCCAAGGAATTCACCATTGGATCGCACCCGCATCCTGCTTGCCGAAGATCACGCGGACTTTCTGGCGATGGTCCGGCGGCTGGTCGAGCCGGAGTTCGACGTGGTCAGCACGTTTAGCAGCGGACAGGCGCTCGTGGACAAGGCACCATCACTCAATGCCGACCTGCTGGTCCTGGACATTACCATGCCCGGGCTGACGGGGATCGAAGCGGCAACGCGGCTCCGCGCTGCGGGTTGTCAGGCGAAGGTTGTTTTTCTGACCGTGCACGAGGACCAGGACTATCTCCAGTCGGCGCTGGCCGCCGGCGCCGCTGGCTACGTGGTGAAGAACCGGCTGGCGTCCGATCTGCTTCCCGCGCTACGAGCGGTGGCCAGCGGCGGCCGTTACATATCCCCCTCGATGCCCGGCTATCGGGAGGAGGCAAGCGCGACGTAAGGCACTCAAGTGGGATGGGAACCCCGCCCGTCCTGGTCGGGCTGGGAAGCCCGACCTGCATATACAACTCTTTCCGGAACAAAATCATGAACCGACTTCACACCGTATTCTTGATGATGGCTGCGCTGCTCATCCTGGGCGCAGCGACAAGCGCGCTGGCACAGCAGCCGGCGAAGGCCGAATCCGAGCCGGCCCTGTCGGCCGACGAACAGGCGATCCGCAAGTCCGCCGTGGACTTCGTGGAGCAATACAACGAACACAAGCCGGAGGCGCTGGCCGCGCTGTTCTCCCCCGATGCGCGGATGGTTTTCCGCGACGGAACGGAGGTCAACGGCCACGATGAAATCAAGCAGAGCTTCGAGGAAGCCTTTCAGGAAGGCCCCAAGTCGGCGATCAGTGTCGTGGTGGACTCGATCCGGCTGCTGACGCCGGACGTGGCCGTCGAGGAAGGGACCACCAATCTGTTTCCCGACGGTGACACGCTCTCGTCCAAGGGGCGCTACACGGTGCTGCACGTGAAGAAGGACGGCAAGTGGCTGATGCAGTCGGTGCGCGTCGTGGACGAAGAGACGGTGTCCGCCTACGCGCAGCTCCAGCCGCTGGAATGGCTCGTCGGCGAGTGGATCGACGAGGGACGCCACGAAATCGTCGAAGCCAACTTTCACTGGGATGAAAACAAGAGCTTCCTGCTGGAAGAGTTTCAGGTCGTTCGCGACGGGGAGGTCGTGCTGAAAGGGACGCAGCGGATCGGCTGGGATCCGCAGGCCAAACAGATTCGTTCCTGGATCTTCGATTCGGCCGGCGGCTTCGGCGACGCCGTGTGGACGCGCGTGGACGACACCTGGGTTTGCAAGGGGAAAGGCGTTCGCGCCGATGGCACTTCGGCATCGGCGACGCGAACGCTGATCCGCTCCGCAGAGGACCGCGTGATCTGGTCGGCGACCGACCGGATCGAGGGGGACGAGCAACTACCCAATCTCGACGTGACGATGGTCCGCAAGCCACCTGAGCCAAAGGCCGAGTAACTTTGCTCTCGCCAATTCCTCGCACAAAACACTTGATCCGGAATACACCTATGTCCCGTGAACTGAAGCAATTCATCAGCATGTTGCTCGTGGTCTTGATGACGGTCGGGCCAGCGTCGCTTTCATTCGGCCGCGGTGGTCGCGGTGGCGGCGGCGGCGGCCGCGGTGGTGGCGGCGGCGGTCGCGGCGGCGGCGGTTTCAGCGGGGGCGGCGGACGCGGGGGGGGCGGCGGCATGTCGCGCCCGTCGGCCGGCCGATCCCCATCGTTCAGTCCATCGCGTCCAGCAGGAGGCGCTTCGCGCCCCTCGGTCGGCGCACGCCCCTCGACGGGAGCGCGCCCCTCCGTCGGCACTCGTCCCAGCACGCGCCCCAGTTCTCCCGGCTTGACGCCGGGGAGCCGGCCAGGGTCGGTTGATTTCGCACGTCCCTCGACGCGCCCCAGCACGGGACTCACCCCCGGCAGCCGGCCAGGAATCAGTCAACTGCCATCCAGCCGCCCGGGCACGGGCGCTCGGCCGGGCGCAGGCCAATTGCCTTCGAATCGCCCAGGCGCTGGAGTAGGCACCAGGCCGGGCCAAGGAGCGGGGATCAGCCAGCTTCCCGCCAACCGACCCGGCGCAGGCAATCGCCTGCCGGGCGGCGGGGCGGCACTCTTGCCGGGGCTCGGCAATCGCCCTGGCGGCGACGGCCTGCGGCCCAGCCAGCGCCCGACGCGCCCCACTTCTCCGCAAGATCGGCGCGACAACCTTCAGGATCGGCTGTCGTCCCGCGAGGATTTTCGCGATCGCAACCGCGAAGATTGGCAGGATCGCCGCGACGAGATTCGCGAAGACTGGCAGGACCGCTACGACGATTTCTATGACCGCCATGAGGACTGGCACCACGGCTGCGGCGATTATGGCGGCTGGTGGGACCACATGTGGGACGATCACACGGCGCTGATGGCGTTCGGCGTCACGATGTGGGGCCTCAATTGGGCGGGATATGGTTCTGGCTATTGGGGCTACGACAATCCGTATTACACCGAGTCCTACCCGGTCGGCGGCGACGTGGTAATCGACTACTCGCAACCGCTCGCCGTCGAATCGGCTGATGTCAGCGGCAGCGCGGTCCCCACCGAGGCGGCAGCTCCGGGCATGGCGGACTTCGATGTCGCGCGGCAGTCCTTTTATCAGGGGGATTACGCCGCGGCACTGGCCTCGGCCAACAAGGCGTTGTCGGTACTGCCCAATGATCCGATCGTCCACGAATTCCGCGCGCTAGTGCTGTTCGCGCAAGGCAAGTATCGGGACGCGGCGGCCGGGCTGTACAGCGTGCTGTCGGTCGGTCCCGGCTGGGACTGGACCACGCTGAGCAGCCTGTATCCCACCGTGGATTCCTACACGCAGCAGCTTCGCGTTCTGGAGGCGAATGTCCGTCAGAATCCAGACGCGACCGACGCGCGGTTCGTTCTCGCCTACCATTACCTCACCATGGGAAGCAAGACTGCCGCGACCAATCAGCTCAAGAAGCTTTATGCCCAGCAGCCGCAGGACCGGCTGATCAAGGAATTGCTGATGATGACCGGCGGGGCTGAAGCGGTGGGAGCAGAGCCAGCCGCCGCGCAGCCGGCCGAGAGCGAAGCACCGGCAGTTCCGGCAACCGACCTGGTTGGCAAATGGACCGCTACCGGCGAAGGAAAATCCACTTTTGCGATGGACCTGACCAAGGACGGGAACTTCTCCTGGAAGTACACCCAAAATGGCAAGTCCCAAGAGGTCAAGGGCGTGTTTGCCGTGGACGGCAACGTCCTGGCCATGGAGCCCGAGAGCGGCGGACAAATGCTGGCCGAGGTGACTCCGCCGAAGGGAGGCTCGTTCAAGTTCAAGCTCCTCGGGGCGCCGCCGGGCGACGAGGGACTCAAATTCGCCAAGGCGCGGTAGCCGTGGCGGACAGGCGACAATCTGGCAGCGCGGCCATAAAATCGAGGTCGCGCTTGCTGGCCCTCTTTTGCGAGTTCGACAATGAACGCCATTACCTATCGTCCGCTTTCGCTACTGACGCTGGCCGCCGCGGCGATGTTTGCGCTGCCAGGTTTTGCCGGCTGCAACAAGGCGGCTCCGGCCGCCTCCCAGCAGCCGGTGCCAAAGGTCACCGTGACCGAGGTGGTTTCGCAGGAGACCATCGATGCCGACGAATACACGGGCCAGACCGAGGCGTCGGAGGTGGTCGAGGTGCGGGCGCGGGTATTTGGCTATCTGAAATCGATCGATTTCAAGGACGGCGACTTCGTCACCGAAGGACACACGCTATTCACGATCGAGGACGACACGTACGCGGCAATCAACCAGCAATCGCAATCCCGAATCGACCTCAATAAGGCCAACCTGGAGCTGGCCAAGACCAAGCACGCGCGCAACGAAAAGCTGGTCAAGAGCGGCGCCGCCAGCCGCGAGGACTACGAGGAGTCGGCGGCAGCCGTGCAGGCGGCGGAGGCAGCCATCACAGCCGCCAAAGCCGACGCGAACCGGACTGCCGTCGATCTGAAATACACGGTCATCACGGCCCCGATCAGCGGCCGCATCGACCGGGCGATGGTGACCAGGGGCAACCTGGTGACCGGCGGCGTAGGCTCGGGCACGCTGCTCACCAAGATCGTCCAGGAGCAGCCGATGCACGTCTACTTCGACGTCGATGAGCGGTCGCTGCTGCGTTACATGCGGCAGCGGGCCGAAACCCGAACATCAGCCCCCGGCAGCCTGCGTGAATTGGGCGTCCCCTGCTATCTGCAACTGGCGGACGAAGACGATTTCAAGCACGAAGGGCAGCTCGACTTCGCCTCCGCCGAAGTGGACAAGGGCACCGGCACCGCCCGAATTCGGGGCGTGTTTGCCAACGAGAACCGCGAGCTGGCCAGCGGCCTGTTCGTGCGGATTCGCATCCCCGTCAGCCAGCCCTACCAGGCGCTGCTGATTCCAGAGCAGGCTTTGGCGACGGACCAGAGCGTCAAGTTTGTTTACGTCGTGGGAGAGGATGGCACCGCTCAGCGGCGCACGATCGAGCTGGGCGCCCAGCGCGGCGAGATGCGGATCGTCGCTTCCGGGCTGGAAGCTGGGGAGCGGGTCATCGTCAAGGGTCTGCAGCGCGTCAAGCCGGGACAAAAGGTGGATGCCGAGGTGGTGCAAGCCACGGCGCCGAAGACGACGGTTCACAAGCCGGCGGCTGAAGTTCGCCGGGCGCCGCCGCCGGAGCCTTCGCGCACCAAACCGCGGCCAACGGCTGCGCCTGCGGAAGAACCCACTCCAGCGGAGTCCACGACAAGCGAAACAAGCGCACCAACCTCAACCGAAGTGACTCCTGCTGAAACCGCTGCCGCTGAGACATCTGCTGCGAAGAAGTCTGTTGCACCGCCAGGATCGGAAACGCCGACGCCTCGCAAGAGGAAGCTCTAAAGCACATGGCCAAGTTTTTCATTGACCGCCCGATCTTTGCCGCGGTCATTTCGGTGATCATCACGCTGGCGGGGGCGATTGCCGTCGGCGTCTTGCCGGTGGCGCAGTATCCAGAGATCACGCCGCCGACAGTGCAGGTGAGTTGCAACTACCCCGGCGCCAGCGCCAAGGTGGTGGCGGACACCGTGGCCGCGCCCATCGAGCAGCAGGTGATCGGCGTCGAGAACATGCTCTACATGAGCTCGCA
>Ga0075418_10006745_pt1 | contig 12935 bp, 10 predicted proteins | sample SoiMetdeltSBSDD2_FD_81776 | JGI IMG/M metagenome (GOLD analysis project Ga0075418, IMG submission 81776) | Bulk soil microbial communities from a Populus tree surrounding site in Tennessee, USA - Soil MetaG P. deltoides SBSDD2 | ecosystem: Environmental > Terrestrial > Soil > Tree plantation...
CCCGCCGTTTTCGGTCGGCACGGTGATGAACTCGTAGCGCAGGCCCGCATTGAGGGTCAGGTTCCGGCGCATCTGCCAGTCGTCCTGGACGAACACCCCTATCAGGTTCTGGCGCCACTCGCGGTCCGTGCTGGATCCCGGCGCCTGGCCCTCGAACGTGTTCGTGATGTTGCGGACGAAGTTGTCGATCGAGTTGAAGCGGTAGTTGCCGCCGATGGTGAAGGACGAATTCTGGTCGTTGTACCAGCGAGTGAAATTGACCCCGCCCTTGAGGTTGTGCGCGCCGCGCGACCACGTCAGGCTCTGCACGATCTGAAGGCTCTTCAGGTCGACGAAGGTCGGCGTGTTCGTGTCGGTGCCCAGAGAGTTCAGTCCGGTGACGGTCAGCGTGCCGAACTGCGTATTCGGGATGAAGTACAGCGACGGATCGATCGGCACGTTGTCGATGTTGTTCGTCGCCTCGAACGCCTTGTTCCACGAAACCTTCACGACGTTCAGTACCGCCGGCGTCACAATCCACTTGTGCTCGCCGACCAGGAACTGCGCCTTTGTGTTCGTGTCGACGGAGAACAGAGGGATCTGGCCCGGCACGACGACGCTGGCCTTGTCCCACGAGTAGCGAACCGACATCGACTGGTTGGCGGAAAACGAGTGATCCACCTTCCCGACGAAGTAGTTTTCGCGTGTGGGCTCGACGACCTCGGCGCTGTACAACCCGGACGCGCCGGTTTCCTCGCCGTTGGGCTCCGGGTACATCAACAGATAGGGGCGAGTTGCAGCAGTGATGTCCGCGCGGTTTCGCGTCGCACGGCTCGGGACGCGGCTGACATTGGTCAGACCTCGATCCTGGCGCAGACCTTCGTAGCTGCCGAAGAAGAAGGTCTTCTCGCGCACGATCGGTCCGCCGACGTAGCCGCCAACCTGATGACGATCGAGCGGAGGGATGTCCGAGTCCGGGTCGTCGAAGTAGTTCTTCGAATCGAACGACTCATCACGGATGAACCCGAAGGCGCTGCCGCGCAGGCTGTTCGTTCCGGAGCGCGTGACGGCGGTGACGATGCCGCCGCTGCTCCGGCCGTACTCCGCGCTGTAGTTGTTGATGAGGACCTGGAACTCGCGAACGGTTTCCACGCCCAGCAGACCGCCGGCGGCGCTTCCCGGCGATCCATTGCCCTGGAAGTTCACGTCGGTGCCGTCGAGCTGGTAGCTAATCTGGTTGGGGCGCGCGCCGGCGACCGAGACCTGGGTCCCCATCCCGCGGTCCACCTGCCGCGACGTCGTCGGCGACGCGAGGACTCCCGGCTGAAGCAGCGTCAACTGGCTGAAGTCCCGACCGTTGAGCGGCAGCTCGCGAATCTGCTGGGCGTCGACGACAGCGGAAATCGAGGAGCTGGTCGTGTCGATAATCGGCGACTCCCCACTGACCGTCACCACGTCCTGGATCGTCCCGACGCCGATCGTGACGTTCAAGGTGAGGTTCTGGCCGACGCTGAGCCGGATGTCCGGCCGGCGGGTCGACTGGAACCCCGACAACTCGACCGTCACCTCGTATTGCCCCGGTTCGAGGCCGGCCGCCCGGTAGCGGCCGTCCGCGTCCGTCGTCAACGTGCGGGTGATATCCGTTTCGATGGATCGGACGTTCACCGTGGCGCCCGGGAGCGCTCCGCCGGTTTGGTCGGTCACGACGCCCACCAGAGTGGCAGTGGTTACCTGTCTGGCGCCCGCTGAAGGCGGAAACGACATCGACGCGAGAACGGCGAGGAGAGCGACGACGAGAGCATTGTGCTTCATCCGTACCTCCACAACGAAGCGCCAATTACTGACCGAGAGAGAGAGACTCGACATTCCGACGGCTCCGCACGCGAATCGAAAAAGGCTGAGGGGCGATGGAGATAACTGCAAATTGAGGTCGTCGGTTGGCTGGGGCGAAAGTAACGCGCGGTATCACATTTGTCAAGGATTCCGTGTCTCAATGGTCGTACCATTGACGGACCCTCGGGGTTCTGCTGTAATCGCCGGCCAATCCCATCAAATACCCATGTTTTCCGCCCGCGTTCGACCCCTTCCGGCCGTATTGCTGACCCTCGCGCTCCTGGCCGGCGGGGCGGCTGTCGCCTACGCGCGCTGGGCGCGCCCGCTGGTGGATGCCGACCGGGCGCTGGCGGCGGGCGAGACGAGCGCCGCCCTTGAACACTACGGCGCTGCCGAGCGGCGCTTCAGCCGGTTCGCAATTCTCAGGTCACTCTTCGCGACCGAATACTCCACCGCTGTCTACAACCAGCTGGCGCTCCTCTATCGTGACGGCCGATACGATGCCGTGCTCGAAAAGGCCGCGACCGCTCCGCCTTCGGCCGCGCCGCACCTCTGGACGGGTCTGGTTCTTCTCACGCGCGCCCTGGCCGACAAGAATCCTGAGAGCCGCCTCCTCGGGCTGAGCCGGGCGGAGGACGAGCTCAAACAGGCGCTGCAGGCCGCGCCGGATGACTGGGATGCGCGTTACAACTACGAGATCGCCGCCCGGCTTGCGGCTCACCTTCGCCAGCCACCACGGAAAGGGGACGATTCGCTGCAACTGCTGCGGCCCCAGCCACGGACGCCTCAGCCGGCGCGCAAGGTAGGCTGATCCATGCGGTTCCTCCGGCCGGAAATGGCCGCCTGGCTGCTCGCGATTCCTGTCGTTCTCGCCTGCTGGATACTGCACTTCCAGTACAAGCGCCGTCAGCAGCGACGCGCCCTCGCCGGCATTTCGCGCGAACGGCTCGGGCGGTCGCGGCGCACGACGGCCTGGCAGGATGTCGCCACGCTGGGCGTCGCCGTGCTCACGGTCGCATGTCTCGCCGGCGCGATGATGCGCCCACAGATCCCCTGGGAACGCCAGACGCCAACCTTCGAGCGTCAGGATCTCGTCCTGATCCTCGACCGATCGGTCTCCATGCGCGCCCAGGATGTGCCGCCGTCGAGATTTTCCCGCGCCGTCGAGGAGATTCAGCTCTTCTTACGCCGCAAGCCTGACGTCATCGATCGCGTCGCGCTCGTCGGCTTCGCGGCGGCCTCAGTCGTGCTGTCCTACCCGACCGACGACCTTGGCAGCCTGTTTTTCTATCTGGACTGGGTGCGCGACGACCCGACGCCGCTGTTTGGCACCGATATCGGCGCCGCTCTTGGCAGCGCCATGAGTGTCGTGCAGCGCGACCCGCAGCGCATCCGCCCCGTGTTCGTCGTGGTGTCCGACGGCGACGATCACGGGCGCGAACTACCGCGAGCTATCCAGGCGTTGGCAGCGGCGGGCATTCGTGTGCACTGCATCGGGATCGGGTCGGCCAGCGACGTGCCCATCCCGCTCCGGGTCACCAACGGGCGGCAGGAATTCCTCCGCGACGGATTCGGCCGCGTCCAGACGACGCGGTTCGACGAGTCCACGCTGCGCGGACTGGCCGCAGCGACCGGTGGCCGGTACTACCGATCGGTCAGCGGCGGCGAACTCCGGGCCGCGCTCGACAGCATCGCCATCGAAGAACGTCGCCAGATCGGATCCACGACGAGCGTCGAATACCGCGACCTCTACTCCGTGCTGCTGGCGGGAGCCGTAGCACTCGGAACGTGCCTGGTAGCGCGACTATGAACAGACCGTCACGAGCTCTGGATCGCCAGGACACGACATCGGCGATCGAGACGATCGGCCTCCTCGAGCGCGAGATCGACAGCGTGGTCGTCGGCCAGCCCCTGCTGGTCCGCAGGCTGCTGACGGGGCTCTTCGCGGCGATCCCGTACGCCTACACACGTACGGAAACCCGCGCCGGGTGCGCGCACGTGCTGCTCGAGGGCGTGCCGGGGGTGGCCAAGACCTTGACAGTCACCACGATCGCCGCGGCAATCTCGGCACGGTTTCAGCGTATTCAGCTGACCCCCGACATGCTGCCCGCCGACATCGTCGGCACGCGAATCTACGACGCCACGACGAGCACGTTCCGCACGGAACAGGGCCCCGTGTTCACAAACATCCTGCTCGCCGACGAGATCAACCGCGCGACCCCGAAAACACAGAGCGCGCTCCTCGAAGCGATGCAGGAGCGGCAGGTCACGCTCGGCGAGACGACGATGCGCCTCGAAGATCCGTTCTGGGTTCTGGCGACCCAGAACCCGATCGAACAGGAAGGCGTCTACGCGCTCCCCGAGGCACAGCTCGATCGGTTCTCGATGATGGTGCGCGTCTCGTATCCAGACGCCGCCGGCGAGCTGCAGATGCTCAAGTCGAATACCAACCGCGTGGAGCTCGAGCGGCGGGTCGCGACGTCAGAGGTCGCGCAGATCCGCGAACTGATTCGCGGCACCGTGTACGCCGACGATCGGATCCGCGAGTACATCGTGCGGCTCGGACGGGCTACGCGCGACCCTGCGGAAGTGGGCCGGCCGGCGCTCCGCGAGCTGATTACGCTCGGCATTTCGCCGCGGTCCTATCAGCACATCATGGCGCTCGCCCGCGTCAACGCGTTCATCGAAGGACGCGTCTATGTGGTTCCCGGAGACGTCAAGACGATCCTCCCTGACGCGGCACGCCACCGCCTGGTCCGCAGCATTCGCGCGCAGGCGGACGAGGTGAGCGCGGACGCCATACTCGACGAAATCCTCTCCGTGGTGCCCATCCCATGATCCCCCCGCACATGCTGCGCGAGCTGCGGTATCTCGAAATCTCCACGGCGAAGGCCGTCCGCAACGTGCGGATCGGGCCCCACACCAGCCGCTCGCGCGGTTCCGGCTTCGACTTCGATCAACACCTCGCCTACCGGCCCGGTGACGACGTGCGTCGGATCGACTGGAACGCGACGGCCCGCCTCAACACGCCGTACGTGCGCCAGACGCACGCGGAGCGCGAGCTCGACGTGGTCATGGCGCTGGATCTGTCGCAGTCGATGGCGATCGGGTCGAGCCGCTATTCGAAGAAAGAGGTGACGACCTTCGTCGCAGCCTCGATCCTGTTTTCGGCGGCGTCCGATCAGATCAATGCCGGCTTCCTGACGTTCTCGGACCGAGTGCTGCGCTGGGCGCCGCCGCGGCGCGCGTCGGCCCGTGCCTGGCGAATCCTCGAGGAGATCTGGTCCCTCGAGCCGGATGAAGGCCGCACGCTGCTGCTACCGGCCGTCCGTCACATGCTGTCGCGGCTTCGCATGATGAGCGTCATCGCGATCGTTTCGGATTTCCTTACCAGCGAAGAGCTGTTCGACAGCGCGGATTTCCGGATGCTCGCCACGCAGCATGATGTGATCACCGTCGTCATCGAAGACCCGGTGGACACGGCGCTGCCGCCGGGCTCCGGGTTCGTGCGCGTACGGGACGTCGAAACCGGCGCCGGTTCGGTCATCGCGTTGAACGAGCGGACCAGGCGCACGTATGCAGGCGTCGTCGCCGGCCGCCGGCGGGCGCTCGTCGACGCGTGTCACAGGCTTGGCGTCGATGTGGCCTTCGTCCGCACGGATCAGGCGGCAATGGAGCCGTTGATCGAGCTCTTTGCTCGCAGGAGACGCGCATGATTCGGCTCGGTCTCCGCGTCGTCGTCGTCCTGGCGGCACTCATGGTTGCGGTACGAGGCGCCACAGCGCAGACCACCGCCGTCGAGGTTCGGACGTCGATCAGCCGGACCGCGGTGTGGGTGGGCGATCGGACCGTCTACACCGTCGAGTTGCGATGCGCGCCCCAGGTCGACGTGCTGCTCGACGATCTCGCCGGCGGCCGCGTGCGCGTGGACGGCGGCGACATCGTGTCTGTCGAGGAAGCTCACGAGGAGGGACCGAACGGCCGGATCCGGCGCTTCCGTTACACGATCGCGACGTATCGAGTCGATGCGCCCGAAATCCGGATCGCGGCAACGCCCGTCCGCTACTTTCAGCGTCGCGCTGGCGACGTGCAGGGCGCACCAGCCGGTCAGGTCATCGTTCCGTCAGCCGTCGTGCCGATTCGAAGCGCGATTCCCGACGGCGAGGGTGTGCCACCTGTGCGCGTACCGTCGACGCTTCGGCCCGCGCCACGTTATCTCGGAATCGCGCAATCGGCCGGTCTCGCAGTCATGGCACTCGTGATTGTGCCCTTCATCCTCTGGAGCATCGACCTCGGCGGACGCGGTCACCGCGCGTGGGCAGGCTGGATGGCGCGCCGCAGCCATCGGGCGCCGCGCGAGTCGCTGGAGGATCTGCGCGCCTCGTCTGTCGCATCCGACGCGGAGCGTGTCGACGCCTTCGGCCGGCTGAATGCCCTGGTCCGGGAGCACCTGAGCCGCACCACCGGGGTCACCGCCGAAGCGCTGACGCCGGCAGAGATCCGAACGGCGCTGGAGAAGCGCGACCTTCCGCATTCCGCCATAGAAACACTACTGAGTGCCTGCGAGCGCGCGCGCTTTGCGCCCGACCCGCCCTCTCCGGATGCCTGGGACGATGCGCTGCGGGATGCGGAACAGATCGTGAGCGGAGGGCGGCGGTGAACGGGATCACATTCCAGCGTCCCGAAGCCGGCTGGGTGCTCGTGGCCGCGGCGGTGGTCTTCTTCGTCGCGTGGGCGCGGAAGCGCAGGCATTTCGCCGCCATCGCGACGCATTCGCTCCTCGCCTCCTCGACATACCGCCCGTCGTTTCTGCGCACGCTCCCGGCGGCGATCGGTGGCCTCGCACTGGTTGGGATGGTCCTCGCCGCCATGGATCCCGTCGTGCCGTATGGCGAAGAGCGGATCGCGTCCGTCGGCCTGGACATCGCCATGGTTCTGGATCTCTCGTCGAGCATGGAGGAGCGAATGGGAGCCGGATCCGGCCCAACCGCGACCCGAACGCGCCTCGACGTCACGAAGCGGGTCATCTCGGAGTTCGTGCGGAGCCGGCCCGAAGATCGAATCGGGCTCGTCGTCTTTTCGGACAACGCCTACGTTGTGAGCCCACTGACACTCGATCACGCGTATCTGCAGCGATACATCGCGATGATCGACAACCAGATCCTGCGCGGCGAAGGCATGACGGCGATCGGCGAGGGCCTGCACGTCGCGAACGCGCTGCTCGCGCGTCAGGCGGCGCCGGGCAGCCACCGCGATCGCGTCATCGTCCTCCTGACCGACGGCGAGACCAATTTCGGCCGGGATCCCGTCGTCGCGTTACAGGAGGCCCGCGACGCCGGAACGCGCGTCCACATGGTGGCTGTCGACCTCGAGGAAGAGATCAAGCAGAAACAAGCGGTCGTGCGTCTGGTCCGAGCCGTCCGGCGCCATGGCGGCCAGTACTTCACGGCCGATTCGACCGCGCAGCTGCGAGACGCCGCGCGCGCGATTGATTCTCTCGAGAGGGGCGTCGTGGTGAGTTCGCGCACGGTGCGCGATGCGCCGGCGTTCGAGTTGTTCGCGGGCGGGAGCATACTCCTCGTCTGTCTTGCGCTGCTCCTCCGCAGTGTTCCCTTTTTCATTGATCTGACGTAGCCTACAGACCGTGATCAACCGACACCGTTTCGCGTTCAATGGTCCGGCCATTCTCGGGGCCCTGCTGCTGGCCGTCGGACTGTCCGCGGGCTGCGGCGGCAGCCAGACAGGCACGCTTCAGGATCTCAACAATATCGGCGACTTGAAGGCGCGGTTCAACCGGGGTGCGGGCAAGCCGCGGATCGTGCTCCTGCTGTCGCCGACGTGACCTGCGTGCGTGAATGGCGCCAGGTGGGTGCAGGAAGACGTATTGACGAAACACAAGGACGCGGACCTCGAGGTCTACGCGATCTGGTTCAGCATGTATCCGACGGATCGTCGTGAGGCCTGGCCCGCCGACATTCTGACCGACTCCCGCGTCGTCAACCTCTGGGACGAGCGGAAGGAGGTCGGAACCTTCTACGCGCAGCGATACGGCGAAATGGAGAGCACCGTGGTGCCCGAATCAACGGATTGGCGAGGCACGCCGATTCTCTGGGACTCATATCTGGTGTACGGACCGGACGCCCGTTGGGAGGATTCGCCAACGGGGCTGCGCCGCTGGGGCCGTACGATACTGAAGACGCAGGACGGCCTCCGGCAGTCCGTGGACAACCTGCTGCGTTAACCAACGAAACAGGGGTCAGATCTTGTTTCTTGCACGAATGTCCTTATGTGCGGTCACACCTGATGAGGACATTCGTGCAAGAAACAAGATCTGACCCCCTCATCCACAAAGGAGCGACCGATGGGTTCGCGATTCTTGCCCCTCGCTATCACCGTTACGATGCTCGCGGCAGGGACCGCGTGCAGCAAGGCGACCGACCCCGAACGTGAAGGCGGTCAACCGAAAGCTGGCACGACGCCTGCCGCTACGACCGAGAAGTATCCCGAGCCGCGCTGGCCCTCCTACTTCAAGCGTTCGAACAACGTTGAGGACCTCATGCCAGCCGCCCGGTCGCTCGTCCGCAACACGTCGGGCTTCCAGGGCAAAGGCATGGGCATCCTCCAGGAGGGCGAAGAGGTGCTGATCGTGCCGACGGCCAGCGCCGATCCGATGGTGCTCGAAGCGATTCAGCGGGCGCTCGTCGAGCGGAAGGTCAAGCCGCACATAAAGTTCTCATACGAGTTCACCGGCGAATCGAAAGACCTCGTGGAGAAGCGCCAGGCGGCCAATCAGCGAAATCGCGACAACACGAAAGCAGGCATCTATCAGGCATCGAGCTGGATCAACGGACAGTTTCCTGATCCCGAAGTGCCGAAGAAGTGGCTGAAGGAACGAAGACCCGATCTCTACGCAGAGCTCTTCCCGAACGACACCGGCGCGAAAGCGAAAGCGGACGAGGATCCAGAGACGGGCTTGCCGCGCGCCAATCCGAGGGACCGTGAGATCGTTGGCCAGGGCATCCAGAAGTTCCTGAAGGAAAACCCGAAGTGCCGTGGCGTGTTCTGGGGCGGCGGCGGCACCACGGGGCTGCGGCGCGCACTCTATCCGATGCAGGACCAGTATCTCGGCACGTTCATCACCGACAACGTGTACACGCTGCAGAGCCAGATGACCACCTACCCTGGCGACGTCTGGCAGCTCGCCGAGGAACAGATCCTCGAACCGCTCGTCTACGCCGACCGCGTGGAGATTACCGACCCCGAGGGCACGAATCTCTGGGCTGATATCACGCCCGATATGGCGGAGCGCTGGTCGCAGGGCGCCTATCAGCGGGGACACCTCTACATGTTCCCCAACCAGGCGACCGGGCGTTTCGGCTACTCCTTCGTGAACTACCCCGGCTTCCAGCAGAAATGGCTGCCACGCGAACCGATCGCGCTGATCAACGGCGTGCTCGCAGGAACGCAGGGCCACGGCGGCTTCTTCCCCCGCTGGGAGATCACGTTCAAGGACGGCTTCATCGCAGACGTGAAGGGCGGCGGCGCCCAGGGCGCGGCGTTGAAAGAGTTCCTGCAGTACCCCGGCCTGAACGATCGCGTCTTCCCGTATCACACGAAGCCGGGCTTCTGGTACCTCTACGAAATCGCGTTCGGCTCGCACCCGAAGGCGTTCCGTCACCCGATCCCGCTCGAGGAGTCCGGTAACACGAGCCCCGAGCGCGCCCGCAGCGGCGTCATCCACTGGGGCCTCGGCATTCGTCTCTGGCACGATCCGGACGCGCCGACGGAATCCAAGAAGTGGGCGGAGTTCTCGAAGCAGAACAACACGCCCTTCGATCACGGCTGGCACACGCACACCTACTTCACGACCTACAAGGTGCGCCTGCGCAACGCCGACAAGTGGGTCGCGTTGCTCGACAAGGGCCGGATGACGAGTCTCGATCACCCCGAGGTCCGTGCGCTGGCCTCACGCTACGGCAATCCCGACGACGTGCTGGCGGAGGATTGGATCCCCGAAGTCCCGGGCATCAACGCGCCCGGAGACTACTTGAAGGATTACGCGCCGAATCCAGGCCAGTACTCGATCAAGGTGCTGGAAAAGGCGAACAACGGCACCTACGAGCACTACTTCCCGAAGCCGACGGCGCAGAAGACGACGAGCACAACGGCGCCCGCGACGGGAAAGCCGGGCGGGAAGTAAGGAGTCACGTGCAACGTGCGGACGTGCTACGGGCGACGTGCTGCTTGTCACGTGCCACGTGCTACCGCTAATGTGAGCTGAGGCCCACGCGACGGCACGACGTCAACCTGATGGCGTCGTGTTCGTCGCATCGTCGTGCTCGTCGCGAAGATTTCGTGGAACGGCGAACTCCACGACTAGAGAGTTCGTCATCTCTCCTCCTAACTCCCAACCAGCGACTTCCAAGCGAACGGCATCGCGTTTGCGCGCGGATGAGTTATAGTCCCGCCGCACGAACATCGGCGACGCCACCAGCTTTGCGGCCGCTGTCGCTCCGGCTGCGCGGGCGCTCAGGAGATGCCATGAGAATCGCCATCGCCTCGACCTTGCTGTTCCTGTTCGCAGGAACCGGACTCGCCCAGACGCGTGCGTCCGGCCCGTGGTGGCCGAACCCGACCTGGGGAGCGGACGATCAGGCTGGCGCCTCGAACTGGATCACGCCAGAGAAGGTGATCGAAGCCGTGCGGCTCGTAAAGACCGGGAAGGTTTACGAGATCGGCCAGGTCTATGAGAAGGGCATGCCACTCTTCGGCCAGCGCACCTACACGCTGTTGAGCCCGGCGAGCCCTACCTACGTAATTCCATCGTCCAATCGCCTCGTCGGGAACGACGAGTTCCTGTGCGCCGAGATCGGCCAGGTCGGCACGCAATTCGATGGGCTGGGGCACGTCGGCATGCGGATGAAGATGGCTGACGGCACGCAGCAGGACGTCTACTACAACGGCGTCACTGGCGCCGAGATGTACAGCCCCTACGGGCTGCAGAAGCTCGGGATCGAGAACGTGAAGCCGATCGTAACGCGCGGCATCCTGATTGATATTGCCACCTTCAAAGGTCTACCGAACCTCCCCGCTCGCTACGAAGTGACGCTCGCCGATGTGCGTGGAGCCCTTGCTCGCCAGGGTCTTTCGGAGAAAGACGTGCGGCCTGGTGATGCCCTGTTCTTCCGCTATGGCTGGTCGAGATTCTGGAAAGAGCCCGCGACGTATGACGCGGAACCGCCCGGCATCGGGCTCGAGGTGGCGCGCTGGGTGGCCGAACGCAAGGCCTCGATGGTTGGAAGCGACCAGTCAGGTACCGAGGTCCAGCCAAGCGCCGACGCGACGCAGGCGTACCCCGTGCACCAGGAGCTGATGATGAAGAACGGCATCTTCAACCTCGAAAACCTGATGCTCGAGGAGCTGTCGCGTGATCGTGTGTCCGAGTTTCTGTTCGTCTTCACACCCGTCCGCTTCAAGGGTGCGACGGGGTCGCCGGGCCGGCCGATCGCGATCCGCTGAACAGCGGCGCTTGCGCGATCGGTTGTTGTTACCTGGCGCCTTCGATCAGAAACAGCGACGAGACGGTACGGCTGTCGCTGTAGGCAATTGTGCGGCCGTCGCTGGAGATTCGCAGAGCCCCTGGGGGGTATTGTGCCAGTCGATCGCGTATGACTTCTGTGTGCGGTAGCGCCTTGCCCGTCGTCACATCGACGATCGACAGCACCCATTTGTCGTCATTCTGCGTGGCCACGTACACCGACCGTCCGTCTTCACTCCACTGTCTGATGGACTGATTCGGCTGTAACGGGACATCCAGCCGCGTCGCGGGGCGAGGTGCGAGCGTCGCCACCCACAGCGACCCGTCGCGCCTCCGGCTGATGAATCGCTCGCCATCCGGCGCGACTGGCGACACGACCTGTCCGGGCTCGTGCGCGACTCGCACGGGTGGGCCGCTGTCGACGGACTGTACATACGTCTCCATCTCTCCACCAGGACGTGCGGCATCGAACACGATCCGGCTCGTGCCCGCGAACGACGCATGCGAGGCGAAATTCGACAGAACAACGCCACCGCGATCGAGCGTCCTCGATGCACCCGCTCCGAGCGGGTACAGGACGAGTGATGACTCGACGCCGTCGCGGCCGCCACGGGAGGCGGTCAACGCCCAACGGCCATCCGCCGACAACGCTCGCCCGTATCCATTGCCGAGCAATGTCGCCGGCCCGCCGTCGGTTGGCCGCACGTAGATGGGATAGAGGGACTCGATTTTCCGGCCGCCTTCGAGCGTCGGGCCTATCCGCACGGTAATCAGCATCATTCGACCGTCGTTCGACAGCGCGTCGACCTGGGAACTCCCGAGCCACGTGACATCCCTGCGTCCCCCAGGGGCGCCCGAATCGTGAATCCACGCGCGCCTGGACGTGGTGGAGTGATCGACGAGCAGACGATGCGGCGCCGCCGCGTCGAGCACGCGAACGCGGCTGCTGGCGCGCAGTACGGAGCGGAGCGATCCATCCAACCCAATTCTCGAGACCTGATCGTCGTTGTTCTCCGGACCGATACCGGTCACGAACACCGCGCTGCCATCTGTCGCCCAGGCCAACCCTGAGACAAAGGTCCAGCCTCGCGACAGCACCTGCCTTCCCTCCCCCTGGCGCACGACGACAGAGAGCCGGCCATCGGCATCGACTTCGGCCGTCGCAAGCCGCTGGCCATCTGGCGACATACGAACGAGGTCCGCGCGCTCGGCCAGTTGAGTGCCAAGGGGGTACTCCAGGCGGCCGTTGACGATTGCCGCGATCGTGTCGCGAGATCCCCAATCGGCCGACTGCACGTGCTCCGCCAGCTTCCTCGGGGCTCCTCCAAGAAGCGGCGCGCGCGCGAGGGTCCCCAGGCAGCCGCCATTGGCGGCGCGATACACACAGGACAGCGCAAAGGCGAGCTGACCGGTGCGAGAAACTGACAGCAACCCGCCCGGGGGAATTTCCAAGGCTCGAGATTCGGGGCTCACGGTGGTCGTGCTGAACATCTGAATCGGCTTGCCGTTCCACGCCGCCGAATAGAGGACCGTTTCCCCGCCCGGGCCAAAGCGCGCTGCGTGCACGTACCCTTCCTCGAACGTC
>Ga0075418_10006748_pt1 | contig 12934 bp, 10 predicted proteins | sample SoiMetdeltSBSDD2_FD_81776 | JGI IMG/M metagenome (GOLD analysis project Ga0075418, IMG submission 81776) | Bulk soil microbial communities from a Populus tree surrounding site in Tennessee, USA - Soil MetaG P. deltoides SBSDD2 | ecosystem: Environmental > Terrestrial > Soil > Tree plantation...
AATTCCTTGTATTACTATATCTGGGGTGGAAGTATGTTCTTGTGGCCTGATCCCACAAATATCGGAGTTGATTTCTATAAGCTCTGGTATGTGCGTGCTCCGTCCCTTGTCTCTCAGTCCTCCGATCAACTCTCAATTCCGTATCACATGCATGATGATATTATTCGCTTTTGCTTGATGAGAGCGAAGGAATTGAACGAAGATGAACAGGGTGTTGATCGCATTTCAGGAGAACTGTCGATCCGTATGGCGCAGAATCGAGAAGAATCCTTCACGCCTAGCGATTCGTATCCCGTAGTTCGTGATTACGCCGGAGATATGTGGTAATGGTAATTGCCAACGAAGACAATTTTACCATCAAGGCCTGGGCTGGCTTAAATATGGCTGATGATATAGAAATCATCGCCGATGAAGAGTTAGCCGAATGCTCCAATTACTTCTTGGGGGCGAACGGTCAGTTGATTAAGACTGATGGTAGAACCACTGTTGGTCTTCCCGCTAGTCAAACTGGCCCATATCACATACTAGGGCAGTTTATTAGGACAGATGGAACAATTTTCACTCTCATCTATTGTGGGGGAACAAAGAAGGTTTTCCATACCATTAATGCAATCAACGGTGTTACTCCAACTTGGACGGAAGAAACTATATTCGCTGGTGTAACAGTTCACTCGGGGATTCAGCTAGCAGATGCTTTCTATATCTCAGCATCTACTGGCGTCTATAAATGGACTGGTGCGGGTACTGGTGCTCTTCTGTCTGGTTCTCCTCTTAATGTCGATGGTTTGATCGCATATCAGACTCAGTTGTTTGGTTTTGTGGGGTCTGAACTTCGGTACACCAGTATATCAAATCCTGATATCTGGACTTCTCCTGGTGGCTGGGTTAGTGTTAATGCCGGTGATGGGGATAACATAACAGCGATCATTTCCATTGGTGATCGTATCATGGTCTTCAAGTCTAGGTCGTGTTGGATGGTCTATCTATCCGACGACCCTAACTTCTGGCAAGTTCGAGGGGTCCATCCTGAAATTGGGTGTGTGGGAAAGTATGCCATTAGGAATATTCGAGGAATTATCTATTTCCTCTTCAGTTATTCTCTATGGGCTACTGATGGTATTTCCTTCAATCGTCTGAGTTCCAAGGTAGAGAACAGTAGCAGTCCTTATTGGGGACAAAACGTTGCAACGCAAGGTCCATTTGTTAACCAGTATGGGGAAGATCAAATTCTCTTTGGTAGTCTTACAAGAGTCTATGCCTATAGATTCTTAAATCCCCGTGGTTTCACTATGGTTTCGTCTATCTTCAATGGGCCGTTCGAAAAAATGCTCACTTCTCTTGGTGCGGCTCCAACCTTCGTTCAAGTCTTTGGTACTGTTCTCTATTGGGCTACTCCTGGTTCCGGTCCGATAGGAAGTACCGCAATTGTAGCCTCCTTGAAGACGAAAGCTTTCCTTGTTGAAGATCGAGTCTCAAGGTTTACTCGTAATAAGTACACCACTATTGGGACAAGAGCACCGAATAGTATCCTTCCCAAGCCATCCTACTATTACCTAGTAGACGACCAGCAAACACCCATCTACTATTTCCCTGCCAGACAAAGGCAGGCTACCGAGAGTGCAAAAATTCTCGGTGCAGGGTACGGACGATCTATACAGTTCTGTATGGACGAGAATAGCCAATACAAGTATGAGGTTTACTACTTGAATCTCATTTGTATGGTGAAGAGACAACAGATTGAGGCAGACGTCTAATGTCACTTTTGGACCCGCAATACCTTGATCCAAGGTCTAAGGATGACGAAGGCCAATTTGGCCTTCAGCATACTCTCCTAGACGTAATGCACCATGACGCTCCTGAACGTCATGTTATCGGCGGAACATTGCTAGCACCTAATATTACACGAAGTATCGGTGGAACTGCCGGTCCGGGTAAATCGCAGGCACCTGCAAGAGAAGATCACGTTCATGGTCTTGATCCGGTTACTTTTCCTGCGCCATTAGGAAGAGTTGCAGTCGGTACTGTGGGTGCCCAGCCTGTCAATGTTCCCGTTAATACTGCGACAGCCCTTACTAGCGATCTTTCCTTTACTGGTGTCACTGGAAGAAAGTATCGAGCAGTTTTTATCGCTAGAGCCATTGGCCCACAAACAAATGGTCAAGGGGTAGCGTGCAGTATCAGAATTAATGGCGGTACTGCCATTTTTGATCACTGGTTTTGGGCATCTGCACAGTGGAGTAATCTACACATCAGTGCCATCTTTACATATGTTGGGGCATTTATGGGTCATGTGGATGCTAATATTTCAAATGGTGGTATAATATCAGTCTATCCGACTGAGTGGTATGTTGAGGACATAGGGAAGGTTTAGTAATGGCTGATCTTTCTAGGAAACTTCTTCTCGGTACAGACGCAAGGTCTGGCCCAGGTGTATTTTCGCGTGGAAAGCCAGTGTATAAGGGCGTATCGAACGCTCCGAATCGTGGCAAAAAAACTAAGAATGTAAAATATGCAGCGGCAATCGCTAGGAGGTTGAAGAATGCCGGTCGTACTCCCTGAGGCGCGTCCTGATTTTGCGGCGAAACAGAAGGGCCTCCTTGATATCATTGCTCAGAATGCAGGCATTGATTCTGCTAGTCTAGCCGGATTCAATCCGGACTACCTTCAGAACGTCAATAACCTGTACCAGCAATATGCCGCTGATATGCTCGGTCTGAATCAGGAAACGACCAATGCTGATGTTGAGTACGGGAGAAATTTCCCGGCTTTGCAGGCTCGGCACGCCCAGGCTACTCAGGCTCTCAGAGATAAGATGGCTTTCCGTGGTTTGAGGAATTCATCTATCGCTGGCGACGAAGAACTTCGGCTCATGGGAGCACAAACCGAAGAAGCCGATGCCCTTAAGAATGCCTATACTCGGGCTATAGGTGATATCGGGGAGCGTCGAAATCTTTCTCAGGGTGCTTATAGTACTGGGATGGGTACGCAGGAAGATGCTCTTACTCAAGCCGCTGGTGCTTGGCTTAAAGATAAGCAGGCTGCGGACGAAGATCGTAGAATTAGGGAATTGGCTGCTAATAATGCTGGCACAGTCAATACCACTCAAACGGGCATAAACAATGCCCTTACGGGTGCTGTTGCTGGCTACAACGCACAGCCAATTGATTTCAGTAAGTACGCTGGACTGTTTGTTCAGAACACTCCACAGGCTATGCCTGCTCCACCAATGCCAGCACCAAGACCTGCTTATAATGCTCAGTTGCTTTCTGATCCTCTGGGTATTAATACAGCCAAGAAGATGGCTCCTGCTTCTGTTCCCAAGCCCGCATCACTCCAAAAGGTAACGACTAAGAAGCCTGTTACCCGCTATAGCAGCATTCGGAGCTAATATGGCTAAGAAAAAGAGTGGAATCTTCGGTAAGATCGGTCGTGTTACTGGTATCTCCGAGATTCCTTCTACCTTCGGTGATCTATCCAGACAACTAGGACTTACTGATTTTGGGGCAGGCGCATATGATGCAGCCCGCAGAGTCAGTAAGACTACTGGATTGTCTGAGGTTCCTTCTGCTCTAGGGGATTTGGGTGCTTACCTCTTCGATTGGAATCCTCGACAGTCGGCGTTGCCTCTAAAGGGACCGCCGAATCAGTCTAGTCTTCGTGCTTCTGGCGTAGAGGATAAGAGGAACTACAATATCCCTTACGTCAAGGCCCCAAAGAAGCCAACGGTAACGGTCAAGCCTGCCACGAACTATTCTAGTCTTCGTGCCAAGGGTCTAGAAGAAATGCCGACTCCGCTTGGCTCATCTACTACTCCTGGTCTTCCTGTACCACAAACTACGGCAGATCAGACTGCCTCGATTATGGAACTGCTCAAGCAGTTTAATATTCCCGGCACCACAGATAAACTCAACATCAGTATGCCCGATCTTCCCACGGTAGATATGATGCCCATCTACCAGAAGTATTCACCGATCGCTGGACAGATTTACGATCAGTTGAACACTACCCTAGCGGGAATGAAGACAGGGATGGAACAAAATCAGGCTGCTAATCTCGCAGGGATGCAAGAAGCCTACGGTCGAGTTGGCGCTGATATTGAGGGTCAAGCCGCTAAGAGTAAGGCTGGCTATGATGAAATGATTCAGAGACTCGGTATGGGAGAAATGCTTACGCGTCCTTCCTATACCGGCTATTTGGATACCGCTCAGAGACTAAAGGGTCTGAGTGACATTTCTGAGAAGACTGGATTGGAAACTCTGCGGCAACTTGGTGGAGTTCAGGCAACCAATTTCGACACTCTGCAACAGATGGGTGCTGGGCAAAAGTCCAAGAGTCTCTTCGATATGTTGCAGGGTAACATGGGTGCTCAGGCTGAGGCTGATATGTCTCGTGCGACTACTATGGGAGAACTTGCTAAGATTATTTCCCAGGGTCAAAGTGACTATCAGAACACCTTGTTAAATCTCCGTGGTAAGAAGATGGATGAAAATCTGGCGCTGCTTAAGTTCGCCTTGGATCAGCGTGCTGCTCAGGATGCAAACAAGCCAGATGATCCGTTCAGTGGTACAGAAACTACTACCGAAACAGAACAGCCATTCTTCGAAGCCATCCAGCAGTACACCGCTCAAAATCCTGTTGCTGCTGCTCTTTGGGATAAGATGTACAAGGGCGCAGGAATGGATTTGGGGGCAACTGCTAAGGCTCTCAGTGATATGACGAGTAGGGTGGTTACTACACCGCCTAACTCGTTTGTCGGTGGTGGCGGGACGATGTTTAACACCGGAGCAAGTTATGCTTCTGGTGGTAGGGGTGGAGAACCTAACCGAGAACTTCTTGAGGCTCAGCAATTGTTGAACCTAATGACTAACCTTGGCGCTATGAGCGGTAAGGAAAGCAAGAGAACTACAACTCTCAAGGCCCCAGGAATGTATGGCTACGGCTAGAGAAATTGCGCTAGGAATTTTAGCGAAACACGAAGAGCGAGAGAGGATGAAGGAGGCTCTCGCTTGGGGTGGAAACCGTAATCAAGTCAGTCCTACTGCAATTGCTGATATCCTTCTTTCTGCTCCTGTCAATCAGCAAACTCTCCCGATTGCTTTCACACCAAGATCAACTGGCGGTGGTGGAGCAACTCCTACTCCTGATACTGGTGGTTTTAAAACCATCGCTACGCAGATGTTGGAGCAGGGAGAAACTACCGAGGATATTACCAAGGCTGTCCAGCAATATGAACATGCGCGGGATCGTGCAAATGCTGGAAAGAGTGTAATTCAACAGTCTAGAGATGTGCCCGCTCAAGTACGCCACGGATTAGGTTCTTTGTGGGATAAGGCTTGGGATACTGCTAGTCGTGGTCTTGATCTTTGGTCCCGGCCTGGTTTTGCTACTGCCAATATTGCTAAAGAACGTGTCAAGGATATCAGGAACATCGAAGATTTCGGTGATGTTGCTGATATAGCAGCCCGTACAGTTCAACTTCCCTACGACATTGCTACAAATCGTGATGTTCAGAAAGGTATTTGGGCGGGACTATCAGGGAAGGATAAGAGTGGCGGTGCGGGCGTTCTTAAAGAGGCTGGCTGGAAACCTACGGATAAGTTGGCTAACAAAGCCGCATTTGCGGTTGCAGCTCTTGGTACTGATCTTGCTCTCGATCCTACTTCTTACTTTTCTCTTGGCATAGGTTCTGCTGGTCGTAAACTTGGTGCAGAGTTTGCGAAGCAGGGTATTACTGGTGCCACAAAGAAGATGCTCGTTCGTCAGACTCAGAGCATGATTCGTGAAGCAGGGGCAGGTGCTAGAAAGGGTGCTAAGAAACTTAGTGCGGGTGAAGTCGATACAGTGGCAATGAATGCCGCTAAGAACCTTCGCGATGATTTGGTTACGGACTATAACAGGGCACGACAGTATCCTGGCTTGAAGGTTCGTTCTCCACTAAAGAAGGTTTACGACGACGCAATTGCTGCCGGGAAGAACCATCCAGAAGCCCATAAGGCTGTGATGGATACCCTGTCTAAAGAAACGGACTCAATTCGTGATTCTGTCACGACTGCTTTGCAGAGTTGGAAGCAGGGTTCTATTCAGTTCAAGTTGGGCTGGATGGGTCATGGGGATGACATTCTCCGAGGATCGAAGATTGGGCAGGCTCTCTATAAGCCTATTGATATGTCTGCGGATATGTTCAAGAAGCTTAAGGTGGGCGATGCTGTTGGAAATGCTTTTAGCTATGAAAAGCACTTCCCTGGACAGGCCGCCTACATTCGATCGCGATCTAACAGTATGGGTCTTGTCTATCACCAAATGATGGAAGGTGAAGTCAAGAAACTCTTCAAGAATGTACCTCTGGCTGTGCGTAAGGATATGGCGCACGCTATTGAGGAAGGCCGTCAATTGACAGGAGTTGCCAAAGACGGTCGAACCTATGAGTCCATAAAGCAAGGCGCAGAAACACTCTTCCGTCAAATGGCGGATGACGGTGTTGCTATGGGTATTATGGACCCGAAGGATATCCTTTCCCAGGGATACGTTTACCACTGGTACAAGAAGTACGGTAAGCGCATGAAGGCTTACAAAGAGCCATTGAAGAAGGGTGGGAAAGACTTCAAGGATAGTTTCCGTTCACACCGCAGAGATTTGATTCGTACTGCACAATCTCCTGCTGGTGTAACGCTGAAAGATGCTATGGCTCATGGTCTTAATCCTGAACTAGACCTTGCCAAGATTATGATGGCGAAGAGTTCCAAGCACAATCGAGATGTTGCTCGGGCACTCTACCACAAGGATATGCTCTTTCAGTACGGAAAGCAGTATTACAAGAAGGAAATGCGGGACGCTCATAAGTGGGGTGTTGCTGAGGTACCTAAGGAGTTCATTAAGCATCCTTCGCTCACTAAGGCGCAAATGCTTAAGGACGGGCAAGCATGGTACATGCCTCACGATATGCTCAAGTCGTTTGAGAGTTTTGACAAACTCTTGAGTTATGGTGTTCGTGATGAAGAAGAGATTGCAAGGGCTTGGAGAGCACTAGACCAGTTCAATAAGGTCTTCAAGTATTCCAAGACAGTTGCTCGCCCCGCTTACCACGTAAATAACATGCTTGGTGATATGATGATGGGGTTCTTCGATCACACACCCCTATCAGAATATGCCACCAACATGGATCGTTACCTGCGAAACAAGAGTTCTCTCCCAGGTGCTGCTAGGGATTACAACCTTGGCGGCGGTATGAAGGCTTCCTACGAAGAAATGGTAGATGCCTACAAGAATCACGCTGCCGGTTCTACGTTGCTCCCTTCTGAACTTCCAGGTGGTATTCCTGGTAGCGAAGGAATGGCTGGTCTTCGTGAGAATGTAGTATCATCTGCCGCTGCTAGAGGCAATCAAATGGTTCGCCATGCAACTCAACGTCGTGAGGATTTTGCTCGCTTCTCTCACTTCTCTTCCTCTGTTCGGCAAGAGTATAAGAGAATCGCAAAGGGAAAGAAACTCAGTCCAGCACAGCACAAGCAGGCTTGGAATGAGGCAGTTCGTAATGCGACTGAGCGAGTTAATAAGTACAACATCGACTACTCTGCTCTGACCCCCTTTGAACAGAATGTCGCTCGTAGAGTCATCCCGTTCTACACGTATACTAGGAAGGCCACCCCACTTTTGATGGAGTCGTCTTTCACTAGTCCCGGTCGCGTTTTGCTCCTAGATAAACAACGCCGGGCTGTAGAAAATTTCCTTGGGGTTGAACACAATGAGGAGTTCCAGGGATTATCTGTCCCTGAGCACCTGAGGGATGGGAACCTCTACGTTCAGTTGAATAATAACGACGAGCCATCAGTCTATGGTCTTGGAAACTTCCCTCAAGGTCTACTTCCTGGTAGAATTGGTGGATCAAGTTTGAAGGATCAGATGGCTAATCAACTCTCCATGCTGAACTTCGGTATTCGTGCTCCATTTGAGATTTGGGCCGGTAAGAACCTGTTCACTGGCAGGAAAATTGATAGCGTCGCTGACTACGCCATGAACGAGTTTAACCCAGCGGGTACTTTCTTCCCGGTGGGACAAGAATCTTCCGCTCCTGGATGGAAGAAGTATTTGGGTCTTCCCTATCAGAATCTATCTGAGAAGTCCCAAATCGCTTCTATCAAGAAAGAAACGGACAAGTACCAGCAGAATGTTGCCATCCTGAATGATATGCTAGAAACAAGAGGTTTCGAATTGAGAAAGGTGACCACAAAGAACGAAACCAAGTGGAGGATCGTGGACCGAGTGTCTGGCAACCTAGTGGGTTCATATGCCGACCCGGCCCAGGCTCAAGAGGCAGCCAATAAGCTTCTAGGTTGACAAGGGCATATCGGTGTGATATAGGTGGAGTCCGTGGGTGGCCTAGATGACTCATGGATGGCAAGGGCTAACTGCCGTGGAGCGGATACTAATCTCTTCTTCGTCGATACAAAATATGATCGACAAGTAGAGAAAGTAAAGAAGAAGTATTGCCGTCCGTGTCCAGTTAGAGAGGAGTGTTACAACTACAGCGTAGCCACAGGGTCGCAAGGCATCTGGGGTTCCGCAACCGAGGCCGAAAGAGAAAAGAGGTCCATTTTTATGGACCTCTTTTCCATTGTATCAGTTCAGCGGGTAGAGGTTAGAACTACCCAATCGGTGACTTTGAGTTCGGGAGTCCAAGTTTCCTGGTCACAAAATAGTAATACCCGTGAGCAACCGCATCCCACTGGTGCATTCCTCTTGCACCTGCCTTATACGGTTTCCCAAGAAAGCCATAACCAATCGGCTTTATCGCTGCCTGTTGCACAACTAGTGGAATCCCTTGCGACACTGACAGAAACTCTACTGCACCGATTACCTGAGCAGCCACCATCCGATCAAAGTCAAACGCCCCCTTCCGAGCCTCGTTCGGACGTGTTCGCCAGTCTTCGATCAGCAATAGATCAATGGGGTACTGATGTTTTGCACCTACCTTCGGCACAATCTCGTTCAGCCACTTATAGAACGATAGACGATCCATCGTACCAAATTTATGAATAACCACTTGTTTCTTTGAACCAGTCTCCATAAGGGCGTATCCATTATGTTCTCCTGGGTCGATTGATAAGATCATGCTACTTGGAGCCTCTTTTCGTCGCACGTGAACCGGAGGCCAAAAAGCCCTTCGGTCCAGTCGGAAAGGAGAGAGTGGATTGGCTTCCTGTCTTGACCAGGGGATAGTTGTACCCACCACGAATCATGCACCTGATTTCTTAGATCGTATCCCGCATCGTGTAGTAGTATTCCTGCCCGCTTCACGATTTCGAAAGCGCCTCCCTGTAAGGCTGCATTAAAGGCTTTGTAGGCTTCTGACGGCCAACGAAAATGCCGGTGTCTTCCTCCCCACAACTGGATATAGCCTTTGATTTCCCCCATATCCGTTGCTTTACTCGATGCTCTTCCGATGCCAGGGTAAGCATCGTAGAAGTTGTCTAGAATGTCTCTGGCCTTTTGTGGCGAGCACGACAATAGTAGAGCAACTTTCCCCACTCCTGCACCATAAGTAATGGCGTAGTTGAGTGTCTTTGCTGCATGACGATCAATGCCAAGTTGGTCTGCAACCATTTGATGAACGTCACCTTCCTCGCGGAAAATCCTTAGAAGGTTCTCATCCTTCGCATAAACGGCTGCCAAACGTAACTCGATTGTCTTGTAATCGAATTCCCACAACTCGAAACCCTTGTCAGGAAGGAAGAGTTTCTTAACCTCTGAATCTCTAGGAATCTGTTGCAAGTTCGGATTCTCACACGACAGCCTCCCTGTCAGCGTGCCGTGCTGCTTGAATGAGGGATGAATCCTGGGATTCTCTGTATCGTCCCTGCTAGCGAGCCTGAGATACGAGTCGAAATAGCTTGACTTCGCCTTCATCAGTCCCCTATACTCAAGCACAAGGGCAGTAATCGGGTGGCCGACGGAGGTGAGAAATGCTTCATTCATACGAGGACGATTTGATTTCCCCGCAGGAGGCGGCCTTAAACCAAGTCCTATCGGCGGTACTTCAAACAACTTACGGGCCAATTGACTGGGCTTGTTTGGATCGAATCCTAGACCAGTACGAATGGAAGCCATACGATCTTCCGCCAAAGAAGATTGCCGTTGGGCTTCTTGAAGATTTACCCGAAGACCTTTTAACTCTGTGTCAAGAAGTACCAGCATAAAAGGTCGATCAACTTCGGTCCAAATCTTCTCATAGATCATAAAATCTTCCCACAAATCGTGGAAAAGATCGAGAGTGTCTCTAGCATCACTCTCAGCATAGACGGCCATCCCTACCGCTGGGATGGCCTCTTGCTTTCCTTCGGCAATATCTCTCAGACGTTTCATCGCATCCGAAAGATGCTTCTTTCTTTCCCTGCCTAGACGAGTCTTTGTAAGTTCCTCTAGCGAATGCGGAGGATACTCGTCAATGTAATGGTGCATGAGCATTGTGTCATACACCTTTTCGATCCGAATCTTGATATCCAACTGACGTAGCATCTGCAAGTCGAACTTCGCGTTATGGAAGACGATTGCACGATCTAGGTCAAACAGATCGTTCGGTACTTCCTTTATATTCGGCTGCGCTAGAACACCTACTAGTGCTGGGTCTTCTATATGAGCAACCGGAATGTAATATGTGGCATTATCAGTAGCCACAGAAATACCGATTATGCGACGATCTGCCAAACTCGGTGTATACGTAGTTTCGGTGTCAACTGCTATAGGCGTGAACCCTTCTCTTAAGTCTCTACGCAAGATGAACATGGCATCAGCCGTATTGACTATCAACTTGTCCCTCCGAAATCTAGCACCAAACCAGTTCCATCTTCTATCTTTACAGATTGAACAGGAACAGGGTCAATTACCTTTGCAGGTAGTGGTTCTTCTACAGGGGGCGCGGTTTTATAGCCCCAGGTCATGAACTCTGATCTTTCCACGGAGTAAACGCCTTCTTCGCCGTAACGGGTCTTTAGCTCTATGAGTTCTGTGCCCTTTGATTCCTTGTACGTCCCATGCGGCCCAGCCTTACCTGGATCTTTCCATAGACACACAACTGAATCAAACCGAGCGCCAAACAGGTAAGACCCGTATACATCCGATAGTCTAGCCGGGCGTCTGTCCCCATTTTCTTTGCGATTATGATGAATGACGACGCTAAATACGCCAGACTGCTGACGAGTGTTGCTATCCCAACCAAGTATCCTCGACGCCTCGCGTTCGTCAATGAGTGTGTCTTGGGCCAACGTTGAAAGAGAGTCAATGAAATATCCCGTCGCTTTGTGTTCTTGGATACGTTTTTCCATCTCTCCCAACGGCATCGGATAACCCAGGGGATAGATGACGAAATGCTCGTTCATGACCTTCTTTTCCTCTTCGGTGAACGCTGCAAGTTGCTTTCCCAGCAACCATTTAATCCCGATAACCGGCATCTCAAAGGAAAAGAACACAACGTCTAAAAGTTTCGGCGCTTCCCCCAATATTTCCCGGCCTGTAGAAAAACACATCCCTAGTTGGAAAGCCAGTTGCGTCTTACCCACCCCAGGAGAACCCGTAATCATTAGGTTGCCTGTGGCCGGTATGTAATGCTTCCAGTAGGACTCGAATTCTACATCTAGAGCCATCAATTCCAGGGGAGAATAATAGGGTACCTTCTGTGCCATTCCGTACTTCGCAATGGCGATAGATGCAATTTCTGAGAGTCGCACAAGTTGGTCATGCCTTCCTGCGAACTTCTCGATACGAATATCGACGTTCAGAAGAAGCGTCATGATTTCATCGTGCTTCATTCCTACTGCCGCTAACTCGTACCCTAGTTGCATCAGGTGACCAGAACGCAAGCCCTTTTCTACAGTCGCCTTGTTGTAGAAATCTCGGGCTTTCTTCGGTATTGAGTAGGCAGAGAGCACATCGTTGACACTAGGAAGACCACTAATGTCTTCGATCAGGATGAGACTCGGAGGCTCGGGAAATTTATCGAAGTAGACAGGATCGAGAGTTTCCGCTAGAACGTTTCGATCTTTCACGTTCACGTTCAAGGCTGGACTGTGCTTATGATTCGCTGTTCCCGGTGGACGTAAGACTTGTGTACTATCCCAAGAACTAGAATCTGCTCCTAGTCCATATGTGATACGTCGGTTTATGTTCTCGACAACTTCCCTAGGAAGCCACGGGGTTTTCCAGTAAACGTGGAGATGACTGTCTGTGGAAGATCGGATTGTCCATGCTGGCGTGGGAACACCTTCTAGGTTGACATTCCCATCAAATTCGGTCCAAACCACCTGGGCACCAGCAACGTATTCCTTCTTTGCAATCTTCTCGCGAAACAGCGCAGGACCGATATAAACATCTCCTGCATGGGCTTCGGACTGTATCCAGGTTCGGAGGTTATCTTTCTCTATCGGCCAATAGAAAAACCGTTGATCCCATTCTCCGCTGGCTACTCTCTTAACCGGAGAGTATACGAATCCAGTTTGCCCTTGATACAGGAAGGTCAGGAACTCTTCCAGATCATTGTTCAATTGAACCTCTCGATGGAAAACCCCGGAGTCCGAAGACTCCGGGGTTTACGTTTGTCAGTTGGCCTCAGCCGTCGTGCCGGAAGAGGGACTGTACCTTAGCATTCGTCTTTCCCTGGTAAACCTCGTGAACAATCGTTGCCTGAACGAGCAGTCCAACAAGTTCGCGAGGGTTCAGCGACATTCCGTCTTCCGCCCAATCCTGCCCTGTGATTGCTTCCAGGGTATCCTTCAAAGCCCAGCGGCTTTCCTTCTCCAAAGAATTCTGGAAGAAGATCGGACGGCGGTTGTTCTGATCCTCAGGCCAAACAGCAGTAGCCTTGAAGACGATGTTGTTCCGAGTCTGATCGCTCTTCGTCGGCTTGACAGTTACATCATCAATCCTCAGAACGACCATTCCCTCA
>Ga0075418_10006749_pt1 | contig 12932 bp, 10 predicted proteins | sample SoiMetdeltSBSDD2_FD_81776 | JGI IMG/M metagenome (GOLD analysis project Ga0075418, IMG submission 81776) | Bulk soil microbial communities from a Populus tree surrounding site in Tennessee, USA - Soil MetaG P. deltoides SBSDD2 | ecosystem: Environmental > Terrestrial > Soil > Tree plantation...
GCCCCATTCTTTTGACTCACAACCTGCCAGATGGCATGGAACCAGAGTCGGAGTGGTAGCCGAGTGTCTTGGAAAACTGTTCCGGCTGTGACGGTTGCCTGGTGCCGGCAATCGCCGCACACAAACCTGCCGCGTGAAGCTGCCCACCCCACCTTCCCCTGACAGCGCGGACAAACGAACCCCTGCGGCCAACGCAACTGCACCAAATAAGCTCGGCACCGATCCTCGTCCGGAAACAACCGATCAAGTTCGTCGACCGTGTGCGGGAAAAATGCGCCCATAAACCACCTTCCACCTCAGACACTACATCTTGTGGTAGGTGGAGTAAAGTGGATATCTCTAATAAATGTATACAATGGCGCATCTGACCCGTAGGCCTGCTGCGCGCGGCCTGCCGGCGGCGAATTGCCGCCGCGATGATCTTTGAAAATCTAATCATCCGTGATCGAGCCATGGCGCGGCGCAATGCTGCGGCAGCCCGCCAGACCCCCTCGAAAGAGGCGCTGCCTTCAGACGTTGCGTCTTGAGCAACTTACGGCAAGGCAGCGCTGTGCGGCGCGGTTCCAAGTGGTATCTGTGCAAATGAATAGATTCCATCGGCCGGCAGCCTCGGCGACGTAAGTCTGAAAATGGATACCCCCCTTTGCCTGTTGCGTCGTTTGTCCTGGCGGGGAGCTGCGGACTACTTTGCCTCCGCCGTCACCCCCGGCCAGTCGTCGGTCCGAAACGGCGTCACCGGCAATCCCTCCTTGCTGTACAGGTTGCAGACCGGGTTGTCGGCCCAGGCGTAGCGGACGGCAACGGGCTCGGCGACGGCGTCGCTCCATACTTCGACCTTGTCGGTTCCGACCAGCTTTGCCTTGGCCCAGACGAACTTTTTGTCCTCGCCGGCAATCGCGAAGCCGACCGGTTCCGCGGTGTCGAATGGCGCCAGGCCGCTGCCAACGTGGTCCAGCGTGACGACGAGCTTGTTCCCTTGCGTCTCCATCGACTTGTACTCGGGGCTGCGATACGCCAGATCGCTCGGGCCGTAGTCGCGGGCCAGCGCCCAGCGGGCCAGCCGCATGGCCACGTCCTGCTTGTTCTTGGGATGGATGTCCTTCCCCTCGCCGATGTCGATGATTACCGCCTGGCCGGTATTCGGCAGCCGCGCCATGGTCATCGTCTGTGCCTCGCGGAGCTCGGCCCAGTCGCTTTCCGCCGGCTCGGGCTTTTCCTCCTTGAAGTCGGCAAGCTGGACGAAGTAAAACGGAAAATCGCCTTGCTGCCACTCGTCGCGCCAGCTCTGGATCATGAGCGGAAACAGATCGCGGTATTGATACGCCCGCGGCGCATTGGATTCCCCCTGATACCAGATCACGCCCCGAATGCCGTAACCGATCGTCGGCTTGAGAACGCCGTTATAGATGTTCGCCGGGCGGGCATTGCCGACGAGCGGGTTATTGAAGCGGGGCTGCGGAGGAGGCTGTTTCCCTTCGGCCCGGGCCTTGGCGGCCAGATCGCGCCATTCCTGGAGCTTCGTCTGGAATGCCGCCTGCTCCTTGTCGGCGTCGAACGACTTTTCCGTCTGGGTCCAGCGCTGCATCAGGGCCGCATACTTCGCGTCGCCCTCGAGGATGTCGCGGCGAACCCAGGCCTCGCACGCGGAGCCGCCCCAGGCGTTGTCGATCAGGCCCACCGGCACGTCGAGCGTCTGATGCAATTGCCGGCCGAAGAAGTAGCCGACGGCGGAGAACTGGGCGGCCGCTTCCGGAGTGCAGACTTCCCACTTCCCCTTGAAGTCGTCCTGCGGCTCCTGCGTGCCGACCTGGGGCACCGAGATCAGGCGTATCCTCGGGAATCTCGCGGTCTTGGTCTCGAGATCGGCGTCATTCGCCTGGGAAACCGCCCACGCCATGTTCGACTGGCCGGAGCAGATCCACACTTCGCCGACGAGGACGTCTTGAATCTCGATCGTGTTCTTCCCCTGCACGGTGAGGGTCAGCGACTCCCCAGGCCGCGTGACCGACAGTGCTTGCAGCCGCGTCTGCCAGCGGCCGTCCTTGCCGGCGGATGCGGTGTGCTTTACGCCGTCGATCGACACGGTCACTTCCTCGCCCGGATCGGCCCAGCCCCACACGCGGCACTCGATCCCCTGCTGGAGCACCATGTGGTCCGCGAAGATTGCCGGCAGCCGCACGTCGGCCGATGCCGGCGCGGCCAAAAGGAGCGCCAGGGAAAGGAACAAAGCCAGGGTCGTGAATCGGGAAAAGAAGCTGCTGCGTGAGGATTTCATGGAAGGTCGCCTGAAAAAAATGTCGCCGCTGCCAAACCGACATGACTCTATTCCAAACGCACAGCGAAGTAAACCATCAGCGAGCGGCGGCTGCTCCCATCGCACGATACAGCGCCGGCATGAGAAACAGGTTCATCAGCGTCGCGGCAGTGAGGCCGCCGAGAATTACCAGCGCCATCGGATATTCGATCTCGTGGCCAGGGCGATTGCCGGCGACCACCAGCGGCAATAGCGCCAGGACGGTCGTGAGGCTGGTCATGACGATCGGGGCCAGTCGCTCCTCGGCGCCGCGGACCGCCAGTTCGTCGCCAAACGGCACACCTTCCTTTTCTTCCAGGTGCCGGTAGTGACTGATGAGCATGATCCCGGTTCGAACCGAGATGCCGACGACCGTGACGAAGCCGACCAGGGAGCCGAGCGACACGATGCCGCCGCCGAGCCAAGCGCCGAGGACACCGCCGATGAAGGCGAACAGAAAGCTGAGTAACACCAAAACAACGTGCCGCCAATCGCGCAGTTCGGCAAACAGCAGCACCACGATGCCAACGATCGCGCCAATGCCGACGAGGAACATTTGCCGGCGGGAGGCGGCCTGGGCGGCATATTCGCCGAGGATTTCCGGACTGTATCCCAGTTCGAAGGGAACTTGCTTGACGCGGGATTCGATGTCGCCAGCGACGCTGGCCAGGTCGCGATCGCGGACATTGCAAGTGACGTCGATTCGCCGCGACGTCCCCTCGCGCTGGATAATATTTGGCGTCGCCACGACCGCCACGTCGGCCACATCTCCCAGCGGCACATGCGCGCCGCTGGGGGTGGAAATGAGGCAGCGGCGAACGGCATCGATGTCGGTGCGGACCTCAGGCAGGCCCCACACGGCGACCTGGACGATTTTCTGCTCATGGTACACTTCCCCTACATTGCGTCCGCGAATCAGCGTCACTGCGGCCCGTCGCACGTCGCCGGCCGTGAGGCCGAACTGTTCGGCCGCCTGTGGCTTGAGGCGGACGTCGATCTGCGGCACGAGCACCTGCGGCTCGACCTTCAAGTCGCTGACCCCCGGGACGTCGGCAATGGCGTCCTTGACCGTCTGCGCCTGCTGGCGAAGCTTCGCCAGATCATCGCCGTAAATGCGGACGACGATCGTGGCGCTGGCCCCCGTGAGCACTTCTTTGATCCGCTCGCGGAGATATGTCAGCAAATCGCGATACAGCCCCGGGTAGCCGTCCACGACCTCTTGGATTTGGGCCACCTTGCTCCCGTAATCGACATCGCGATCAAGGCTGATCCACAATTCGGTGAAGTTCGGGCCGACCACTTCGTCGGCGACTTCCGCCCGGCCGATGTGCGAACCGAAATTGCGCACGCCGTCCACCGCCCGCAGCTCTCGGCTGGCCCGGACGGTGATCCGATCCATGGCCTCGATGCTCGTCCCCGGCTTCTCCACCCAGTGCATCAAAAAATCGTATTCCTGGAACTTGGGGAGGAATTCCTCGCCAAGGAACATAGCGCCGCCAATTGCGGCGCCCAGCGTAAGCGCCAGCGCCAGAAGCGAAAGTCCAGAGTGAGGGATCAAATACGGCAGAAGCGCGCGGTACGGCCGCTTGAGGAGCGACAACAGCGGCGACTCGCGGCGGCGCGAGGCCTTGGACGGCAAGAGCAGGATGCACAGCGCCGGCGTGACCGTCAGCGCCACCACGAGCGACACGAAAATGCCCAGCACATAGGCCAGCGCCAGCGGCCGGAAGAACGATCCGGCCAATCCCTCCAGGAAGAAGACCGGCATGATCACCAGCATCACCGTCAGCGTGCCGTAGACGACTGCGCCTCGAACTTCCAGGGAGGCAGCCAGGATCACGCGAAATGCCGAGCGGGGCCGCTCTGCCGCCTGATTGAGCCGCAGCCGCCGCACGATATTTTCCACGTCGATGATTGCGTCATCGACGACCTCGCCCAGGGCGATGATCAGCCCGGCCAGGACCATGGTGTTCATCGTGACGCCGAACCAGTGCAATATCAGCGCCGCGCCGACGAGCGACAGCGGAATGGCGGTCATGCTGATCAGCGCCGTCCGCCAGTCAAACAGAAACAGGCCCAGGATGACGACGACCAAGACGCAGCCGATGACCAGGGACGAGCCGAGATTGGCCAGCGACATTTCGATGAATGTCGCCGGGCGGAAGATGGTCGGATCGACGTGGACGTCCGCGAGCCCCGGTTTAAGCGCGGCCAGCGCCTTCTCGACGCCGCGGGTCACGTCCAGCGTATTTCCCGTCGGCTGTTTTTCGACGATGAGCAGCAGCCCCGGCACATCGTTGATGATCGCATCGCCGATTGGCGGCGGATGCCCTTCCTGCACTTGGGCGACGTCGGCCAGCCGCAAAGATGCCCCTCCGCGAAAGGCGACGACGCTGCGTGCCAGGTCCTCCGCCGACAGAACGGCCGGCGCATGTCGCACGGGGAGCCGCTGGTTGGGCGTATCGACGAAGCCCCCCGTGTCCAGCAGCGCGGCGTCGCCTGCGGCCCGCTCGATGTCCGCCAGCGTCAGCGAGTGCGCCCGCAGCCGCTCCGGATCGACCAGTACCTGAAACTGCCGGTCGCGCTGACCCCAGATGGCTACATTCGCCACGCCCGGCACGGCCATCAACCGCGGCCGGATCGTCCAGCGGGCCAGCTCGGTCAGCTCGATCTGCGTCAGCTTCTCCGACCAGATGCCGATCTTCATTACGCGGCTGGTCGAGGAGAGCGGCGAGAGAATCACCGGCGGACGGGCGACCTTCGGCAATCGGGGCGATTCGATCGCCAGCCGCTCCTGCACGAGCTGACGTGCGGTAAGCAGATCGGCCCCGTCGCGCAGGATCAGAACCACCGACGACAGTCCCAGCACGCTCTTGGAGCGGATCGTCTTGAGGTGCGGCGTCCCATTGAGAGCGTTTTCCAGCGGCACCGTCACCAGGCTTTCGATTTCCTCGGCGGAGAGCCCCGGCGCTTCGGTTTGAATCTCCACCAGCGGCGGCGCGAACTCCGGGAAGACGTCCAGTGCCGCGTGCCGCAGCTCGTGATAGCCGACTGCGAGCAAGGCGGCAGCCAGGCCGAGCACGAGGATCGGCTGGCGGAGGGACGTGCGGATGAGGGTGCGGAGCATGAATCGTGGTTCGCTCGCTCCGCGAGCGGAATGGGCACTCGCGGAGGCGAGTTCACCACATTGGTTGGTTATTTGCCGATGCCGAATTCGGTCCCGAAAAGCTCAGCCGCTCCTTGGCTTACAATTTTTGTGCCCGGGCGCGGCCCTTGCGCCAGGATCGCCCGCTGCTGGTCGATGAATTGCACTTCCACGCGGCGGCGGCTGAAGGTATGCGGCGCCGCCTGCTCGTAGACCCACGTGCCGCCGTGGATGTCGTACAAAACGGCGGACCACGGCACCACCAGCGCCGGCCCTGTCCCTTGTTCGGAAAGCGTCACGGCAAGTTTTTGCCCGGGATACAAACTGCCGTCGGCATTTTCGATTTCGTAGAACAAGTCCACGGTTGCCGCCTGCGGATCCGCCGATGGCGGCGCCGCGGCATAGTGAGCGGAGCGTGCGTCGCCGGCGGGGCGGCCATATTCATTCACAGGGGCCTGGGCGGTGGTGTCGATGGCGCGGCGCTGTCCGGCATAGATGGGAACGCGGATCCAGAGGCGGTCGAGCTGGACGAGCGTCAGCAGCGGCTTTCCCGGCGATACTGGTTCGCCTGGGGCGCTCTCGATGCTTTTGAGCACTCCCGCGACAGGCGCAGCGATGTCCCGAGGCTTGATTTGCCCTGCCTCTTCGTCAAGCTCGATGCCAGCGAGGAACTTGTGCCGCACTTCGGCCGTGCGCAGCGCCTCTTGGGCCAGCCTTCGCTGCACTTCGGACTCATCAACCGTGCGCTGACTGCCCGCTTTGTCGACCAGAAGCTGCACGGCGCGGTCGTGGGCGATCTTGGCAGCCTCGAGCTGCACCTTTGCCGCCTCGACCTGACGCTCGGCTTCGATTTTGGCGACGGCAACGTCGGCTTTGGTTTGCGCGACGCGAATCCGGTCGGCCGGCGTGAGCACGTCGCGCTCCGGCGTCAGCAGCGGCGTGAAGCGAAAGACCACTTGTCCTGCGACCAGCGTAGCGCCCGGTTTGGGAACTTCGCCACCTTCAGGCGGGGACAGAACACCGGCAAAGGGCGCCGAAACAACGATGGACTGCCCCGGCGGCACGACGACTTCGCCTCCCAGAGTTCGACGCCGCGGAACTTCGTGCCGCTCGACCTCGGCCAGCTCGATGGCCAGACGCTGCTCGGCCTCTTCGGTGAGGGTAATTGTATTGAGTGCCGACTCATCTCCCGGGTGGGCGACTTTAGCCGGTGGCGTGGCCTTGGTCGGGGACGTCGCGGAATGGGGCCGGCAGCCAGCGGTGCAGCAGAGCACGACAAGTAGAACGGAATTCATTCCGTCCCAAAGACCGATTCGTTTCGGTTTCTTCCAATTGTCCGCTGATCGGAATGAAAGCCGTTCTACGACGCGCGCGTTCATGGCTCGCTCTCCGCGGTCGTCGCTTGACGATCGCGCAGCTTCCTGCCAACGCTTCGCTCCAATTCGGCCAAAGCCCGGCGGACGTCCGCGGCAGTTTCCAGCTCGCGCTGCCGCGCTATCTGCCATTGTCGCGTCGTCTCCAGCACGGTCAAAAGCGGCGTTCCATCTTCCCCCATCGCCTTACGCGCGCTGTCGGCCGCGGCCTGGGCGCGGGGCACGATCTCATCCCGCCACTGGGCGTGGCTTTGCTCAGCCTGCGCCAGGCGAATTGCCGCTTGGCGTACTTCCAGTGCCGCGCTGTCGCGCAGGCGGACGAATTGCCGCTCCAGCCGCAGAGCTTCCGCCGCCGTGCGGGCTTTGGCGCCCTGGTTGTGATGGAACAGCGGTAAATTCATTTGCAGACCAGGACCGGCCTCGAATCCTTTTTCCCCCTTTCCGTTGAGATCGGGCAGAATTGCCGCGATGCCAAAATAGTCGAAATACGCCAGCCGATGGCGCTGGGCCGCGGCCTCGATCGCCAGATCGACGGCCCGCACATCGGGGCGCGACTCGACCGCTTCGCTGACCAGCTCCTCGACACTCACGGTCATTGGTGGCGGTTCTTCGTCCTGAGCGAGCTGAACTGGATCATTGAGCAGCGCCAAACCAAGCTGATACCGAAGGCGCTCGCGGGCCAGCTCCTGGTCCTGCGCGGCCCGCCCTGCTCGCTCTTGTCCGGCCCTGGCTTCCAGGCGAATGGGGGCGATTTCCAGCTCGCTGGCGGCCCCGCGGTTGACTCGAGTCTCGGCAATCCGCGCCAACTCTGAAAGCCGCTCCAAGACTTCCTGCGACCAGCGAGCCTGCGCCTCGGCCAGGTGCAGATCGACATAAGCCAGCCGGACGTCGCGGACGACGTTGAGCCCGTCCTGCACCAGTCGCTCGGCCACGCGCTGCGACTCGAGTTGCGCCGCCGATACTCGACGTGGCCGCAGCACAAGCACGTCCACCGGCACAAGCAAAGCCAGTTCCCACTGCTTGACTCCCGTGGGAATCATCGTGGTGAGCTGCGGGTTGGTCAGTTGGTGCGCCTGAATCAGATCGGCGCGGGTAATGTACAAGTCGGCGAGCAGCTCCTGAAAACCAGGATTGTTCCACAGGCCGATTGCGGCCGCTTCGTCTTCCGATAATCCGTCCTCGAAGTTGGCCAGTTCCGGCAGCGCGATCTCAAAGGGGCAAGAGCCGGGTCCAAGGTCCTGTTCGATTCGCATCGCCAGGTCGCCCGAGACGCATTGGCGGCCGCAAGGATCTGGCGCTGCGCAGCCCGAAAGCATGACCGCCGCTAGCAGGGCGAGGATGACCCGAGGTGCGCGCGATCCGCCCAGAATTGCCATGCTTTCATGCTAGTTGGGCCAGGTGCGGAAGATAGCATCTCAGGCACAGTATCGGCTTGCTCGTCAGGCAAAATATATCGATTGTGCGGAGATGGACGCCTTGCTTGCGTCGCAATCACAGGCCCGATGCGCTTGGGAGGGAAACGACTGCCATTGGCAAACGGCCCTTTCCCTCGCTTCGCGTTAATGTGCGCTAGCGCAAAAAAAGGCCCCCGGAGCCAACGAGTCCCAGGGGGGCTAAGGACTCATCGATTTCCGGGAGCGATTGGTCGGTCAGCGGCAGCGCGTCCATGCGCGCCCTGTCCGCAAGCAGCCGCGGGTTTGACGAAGCGTTCCGCCAGCCTCCATGCCGGCGGCCCGCTCCGCGGTCCGCAGAGACATGCCCAAAGGCACGCTCCAGGTGCGGACTCGCCACGTGGCCACACCAGGTTTCCGATCTGGGTCAGCCGCAGATCAGCGGCATCGATCCCGCTGGAAGACAACGCCAGGGGAGCGATGGGCGGGAGAATATGCCAGTCGCCAAAACCGGTCAAGGTCGATTTTTCCGCATCGAAACGCCACTTTTTACCGCCGATGGCCATGTTGTGGATGGCTGGCAGAGCGTGGCCTCAAGCCTTATTCGTCGAAAGTGTTTTGGTTGTGCCACACGCGCAGTTCAGCCGTCGACAGCGTGAGATATGTGTACACAATATTACTAATAGGGCGGTCTGCGGCGCGGACCCGGCCGAGCACAAAAACGCTCCTTGTGACAAATTTCACGAGGGGGAAATGTCCACAATTTTTCAGGGGAAGCTAATTGACCCTGCCAGCTGACAGCACCTAAGCTAGAGGGTTGCCGCTGGGTCCTGGCGACCAATCGCGTCGCCGCGGCAGAACAGACAAGAGCCGCAACGCTGGAACGTTTTTCCGGTTCCCGTACAGGCGGAGGGGTCAATCATGCTGGTGCGTGAGATACTCGGGGGCAAGGGGCGCGCTGTCCACACATGCGGTCCGCAGGACACGTTGGCGGACGTGGTGGATTTGCTGGTGGGCTACAACTGCGGTTCGCTCGTCGTGTGTGAGATCGACGAGATGATCGGAATCATCACGGAGCGGGACATTCTGCGCGCCTGCGCCACGACGCGGGAGTCGCTCGAGTCGCTATGCGTCGCCGAACGGATGACGCGCTGCCCCGTGACGGCGTCCCTGGACGACGACGTCGCCGACGCGATGGGCGTGATGACCGAGCGCCGCATCCGGCACTTGCCAGTGCTCGAAGGGGGTAAGCTGGCCGGAATCATTTCGATCGGCGACCTGGTCAAGGCGCAGCACGACGAATTGTGCCGCGAGAACCACTATCTCAAGAGCTACATTCTGGGTTAATCGAGGCAGCGTCGGCTATCGCCGTAAGAGTTCCGGCCAGAGTACATCGCTGACGAGCAATCCCAGTCGCGTCAAGCGCAGGTGCGTTGCCGTCCTCTCCAGCAGCCCTTGTTCCGTGAACCGGGCAAGGATCTGGCCGTCCAAATCACTTGCGGAAATACCCGTCTCGTGCTCAAACGCGGCCAGGTCGATTCCCTTCAGCCGCCGCAGGCCGAAGACGAGCCGCTCGCGGGCCCGGTCTTCGGCGGAGAGCTCTTCCGATTCGGCGACGGGTGATTGGCCAGCGAGCACGCGGCGGATGTAAGTGGTCGTGCTCTTGTGGTTGGTCTCGCGGCGGCCGGCGATGTGCCGCGATGCGCCGGGACCGGCGGCAAAGTAACTGCCGCCGGTCCAGTAGACCTCGTTGTGGCGGCAGCGGTGGCCGGGGCGGGCGAAATTGGAGACTTCGTAGTGCTCGTAGCCGGCGGCAGTCAGCGTGTCGATGGCCAATTCGTACATCTGCGCCTCCAGGTCTTCGGCAGCCTGCGCCAGATCGCCTCGCTGGCGGCGGGTCCAGAATGAAGTGCCCTTCTCGAAGGTAAGGCCGTAGGTTGAGATGTGATGGGGGCCGAGCGCCAATGCGGCAGCGAGGTCGTGCCGCCAGTCATCGAGCGTCTCACCAGGTGCGGCGAAAATCAAATCGAGCGAGACGCTCTCCGCAAACGACCTGGCCGCGGCATGCGCCTGCTCGATCTCGCGCCGGCGGTGGTCGCGTTCCAGCACAGTTAGCTTGCGATCGTCGAACGACTGGACGCCCAGGCTGACGCGGGTGACGCCGGCATCCGCCAGGACCTTCGAGCGCTCCGTATTCAAGTCGATCGGATTGGCTTCAATGGAGAATTCGAAGTTGGCCGCGGATGAACGCAGATGACGCGGATCTAGCAATTCTCGATTCGTGCTATCCGTGTTCATCCGCGGCAATTCCTCCGCTTGGGCGCCGGCCAGCGGAAACCACTTCGTCGCCAGCGCCAGCAGCCGCTCAAGCTGCGGCGGCGGCAAATGCGTGGGCGTCCCGCCGCCGAGAAACAGCGTCTCGACCGGCCGCGGCACTTCCAGCCACGACAATTCGATTTCCAGCGCCCGAAGAAAATCGTCGATCAGATCATCCCGCCCCGCCACCAGCGTGAAATTGCAATAGCCGCAGCGATGGCGACAGAAAGGGACGTGCAGGTAGGCGGAGCGGGGCGGCGAGTTGGTCACAGTCCTATTCTACTGGGATGGAACCTGGATTTTTGGGCCGCCGTGAACCGGTCGCCGCCCGGCTTCGGCTTATAGGCAAATGAACGCTCCCGTCCAACGAGCCCGAGACGCCTGGCTCGCCCTGAGATGCCAATCGGGCGAAGTGGCAGCGTTCCGTGAGCTGGTGGACGAGTTTGAAAGGCCACTTATGTACTTCGCCGCCAAGCTGCTGGGAAACCAGGATGCAGCACTCGACGTGATGCAGCAAACCTGGCTGCGGGCGCTAAATCGGGTCCGGCGGCTGGAGCGGCCGGAGCAGTTGCGGCCCTGGCTGTACCAGATCGTTCGCGGGCTGGTGGTTGACTATCTGCGCAAGCAGGCATCGGCCAGCCGCCTGGAACGCGAATATGCCGAACAAAACCTCGAGACCGGCGACGAGCCGACGTTTGGTCCGGAGGATGGCGAGGCGCTGCACCGGGCGCTTGACGAAATCGACGTTCGGCTTCGGGAAGTGCTGGTACTGCACTTTCTGGAAGAACTATCGATAGCCGACGTGGCGGCCATCGTGGGCTGCCCGGAGGGGACCGTGAAGTCCCGCCTGCACCACGGCAAACGAGCGCTGGCGACACTGCTGCGAGGGGGGAACCATGCCAAGCAATCCTGACCTTTTGCGCGAGCAACTCCTGGCTCAAGGTGAGCCATCTCGCGAGAAGCTGACTCGATATCGAGAGGAGACCCAAGCGATGCTCAATCAACTGGAACGCCGACTGTACGTGGAGAAGTGGGGCGCTGGAGCCATGTGGATCTTTGCCGTGCTGTTCATGACCGGCGCGCTGTTGATCGCAGGTTTTTGGGGGCGGACCAGCCCCGAATTGTGGATCGTGGCCTTTGGCTTTGTGCTGCTGGTCAGCGGCGGCGTCGAAGTCGTGAAGCACTTCATCAACCGCAGCCGCGTCGAGGTCCTCAAGGAGCTCAAAGGACTCGAGCTTCAGGTGCTGGAACTGAAAGAGGAACTGAAACAAGCAGCCTGAGTAGGTACACAGCGGGCCCTGCTGGGGAAGCCAGCAGGGCCGCCTCAGTTATAGCCACAGCTTCAGCCTTCCATCGAGCATGTCCGGAAACGCCTTCTGCACCCAGTGCGTGATCTGGTTGTCGTGGTAGCGGGTGGAAAAGTGCATGGCGATGATGACTTCGTTCTTGAAGCGCTGGCGGCGGGCAACGAAGTCGTCGAGGTGCATGTGCCCGTGCTTGTGGATCTTGTCCTTCTTGTGGCTGGGGGCGACGAACGTCATCTCGGTGATCAGGATCTTGGCGTCGTACATCGCCGGGCAGTTGTCGAGCCCTTCCGGGGCCGTGTCGCCGGTATAGCCCACCAGCGGGATGCGGCGCTCCTCGGTGACTTCGGTCCCCGACAACCGCAGGTCGCGAATCTGTTCGCCGGTAAGGTTCTGGTACTCGGCCTTCAGCTTCTTCCGCCGTTCCCAGACGACGAATCCCAGCGACGGCACGGTATGCCGCGTCGCCGATACGGTCACCGCCAGCTCGCGCGTCAAATCGATGTCGTCCCCCGGGCGGATCGGAATCAGCTCGCACGGCAGCCGCCCTCGGTCCATCCGCATGAACGCCTTGAGGACGTGCTGCATCAGGTCGATCGCGTGCTCGGGAAGATAGATCGTGGGCGGGTCCATCTTCATCATCCGCCGGCGGGCGACGTAGACGGGGAGTGCCGCGATGTGGTCGAGGTGCGTATGGGAGACGAACCAGACGGGCGTGCCCATAAAATCCCAGGGCTGAGCGCCGAGGTCGAAGCCGAGCTTCAGCTCCGGGATCCGCCAGCACGACTGCACGGCGGCCCGCGAGTAACCTTCAACAGTGAGGTCCTTGTGGGTGAGCGTGCGGAAGGGGCTGTTGTCGAGCATGAAATGTCGAATGTCGAAATCCAAATGACGAAAGAAGTCGGAATGACGAAGCACTAATGACGGAGGAGATCGCCGATGCAGGCGTGGTTCACGACTTTAGGATTCAATATGGCCATTTCGACTTTCGTGCTTCGTCATTCCTTCGACATTTGGCTTTCGACATTCGTCATTTCCCCGCGACCGTCTCATTCCAATAAATCTTGACGTTGTGCGTCGCCCGGCCAACGGCGACCACATCGATGCGGC
>Ga0075418_10006751_pt1 | contig 12931 bp, 10 predicted proteins | sample SoiMetdeltSBSDD2_FD_81776 | JGI IMG/M metagenome (GOLD analysis project Ga0075418, IMG submission 81776) | Bulk soil microbial communities from a Populus tree surrounding site in Tennessee, USA - Soil MetaG P. deltoides SBSDD2 | ecosystem: Environmental > Terrestrial > Soil > Tree plantation...
GTGCAAGGCGGCGCTCACGGAAGCGAACGGAGACATGGAGGAGGCCATCACGCTGCTCCGCAAGCGCGGTCTCGCCTCGGCTGCCAAGCGCGCCGGCCGGACCACGTCGCAGGGCGTGATCGGCAGCTACATCCACATGGGCGGCAAGATCGGCGTGCTCGTCGAGGTCAATTGCGAGTCGGACTTCGTCGCACGCACTGACGACTTCAACAATCTCGTCAAGGAACTCGGTATGCACATCGCTGCTGCCGCACCGCGATGGGTGCGCCGCGAGGAAGTGCCGACGGAGGAAGTCGAGAAGGAGCGCGCCATCTACCGCGGACAGATGGAGAAGGAGAACAAGCCCGCCCACGTCATCGACAAGATCATCGAGGGCAAGCTTGGTAGCTTCTACTCGCAGTTCGTGCTGCTCGACCAGCCGTTCGTCCGCGACGACAAGATGACGATCAACCAGCTCGTGGCCCAGGCGAGCGCGAAGACCGGCGAGAACGTGCAAGTGAGCCGCTTCGTCCGGTTCCGCGTCGGCGAAGGCAGCGAGTCCTGAGCGAATCCGCTAATCCAAATCGGCGTTGGCGTAACATCCCCTCCCGGGCCCATTCGCTCGGGAGGCTTGACCCGCTTCAATCGAGCCTACATCAACGAAGGCGAGCTTCGCTGCCCGCAGCGCGGATCCACCTACGCCGTCAGGCGCCGCATCGCCTCGCTGGTCCCTCGTGCAACTAATCTATCGCTACCACATGCGTGCGGCCCAGGCCAAATCGCACAGCGGATTCCGGTCCTCAACCGCTTCTCTATTTTGGGTGACGAAGCTGCTCGGCAGAACGCCAGCCCTGCCCGACAATCACTCCACAGCGACTCGGACCGACTGAACTCGATATAATCGCGATTCGATGTCGTCCGAAACCGCCACGCCCGCTGCCACTCCGATCTACAAACGCGCGCTGCTCAAACTGTCCGGCGAAGCCCTCATGGGCGAACAGCAGTTTGGCGTCGACCCCGTGGTCGCCACGCGCATCGCACGCGACGTCGGCGAGATTCAGGGTCTCGGCGTCGAGACGGCCATCGTCATTGGCGGCGGCAACATCTTTCGTGGCCTGGCAGCCAGTACGCGCGGGATGGACCGCGCAACCGCCGACTACATGGGCATGCTGGCGACCGTGATCAACGCGCTCGCGCTGCAGGACGCCCTCGAACAGCAGGGGGTCACCACGCGCGTCGTCACCGCCATAGAGATGCGCGCGGTCGCCGAACCGTTCATCAGGCGCCGCGCAATCCGGCATCTCGAGAAAGGCCGGGTCGTGATTTTCGCGGCCGGCACCGGCAACCCTTACTTCACCACCGACACTGCCGCCGCGCTTCGCGCGATGGAGATCAAAGCCGACGTTATCCTCAAAGGCACCAAGGTCGATGGCATCTACACCGCCGACCCGATGATCGACACGGCGGCGACGAAATACGACACCATCTCCTACTTGCAGGTGCTCGAGCGTCAGCTCAAGGTCATGGACACCACGGCAATTTCGTTGTGCATGGACAACAAACTGCCGATCGTCGTCTTCAATCTGCGAGAGCCTGGCAACATCCGGAAAGTCGTGCTGGGCGAAGCCATCGGGACAACGGTCTCGACGAATTGACACACATATGGATTTCAACGACCTGAAAGGGATGTTTGGCGAACTGAAAACGCGCATGGACGCCGGAATCGAGCGCGTCCGGCGCGATATGGCGCACGTGCGGACGGGGCGCGCCACGGTCGGCCTGCTTGACGGTGTCCACGTCGAGGCCTACGGCACGAAGATGCCGATCAATCAGGTGGCCACGCTCTCGGTGCCGGAACCCGCGCTGATCGTCGCGCAACCGTTTGATCCGACGGTCATGGGCGCGATCGAGAAAGCGATTCGCACGTCGGACCTCGGGCTCAACCCGTCGAACGACGGCAAGGTCGTTCGCATCCCGATCCCCGCGCTCACTGAGGATCGCCGCAAGGAACTGTCACGGCACGTCCACAAGCAGGCCGAGGAAGGGCGCAATGTGGTGCGCCAGGTGCGCCGCGATGCCAATGAGCGTCTCAAGAAGCTGCTCAAGGAACACAAGATTTCAGAAGACGACGAGCGGAAGGGCCTCGATCAGGTGCAGAAGATCACCGACGATCACGTGAAGATGATCGACGAGCTGCAGAAGAAGAAGGACCAGGAGTTACTGGGACACTGAACGCGCACGCTGAAGCGTGCGCTCTACGATGCAGGTGTAGAGCGGTGGCTTCAGCACCGCGGACATCAATTTCCCAACGAGACGCCGAGGGCGCGGGCGGTCAGCAGCAGGTCGTAGTCGAGCGGAACGGTCTTCGTCTTCCCCACCACTTCGCCAAGCGGGATCGGCACCAGATCGGGTGGATGGTTCGCCACCATCTTCCCGAACTGCCCCTTCATCAGCAATTCCACCGCCTTGCCGCCGAACCGCGTCGCCAGCGTTCGGTCGAACGCCGTCGGCGATCCGCCGCGCTGCAGGTGACCAAGGACGACGTGGCGCGTCTCCTTCCCGGTCAGCTCTTCGAGCTGCGCGGCGCAGCGAATGCCAATGCCACCAAGTCGTTCCACGTGGCCGCGGTGCGCGGCCTCGATCAGCGTCACGCCGCCGTCTTTTGGATGGGCGCCTTCGGCGACGACCACAATGCTGAAGCGTGCGCCGAGCTTGTCGCGATCGCGGATGCATGCCGCGACGCGTTCGAGGTCGTACGGAATTTCGGGAATGAGAATCACGTCGGCGCCGCCGGCCATGCCGCTGTGCAGTGCGATCCACCCGGCGTAGCGACCCATGACTTCGACAACCATGATCCGGCGATGGGCTTCAGCCGTCGAGTGCAGCCGATCGATCGCGTCGGTGGCGAAGCTGACCGCGGTGTCGAAGCCGAAGCAGCTCGTCGTCCCGACGATGTCGTTGTCGATCGTCTTCGGGACACAGACAAGCGGGATGCCCTTCTTGTAGAACTCGTACGAGATCGCCAACGTGCCGTCGCCGCCGATGCACACCAGCGCGTCGAGCTCCATGTGCCCGAACATCTCGACGACGCGATCGCTGTAGTCGAAGGTGCCTTGCGGGGTGACGATCGGCTCCGCGAACGGGTCGCCGCGATTGACGGTGCCGAGCATCGTGCCGCCGAGGCGGAGGATGCCGGTGACGTCGTGGGGCGTCAGGATGCGCGACTTCTCAGGATAGATGAGGCCGTCGAAGCTGTCTTCGAGGCCAACCACTTGAATGCCGGCGTTGGAGGACGCTTTGACGACCGCGCGAATAACCGCATTCAGGCCGGGAGCATCACCGCCGCCGGTGAGGACCCCGATTTTTTTCATTCTGGGCATCAGTGTGGGACGTCGACATGCCGCGTGCGACCGGGCAAAATCGAGTATAGCCGATGGATCTCACGCAGGGCTGAAGTTGAGCCGAAACGACAAAAACGGAGGGCAAATGAACGATCTTCACGCAGTGGGGACGTTGGCCTGCCAGCCGAAGCTCACAGAAGCGACGAGGCCCGCCTTCGCCGAAGGCTACGGCGGGCAGCCTTCGCGTGAATCGTGAGCGAAGGCTGGTGGACGGCGCGAGGCTCGAACTCGCGACCTCCGCATTGCGAACGCGGCGCTCTCCCAACTGAGCTAGCCGCCCACATGTCTCGCTTGTCCCTCCGGCGCCACGTGCGGCGCAAGCGGACGCACCGGCGCGCAAAGCGCGACCAGCACCATCCGTCAGTTTAACACGGTCAGTTCACTTCCCGCTCGAACAGCAGCTTCAGCGGTGCCGCGCCGAGCGCAATCAGAAAGCCGAACACCGCCCACCCCGCGAGATTGGCGGCTCTGAAACGCGCGTGCTCGCCGGGCTGGAGCACGACGTCATGCGTTTTCCAGAACAGCGTGTTGTGCGCCCGCAGGCGATGCGGACCAGCCGGCAATTCGTGTGTAACTGCCTGCCCGTTCTTCAGGACCGCGATCTCGTCGCCGTCCACGGACACGTAAATCTCGCGAACACCCGCGTCGTCTCGCGATTGCCGCGTGACGGTGATGCACGCGACGTAGTTCATGCGCCGCTCGGTCGTGTGCAGGGACGAGCCCTCGAGCCCGCTCGGCGGCACTGGGCGGTTCGAGGTGTCCCGAAGTGCCTCGATGTGCACCGATCGATCCTACCCGGAGAGAGTGGCGTCGCAGAACTCTTCCATGCACAATTGAATGATCGTGAACGGAGCGCGACTGCCTCTGGGCCGGGCGCATCTGCTGGCGTCGATGGTGATGCGTGAGGTCCGCCGGGCTGGCCTTCCCGCCGACGACGTCGTGCCGCTCGGGAGCCTGCGCCGCTGGGCGCCGGACATCGGCGACGTGTCGCTGCTCGCCATCGCCGAGCCCGCCGCGCACAACGAGGTACTCGACGGCTTTCTCAAACTGCCGACGGTGACCGCCGTGCTTGCTCGCTTGCCGTCGAGCGTCGAAGCGGCGACCGAACGCGGCCGCGTCCGCCTGCACGTCACAGCCTCCGAAGATGCCGGCGCCGCGCTCGTCTGGCACACCGGCACACGCCGTCACACCGACCTGCTGCAGCAGCGGGCCACCCGTCTTGGCCTGGTGTTCCGCGACGGTCTCCTGAGTCGGCCGAATGGTGCGCTCGTCTCAACACCCGACGAGGAAGACGTGTATCGGCGGCTGAACCTGCCGTTCATTTCTCCGGAGCTGCGCGAAGGCGTCGACGAAATCGACACAGCCGAGCGCGGAGAACTGCCTGTGCTCGTGTTGCGATCCGACATCCGTGGCGATTTGCACATGCACAGCACCTGGAGCGACGGTCGCGACAGCATCCAGCACATGGTCCTCGCCGCCAAACAGCTCGGCTACGAATACGTCGCGATCACCGATCACTCCGAACGGGCGTTCGCGTCGCGCAAGCTGCTGGCGCTCGAGATCCCGATTCAACGCGACGAGATCAACATGCTGCGCTCGCGCATTCACGGCATCGACATCCTGCACGGCGTCGAAGTGGACATCATGCCGGACGGCTCGCTCGATTTCGACAACACCCAGCTTGCCAACTTCGACATCGTCCTCGCCTCGCTGCACGACGATCACGGCGATGACGGCGCGCGGCTGACGGAGCGATATGTACAGGCCATGCGCAACCCGCTGGTCAACATCATCACGCATCCGGCCAATCGATCGCCGGCACTCTCCCCGGGATACGACCTCAATTACGACCGGCTATTCGAGGTGGCGGTGGCCACCGGCACGGCGCTCGAAGTTGACGGTGCACCGGGCCACCTCGACTTGGACGGATCGATCGCACGGCGTGCCGTTGATGCTGGGGTCACGCTGACGATCGACAGCGACTGTCATCGGGCTGAGGCGCTCGATCGGCAGATGCGATTTGGGGTCGGCACCGCCAGGCGCGGCTGGGTGCAGTCCTCGCACGTGCTGAACACGCGCAGTGCGGACGCCGTCCGCGCCTTCGTGGCGCGAAAGCGCAACAGTAAACGTGACAGACGCTGACGTTCATGGGCCGCCTGAGGGTGGCCCCCACGTCAGTGGGCCACCTGAATGTGGCCCCTACATCCTGTTCATTGCGGCCGCCTGCATTGTCGCGACAATCGCGTTCTGGGCCTACACACGCACGCTCTTGCCGGGCGTCGATCTCGGCGACACCGGCGGCTTTCAAGCCGCGGTCCTGTGGCCCGAACACAGCGCGCGCCGCGCGTATCCGCTCTATTACACGCTGGCTGCGCCGTTCATCCGTACGGCCAGCGCTGGCAATCCAGCCCGTGGCCTGAATCTCTTCTCGGCGCTCTGGGCAGCGATCGCTGCCGGTCTGTTCGCATTCTTCAGCGGACGGCTGACGAAGTCGCCGCTCGCCGGCGCCGCTGCCGGTCTGTTGCTCGCGTTCTCGTTCACGTTCTGGACACAGGCGATCATCGCCGAGGTCTATTCGCTGCATCTGACGCTCGTCGCCGCGTGTCTGCTTGCACTCTCGGCATTCGCCGCTCGGCCGACGCGGTCACGGCTGGCGATCTTCTTCGTGCTGTATGCCGTCGCCTTCGGCAATCACCTCGGCATGATTCTGTTCCTCGTGCCGTTCGCGGTCTTTCTGCTCCAGGTTCATCCTCGGCCGCGTGAGCTATTCGCGCCATCGACGATCCTGCTTGCGCTCGTGATCGCCACAGCCGGTGCACTGCAGTATGCGGAGACGTTCATGTACGTGTGGTCGTCTATCGACGCGCCGAGTGCGTGGACGGACCGCATCGCCGCGTTCTGGCTCGATGTGACGAAAGCCGACTGGCGCGAGGAAATGGTCTTGGGGATCTCGTCGGGTCAGCTGTGGACCCGCCTCCAGATGTGGGCGTGGGACGCGCGTCAGCAGTTCGGCATCGCGGGCCTCGCGCTCGCGGCAGTCGGCGCGATCCGCGTATGGTCGCTGTCGAAGCCCTGGGCCGTGTTCGTGTGGCTCACCTACGCGATCACGACGGCGTTCGCGCTCACCTACAACGTCGGCGACACGCACGTCTTCCTGCTGCCGGGTCACTTTCTGATGGCGCTGGCCATCGCCGCCGCCCTCGGCAACTGGCGCAGCGTCCGGCTCAGATACGCGGTGGCCAGTGTCGCGCTGGTCTACGCCGCGTGGCGGGGATGGGATACGTGGCCTGCAGTCGATCGCCACGCCGATCGCCGCGCCGACGCGCAACTCGCGCATCTCGCCCAGGGCGTGAACGCGCGCAGCGCGCTGCTGGTGTCGAAGATGGATTGGCAGCTGGAGAACGTTCTGCTATACTCGTCGCGCTACCAGAGACGCGACCTCGCATGGGTGCGGCTGGACGATGTGCTGCTCCACCTGCCGTTTCTCGTGCGGGACAACCTCGCCGCGTCACGCGACCTCGTACTCACCGCGGACGCGGCGGCCGCCGTCGTTTCGGCGTACGCGAATGAATTTCCGCTCGTCCTCGATCAGCCGCCGGCGGCGAGCCTGTCCGATGTCATCTCGCGAATTCCGCGCGGCACGCCCTACGTGCTTACGCTGTTGCTGCCGGCTCCTGGCGGCCGGACGATCGATCGCGAAGACTTCGCCAAGGCATTGGCCGAGCTTGCCGGCAATCGACTACCACGCCGATCCGAGGCCTCTTACGAGGTATGGGCCGGGATGTTGGGCGAGGCCCCGAGCCTTTATCGATCCTCGGCTCATCCATTTCGTCAGGATGTCCTGATTGGCGGAGAACCCTTCACGATTCGTATGGATTCGTGGCTGCCGGAGGACAGTTTCCGGCGCAGTGGCTTTGCCCATGTTTTGCATGGAAGAGAGCATGCGCTCATTGCAGAACGCGGAATCAGTCTGGTCTGGCTCCAACGTGATGGCTCCCCCGCCACGTATTACGGCGCCGGCCTCTACACCCCGGAAGCGCGGTTCCGGATCCTCGCGCCGGCCACCCATCTCGCGCGGATTGAGGCGCGGAATCAGTAGACTGGGGTCGATGCGCACGTTCCTCGCTACCGTCGGCCTCTGTCTCTTGGTGTTCACGACCTCTCACCAGGCGCAGACGCCGGACGCTCTGGCCCGCGCGCTCCAGAAGCGCTATCAGGGAATCAGCGACTTTTCTGCGGATTTCGTTCAGGTCTATCGCGGCGGCGTGCTGAAGACGCAAAGCCGCGAGGAGGGCAAGGTGTCGGTGAAGAAACCCGGCCGGATGCGCTGGACCTACGTCAAACCCGAGAGGAAAGAGTTTGTCTCTGACGGCACGAAGGTCTATTCGTACATCCCGCTGGACCAGCGGGTGATTGTGAGCCCGGTCCCCCCGGCGAACGAGGCCACGACTCCGGCCCTGTTCCTGGCAGGAAACGGAGATATCGTGCGTGATTTCACGCCAGCGGCGGCAGAACCCGCGGTGCCGGGCACTGTGGCGGTAAAGCTCACTCCTCGCAAAAACGACCCGGAATTCGAGTACTTAGTGGTCAGCATGGACCCTAAGACCCTCCAGATCCGGGCCCTTTCGACCCTCGACCGGCAGGGGGGCCAGTCCACCCTGACGTTTACGAACCTGCAGGAAAACACGGGAATATCCGATAAGGAATTTGTGTTTCGCGTCCCCCGTGGCGTGGACGTCATAACGAATGGCCAACGCAATTAACCGACTGCTCACTCCTGTTGTCCTGGCAGGCCTGATCGCTGGTTGCGCCACGGCGACGGCCATGCGCAATGGCCAGCAGGCCGAGCAACTTCAGGACTACGACCGCGCGATCGTCGAATACACGAAAGTCGTGCGAAGCCAGCCCGATAACCGCGAGGCCAGGCAGTTGCTCGACCGGGCGAGGGTCCGGGCTGCCCTTGAGCATCACTCGCGAGGACGCCGCCTCGAGGCGGGAGGACGGCTCGACGAAGCACTCGTGGAGCTTCAGCTAGCCTCGGAGCTCAATCCGAGTAACCAGGACATTCGCGACGCCCTGGAGTCGGTGCGCACCCAACAGAGAAACAAGGTGCAGATCGCACGGGACGGTAAGACCGGACTCGAGACGCTGATCGAGCGAACGCGCAACCTCACCGCTCAAGGTCAGGACCTTCCCAATGACGTGCGCCTTCCCGCGTCGCTGACCTTCCGCGACGCCCCGTCGCGCGACGTATTCACAGCGCTGGCGAGGTACGCGAACATCAACGTCACATTCGATCCGCAGTTTCGGGATCAGCCGGTCACGATCGATCTCCGCGAGACCTCGCTCGAAAGCGCGCTGCAGGCCCTCTCGGCGCAGACACGCAGCTTCTACCGCGTGACGGGCCCACGCTTCATCACCGTCGTTCCCGACACGGCGGCCAAGCGACAGGAGTACGAAGAAGAAGTCGTCCGCACCTTCCCGCTCAGCAACGCGGACCTGAAGGAAACAGTCGACCTGCTGCGGATCGTGATTGACGCCAGACGACTCGCGCCGGTGACCGCCACCAATACGATCGCCATCAAGGACACTCCGGCGCGCGTGGCTGCGGCTGGAAAGCTGATCGCCGCCATTGACAAGGCGCGTCCCGAGGTGGTGATCGACGTCGAGCTGCTCGAGATCGATCGGACGCGATTGAAGGAATACGGTCTGCAGATCGCGTCGCCTTCGGCCAACAGCACGACTGGCCCGACGGGCATCGACGGGCAGGCAGACGTCAACCGTCAGAACCTCACGCTTCGTGACTTGCGCAACCTGACGCAGTCGGACGTCTTCCTCACCAACGTGCCGGCGCTCTACTACCGGCTGCTGAAGCAGGACACGAACACACGGATTCTGGCCAATCCGCAGCTGCGGACGTCGGAAGGCATGCCCGCCCAGGCACGATTCGGCGAACGTGTGCCCGTGCCTGTCACCACGTTCTCGCCGATCGCAACCGGAGGGATCAGCCAGCAGCCGATTACGTCGTTCAACTACGAGAACATCGGCGTCAACATCGACATCACGCCGCGCACGCACCATGACGACGAGGTATCGCTCGCGCTCAAGCTCGAGGTGAGCAGCATCTCGGGTGCCGGATTCGGCGGGCTGCCGACGTTCGGCAATCGCTACGTCAGCACCGTGATTCGTCTGCACGACGGCGAGACCAACATGCTGGCAGGCCTCATTCGCGACGACGAACGGCGCGTGCTCTCCGGAATCATCGGGCTGAGCGATCTGCCGCTCGTGGGCCGTCTCTTTGCCCACAACCGCAAAGAGAGCCTCGAAACCGACATCGTCCTGACGCTGACGCCGCGCATCGTGCGCGTGCTCGATCTGAGCGAAGAGGATCTGCGGCCGTTCCGCGTCGGCCGCGACGGCGACATCACGGGCGGTCCTGGCGTTGTTCCGCTTCCGCTGCCTGTGGAGCTACCGCCGCCGGGAATGCAGCAGCCCGCGCAGTCGCAGCAGCCGCCGCCAGCGCCACCACCTGCCGGCGCGCCAGGCACGGCGCCGATTCGACCGCCGACTGAGAAACCACCGACTCCGGAAAAGTAATCTAGAGAGACTTTCGGAAAGCCACGAGCCGCTCGACTTCTTCGAAGCCAAGCGCCTTGTGGGCGTTGATGCTCGACTCGTTCCACAACTGCGTGTCGGAGCCGAGCTCCGTGCACGTGTGTGCCCTGCCCCATTCTTCCGCTGCTCGGATCAGTGCAGCCCCAACACCGCGACGCCGATGATCGGGCTCGACGTACCACCCTTCGACGAATGCCACTCGATCGCTCGTGCAGCCCACGGCGTGCGGCCGAATCGAGAGCTCGACGAAACCGATCGGGGCGCCAGAGCCGGAGCAGGCGAGCAGGACTTCCAGTGGCTCGTTCCGCTGCGGCGAGAAGAATCGAGCGATATCCGCAGCATGGCTTCCAGAGTCGTCGGGCCACAACGTGGTTCGCATTCGCTCCCAGACAGCAGCGTCGGCACGTTCGACCGGACGTATGACGAGTGCCTGAGCCATCGACGATCCCTATCGGAACGCCAGAGCGCAGCTACCAGAAGCTGACGCGATCCTGAGGCGGCACGTAGAGTTTGTCGCCCGGCTTGACGTCGAAGGCCCGATACCAGGCTTCCACATTGCGCACCACGCCGTTGACACGCTGCTCTGGCGGGCTGTGCGGATTGCTCAACAGCCGTTCGCGCAGCGCATCCTCGCGTAGCTTCGAACGCCAGCTTTGTCCGTAGGCCAGGAAGAAGCGCTGATCGCCAGTGAATCCGTCAACAACCGGCGGTTCACCATGCTGCGCCACATGTCGCCGGTAGGCGGCGTACGCCATCTCCAGCCCACCAAGATCACCGATGTTCTCTCCCATCGTGAGCTTCCCGTTCACTCTGGTGCCGGGGATTGGCTCGAACTGGTCGTACTGTTTCCCGAGTGCGTCGGCGCGTTTGGCGAATTCGGCGGCAGCTGCCGGCGTCCACCAGTCGCGAAGGCGGCCGGAGGCGTCGAACTGTCGCCCCTGGTCGTCGAAGCCGTGCCCGATTTCGTGGCCGATGATCGCGCCAATCGATCCGTAGTTCACCGCCGGGTCGGCCGCCGGATCGAAGTAAGGCGGCTGGAGAATCGCGGCGGGGAACGTGATCTGATTCATCAGCGAGTTGTAATACGCGTTCACCGTCTGGGGCGTCATGTCCCACAGATCCCGATCGACGGGCTTGGGCAAACGCGCGAGCTGCAACCGCCACGCAAACTCAGCCGACCGCATCGTGTTGCCAAGCAGATCACGCCGATCGATGCGGAGCGGCTCGTAATCGATCCACTTTGAGGGGTGTCCGATTCGAGGATCGAACGTGGCGAGCTTGGCGCGTGCCTGCTGCTTCGTCGGCTCGTCCATCCAGGTGGAGGCGGCGATTCGAGCCTCCAGGCCGGCCCGCAGATTGGCAATGAGCTCCGACATCTGACGATTGCTCTCGGCCGGATAGTGCCGCTCGACGTAGATGCGACCGACGGCCTCGCCCAGGTGGTCGTTGATCAACTGAACGCCGCGCTTCCACCGGTCACGCTGCTCGGGGATGCCGCGCAGCGCAGTCGAGAACATCTTGAAATGGGCGTCGTCGAACGCCTTCGGCAGGTACTCCGCGTGGGTGCGCAGGAAATGAAACGTCAGATACTCTTTCCAGGTGGACAGCGGCAGGCTGTCGAGCATCTTGCCGGCTTCGGTGATCGCCGTCGTCTCGAGTGCAACGACGGTGGCGACTTCGGCGAGACCTGCTTCCTTGAGAAACCCTCCCCACTCGAACTGCGGCGCGAGCGCGTTCAGTTGCGTGCGGTTCATCGGGTGGTAGATCTGCTTGATATCCCGCTGGCGCGCTGGCTCCCAATACACTTTGGCCAGCGCCGTCTCGAGGTCGATCACGCGTTGCATCTTCGCGTCGGCGTCACCGATCCCTGCGAGCGTATGCAGGGTCACGATATATGTGCGATAGGCCGTGCGAATCGCGTCGTATCGATCGCCGGTCAGCAGGTAGAAGTCACGAGTCGGCAGCCCGAGACTCCCCTGCCCAGCCACCGCGACGTACCGAGTGGGATCGGCGGGGTCGGGGATGATGCCAACTTCCACCGGAGCCGCATATCCTGGAGTGGCAAATAGCTTCAACAGTTCCGCCCGGTTCCGGACGGCGTCGATCTTCGAGAGATACGGCTTCAGTGGAGCCGTGCCGTTGGCTTCGATGGCCGCGGTGTCCATCCAGCTCGCGTAGAAATCGCCCACCTGGCGGCCGGCGCGATCGCCTTTGTCCGGATCACGCGCCAGGTCTTCGACGATCGCACGCACCTGGCGCTCCGCCTCTTCGACCAGGAGAACGGAAACGCCCGCATTCGTCCGATCCGCTGGAATCTCGGTGCGCTTGTCCCAGTTGCCGTTGACGAAGTGCCAGAAGCTGTCACCTGGTTTGACGGATCGATCCATCGCCGTGAGATCGGCGCCCCACGTGCCGTAGCGCGGTTTTGCTACGACACCGGCACTGCCTGACTGTTGTCCTGTGGACGGCACACCAGCGACCAGCATCAGCAGGCACACGAGAATCGCTTTTCGCGTCATGTCGAATCCGTCCTTCTACCGATCGAATCTACTCCACCTTCGCGACCTTAGCCCCAAGTGCAAGCAGACGATCGACCAGCTGGCTGTAGCCGCGCTCGACGGTCTCGAGCGGGCTGACGCGGGTCTGGCCTTCCGCGGCAAGACCGGCCGCAATCAACGACATGCCTGAACGGAGATCGCGGCTGTCCAGGATGCGGCCGCCGCGCAGCTTCGTCGGGCCGGTGACGATGATGCGATGGGCGTCGGCCAGGAACATGTCCGCGCCCATCCCGCTCATCTGCTCGAGGGCGAAGAGCCGCAGCTCGTACATCCAGTCGTGCACCAGCGTCCGCCCTTCGGACTGCGTCGCCAGCACCGTCACCAGGCTCACCAGATCGCTCGGGAACGCCGGCCACAGGCCGGTCGTGATGCGGCGCA
>Ga0075418_10006752_pt1 | contig 12930 bp, 13 predicted proteins | sample SoiMetdeltSBSDD2_FD_81776 | JGI IMG/M metagenome (GOLD analysis project Ga0075418, IMG submission 81776) | Bulk soil microbial communities from a Populus tree surrounding site in Tennessee, USA - Soil MetaG P. deltoides SBSDD2 | ecosystem: Environmental > Terrestrial > Soil > Tree plantation...
AGTTTGCGGGTTTTCTTTATCGTGGCATCGCCAAGCGATCGGATTCCTGACAACGAGGCGAGTCGCGGCTGACGCATCGCGTCGCGCAAACACAATACGGTAATCGCATGCGAGTGCAGACCTCTCGTAGCCGACGGTAATCTGCGAATCCGAGGGAGCAACTCTTGCGTGGCTGTTTGCCGGAGTGTGCATGACACGTCGCACCCTGACCGCGATCGCGGTCGTCTTCGCCATGTGCCTACTGTGCACTGGCGGCCCGGCGTTCGCGCAGATCGCCCTTGCTCAAGTCGAGATCCGGCTCGAACGCATGTCCGGTGGAGGCTGCTCGCATTGCGGAGGATTCTCGAGGATCTACGACGTCGTGATTCGAGGGGACGGTGCCGTCGAATACCGCGACGGTGCAGAGCCCGATCGCGTCAACGTGCGCAGCGTGCCCGCCGATGACGTGATCGCGCTCGCCAACGAGTTCATTGCCGCTGGCTTTTTTGAAGCCCGTGAGTCGTACCGAGGCAAGCTCGGGTTGGTTCGTCAAGGCAATGGAGTTGTTCTCAAAACCGCCGGTGCTGATCGTGAGGCGCCGGAGGTGCGGCTTACGCTGCGGATTGGCGAACGCGTGAAACGAGTCAGCCTCATTCAGGACTATCCGGACGCTCTGGGCAGGTTGCCCGAGCTCGTCGATCGCATCGGCGGTCCAAGCATGTGGCCGGTGCGGTAATTCAAGGGCGGGTCTAAAGACCCGCCTCTACGCCGGACAGCCTCTACGACAGGTAGAGGCGGACCTTCAGGTCCGCCTTGGCCCCGGCCTACGCACCTATCGTCCGAGTGCTTTCCGAATCTTTGAAAGATGGTGATAGCTATGTCGGACGGCGTGATCCTCCAGGAAGAACTGGCAGGTGAGCGGGGCGTCTCCGTAGAGTGACACCGGCGCCGCCTCCGCGAGGTCCGCGTCGCTGAGGGCGCGGATCGCGGCCGCAGCGGCCGCGCTGTTGCGCGCGAGCAGTTCGAGGGCCGCTTCCTTCGTGGGGTTGTCGTTCTCCTTGGCGTGGCCGGCATTCACCTCTGCGACCGCATCCCACGTGACGCCGGCGATGGGTTTGCCGGTCGCAAGGACCTGCGCGAGCTGGATCTCGAGCGGATAGATACTGGCCACATGATGGACGATGACGCCGATCTTCCGTTTATCGGTCGTGCCGAAGGGCGTGCGCCATTCGGCGTCCGTAAGGGTGGTTGCGAAGGCCGCAAGCGCGCGCGCCCCTTCTTCGAGCCGTTGCGCCAGTGCCTCAGCGCGTGCGCTCGCCGCGGCAGACGATCGCGGGGAATCCATTGATACCGTGCTCATACACTTCTCCTCTCACTTGCTTAAACGCGTCACCCGCGACGCAACACCGCAACCCACGCCTGACACCTGATACCCGAAACCTACCGTGTCGCCGGTTTCGTGCTCGCAGCGTTCCGCGGGTCGTCGGCCGGATTCACGTACTTGAACTCCACCGGACCCTGCCCGTACAGCACGATCGTCGTTTCAGCGGTTGTATAGGCGAAATGGTTCATGTGCGCCGGCATCGACGCATAACCGCCCGCGCCGAGCGTCTTATTCCCGGTCGCACTCTTGTTGAGTTTGTCCCCCATTCCGAACGTCAGCGCACCCGAGGTGACGACCACGTTTTCGTCGGTCGGATGCGAGTGAGCCGGAATTTGGTAATTGGCAGGGAACTTCAGCCGGACGGCGTACGGCACCGGCTTGGTCGGGTCGCCGGACAGTACGGCAATCTGCGCGCCCGCGGGCAGCATCGGCGGCGCCGGACCCCATGCGGCTTCTGCCGGAGTTTGAATGACGTGTGCATGACCTTGCGCGATGACGCGTGAAGTGCCGCCGGCGAGGATGGCCACCGCTGTGATCACCGATGCGATCGTCTTCATGTTTCCCCCTTCGACGGCCTTTGCACGGCCGCCTTACACCTGGCAAGGTACGCGGTGCGATAGGGATGCCGCGTCGCATGCGCGGGCCATTTTTCGTTCGGGCGTCGAAATGGCCTGAACGGGTCACGACCGGCCGTGTCCCGGAGCGCTACTCTGCGAGGAGTCCGCGTCGCGCAGCCTGCGCGACGGCGGCCGCGCGTGAGGAGACGCTGAGTTTGTTCAGGATGTTGGCAAGATGGCGGTGGACGGTATGGTCGCTGACGAACAGCTTTTCGGCGATCGCCTGGTTGGTCAGGCCATCGGCGACCAGTCGCAAGACCTCGAGCTCGCGAACCGTCAGGCCGCTCTCGTTGCGCGGACGAGACAAGGTGTCGGACGCCGGCGTCGACCGCGGCAGCGAGTCGAGCAGGAGGCGGGCGCGTGAGATTTCCAGTTCGGCCTTCAGTTCGGTCAGCACGTCGATTGCGCGTCGCGCCTCGAGCGCCGCATCGTCGATGCGCTCGAGCGAGGCGAGCGCCCGCGCCAGCTCGATCCGTGCGCGCGCCACTTCGTACGGCGCGTTGCTCTGCACGAACCGATCGACGGCATCTTCGAATTGCCGCCGCGCCTCGTCCTCATCGCCTGACGCCATCGCAACCCAGCCTGAGGCAAGGCTGGTTGCGGCCTTCAGCGGTAGTGTTGCGACGAGCGCGGTAATTGCTGTGAGCTCAGCCAGCGCCGTCCGGGCGCCATCCACGTCGCCCGCCGCCGCCTGCGCCCGTACGAGCAGCTCGAGACCGGCTGCTCGATCGGTACGGTTCTGTGTCGGGACACGACGCAGGTATCGATCGATTTGCTCTGCGGCAGCGCGCATATCGCCGCGGTCGAACGCGAGTTCAGCGCGGCCGAGCAGTGCGAGCCCGTGCGCTCCAGCCTGGTCGAAGAGCGACGCGGCTTCGGTGAGACGGCCCTGGCGGCGGCGCAGCTCTGCGAGGCGGACGATGGCGTCCGGCGTCATCGCGGGGCGGCTCGCCGCGAGCTCGTCGCCGGCGGCAATCAGTTCCTGTTCCGCCTCCATCCAGGTACCGCGCCACATGCAGATCGATGCGTACTGCGTGCGGCAGACGGCGAACAGGGGCCGCAGCCCCCACTTTGCGCAGAACACTTTCAGGCGGGCACACCATTGGACGGCACGGTCGTAATCGCGGACGCGTTCGCAGGCGGCAATCATGTAGCAGCACGCCAGGGCTATCGCGACGAGATCCTTCAACTCGCCGGCGACAATGGCCGCGTTCACCTCGTCGAGGCGTCGCATGCCTTCCGAGATTGCGCCGGAGGCGACCAGCGCGAGTCCCTGCACCGAGACTCCAAGCATTTCGAGATCGATGTTGTGCACCTGCCGCGCGATGCGAATCCCTTCGGCGGCGAGCCTGTGCGCCCGATCCGGATCGCCGTCCTCCATCAGACACAGCGATCCTTCCCGCACATTGAGCCACGCCTGTTCGTGACATTCGGGAAGGCCCGCCAACAGGCTCCTAGCGCGCTGAAGCCACCCGTTCGAGACCGCGTGCTCGCCGCGAAACGCCCAGGCGTCCCAGGCCAGCCAGACCGCGATTCTGGCAGCCGATTGACGATCGCCGCGCTCGCTGTACAAGCGATACGCGCGTTCGCGCGCCTCGAAGACACGGTCGGCATCGTCGAGCCACCACGCCGCCAGCGCGAGCCCCTCGAGTGCTTCCGGACTCTCGCGCTCGCGCAGCGACGATTCAAACGCGCTGCGGGCATCAGACCACGCCCCGCGAGACAGGCATTCGTCTCCGGCGGCGCAGTCGGATGGACGTTCACTCCACACAGTGATCGCAAATTATATGTTGCGCGCAATGACCATCGTTTGCCACGAGCGCGTGACTACGAAGACCTGACGGCGGTCACGAAGCACACGAAGAAATTTCTAGTTGCGGTTATCGTGAGCTTCGTGCGCGTCGCGGAGCGGCCTTCGTGGTTCACGGCTGCCGGCAACGTAGAATCGAGGCCCCATGCCGCCTTTGCGATTAATGGCCGTGCTCGCGCATCCTGACGACGAATCGCTCGGCATCGGCGGTACGCTCGCCAAGTACGCCAGTGAAGGCGTCGACGTGTTTCTTCTCACGGCGACGCGCGGGGATCGTGGTCGGTATCGCGATTATCGATTCGGCGATCCTCAGCATCCAGGCTCGCCCGCGCTGGCGGCCATTCGTGAGCGCGAGTTGCGCGCGGCTGCCGCGGCGTTAGGCGTGCAGGACGTGGCGTTGCTCGACTATCGCGACCAGGAGCTCGATCGCGCGAACCCACCGCAAATCATCGCCGCCATTGTCGAACATCTGCGGCGCGTTCACCCGCACGTCGTCATCACCTTCGGACCCGATGGCGCCTACGGCCATCCCGATCACATCGCGATTTCCCAGCTTGCGACGGGTGCCGTCGTTGCGGCTGCGGATCCCGCGATATCGAAGCTCTATTACATTGCGTGGCCGGCATCGACGTGGGCCGCCTATCAAAGTGCATTCAAGAAACTCACGTCCACGGTCGACGGTGTCGAACGTCAGGTCGTGCCCTGGCCGGATTGGGAAATCACGACCGTGATCGACACACGTCCGTTCACCCAGAAGGTATGGCAGGCAATCATCTGCCATGAATCACAGATGGGCATATACACACAGCTCGCGCAGCTCTCGCCGGAGCATCGCGACGCGGTGTGGGGTGAGCAGTCTTTCTATCGCGTCTTCAGCACGGTGAACGGCGGCCGCGCGCGCGAGACCGATCTTTTCGAGGGAATTCGCCAATGACGAGAAATGCAACGGACGCGGCCTTGGCCAAGACATCCGCCCGGCATGCGGCGCTCGAGATGGATCCGACCACGTTTCGCACGCTGGGGCATCGACTCGTCGACCAGCTCGCCGACTCGCTGGCATCGGTGCCTCGCGGCCCGGTGACGCGCGGTGAAGCCCCGTCGGCGGTTCGCGCTGCGCTCGGTTTAGTTGGATCGCTTCCGGAGGAGGGAACGGAACCGGGTCCGTTGCTCGAGCAAACCGCCCGGCTGCTGTTCGACCATTCGTTGTTCAACGCACATCCGCGATTCTTCGGGTACATCACCTCGTCGCCGTCGCCGATCGGAATCCTCGGCGATTTTCTCGCGTCGGCCATCAACCCGAACGTCGGGTCCTTCATCCTATCGCCGGCCGCGACGGAGATCGAAGCGCAGACCGTGCGATGGATCGCGGAGCTGATCGGCTATCCACCTGATTGCGGCGGCCTCCTGGTCAGCGGCGGCAACATGGCGAATTTCGTCTGTTTCTTCGCGGCACGTCAGGCAAAGGCCGGCTGGAACGTGCGCGAGCAAGGCCTGGGCGGACACGCCGGTCTCAGACTCCGCGTGTACGGGTCGGTCGAGACACATACCTGGATTCAAAAGGCTGCGGACCTGAGCGGACTCGGCGTCGCGTCAATCCGCTGGGTTCCGACCGATTCGAAGCTCCGCATGGACGTCGCTGCGCTGCGGCGGCAGCTCGACGCAGACAGAGCCGCGGGTGATGTGCCGTGCATTGTCGTCGGAACAGGAGGCTCTGTGAGCACGGGTGCTGTCGATCCGCTGCACGAGATCGCCGCCGCGTGCAGGGAGTACGGTGCCTGGTTTCATGTCGATGGTGCCTATGGTGGTTTTGCCGCGGCAGTACCCGAGGCACCTGATGATCTTCGCGAGTTGAGCCAGGCGGATTCGGTGGCAGTCGATCCGCACAAATGGCTCTATGCGCCGCTCGAGGCCGGATGCGCGCTCGTGCGCGATTCGGACGCGCTGCGCGCCGCCTTCGCGTATCACCCACCGTACTATCACTTCGACGAGCGGGCGACCAACTACGTCGACTATGGTCCGCAGAACTCACGTGGTTTTCGCGCCCTGAAAGTGTGGCTCGCGCTCCGGCAGGTCGGAGCGTCCGGTTACCGGCGCATGATTTCCGACGACATCCGTCTGTCGCGCGCCATGGCCGCCACGGTCAGTCGGCACCCGGATCTTGAGCTGATCACGCAGGAATTGAGCATCACCACGTTCCGCTACGTCCCGCGTGACATGCGTGCTCACGTCGGTGAAGAGCAGGTCGAACGCCATCTCGATGCCCTCAACCGCGAGCTCCTCGATCGGCTCCAACGTGGCGGCGAAATGTTCGTATCGAACGCCGTCATCGGCGGCCGGTACGCGCTGCGCGCCTGTATCGTAAACTTCCACACCGATGTTGGGGATGTCGAGGCGCTTCCGGAGATCGTGACACGTGTCGCGCAGGGGATTGATGCGGAGCTGCGCCCGACGGCTGCGCGATAACCCCGAAAGTTGGACGAGATGACGGACTTCGTCTCGGCCACCGCGTCGTACGAACGCTGGCTGGCCTCTCACATGGCTGTCGTCCAGAAGGATCTCGCGCTCAAGCACGAGCGCATGTCGGAGAGCCCTTTTGTGTTCCTGCGGGCGACGTTCTACCGATGGGTCGAACTGTTCCCGAGTGTGTGCGGCGACCTGACGGAATTACCGCATCTGGCCGCGGTCGGCGACCTGCACATCGAAAACTTCGGAACCTGGCGAGACCCCGAAGGACGCCTCGTCTGGGGTGTCAACGACCTCGATGAGGCGTCGACCCTGCCGTACGTCAGCGATTTGGTGCGGCTCGCCACGAGCGTGGCATTCGCGTTAGAAGACGGACACTTGCGGATAGGCTTTCGGGACGCGTGTGAGGCGATCGGCGACCTTCCGAAACGGCGCGACGAGTGGAAGCTGCTGCGCGCGATGGGATGGGAGACGGCGAACGTTCATCTCGCCACGCCGCAGGTTTGCAGAATGGTGTCGCGAGATCTCGGCCGCCGGAACACGCGATGGCTCGAACGCGCGACGGTTGCGATGGCCGAGGCGACGATTAGCGACTGGAAAGTGTGGGCAGCGAGGTCGCGAGCTCGAGCTTGATGGAAAAGCCGTAGAGCACCGACCAGCGGGAATAGCCGACGTACACCAGCGGCGATACGGACGATCCGCTGCATTCTCATGTAGCCGCCCTCGTCCGGTGGCGCGTCGAGCTCGCCGCTCTCGTACCCGTCCTTCTGGAAACGCAAATGCCTGCTCGCCAGTCCGGCGAGTGTGTAAATACCGGCTTGATCGGTGACCGCTGACTTACCTGACACGGGTTCGAGGACACCATCCCGCCACCGGGCGAGCGCTGTCAGCTGGCTTGTTTCTCCGATTGCGCTCAGGCCCTTCCGCCCATCGACCATCAGCGACGAAGGGGTCGCGTTGCCGGAAGGGGTTGCTGCGACCGCCGAAGGCTGGGCCAGGTTGCTCGAGCCGCCACACCCCGCACTCGTCAACGAACCAACGACGACATAGATCAGGGGGAACTTCACCTGGGCCTTCGTGAGTGAGTGCCGCGAGTCAGTGGACTGGCATCGTCCGCTTTCCGTCGACGATGGACGGAAAATCCCTCACCTCGTCGTACGCCTCGGTGATAAACCGATCCTTGCTCTGCTGTGTGTCGCCGAGCGTCGTCTTGTCGTAGGGCGCGGTCAGGTTCGCAGCGAGCACTTCCTTGAGCGACTTGCCCTGCTCGCGCAGCGCCTTCACCTTCGCCATGATGTCGACGAGCATCGCGCGGTAGGGAAGCAAATCCTGCTTCTTGACGAGCGTGCCGTGACCAGGTATCAGCGTCGTCTTCGCGTCCGCGAGCTTCTCGATCAAGTCGATGGCGTCGAGCATGCCGCGGATGGAACCGCCGTTGGCCTGATCGGCAAACGGGTACCCGAAGTTCCGGTAGAAGTCCTCGATGTAGATCACGTTCGCTTTGCGAAAGCGGACGATGGTGTCGCCGGCCGTATGGGACGGCATCATCGGAATGAAGTCGACGGTTTCGCCGTTCATGTTGAACGTGACGGCGGGTTGACCAGAAGTGGCCGGGTTGTAGTTGTAGGTGACGACAGGAACAGCGGCCATATCGGGCGTTGGCGCGGGCTGGCCGTTCGCGCGCGGCGGCGGACGGAGCATCTCGTTGCGCAGATTCTCCTGTGAGTAGATCAGTGCGCCCTGTTTCGCGAAGAACGCGTTGGCCCCCGTGTGGTCACCGTGGATATGCGTGTTGACCGCAATCCTGATGGGCGCGTTGGTGAAGGATCGAATCGTCTGCAGCGTCTTTTCGGCGACCTGCCTGTTCTGCGTATCGACCATCAGCACGCCGTCGGGCCCGAAGAGCGCCATCACTCTTCCGCCGGAAGCGTCCGGGTGTGCGGGGTCGAGCGCTTCGGAACCATGGATCACGAACAGGTTCGGCGACATCTTCGCCGTGACCATGATCTGAATCTTCTCCCAGGGCGTTTCGTAGCCCGGTGGAAACGTGTAGGTGCCTTTTCCGGGTGCGACGAGCTCAATCGGGTAGCCCGCCTCCTGCGCCACGCCATGGACAGGCAGGATCGCGAGCGCCGCCACACCGAGGGACAGCAGTGCGCGTTTGATGGTCATCGGCACCTCCGCGGTGGCGACTCTATCACGGCAAAACGGGAGTAGGATTGTCGCCGGAGGAACGATGCGCACGCTGCTCAAAGCCCTGCTTCCGCTCGTACTCTTGACGGCCGCTGTCGCCGCGCAGAACCCCACGCCGACGACGATCCCAAACGGGCTCCCGGAGTGGGCGTACAACATTCCCGACAAAGTGCAGCCGCCTGAACCGAAGGTTCCGAGCGTTGTCCGTGTCGCCGGCAGCAGCAAGGAACTCGAGGCGTCGGCGATCGCCGGCAACGCGAATCCGCCGGATTGGTTTCCCGACGAACACCCCGCGCCGCCGCGCAGCGTAAAAGGCCCGATGCCGAACGCCTGCGGGTCGTGTCACCTGATGTCCGGCCAGGGGCATCCAGAGTCGGCCGACATCGCGGGGATGCCTGCCGAATACATCATCCGGCAGATGAGTTACTTCAAGAGCGGCGCACGGAAAGAGGAGGCGCGAATGGGCCCCATCGCGCGCGCCGTCTCGGATGAGGACGTGCGGCAGGCCGCGGAGTACTTCGCCGCAGTAAAGCCGAACCCGTTCGTGAAGGTGATCGAGACCGCAACACCACCGAAGACGTACGTCAGTGCCGACGCGCGCCACCGTCGGATCATGCCGGAGGGTGGAACCGAACCGATCGGGCGGCGCATCATCCAGATTCCCGAGGATCCGATGCAGGTGACGGTCCGCAATCCTCACTCAGGGTTCATTGCGTACGTGCCACCTGGAAGCATCAAGAAGGGGGAGGGTCTCGTCAAGACCGGCGGCGGAGGGAAGACGATTCAGTGCGCCATCTGCCACGGCGATGCGCTCACCGGTCTCGGCGAAGTGCCGCGCCTGGCTGGCCTGCAGCCGGTCTACCTTGCGCGGCAGCTCATTCAGATGCAGAACGGAACCAGCGCTGGTACCAACGCAGCGCTGATGAAGAAGGTCGTCGCGAAGCTGTCGGAGGAGGACATCATCGCGATCTCGGCCTACCTCGGGTCGCTGCCGCCTCGCTAAATTCGGGTTCACGGGGTTCAATGGGTTCAAAAGGTTCATTGGGTTCGGCTTGAACCTCATGAACCCTATGAACCTTATGAACCTTATGAACCCATGAATCATCGGCCAGGCTGGCCTGCGCCGCGCCCTCCAGCACCAGCCCCAGCACCAGCGCCAGCGCCGGCACCATAGCCGGCAGCGGGTCCAACCGCGGCCGCCGGCGTCATACAAGGCGTGGCCGGATCATTCAGACCCGCAGGGCAATTCGGATTCGTCAACGCCGTGTCTGCGGGCCACGTCTGAATCGCTCCGCCGTCAACACGGAACGGAGGAGGCTCCTGCTGCCGCAGGCCGTGGATCGCGTTCGAATAGTAGTCCGTGTACCGGATGCTTCCGCCTTTCGCATCCACGAGACCAACGGAGCCCTGGAAGAGTCCCGGCTCCGGCGCCCCCTTGGGAACCGTGCCTTCGAAGATGTACAGGCGGTTCTCGTGCATCGTGATGTAGCCGAAGGTGCGCGACTGGTCCGCGTTGGTGAGCTGCATGAAGATGCCTTCGACGACCTGCTCGAACTGCAGGTTCATGTCGGTAACTTTCGCGCCAGGCCGCTGAACGTATTTGAGGGCGGCAAAGGTCAGTGCGCCGCGAACGTCCATCTTCCAGTAACCCAGACCGATAATGCCGCCGCGCCGGCCATCCTGCGTCCCGATGCAGGTTTCCGCGCCTGCGGGGCACTGCTTCGCGCGTTCCGCGCCAAGTTTCGGCAGCACGCGATAGTCGACGACCGTCACGGAGTACCGCTCGGCGCCATGCGACCCCGAGTACACCTTCGCGGGGAGGCTATAGCGATACTGCGACATGTACGTGGTGTTCTCGACCTTCGGCTTGCCGGGGAAGTTCACCTCGAAGCCGTCCTCAGGAAACTTGAAGTTGTCCCAGGCTTCCTGAGCGAGCACAGGCGTCGCAAGCGAGAGGGCGACGGCCGCCGCCATCCATGAAATCACGCGCATCTTCCGTCCTCCGGGGCTGGAAGAACTGACTATACCCGAAAGTTCACGATTTGCCGGGGTCGCGTGCGGTTGGTGTCGTCGTGCCGGCCGACGGCGAGATCGCTGCGATCGAGGACGTTGTCCGGTGCTCCCACCCGGTACCACCGCCACGCGTATGGCTCGAGCGTGATTGGGTGTTGACCGTCGCTGTGCCGGTGGCTGTGGCGGCCGTCGAACACTTCGACGAGCATGTCGTCACGTTCGGCACCTACGCGCAGCCGCTTCGCGTTCTTGTACCAGAGGTCGTCGATCGACATCGCGCCGAAACGAGCAACGCCGATGCCATCCCCTCGAAAATCCCAAATCCCAAATCCCAAACCCCAACCCAAAAATACGAGCCACAGAGGCACCGAGACTCAGGGGGAATTTGATCCTGGTCGTGTGTCTGAGTCTCTGTGGCCCGTGACTGAAACCACTTTGGGTTTTGGGATTTCTATGTGACCAGATTAGCGTCGCGTGCGAGCACCCATCGTCCGTCTTCCTGTTTCCGAAGAATCGTCAACGTGTAGCCCGCGCGGTGTACCGGCGCACCCTGTTCAGGCGTGATGGTCATATCGATGTAGTTCCGCAGGTACGCCCAATTGCCGAGGACCTTCAGCTCCTCGATGTCGCTTCGTCCCTCGAATCGCACGTTCAGCATTCCACGGGACGCGGCCGCAAATGCGTCCTTGCCGAACGGCTTCTGGCCAGGAACCATGAAAATCACGTCGTCGGCCATGAGGTTCAGGACGGTCTCAATATCGCCTTTCTGTGTCGCAGACATCCACGTGTCGATGAGGTTTCGTATCGCGCGTTCATCTTCAGTCATGGACACTCTTCATTCATTCGAGGGTGCTCAAGTCTACGTCGTGGCCGATGCTCGCTCCAGGCGAAGCCAATCGTTTCGCGTATCTGCGCGCGAACGCGTCCGCCTTCGCACTTTGCCCTTCGGCGCGACGAGTCCTTGATCGCAGGGTTCGGCCGAGTTTCGTCTTGAACCCCGTGATACATCTTGTTACTCTCGCTCGACGTCACATGCTTGACCCTCGCCGCGTCGGAGCCGCCTCGCCGGAGGCGGCGCGGCGTCGCTCCCCACTGGGTCAAATTTCGTTCGAATCGTTCGGATCGTTGGAAACGTTCGGATCGTTCATGCCGTTCACGTTATGCCGAACGAACGACTCGGGGTGTGTGTAATGGAACTGAGTTTCGGCACGAGGCTTCGCCAGCAACGTGAGCAACGTCGGGTTTCGCTCGACGATATTTCCGCGAAAACCAAGATCAAGGTCTCACTGCTCGAAGGGCTCGAAGGCGACGACCTCTCGCGGTGGCCACAGGGGATCTTCCGACGCGCCTACATCCGTGCGTACGCGCAGGCCATCGGCCTCGAGCCCGACGCTGTTCTGCAGCAGTTTCTCGCGCTGTACCCGGAGCCGCCCGAGGAGCTGCCGCTGGTCGCTCCCGAGTCGCCGAAGCGGCCGCCTACCCGATTGCGCTTCCTGCTCAACGCGGCATTTGGAGCCGCGCGCCAGGCGGCAACGGACGCTCGCGACGGGTACCACGCACGAGTCGAGCATGTCACCCGCGTCATTCCGGAGTACGTTGAACCGCTGTATGAGCCGGAGACGATGGAGCCCACCGGGGACGGGGTCGACACAGCAGAGCAGGACACCGTCGAACACGCTGATGTGCCTCTGCCGTTCGTACAACCTGCACTCGCGGATATTGCGGATTTGTGCATGCGGGTTGCCCGAGCGTCGAGCCTTACCCAGCTCGAGCCGCGACTGGCCGATGCTGTTCGCATAGTGAATGCGGTGGGTGCGGTGCTCTGGACGTGGGAACGGCACAAGAGCGCGTTGCGCGCACGCGTGTCCTGCGGATACGCGGAGGACGTCCTCGCCAGATTCCCTGTCGTCGGTCGGGATGCCGACAATGCCATCGGCGTGGCGTTCCGTTCGGGGAAGATAGCGGTCGTCGACGGCGCCGACGGCGAAACAGGAGCGATCGCGGTACCGCTGCTCGGACCGGACGGCTGCGTTGGGGTGCTCGCGCTCGAAGTGCGCCACGGCGACGAGCGGAACGACGTGCTCCACGCCATTGCCTCCATCGTCGCCGCGCAGTTCGTCTCGTTGTGTATGCCGCAGGCCCTCGCGGAGGCCGTCAATTCTTAGATCGTTCGGATCGCTCGGATCGGCCGCCTCAGGGCGGCCCGGCCGTACGCACGCGCGATCGCCCGTACTCACGCGCGATCGTAGGGGCCAGCTTTAGCCGGCCCTCAGCCGGCCCTCCCATCCGACCGTGGTAACGTGCGGAGGCTTGTCCCGGACGTTTATCGCAACGTTTGTATCCCTGACAATTGCCCTCGGTGTGCTTGGTACATCGGTGTGGACGACGTCGCGGGCCAAAGGACCTCGGGTTCGGCCAAGCCGGCTCGTCGCCGACACCTTCACGGAGGTGTTGTGTCGTCCGCCTTCCGG
>Ga0075418_10006753_pt1 | contig 12929 bp, 12 predicted proteins | sample SoiMetdeltSBSDD2_FD_81776 | JGI IMG/M metagenome (GOLD analysis project Ga0075418, IMG submission 81776) | Bulk soil microbial communities from a Populus tree surrounding site in Tennessee, USA - Soil MetaG P. deltoides SBSDD2 | ecosystem: Environmental > Terrestrial > Soil > Tree plantation...
CTTTTGTCGGGGCGGCGCGGCCGCGAGCGCGTCCAATGCGTGTTGATGATTCCACTGAGCCAGATAGATCTGACCCTCTCGACCACCGCCTCGACTCGATGTCCAAGCCAGACGCGTCCCGTCGGGCGAGGGAACGGGAAGCCCGTCGAAGCCGTCTGAGTAGGTCACTCGAATCGGTTCCTTGGCTCCGTCGATGTCGACGAGAAACACCTCGAAGTTCTCGAATCCGAGCTTGTTCGACGAGAAGACGATGTAGCGGCCCGATGGATGAATGTAGGGCGCCCAGCTCATTGAGCCAAAGTCCGTGATCTGGCGCTGGTCCGTTCCGTCGAGGTTCATCGTCCACACGTCGGCGATCACGCCGCGCTCATCGAACCGTCGCCAAATGATGCGCTTGCCATCCGGGGAGAAGAACGGTCCGCCATCGTAGCCTGGAACGTTCGTCAGCCGCCGAACGCCGGACCCATCAGCATCCGCTCGCATGATGTAGATCTCGGCGAAGTAACTTGGATCGGTCTCGAGTTGTTTTTGGTCCGCTGCCGGCAGCGGCCGCTCGTACGCCTGACGTGTAGACGAGAACACGATCCACTGGCCGTCGGGAGAGTAGCTGGCTTCGGCGTCATATCCCCGCTTGTTGGTCAGCCGGCGCAACATCCCGGTCTGGGAGGAGCGGACATACAACTCCATTTCCGGGTCGTAGTCCCAGGAGTATCGGCGTTCCTGACCGGAAGCGCGGAACTTGAGCTCCTCATCCTGCTGTTGTTTGGAGGTCGGATCGTGATGCGTGGACGCGAACAGCACGTCACCGGTAGCCGGGTTGATGAACGAGCAGGTCGTCTTCCCAATCCCAGGCGACATGCGCGACGTATCACCCGTCGTCATGTCCATCAGGTAGATCTGATAGAAGGGGTTGCCAGGTTCTCGCTCGCTCTGGAAAACCAGCCGCTGGCCATCAGGCGCCCAGTAGCCTTCACCGGCGCGTCGCCCTTCCACCGTCAACCGTCTGATGCGACTCAGGAAATCACCTTCCCGGGATGCGCCGGGTTGCTGTCCCGCAACGCCCAGGGATGAGACCATTAGAACAAGCGGCACCAGTGAGCGTCTAAAGGATTGAGTCATTTGTTGTCTGGATATTTATTACCATTCAAAAGAGTGCTGCTGCACAAGCTCTTGGCTCCGCCCGTCCGGCGGTGGGTTTTTCTCGCCGCTGCGGCCATCGCCATTGTGATGGTCGCACTCTCTGGATTCTGGACTATTCGCCACGCCTGGGCGATTTACAAGCTCAATCGGGGGGTCGGGGATACGGTGTTTTACGACGCCGACGACAAGCCCTGGTTTCGCCTCGATGAACAGCGGCAGGACGTGACTTTCGACCGGATCTCCACATCCTTCAAGGACGCGGTGATTGCCGTCGAGGACCACCGGTTCTACCTCCATCCGGGCATCGACCCGATCGGCTTGAGTCGAGCGGTCGTCTACAACTTCCGGGGCGAACGGCAAGGGGGCAGCACAATCACGCAACAGCTGGCGCGCACGCTGTTCCTGTCGAATACGCGCACCTGGGGACGGAAAGCCAAGGAAGCGGTGCTGTCGGTGATGCTGGAGATCTTTCTCTCAAAGAAGGAGATTCTCCAGCTGTACATGAACCGCATCTATCTCGGCAGTGGCATCTACGGTGTCGAAGCGATGTCTCGACGAACGTTTGGCAAGCCGGCCTCGGAACTGTCGTTGGCCCAGGCGGCGTTGCTGGCGGGGGTCATTCGTGCACCGGCGTCGTACTCGCCGTGGAATCGTCTCGAGCACGCGCGAGCTCGCAGCTTCATCGTGTTGCGACGGATGAGGGAGGAAGGGAAGATCACGGCCGCCCAGGAGCAGGCCGCGCGGCGTGAAACCTTGAAAGTCCGGCCCGCATCCTCGGTGGCAAACGGTCGACAACGCTACGCGAAGGAATTCCTGCGCCAACAGTTCAGAGACCTCATCGGAGACGACAACCCACCGGACTGGAAGGTGCACACGACATTCGTGCCCGCAGTCCAGGACGCGGCCGAGATCGCCGTACGAGATGGACTGCGTCGTCTTGGCGTTCCCGGTCTACAGGCTGCTCTGGTCGCGATCGATCCCCACACCGGCAACCTACTGGCGATCGTAGGAGGATCGGATTTCCAGACGACGCCCTTCAATCGTGCGGCGCGCAGCCATCGACAACCAGGATCCGCGTTCAAGCCATTCGTGTACGCCGCGGCCCTCGAGCAGGGGCTTTCGCCGGTGTCGGTTCTGAGCGGTCTGCAGCAAGTGGCGGTGCAGGCGCCCGAAGGTGTCTGGATTCCCCGCGACGATCGCGCGAAGACGCACGACACGATGACGCTGCGAGAGGCGCTGCTCGAATCGAGCAACGCCGCAGCCGTCCTGCTCCAGCAGCGCGTGGGCGCGCGTCCCGTGATCCAACTCGCCAACGAACTGGGTGTTCGCGATCAGCCGAATGTGCCGTCGCTGGCGCTTGGCAGCGGGCTGGTGACGCCGCTCGATTTGACTGCTGCTTACGCGGTCTTTCCCGGTATGGGGTATCGGTCGCGACCGCGCGGCGTGGTTTCTGTCGAGGATGCCGACGGCGGTGAGGTCGAGTACGTGCACATCGACCGTCAACAGGTGTTGTCCGAGCAGGTCGCATTCCAGATGGTCTCGATGCTTCAAGACGTCACCCGGCGGGGAACCGCGGCCAGCCTGCAGCGCCTGGGGGTTCCGATGGAGGTCGCGGGCAAGACAGGAACGACCAACGATTCACGCGACGCGTGGTTCGTCGGTTTCTCTTCTTCGGTCGTGGCTGGTGTGTGGATCGGATTCGACGACCCCCAGACGATCCGGAGCGATGCCTCCGGTTCCCGAATGGCCATGCCGATCTGGGCAGACTTCATGCGACGAACGGCACGGCGTCTTCCGGCCGAGCCCTTCGCGCGGCCACCGCGTCTTCGCACTGAGTTGATGTGCTCGATTTCCTATCACCGTGCGCTCGATGGTTGCCCGAGTTACGTGGAGTACTTCAAGCCTGGCGACGATGTTCCCACGCAGCTCTGTGAGCTGCACTCAGGCAGCTTGAAGCAACGCGCCGAGCGTGCGCTGCGTGGGTTGCTGGGTGTAATAGGTGAAGAGATTCGCGGGATCTTTCGGTGACACTCAGGGTCAAAGGGCAAAAGGCAAAGGTTAAAGGTCAGCTGGCGCGCTGCTGGTGGTGTGGCACCGATCCGCTCTACGTCCGCTATCACGACGAAGAGTGGGGTAAGCCGGTCAAGGACGATAACCGTCTCTTCGAGAAGATGTGCCTCGAAGGGTTTCAGGCAGGTCTGAGCTGGTTGACGATCTTGAGGAAGCGAGAGAATTTTCGGCGCGCGTTCGCCGACTTCGACATCGATACCGTGGCACGCTTCACTGCGCGAGACGTCAGCCGTCTCCTAAAAGACGAAGGCATCATCAGGCACCGCGGCAAGATCGAGTCGACGATCAACAACGCCCAGCGCGCCATCGAGCTTCGAGAACAGGAGGGCTCGGTGGCTGAGTATTTCTGGCGGTGGCAGCCGACCGGTCGCGCGCGGCCGCGCCGGATCACGCGAGAGGTCCTGAAGTCGATGGCGACGACTCCAGAATCAACAGCGCTGAGTAAGGATTTACGAAAACGTGGATGGACGTTCGTGGGGCCCACCACCGTGTATGCCTTCATGCAGGCGATGGGCCTGGTCAACGATCACGTGCACGATTGTTCTTTTCGATGACTCCCAACCTCCAACTCCCAACTTCCAAAGCTCATCTCGTTTGGGAGTTGGGTCGTTGGGAGTTGGGAGTTTGAGATAGCTCACCGATCGTTGAGCTGAACAGACTGACGCACACGCTTGAACACATCGTTATATGTCCCCGCGTCGCGCTGTGGTGCGACACCCACCAGGAACAGCAGGCGCCCATCGTTCAACCGCGTGGTGGCCAGTGAAATCACTTCGGTCTGACCGGTGATATCCGACTGATTGGTCAGCGTCGTCCGGACGCCCGTTCGACCAGCGACCGTTTCGCGCGAGTACCCCTCTTGCCGTCGAAGCTGAGGGTTGCTTTGAGCGAACGCGGCGACGAGTTGCTCAGTGTCCTGCTGCAGGTTGCCAGTACCGCTTTTTGCGACCCCAATCTGGAACCCATGGGTGACACCTTCAAGCCTTCCAGAGCTCGCGCGATAACCACCCTCGGGCGCGTAGGTGATGCCGGTGTCGCCGCCACTCACCTCGGCCCAATTCGAAGGCAGACTTACACGCAGGAACGAGAAGGGCGACGATGCCCGATACTGCGAGGACGGGGGCGCGACCGACACTGAGGTGCGCGCCGAGCCAGTGTTACTCGTGTTCTGCGGGTTGCTCTTGGCTTGACCCTTTGCAATCTGCTCAGCGGTGTAAGCTGGCGGCATTCCGCGCAGCCTGGCCTGAATGTCCTGGAACTGTCCAGTGCTGGCGTTGCCTTGCACTCTCAGCATGCCGGCTTCGCGATTGATGGCGTCGTACCGATTACCCGGGTTGGGATGGCTGCTCAGCCACTCAGGGCCTCGACCGCCCCCTTCGGATTCGATGGTCTTGAACATGTTGGCCATCTCGCGCGGGTTGTACCCAGCCCGGGCGAGAATCTGCGCGCCAAGGATGTCAGCCTGAGATTCGTACTCACGGCTGTACTTCAGGAAGGCCGCACCGAGACCGAATTGCGTCCCCTGCGAAATGATCGAACCAGCCGTCCCGCCCACAATCGCTCCGGCGATCTGACCGAGCACCGAGCCGATCTGAAACTTCTGGCCCTTGGTCGCTTGAGCCGTCCCATGGCGCAGTGCGACATGCGACAGTTCGTGCGCCATCACACCGGCGACCTCACCCTCTGACTTGGCAGCCTCAATCATTCCCCGGTTGAGGAACATGGGCCCACCTGGTAACGCGAAAGCGTTGATCTCTTTCTGGTTCACCATGTCGAAGGTGTAGCGGAACTCCGGGTGTTGGAACTCCGGCGGGATCGCCGCAGCCAGCGTCTTCCCGACCGTCTCGACATAATCCTCGAGCCGCTGATCGTTGAGGAGCGGCAGCTCTTTGACGACTTCACCCGCCGCTTCCCGGCCGAGTTTCACGTCGTCTGCTGGACTGTAGTTGTTCTTCGGAGCCGTGATCTTGGTCTGGGCTCCGGTGGACAGTGTCAGCGTCAGCACACAGGCGACGCCTAGCCCAATGAATCTTCGTCGCGGGCGTAAAGAAGGCATCGTAGAAGTCATGATTCAAGGTAGTGCAACTACGCGGCCAATTCCAGTCCCTCTATCGGCGTATGACTACGCCTACGGTTGCCCTCCAAAAACTCAACAATGACTGCCTTTCGCCATTGAGGTTCTCCCCACGCTCGAGGCTCCTGAACTGTCGAACTTCGAACCGAACACCCGTGCGGGGGCTGATGAACCCGATGGCGCCGCCGCCGAGGTTCAAAGCGAGTGAGTTTCGCGCGCCGAAGAGCTCGGGGAATACGTTGACGCCTTCCTCGATGGATAAGTGCATCCAGCTGAGCCCGCCAACGAGATACGGCCTCAATGACTCGCGCGTGACGCTCAGCGGGGCTGCGACTACGACGTTGCCGCCTAAGGTGATGACGTTGCTGCTGCTCACGACGAGGTTGTCTGTCTCGAAGAACCGCGGTACGTCGCTGAAGTCGCCCTCGAGCCCGATGATGCCTGTGCTCCACCAGCCCGCCGAACCGCCGATCAGGAGGTGAGCAGAACTGGCGCCCTGTTCAGGATCGTGGACGGTCGTCGAGCCGGCAAATGTCGCGCCGATGAACGGCGCAAAGATCCAATCAGCGGATGCGACAGAGGGGAACAGTGTGAAGAGCAGGAGCCCAAGAAACGTCGCCCGAGCTATGCCGGGATTCACCCTCAAGGCAAGAACAGTCTGAGGAACAACGTCGCGAAGATGGAGCTGGTCACGTCACCCGACTCGAGAGAGAACGGCGCGTTGAGGCCGTCGCTGTTGGCAAGGACGATGAACGTCAAACCTCGATTTGGAGCCTTGACGATGAGCGACGAGTGTCCTCCGCGCGTCATGCCGAATTGCCAGACAACGGGTTCGTCATGGTAGTTCTGTACGAACCAACCCAGGCCGGTCGGGAGTGGTGTACCGCCTGCGAACGCCTGCGTCCACGCCTCGTTCCTAGTTGCTGGTGCCAGCAACGCATTCGACAGAAGGGCGTTATCGAAGCGGACCAAGTCGCGGACCGTGGTGATGATGCCGTCTGAAGCATCGACAGGCTTGGGTGCCGTGTCGACGTTGCGCTGCGGCCGACCCGCTGTGACCCGATACGGGATCGCCATTTTTGAAACGACGTCCGCGTAACGCGCACGATGGCCCGCATCAATGACACCGACATCCTCGGGTGCCCCGGTGGCAACCATCGCATCGGGCGCCGAATCCAACATCGCGAAGCGATCGAGGATTTCCGAGATGAGAGCTGCGCGATACGGCTGCTGTGCGCATCGCTCAATGACCGGGGTCAACGAGGCGAACCTCGCCAACGCGTATTGATATCCGCTGCCGCCCGGCGCCACGTGAGAGAGAAGGTCTCGAAGCGTTGTCTGCGGTTCGGCAAACGCCGGGCTCCGCATGATGACGGGATCGTCGATCTGTGCGCCCCATTGATCGACACACTTTCTCAAGAGCAGCGTCGCGCCGAACGTTTGCGACATCCCGCCAATCACATACGGCGTATCGGGCAACGCCGGAGCTCCGGACTCGACGTCGCGTCTTCCGAAACCGCGCTCCCAGGCGACAGTGCCGTTCTGGACAACCGCCGCGGACATCCCTGGAATACCCGCCTCGACTCTGAAGGACTCGAGGTACCGCTCGAACAAAGGGAACGCCAGACCCTGAGCTTCAGTACGTTGTGCGAAGACAACTGTACCGAGCAGCGCGACAGTAGTGATGCTGAGTCTACGCAAGGGGGTTAGGGCAAATCCCGACGGAATGATACATCGACAGCCTCAAAATCAGGCCTGAAACTGCCGGACGTGTGCTACAGTCTCGGGTAACTGCTCGATGCGTCCCGTTTTTGCACAACCGGAACCGGCGACCACGCGAGGAAAACTCCCTGACGCTACGGTCCAGGTTGCATGCTGCGTAGTTGCCCTCCTCGGCGCCGTCGTCGGCATCTTCGCCCAAGGCAATCAGACGCTCCGGGTCGTGCCTCTCGTCAAGGACGACCACGTCCTGGTCTCATTCGAGCTGACCGGGGGCCTGACCGACGAAGTCCGGGACGCGATTCAGAGCGGCCTGAAAACCACGTTCACCTATACGGTGGAACTGCGGCTGGACGTGCCGGCGTGGGTGGATCGGACCATTTCCACGGCCACCGTTGCCACCAGCGTCGAGTACGACAACCTCACGCGGACCCACAATGTCGTGCGCATGCTGGACGGCCGGGTGGAAGACGCTCTCTCGACGCAGGACCAGGACGTCGTCCGCACGTGGATGACGAACGTGAACCGATCGCCGCTGTTCAGCACATCACTCCTCGAACCCAACCGCGATTACTACATCCGCGTCAGCGCCACCGCGCGTCCGACCAACGGGTCGATCTTCTGGCCGTTCGGAAGCGGACCGTCGGCGCAGTCTCGATTTACGTTCATCCGCTAGCCGTCGCGTCAGGGCGCACGACCGCGCCACTTTTTGTCGATCCAGACACTTTGTGTCACGTTTTGCCGTCGCGAGACTGATCGCGACGCGCGAATCTGCACGAAGGTTCCTGTGACGCCACCGCAGTCTCCCATGGCGACAATCCTGCAATTCACATCGCCGGAGGCAGCAACGTGGCTTCGAAGGCAGTGTCGTCGGAACGCCGCTGGAGCTCGCGCTTCGCCGGCGTCGCGTGGGGACTCTCGACGTTGGCATTCGTGATCGCAGGCGTGTGTCTGTCGTACGCGACTGTTGTCGAAGTCGATCGACTCACGCGAATCAGCGCGCCGAAGCCGCCAGAAGTGTCCAACGATGTGATCGTCCGCAACGCGAAGGATGAGCAGGGCCGACGGGCATCGTTTCGTGTGTTGCTGTTCACCGACGAATTCCGTTGGAGGATGTCGTCGTACGAGTCGCTCGAGAGCCGTCTCGCGGAGCCGTCGTTCACGCCGGAAATGAAGGCGGTGCTGGATAAGGCCCGGGAAATCATCGTCGTCGGCGCCAGTTCCGAGGAGATCGTGCCTGGGCTGTCACTGGACGCTGGGCGCAAACGTGAAGAAGTGCGGGCCGGGAAGCGCGCCGAGCGAATCGCTGTGTGGGTCCGGCAGTCGCTCTCGAAACCCATTCCCGTTCGCAAGTTGAACGTCGGGCATCACATGCCCACCGAGAAGTCCAATGACACGTCTGATCAGCGGCGAGTGGTGATCATTCTGGTACTCGAACGCGAGGAAGGAACGAACGTCGATCAAGCTCTGCGATCAGCGATGGCGCTCGAGAGCGTCAACGCGCCGATCTTCGAGGCACTACTGACACGCTACTCGCTATCGGCCGCGAAGGATTTCACGTGGGTGGAGTAGCACATGGCTGAACTGTTGGACATCCTGGATGCGTTCACCCTGCCGCTCAAGACCGCGTGGGTGGTCTGGTTCGCGTGGGGCATCGGGCAGATCTTCTGGTATCGCCACGACCGTAGACCACGGGCCGCGTCCAAGCGAGTTCCGTCGGTGGCTGCGCGAAAGCCGTTCGTGTCGAAGCCATCCGTTCCCGAACGAACAGGAACGAGGCTCGTCACACCAGAGCAGGTGATTCCGATAGAACCACCACCGGTCGAGCCGCCGTTTGTCGAGCCCGCACCGGCCTTGTTCGAGGGACCTGGTGAGGTGACCGAGTTGGATCGATTCGTGGCCGACTTCGAGATGAACACCCGGCAGCGACGCTCACAGCCCATCAACGGTGAGCCTTCGCCGTTTGTCGGTCACACGCACGTCGAGTAGCTAGCGTGCGGATTGTGGATCCAGCCCACCTATACGGGTGATGTGCGACACGCTGGTGATCCCTACGATGGGGATATGGCTACCAGTCCACTTCGCCAACCTAACGACGACGAGTTGCTCGATGCGTATTCGGCGGCTGTCGTCCACGCCGTTGAGACCATCGGCCCCGCCGTGGTGCGGGTGGAGCGCGAGCGTGGCGGCGGGTCGGGCGTCATCTTCACGCCTGACGGGTTCGTTCTAACCAACAGTCATGTCGTTCATAAGGCGAACCAACTCATAGTGACGCTCTCGGATGGCCGTGCAACGCGCGGCGATCTCGTCGGCGACGACCCACACACTGATCTTGCGGTCCTGCGCATAGATGCCACCTCGCTCCCGTGGGCAGGCCTGGGCGATTCTCGTCGCGTACGAGTTGGGCAGATGGCGATTGCCATCGGCAACCCCTTTGGCTTTCACCACTCGGCCACGGCGGGCATTGTCAGTGGAGTTGGCCGATCGCTCAGAGCCGGATCCGGTCGCTTGATCGACGACATCATTCAAACCGACGCTGCCCTCAACCCCGGCAATTCCGGCGGGCCATTGGTGACGTCTCGCGCCGAGGTGATCGGTGTGAACACGGCGACCATCTTGCCCGCGCAGGGTCTCTGCTTCGCCGTCGCCAGCAACACCGCGAGGTTCGTCGCGGCTCGCCTCATCAGCGACGGCCGCATCCGGCGCAGCTATATCGGCGTCGGTGGTCAGAACGTACCGATTCCGCGCCGGTCCGGCAGCGCACCGCACGTCAGCGCCGCATCTGGCGTTCTCGTCTTGTCGGTGGAGTCGGGAAGCCCGGCGAGTCAATCGGGGCTCACGACGGGCGACATCATCATCGCCTTCGGGGATCTGCCAATCAGCGGCGTCGACGACCTGCATCGCGTCCTGACGTCCGAGCGCATCGGCGTTTCGAACACGCTGACGATTCTTCGCCATGGAGCGCGTCAGCAGGTGATGGTGGTGCCAGCGGAAGCCAAACGGTGAGGGTCAGAGTGACAGCAAGCCTCGGCGAACGGCGCGTCTCACAGTCTCGACGCGATTGGACGCACCCAGCTTGCCCATGATCGACGCGATGTGGAACTTCACGGTCTGATCGCTAATCCCTAGTCGCTCTGCGATGCCCTTGTTCGGCAGCCCCTCGGCGAGGAGCTCGAGGACCTCGAGTTCCCGGTGCGTGAGTGCCTCCTCGAAAACAGAATCAGTGCCGTCTCTCTGCTCCGTTGAGTCCCGAATCCCGGATCCCGAGTCCCGGATGTCTGGTGCTGAGACGATGATGTCGGTGTCGAGGCCGGAGCGACGAGCTTCGGCCATCGTATCGAACTCGCCGACGACCTCGATCGATCGCGTTTCGAGATCCCAGCGCAGTCGGTCTCGTGCACTCGCAGGGCCAACCAGGATCGCGCGCATTCACCGGGCGGGACGCTCGCCGATCGTCACCGGCAGATCAACGGCCGTACTCCCGCGGAGTACCTTCAGCGTCGCTTGACGTCCAACGTGTTGAGTAGCGAGTAAGTCGAGCAAGTCTTCTGGAGACGCGGTTGACGTGTCATCCAAGCCGAGCACGATGTCGCCAACGAGGACGCCGGCCGATGCCGCAGCGCTCGCGGCCGCGACGCCCACCACCAGCAACGCGCTATCGCGTCCACACGTTGCGGCCTGAGATTCGGACAACGCGACCGATTGGCCCATGACGCCGAGATAGCCCCGACGGGCTTGCCCGTGCTCAAGCACCTGCTGCGCCGCGGTCCATGCGATTCCCACCGGAATGACGACAGCCGTTCCGCGGATTGTGGTGGAAGTTGTTACCCCAAGGAGCCCACCCGTCGAGTCGATGAAGGCTCCTCCGGAAAAGCCATCGTGCATCGGGGCGGTTGTGCGAATCACTTGATCAATCGCCCGTCGTCGACCCATCGGTAACGGTCCGCCGATGACCGAGATGATGCCCGCACTGGCCGTGACCGAGTTGCTCCACGAGCGCGCGACAGCCATCACCAGATTGCCCACGCGTGGCGTCGCCGATGAGGGCTTTAGGGGAGCGAGTCCGAGGTCGGCCACCCGAAGAGCCGCCAGGCTCGTCGTCGGGTCCCATCCTGCGAGCTCGGCACTGAGCACCGTCCCATCATGTCGTCGTACGCGCAGCCCGTCGTCGCTGCCAATCGCGCGCATGGTGGTGAGGACGACGCCGTCGGCGTAGACGAGTCCGCTGGCCGGTCGGCGGCGGCCTTGTACCTGGACAACCGACGCCGCGACTGCGTCCACGGCATCGGCCATTTGAGTCGAGAGTTCGTTCAACATGAAAGCAATCGTGGCAGAGGCCAGCGATCGCAATCATCACCCATCTGGGGAGGAAACTCGGATTATCTCGGTGATCGTAGGCCGGGTCTTGCTTTATAGACCCGGCGGGTCCTAAAGAGCAGGACCCGCCCTACGGCGTCAGAATGAAACCGTTACTCTGAGATTGCCCGAGTTGTCGGTCAGCACGTCGTCGTTGATCCCTAGATACAGCCGCCCGGTCTCGCGCGCGCGAAAAGGACCGGCATCTCCACCAATGAAGAAGCTCGCGTTGCGATCGCCAATCCGACCGATGAGTGCCGCTGCCGGGCGATCTGGTAGTGGACGGGCTGGATTGGAGGGGGAGTTGCGCTCGCCCTCGGCGCCGTCGCGACGGTCTGGCCCCCAACGTGTTTGCCCTTGCGAAGAGAAGTAGATTTGCTGCCCGGACCGAACGTCGATGCCCGTATCGGTCCATTGGTCGCGTGCTGTCACCACCACTTGACGCTCGCGCAACCCGCGAGGGATGCCAGCGAACGGTTCCTCGCGAACATCGTCGCGGCGTCCGCGGTCGAATTCGTGGCCGTCGAACTCGATGCGGTCGATTTCTTCGCGGAAAACCCGAATCGTCCGCCTTCGGTTGCCCGCGCGCTCCTCGAACTCGATCTCACGACCGTACACGCCGATGAGCTCGCCCTGCAGGCGGCGGCCGTTGTTCAAGATCAGTGTGTCGGCGTGCACGAACGAGGTGCCGGCGAACAGGGCCAGACTGGTTAGAGTCAACCGCAGTTTCATAGACGTCCTCGACGGAATTCTCATACAGGCGCTCGACACGATGTATCGGAAGGAAGAGTGCAGCCCGCCAGTCCTTCGGCCGACACTCGGATCGGTTACTCTGATTCTGCGAGGCCCCATGCACGTCCGATCGTTAGGCCTGTCGCTTGTCGTTTTCATCCTGGGGATGTTGATTCCCACGTCCGTCGGCGTGTGGGCTCAGACAGCCGACCCAGGAGCCCTCAGCTTGTCGGTCGTTGACGGCCCGGCGCCCTTGAAGCCGGGAGGGGTCACGCTCATCACCGTGACGTCCACGCAGGATCTCGTGGAGCTGACCGGACAAGCCGCCGGACGACCGGTGCGCTTCTGGCCTGTTTCATCGCCGAGGGAATGGAGCGGGCTTGCCGGCATCAATCTAGATTCAAGTCCGGGTCAGGTCACGCTCGCGATTCAGGGAAGGGCAGCCGCGGGCGCCACTGCGGTTACTCAGGTGCCGCTGGTTGTCGAGCCGTATCGATTTGAAACACGACGCCTTCGCGTGGACCCGAAGTTGGCGAATCCTCCTGAAGAGGAACTCGAGCGGATCAAGCAGGAGGCCAAGGCGATGGCCGATGCCTTTGCCATCACGACGCCCACCCGCATCTGGCACGGACCATTCGAATCTCCCGTCCCAGGCACGGCGACCAGCAGCTTCGGGCGTCTGACGATCACGAACGGTAAACCGGCTGGTCGACATCAAGGCGCTGACTTTCGTGCGGCTACGGGAACGCCGGTCCGGGCTCCCAACGCCGGCCGGATCGTGCTGGCGCAGAATCTGTATTTCGCTGGTAACACCGTGATCCTCGATCATGGTCTCGGC
>Ga0075418_10006755_pt1 | contig 12926 bp, 15 predicted proteins | sample SoiMetdeltSBSDD2_FD_81776 | JGI IMG/M metagenome (GOLD analysis project Ga0075418, IMG submission 81776) | Bulk soil microbial communities from a Populus tree surrounding site in Tennessee, USA - Soil MetaG P. deltoides SBSDD2 | ecosystem: Environmental > Terrestrial > Soil > Tree plantation...
CACGAAGTCCTCTTCGGCGACGATCTTACGGGTAGGCGCCGGGCGCTGTAAACCTCTCTTCGCAGCAGCCGGCGGCCGCGGCTCCGGCGGCGGCCTGGGTGGTCGCGGGACTTGCGGCGGCTTGGGCTTCGTCGGCATCGTCGCTACTTCTCCTATGCCATACTTCTCTCGGCGGATGCTGCACTGGCCGTAGAGCCAGCAGCTGCCGCAGGCCCGCTCCTGGTCGGCGTATCCTATGTTACTGCAGTACCACTTCTTCGCTGCGTCGACGTGGCCGTTCGGTGGCAGCACCCGGGTGTTCGTCGAGACGGCTTGCTTGCCCAGGCAGTGGAGCATGATCTGGTGGGACACGTAGGTGCAGAACTGCACGGGCATCGCCTTGCCCGTCTGCTTGACCATGACCAAGTTGTCGTCGTGGTTCCACTCGCCTTTTTCATTCAACAAAGTGCCGTAGAAGATGAAGTCGTCAGGGAAGCCCTGGATGCGCGCCCGCTCGCGGATCGAGTAAGGCTCATTGCGCAGGCCGTGGAGCGCTGCGTTGCCTCCCGTCAAGACACCAGAGTACTTGTCCCAGTGGTGCTTGTAGAACCCGATGCGGAGGGCAAGTTCTTCGCTGTTCGGGCTCCGCACGTAGTGCAGCGTGGAGCCCGCTCGCAAAGGAGCGAAGTGGTCTCGCACCTCCGCCCAGGTGTTCCTCTTCTTGTATCCTCCGAGGCCGAGAGCCCGGCTGCACCACACGGCCATGTCTTGCGGCTCATGGTTAGCGATGTTGTGCGGCCGGCGCGGGTCGCCCAAGTCCTCGAGGATGTCAGCCACTGTGATGCTGTGCGGCATCTCGCTCGGCGTGAAGACCCAGCCCTCGGACTTCAGGGAGCCGACCATGAACATCCGGTTGCGGTACTTCTGGATGTTGCCGTAGCCCCAGTTCGAGACCCACTCTGGGAACAGATCATACTCCGGGAGCTTCTCGGCGTACGCTTGCATCGGGTGCGCCACGAGAGAGGCCGGCAAGTCGTCCATGACGAAGAACCGGGGTTTCAGCTTCGTGAACAGGTCGACCGCAAGCGGGATGTCCGCCGCGTCGAGGCCACGGTCAGGGTTGGTCTTCTTGTTAGCCGCGTCTAGGTGGGAGTACCGGCCGCAGTTGTGGACGACGAAGCCTTTGGCAACGTAGCTTTCGTCTTCGTCTACGCTAAGATTATACAGATATCTACCAGAACCGAGTTTTAATTTGACCACATTCCTGATCTCGAACGAAGCAAATTGATATTGTCCTGCATGGTTCTTTGCTACGCGACAAACTTCTTCGACGCAATCTTTTATCTGTTCTGGCAGACATCGCAAGACCCTCCATCCGGATTGCTCTAGATATTTTTGCTTGACCTTGTCTTTTTGTTTCCGTTCTACTTCTTCGTGCCACCAGCTGTCAACTTCGATCGCAATGTTCAGGTTAGGAATTGCCACGTCGACAAAGTATTTTCCGATAGGAAGTTGGTGCTCAAACTGAATACCCCGGGCTTGAAGAAGGTCCATAAGAGAGGACTCTCCTGCTGATCTGAGACCTTGAATTTGTTGACCCTTCCGACGGACACTTACATCAGAAAATTGATGGACACCATCCTGGACTCGCCTTCGAGTAACAGCATGAGCTTTCTTAGTTTGGTTACGACGCTCTTTATCCGTGAAGTTTACCCACTGAGTTCTAACTTGGCAACCTTGGCTACAGTGGAATCTATTGAACGATGGATGGATGGGAACCATCCCATCACAAATCTGACACTTCTTGGCGAGGATCTGAATTTTATCCCCAGAGCACAGATCATCTGCCCGAACCCAATGACCTTCCCCCGTCAGGAGAGGATGCTCTCCCGTCACGCGTAGGGATCGAGTCTCAGTAATAGCGGTTGCCATTTGTATGTGGACACTTATCGTCGCGTCAGTAGATTTGTTGCGAAAGACGCGAGTGACTTTTCTGAATCGACCTTGGTGGGTTAGAACGAGGTCACCTACTCGAATACTACCGACAGGTCGCCATCCCTTTGAAGTGTAGACTTTGATGTTTCGATCGACTAAACATTCTGGGTGGCTCAGGGCGAGCGTAGGGTTCATCACCCGCTCAATCTCTTGCGGCGTCAAGTCTTCGACCTTCTCCTTGAAGATGGCGCCGGGGAAGTTCTCTGCGAAGGTATTACGCCCCTGGTCATCTTTCTGGAAGTAGTACTTGCGCCACTCGATGTTGCCGACGACGTCGAAGCCGGCCGCTCGCGCGCCGACGAGCATGGAACCGATGCCTGACGTGACGCCGACGGCTCTGTGCTTCACTTCTTCTCTCCTGGTATGTACTCACCCAAGAACCAGTCGTAGAGAACCTGACGGACGTGGACGCGAGCGATGTCGTCACAATCCCCCTCGTAGAAGACCTGGCAGTCAAGTCCACGCGTGCAGCGTGACCTGAGATCACTCGCGACCCGGCGCTCGACTTCGTCAGCGATCCCGTCGACGATCCTCTTAATGTTCCCCGTCAAGTCTTCGATCATCTGCTCAACCTGTCTACGACGGCACCGATGATCGTGCTCGGTGCACCGTTCCCCTCCCTCGTGACCGCGTGCTTTATCGTGTCCAGAGGCACGCCGTGCTGGATGGCCAGTGACAGGAGGATCGCCCCGTCGCGGGCGACCGCCTCGAAGTCTGATCCTGATTTCGACCCCGCGACGAACACTTCCCCCGGCGTGACACCGTCGGCGTAGTATCCAACAGTCACGACGAAAGGCGCACTCACCTTCCCGTGCTTGAGCTCGAACGTCTCTGAGTGCCTCCTCTGAGGGAGAGTCCTGCGGGCAGTCATCAGATTGCTTCCTCGTGGTCACCATAGTACTTCTGCCTGAAGAGGTCTACCAGCAGTTTTGAGTTCTTCTCCCGGTCTTTCTCAACGGCCGGCGTCCGCAAGGCCTTCTTCGGCCGGTCAGCCACCCCCGCTGGCAAGTCCTCGCGGAAGAGCTCCCGCAGGACTCTCTTGTCCCGGCGCTCGGCCCACGGGAGGCCAAGGGCGGCCTCGACGACGTCACGAGCGAGGAACGGCGACCGGACCTCGACCAGGTTTCGCATCATCACCCGGTCGAGCCGCGGGAGGTGCCAGGCGACGAGCTCGTGGAACACGTCGGACCACTGGCTGTCATACCGCGCCGCCCGGCCGTAGCCCCCGAACAGCTCGTCCGCGCCGTCGCCGGTGAGGCACACCCGCTCCTTGCCAGCCCGAGCGATCGCGTCAGAGACGGCGAGCTGCGGCAAGAGAGACCCAAGGTCGAGTGGCTCCTGCATGACCTCAAGGGCGCGGGGCAAGGTGACGTCCTTGTAGTCGAGGAGCGAGTGCTTCCCGCTGCCGATGACCGCCGCAGCCGCTAGAGTCTCGTCATTCTCGACGTGGTAAGCCCGGACATCTCCGAACCTCTTGGCTAAAGTGTACACGATGGCGCTGTCTAAGCCTCCCGATACCAGTGCCGCGACGGGGACGTCTGAGGAGAGGACCCGCCTCTTCGTCGCCTCGATGATCTCACTCTTCAGGCCGGCCAAGTTGACGGGGAGCGGTTCCAGGATGTCGACGAGCTCGCAGCGAGCACACTCGTCGCCTTCTAGGATGACGTGCTCGCCGGGCCGCGTCTTCCGGACTTCTTGGTAGGGCGTGCGCCACGTCTCCGGGCAGTAGCCCCACTTGACCACGGCCGAGAGGTAGACCTCGTCGGGTGTCACGGGCTCGAGGCAAGCGACGGCGTCGGGCTCTGACGCGGCGGCTAAGATGTCCGTCCGGTAGTACAGTGGCTTCTGGGCGAGGTAGTCGACGAGCAAGTGGACTTGGTGGGTGACCTTGCTGTAGGCGATGACGCTCCAGAACCCGTCGAACTTGCGAAAGCCCTCCGGTCCCTCGCTGGTCCACGTCTCCGTGACGAGAGGGAAGTCGCAGTCATACGTGCTCCAATCCTTGTAGTCAAGGATCTCACCGACGAAGGCGACGACCCACTGGGTGTCCTCGTACGGCTGGTCATACTCCTCAGCTAATCCAACGATAGGTAAGCGGACGTGGCCGACTGAAACGCGGTCGCTGAGGATGATCCGCGAGCGGATGCCGCGGTGCATCAGGTTGGCCATGGCATGCTCGACGTGCCACGACGGAGCTACGACGACGCCGCACACTCGTCGATCTCCTCGAGGACCCTCTTGAGATATCCCACCTGGTCAATCCAGTGGTCCTTGTACATAGGGTCGCCGACGAGGACGCGGGCGATCTTGCCGGCATTGTGCTCGAGGGTGTCCTTCTGGACATCAGTCAGCTTCGCCCAGCCCGGGTGCGTCCGCCAGAGGTGCTTCGTAGCTTGGGCGAGAGCGGCGACTTCCTTGTACGGACCATGGGTCTTCTTCCTCTCGGCGATGAGCTCGTCGACTTGGTCAGGCACCTCAGCATCTCCTCTACCCGCGCTTTGTTCTCAGGGTCGTTGTACCACCGGCACCGGCCGGACGGGTGCGGGACATACCGGTAAGTTATACCACGGACCGTGACGGGGTCCACTAGAATTTTTGGGAGGCCCAGCGCGCGGCGGACTTCTTCGCCGAGGACTACCACGGTAGATCCTCTTGGGATCATCACGTCTTCGTCGAACCAGTTGCGCCTCTCGATCTTCAGGTAATCCTCCCTGCTCAGACCCGTCATCTTCCACAGCCGCCAGCCAGCGCACCCTGGTGGGTGCGGGGCGAGGGCTTCTCCGAGATAGGGATTCGTCGTCCCCAGGAAGATCAAAGTGGCGGCTCCGGTGATGGACTTTCGCCTCCGACGATCCCCTACCGGCACGCACACGGAAAATGTAAGAGCCGTGTTCGACCAACCACCTAGGCGAACAAAGATCGGAGCGGAGGACCGCGAGGCCTTATGTATATCGCCGGGGCTCATGAGGTAAACCACAAACGATGAGCTACGCACCACAGAAGAAACTTCGAGACTACCAGGTCGAGGCTCTCAAGAAGATGGACGGCCGAGAGGCCTTCGCCTTCCTGATGGCGATGAGAACGGGCAAGACTGCTGTGGCTCTGGCGGACTTCGGCCAGAAAGAGCTCGATGGTGACTGTGACGGCCTTCTGGTCATCGCTCCTGGCGGCGTCTACCGGACCTGGGAAGGTCAGATCCAGGAGCACCTGTCCCTCGACCTGCTGGAACGAGTCCAGGTCTACACCTGGGAATCTGGGAAGTCGATGAAGGATGCGGAGCTCGTCAGATTCCTGGACGACGCCTCACGGCCGAGCATCTTGCTCGTCAACGTCGAGGCCTTGAGCTTGAGCACGACGGGAGCTCGTGCCTGCTGCGAGAAGTTCCTCGCCCTCCGGAAGAGCACTATGGTCATCGTGGACGAGAGCACGATCATCAAGGCGCCGAGAGCTGAGCGGACGAAGTATGTCTGCTGGGTCATCGGGCCGCGGGCCAAGTACCGGCGGATCTTGTCTGGCCTCCCGACGCCAAGGTCGCCGCTCGACCTCTACCACCAGTTCGAGTTCCTCGACAAGAAGATCCTGGGGTTCGACAACTTCGTCAAGTTCCGATCTCGGTACGCGACTATAGCAAGGAAGCCATTTGGTCCGGGAGGTCGGATGGTCCCCATCATAGTCGGCTACAAGAACATAGACGAGCTACCGAGATTAATCGAGCCCCACTCATTCCGTGTGCCGTTCCGACCGGACATCCCGCGGACCTATACGATACGCCACGTCAAGATGACCGACGAGCAAGAGCGGATCTATGCCCAGCTAAAGACTTTCGCCACGGCTCAACTAGAGAATGAGGAGCACGTCACAGCCCACGCGGTCATCACCCAGATGCTCCGGCTGCATCAGGTCCTCTGCGGCCACGTCGTCACGGAAGATGGCTCCTTCCGCGCTATCAAAGAGAACCGCACGCGAGAGGTCCTCGAGATCATGGAGGACTATGACGGCAAGGCCGTCGTGTGGTGCAGCTACGACTACGACGTGCGGAAGGTCGCCGACACGCTCCGGGAAGAATATGGTCAGGGCTCAGTAGCGAGGTTCTGGGGCGGCAACCCAGCGTCACGGGAAGCTGAGGAGAGGCAGTTCAAGTCAGACCCAGCGTGCCGGTTCATGGTGGCGACGCCAGACGCCGGTGGCCGCGGCCGAACCTGGGACATGGCGAACCTCGTCGTGTACTTCTCCAACCGTGACAATCTTGAGTTCCGCGATCAGTCCGAGCAGCGAGCCCAGAACGTCGGCAAGTCAGTGGGTGTCGACTACGTCGACCTCGTGTGCCCCGGCACAGTCGACGAGCCGATCCTCGGAGCTCTGCGGAAGAAGATCGACCTCTCGGCACTGATCACTGGTGATGACTGGAGGCGGTGGGTCATCTAACGGCGAAGTCCAAAAAATACTTGTGCCCCTCCTCCACGCCTTTGGTACCGTGTCTCTCGGGTGGGACGTTCCCCCGAACCTAAGGAGTGAAAATGAAGAAACTTCTGCTTGCCGCGAGCATGTTGACGGCGCTCGCTCTACCGGCGCAGGCCGATCTGGTGCTGTCCGAACTGGTGTTCCGCGATCTGGGTGGCACCGGCTTTGGTGTTGCTCCACGGCTCCTGACGATCCAGGAGAACGTGTTCGAACAGGGCTCGACGTTCGCCACCGCGGGCGGCGGGACCGGGTTCACCGGCCAGGACGGCAGCGTCTGCACCAGCAACGGCACCTGTCAATCCACGTTGACCGGAGCCAACGAGTCTCTTGTCTATTCCGTCGCCGCGCTGGGATGGAACTCAGGTGCCGAAGTCGGCATCGGACTCGACACCAACGAGATCGGCTCGACTGCCGGCCTCACGTTCCAGAGCCTCGTGCTGACGCTCTACGACATCAACGGCACGGCGCTTGGCAGCTTCTCGGGTGATGGACCGGTGTTCATCTCCCAGACGCTGTTGGCGCTCCAGCAGGGCAACGGCAACTCGGTGTTCGACATCCGCCTGGATGCCGCACAGCAGGCTCAATATGACGCGATTCTGGCTGCCAACGGCGGCCCGGCCAACGTCTATGAGGGTCTGCAAGCATCGTTCGGATGCACGGTGATTGCACCCGGCTGCGGTCCATCCACGGACGGTGCGGAGTCGTTCCTGGCGTTCAACGCCTCCGTTCCGGTTCCCGGCCCGATCGCCGGTGCTGGTATCCCTGGTTTGATCATGGCCCTTGGTGGCATGATCGGGTTGAACCGCTTCCGCAAGAAGCGGCAGTTGGCGTAAGGGAAAACTCGCACAAGTAATACCCCACGACCACGGCCGTGGGGCTCTGAGGTCCAGGGAGGAGAACCAGAGAAATCTTCCTGCGTAGCGTATCTCGGGAAGGTGTGACCCGCCGCCGGCTCGTCTGCAACCCCATCCGACGGCGGGTCTGCTGTTTTGACAGGTGATACCCATGAGAACGCTCGCGATCGTCCTGACCATGGCGCTGATCACGTTCACCTTCACGGTGCTCCTGATCGTGCCGACCCTGGCACAGCATATATTGCCGCGCATCGTGCCGCTCCTGGGCAAGGACGGTCAGCAGATCGGCACCGCCACCTTCTCCGGCAACCGTATATTTCTACGCAATCCGCAGAACGAAATCTTCGCCCAGATCGTGGTCGAGGCCGACGGTACGCGGACAATGTACGATGCTCATGGTAAGGTGCTTGATCGAATTGAGGCTGAGAAGAAATGACAATTTCAGAAGGTCTGTTGACTGTGGGCCTGTTGGTTGGCAGCGTCGGAGCATTCTTTGTGGTCACGCGCGGGCGAAACATAATCAAGCCGCTGATCAGGATCGTGCTGACGGGTGGTGCGTCGGGACTGCTGGCGGTCTTTGCAGCATCCACCGCAGCATTACATTATCGCCGCTGTCATCATGATTGGGAGTGCATTGCTGGTAGTGCTCACACAAAAGAGGCGATCTTTTTCTGTCGCAAATGTCAGAGGCGCAAGCAAGAGAACTTCATGTGGTAGTGAAAAAGGGGTGCCCCAATGATCGATGCAAGAGACTTCTCACCTAACGGCTCGCACGCTGGCACGGAGAGCGATCCGTGGCCCGGTGTAGCGATCAAGAATGCCATCGACAGCTTGAACAATGCGATCGACACCGTGCGGATCGCGAACAGCATCTGGCGGGTCGACTCGCTGCTCACGGTGAACCACGACAACTTCACGCTGGAGGGCGAGAGCCGTGATGGCGCGATCATCCAGTTCGAGGGCGTCGGTCAGTTGTGGTTCGGCGGCGAGGGTGGCTCAACTCGCGGCATCCTGAACTCGACGTTCACGAACCTGTTCTTCAAGTGTGATTTGCTCACGCAAGCAGGATCGCCGCAGTCAGGGCTGCGCGTGAGCAACCCCAAGAACTTCAACTTCACCAACAACAAGATCACCGGCCATCAGTATGGCTCAATACCGGGAGTATTCTTCGAGGGCGGCGACACCGTCATGATCGCCAAGAACCTGATCATCGCTGGGCCAACTGGTGCTGCGTCACTACAACTCCAGAGCGGCGCTGGCGATACCCGCAATGGTGGGTTCGTGATGACGGAGAACGAGCTGGACAGCACTGGCATCGTGTTGATCGGACTAGACGAGGTCCAAGTCACCAAGAACTATTTGCACAACAAGATGCTTCAGAACATGATCGCGATCATGGTCTGCGGTAAATGGGACAAGACTGCTTATGACATCGTGATCGACGGCAACACTGTGGACGCGGGGGCGGCGAACGGCGCAATCATCAGCGGGCTTCCCAACGATCCTGGCGGTGCTTCCCTGGTCGATGGCTTTGTCATCAGCAACAACATCATCAGGGGCACTGGCGCTTCCATCAGCGCACAAAGCCTCGATGCCAACAACTACAACGACGATACTCTTAAGGGCAACGAGAAGCATAACGTCACCATCAAGGGAAATAAAATTCACGCAGCATGGTCTGGTGCTGGCATCAACCTCAAAGGCGGCGCTGGCTTGGTTGATACGGTATTGGTCGAGGGTAACACACTGACGAACGACGCCGGTCAGCCAAATATACTCGATAAAGACGCCAACACCAGGAACGTCACCGTCACAGGGAACACCGGCATTCCCAACGACGATGGTACTGAGCCCGAGCCGATCCCACCACAACCGGAGCCACCGATGAAGAACACCGTCACCATCACCGTGACCGCCGACCCGCCCGGTAGTGTGAACTTCGTGACCGATCCAGCAATGTCCAGGTCTGCCACGCCGAAGGGGAAGCCGCCCAAACCGCCTGCACAAACGCCCACGGTCACCATCACCGTGGATGTTGAGCCACCCGACACCTCCAACATCGTGATTGTGAAGTGAGTAATGAAAACGCTCGATCGCGTGCTGGACTGGATCGCTAACATCCCATGTTGGGCGACCGAAAGTTCTGAGCCATGCCGATCATGCTCGAAAAGCTCTACTACGCGTTACGGGCTGGCAATGTCCCGGACGATCAGGCGCGCGCGGCCGCGGTCGAAGTCGCCGAGTTCCGGGAGTCTATTACGGCGATCAAGTCCGATTTAGCCGTGCTCAAAGCCCTGATCAGCATCAATCTCGTGCTTACCGTGGCGGGCGCCGGATGGATCATCAACCTTCTTCAGAGGGCGCCGCAACCATGACAATACCTTAGGTTTGGCAACGGGAGGAATAGCAGGTGTTACAACAACTCCGGGATTGGCTACTGCTGGTCTTTATCCTTCTAACTTGTCTGCTGACCTTTTGAATGCTTCTGCCATAACTAAATAAACCGTGATCATGAAGTGAGTGCAGGAAAGTGTGGAGCCGATACAACCGGCTGCTGGACTGGATCGCCGATCATATTTTTCCAGCCCCATACCCGATCGCTAAAATTTATGGTTACCAGATTGACAACATCCATGTGGTGCTGACGGTTTACACGTTGTGTATGGGCGTCGGGCTGGCGCTGGTGTTCGACAACTGGCTGTGGCTTCCGGCTGCTGTATTGTGCATGATCACGGCGGCGATGATGTACGGAATGCTGTGGGGTGACTGAGTGAAGAACTGGCCGCGCTATGCTAGGGCACTCGACATGCGTCTCGGAGGCGCTAATCTCGACGAGATCGCAGAAGTATTTGGCGTGACTCGGGAGCGCGCGAGGCAGATGGTCGTGCTGGCTAAGGCACAGCTCGCCTTCAGAGTCTTCAAAGGAGTTCCCAGGCCGTTACCTTCCAACTGGGCGACCAAAAAAGCCACGGAAGAGCACGATAGGATCGCTCGTTTACTCACGGGAGGGACTGAGGATGACCAGCATCGAACTCCAGGCACTCGAGTCAGTGAAAGCTGCGCTGAAGACGAATGGCAAGGACTTGGCAGTGGAGCCGTCGGTCCTCACGAATGTTTCTAGAGTAAACCAGCTCGCCGGCGAGGCGATCAGCAAGTCCGGCGAGGAGCTCGCCAAGTTCATCGAGGACGCCGGAGAAGAGGTCACCCGGCTCGCGCGGCAGTACAGCACCGAGAGCAAGGAGCTCGCCGTGAAGCTCCGGGAGATGGCCCGAGACGAGACTGACCGGCTCAACCACTTCCTGACCAAGATCCAGGAACTCCGGGACGCCATGACCGAGGCTCAAGTGAAGTTCCTAGGGGCGGGGCAGTGACAAGAAGAAAGACCCGGCGGGAGGGGGACCTCCCGACCGGGCCTGTCAACTGGGAGAACGAGGGGTCGTCCCTCGACGGCCGCCCTAAGTGCCTCACCCGCCGGGGTGAGGACTTGCTCTTCGAGAGACTAAGAGAGGCCCACCCGCTGGGCGCGTCCGGGGGCGAGCCACGCCCTCCGGATGACGAGGGGTAGGGTAACCAACCCCACCCCCACGTTTCGGCCCCAGCGGGCCCCTATTTTGATCACCGTGACGGGGTCGGTGTGCCGGGGTGCTCCTCCGTCGGCACGATCGCGACGACCCAACCAGTCGTCGCTGACCAGGCGGTCTTCACCTCCCAGTTCTCCAGAACCTCCGGTTTCTCACCACTGCCGGCCGGCGGCAACACGATCGGGTGCGTCGGCACGCCGGGGCTCGGCCAAATGCTCGGCGGGATGTAGATCGGGTGCTCGGGATGTCCTGGAATTGTTCCAGGCGGCAGGTAGATCGGCGGCGTCGGGATCGGTTGCGGACCGGGAAGTCCTTGGTCGGGATAGGACGGCGCACCTCCCCAGATGCCTGGAGGGCGTCCGCCGGGTGCGATGGGGTGCGCGGGATGGCCGGGTGACGGCCAGATGCCCGGAGGCGGGCCGCCCGGTGCGATGGGATGCGCTGGATGTCCCGGCGACGGCCAGATACCAGGTGGCTGTCCAGGGAGCCCTTGATCAGGATAGGACGGCGCTCCACCCCAGATGCCAGGAGGCTGACCACCGGGCGCGATCGGATGCGCTGGGTGACCAGGGCTCGGCCAGATGCCTGGCGGAGGACCACCAGGGGCGATTGGGTGAGCTGGCACGTTGCCCATCTCACTGAGCGGGATGATCATGCAGAGGACTGCCATCGCGAAACTCCTTTGTTTTCACTGAGAGAGGAACAAGGGGAGTAAGGCCTCTCTACTCTAACTCACGAGAGGTTCGTAAACATTATCTGTGCAGCGGAGGTCCGAAGACCTGCCATCCTAGCAGTAAGAACAGCACGAACAGCAGCAAGCTGCTACCGACGAGGCCGTATGGTCCACCCACCACGTTGAAGTGGACGAGCAGACCGAACACGAACCAGATCAGCATCAAGATCCAGTAGCAGAGACCGAGCGTCATGACCGTCTCCTCCTATCGCATCACTATCCACCACGCTGCTGCGCCCACCATGGCCGCTACCAGCACCGCGCAGATGTAGATCGCTACGTCTTCTTTCACGCGACGCTGTCAATGTAGTCTTGGACTTCCTTGAACATCTCGTCGGCTTCGCGCTTGAGCTCGACCTCGTGGCGGATGATCGGGCCGTAGTGGTTGCACAAGTTGCGCAAGGTCAGGCCGTGGGTCTCCACAGCGAACGCAGGGCAATTCTTGCACAAGTCCTGGAACTCGCGGCCCGCACCTGAGCCGTACGAGTCCCACTCGCTCGAGCTGCACGACACCCCCTCGCGGAAAGCTTCGAGGTAGCACGTCGGTTCGTTCTTCGGCAGCGAGTACTCGTGCATGAGCTGGTCGAACTCAGGGTCACTGGCGCCGTGGGCGTTGTACGAAGTCTGGAACAGCCCAGCCTCGCACGTGTCGCTCGACATGTTCTCCGCGCTCATGTCGCGGCCCTCGCAGTGGCGGCCTGACGACTCCCGCATGCCACTGCCGAGCATCAAGGCGTAGAGGTGCCGCAGCGTGTCGACGCCGTCATGCTCGTTGCTCATGCCATGCGAGCGGAACTCATCGAGATACTCGTTGAGCGCGTCCTTGTCCGAGCTCGTGCGCGCCTTGGACATCTCCACCGCAGCTGGGTGGTCAGCCTTGAGTTTGAGGTACGTCTGCGCGAACGCTAGAGCCATGCCCTGGGTGTAACCGGCGGGCGCCTTGCCACGGTCATCCCAGGAGTAGTCCGCGATGTCAGAGTCACGAGCGATCTTGATGATCGCTGCCTGCTGATTGTAGGTCAACGCGCCAGGGGGAGGCTCAGGTGGTGGCAGCGGTGGCTCGTTGTTGTAAAGAGCCTGCCACGTCTCCTCGCCGACGATGCCGTCGACCTCTAGTCCGCGCGACGTCTGGTAGCGGATCACGTTCTCCTCGGTCTCCGGTCCGAACTCGCCATCGACGTCGCCGGTGAACTTCGGAAGCATCGACTGGAGATCGACGACGTCCGGTCCCTCGTCGCCGCGCTCCAGCGTCGGCCGGTCCTCGACCGGAATCTGAGGCACGTCGCCGCCGGCGACCGGCCAGACCAGTGCGATGACATCATC
>Ga0075418_10006758_pt1 | contig 12922 bp, 11 predicted proteins | sample SoiMetdeltSBSDD2_FD_81776 | JGI IMG/M metagenome (GOLD analysis project Ga0075418, IMG submission 81776) | Bulk soil microbial communities from a Populus tree surrounding site in Tennessee, USA - Soil MetaG P. deltoides SBSDD2 | ecosystem: Environmental > Terrestrial > Soil > Tree plantation...
CTGCCGCGTGACGTAGCCGGCGAGGGAGACAGGGAGCAGCGTCGGAAGCTGGTCGACCTCCTGTTCGAGAAGACCGACGACGGCGCCAGTGACGGTGTTTTTAATCGGTGTCGAGATAGTGACCCGGGCCGGTGACGCGGATGGAGGGGTTGAAGCCGCGTTGGTACCGACGAGCGCGGATGACGGGCTCGTCGGAGTGGAACCGCCTCCGCCACACGCGAACCCGAGGGACAGAGCCACTACGACGCCGAGAGGTCGAATCATCAGTTGCGCTCAAGCACGGGCTCCACATCGAGCTCGGCTCTAGCGGTCATGTCTGTCGTGACATCGACGGGCAACGCGAATGTGAGATACCTGGTTTGCGAGACGAAGAGTTTGTATGCACCTTTGGCCACCCGTACCTCGGCAACACCACGCTCGTCCGTGACAGCCTTATATGGGTGCATGACCACACGAGCACCGCTGATGGGCGTTTGAGTGATTCGGTCGACGGCTTCGACCGTGATCAGGCATTCCGGAGCATTGACGACCCGAACTCCAAAGCTGGTGAAGCCTTCAGCGTGGCCCTTGATGCTCCAGGTGTAGAGGCCCTCGCCTGCCGGCGCGTCAAGTTCGATCTCCGCCACGTATAAGCCGGTCGTGCCAGGCCAGCGCTCGTCAGGCAGCGTCCCCGTGGCGACCTGCGCTCCTTCCTCGTCATAGATGCCAAAGTCCGTGTTCGCCAGGTCGCACTCATTCGAGCACTTGATGCCGACCTTGATCCTGAATCGTTCCCCAGCCACAGTCGCTGATGGTACGTCCCACACGACGACACTGGTGGTGTGAGGTGTGACCGCGGCGGGCGGCGCGGACGTTTCCATATCAGGTTGTCGGCTCCCCGGCGGCGTTCGTGCCTGCGATGTAGCCATGCACGAGCGCGCGTCCCAGGCCATGTTGCTGGCCCCCGCCGCTGGACTCTCCACCCGCATAAAGGCCCGGTATCGCTTCGCCCTGCATGTCAATGACCTGCGTCCGCCCGTTGATCCGGAGACCGCCGTACGAATCGTGCCAGACCGGATAGAGCGACGCCGCGTAGAACGGCGGCTTCTCGATGCGGTACATCGGCGCATCCGACCCGCGCCCGAATTCGGGATCGCTGCCCTTGTCCACGTACGCGTTCCACTTGCGCACCGTCTCCACGAGGGAGGTGAGCGGAACTCGCTGGAACTCATGGCCCTTATGGATCTTTGCCGCCAGTTCCTCGATCGTGTCGGCACTGAAGAAGAAGCCGTTGGTCGGTGACGTGAAGGGCGCATCGATGTTCCATTTGTCGCGTTCCACCGCGGCGCGATCGAAGATGGCCCAGACGGGCCCGGACAAGTAGTCCGGCGCCTTCGAGCCTTCGTTCATCGCCAGCGCGGCATGAATGCTGTTGGGCTCGGTGTAGGTGGCGCGAATGTTTTCAACGCTCGCGTTGCGCCAGTCCAGCTGCACGTGCTGGAGTCCCCGCTTCGGCTGGCCCTTCTCGGGTCCCGCTGGAAAAGCGGCGCCGCCCTGCCTCCTGGTGACAAGCAGTTCGTTGAAGAACCGTTTGCCAACCTGGTTGACGACGATCAAGTGCTGGAAGGAATCGCTGCCAAGGAGGATGCCGGTGGATCCCCGGAAGGGGAACGTCGGGTGGCCTGGAAGCATGTCGGTGTAGGAATCACGAGTGGCCAGCGCGCCCGGAAAGTGGAATGTGCTGTCGTACGCGAGATTCTGCTGCATCCCCGCGAGGTTGGCCCCGATCCGCATGCCGGCGATGATGCCGCTGGCGTCCTGGCCGCGGGGTCCCAACAGCGCCCAGCCGCTCGACACGAAGGCGGGCTCTCTCCACGCCGGGTAGAACATGCTGCGGAACTGCGGGTTCGCCCCGTGCCCTCCCGCACCAATGACGATCGCCTTGCGAGCCCTGATGAAGATCGTTTCCGTGCGGTCGTCGACGTTGCCGTTCTGCCAGAGGCTCTCAAGACGCGCACCCGTCTGGGGATCGAACCTCGGCGAATAGCTCGCCCGAATACCAACGACCCTGCCCGAGAACTGCTGTTCCCGGATGATCTCGTCCATGTGGCGGTTGAGGAGGAATCGAATGCCTTTCTCCCGGGCGCTGAACTCCAGTCCCCTGGAGAGCGCGGCGCCGTTGATGCGCGCGCCCGGGCTGGCGATCTTGGCGCCGTCGGTCATCAGCCGTGGCGCAAAGTGACTCGAGCTCTTGCCGGCGATTCCGGCATCCTGTTTCGTGATCGTCCCCTTCTTGATGTCCGTTGCGGGGCCTTCCATCAGGAACGTCGTCGCGCGCCTGGCGCGCGACATGCCGCCGTTGCCATGCGTGCCCTGTATGCGGGTAAAGCGGACGTAATTCGCCATCAGGAATTCCCTGGTGGCGTAGCAGTTGTCGGCGTAGGCGCGATGGAGGTCCCGCTCGTTGTAGCGGTAGGGCGCCTGTGCTGCGGTGTCCATGACCGACCAGTCGGTGTGGTCTCTGAACAGGAAGTCCGGATCCTCGGTGAGCTCCTCCACCGAATGCTGTCGAGGCGCGGTGACGAAGCCCTCTCGGTCCCCTTCGCCCTTGATGTCTCTCTGCTGCAGCGGATCCCCGCCGCCCAGCGACACCCATCCGCCGCTATGCAGCATCTTGCCGCCGAGATCGAAGTTCTGATCGACGACGATTACCGACGCACCTAGATCGCGCGCCCGAATGGCGGCGGGCAGGCCGGTACATCCGCCTCCGATCACAACGATGTCGGCCTCGTAATGCCACTTGATGGCTTCGACCGGGGAAACCTGCGCGAGAGCGGTTCCCGAGGTCGATAGAACGGCAGCACCGACGCCGGCGGTCGCGCCAGTCTTGACGAAATCTCGCCGGCTGACGGCCTTCTCGCCCTGCCGCTTTCGGTCTTTATCGTCCCGCTTCTTGGCCACGTGTGCACCTCGCTTGAACCACCGGGACCAACCTCGGCTGGCGCATTCTACGCCCGGCGGGGCTGTTTGCGGCAACTACCTCCTGCGCTATCCTTCCCTCGTCCTGTTCATGGAAATCCTTGCGACGGCTGTGTACTGAAAGGTGAGGCACTTATGCTGAAGAAGCTGCTGACCGTCGGAATCGGCATCGGACTCGTCGTCTGGACCGGGGTCGTGAGCGGTGCGGGTTCGCTCCAGACGTCAGGCAACACGATCGCAATGGACAACGACGACCTCGCCGGGACGGTGACCGGGCCCTCCGGGCCTGAGGCCGGCGTCTGGGTCATCGCCGAAACGACCGATCTGACCACTCCGTTCGCGAAGATTGTCGTCACCGATGACCGGGGACGATACCTGGTACCCGACCTTCCGAAGGCCAATTACCGCGTCTGGGTTCGTGGATACGGGCTGGTGGATTCGCCGAAGACCCAGGCCACGCCGGGGCAGACTCTGAATCTCCGGTCGGTGCCGGCGAACTCTCCGGCGGCGGCGGCGGAATACTATCCGGCCGCGCACTGGCTCTCGTTGATGGAGATGCCGGCCAAGAGCGAATTCCCGGGCACGGGCGACAGCGGCAACGGCATCTCGCCGAACATAAAGAGCCAGGGTGATTGGATCCAACGGGTGAAATCGGGGGGCTGCACCGCGTGCCATGCGCTGGGCACCAGAGCCACCCGGGAGATCCCGACGGCGCTCGGTCCCTTCCCCACCACCGTCGCGGCGTGGGATCGCCGCCTGAAGTCGGGGCAGGCCGGCGGGCAGATGAGCAACGGGCTCAATCAGTTCGGCCGCGCGCGCGTGCTGAAGATGTTCGCGGACTGGACGGATCGAATCCGCGCCGGTGCCGTGCCGCCGGCGCCGTCACGGCCGCAGGGGATCGAGCGGAACGTGGTCATCACACAGTGGGACTGGGCCGATCCCAAAGCGTACCTGCACGATGTCGTGTCGACCGACCGCAGGAATCCGCGCGTCAATGCCAATGGTCCGGTGTACGGCGCGCTCGAGTTGAGCGCGGATTATGTCCCGGTGCTGAATCCCGTCACCCACGCCGCGAGCCGGGTGGCGTTGACCGTGCGTGACCCCAACACACCCGCAACCAACGCAGCGATGCCGGAGCCTTCGCCCTACTGGGGCGACGAGGTGATCTGGACCAGCAAGAACAACGTTCACAATCCGATGATCGATCACCGGGGACGGCTTTGGCTCACCTCAACGGTCCGGCCCAACGCGAATCCAGCTGAGTGCAAGGAGGGATCGAGCCACCCGTCGGCGAAGCTGTTCCCCGTCGCCAACGCAGGCCGCCATCTCGCCATGTACGATCCCGCGACGAAGAAGCTGACGCACATCAGCACCTGCTTCGGCACGCACCACCTGATGTTCGCCGAGGACGCGAATCATACGCTGTGGACCAGCGGCGGTGGACAGGTGATCGGCTGGCTGAACACCAAGAAGTTCGACGAGACGCAGGACGAGATGGCGTCGCAGGGCTGGACCGCGCTCATCAGGGACGCCAACGGGAACGGCAAGCGGGACGCGTACGTCGAACCCAACGAGCCGCCCGACCCGACCAGGGACCAGCGAATCGGCGGCGCCCTCTACGCGGTCGCGCCAGCTCCTGACGGCTCTGTCTGGGGTACGCAGCTTGGGTATCCCGGCGCCATCATCAGACTGGCGCCCGGACCTAATCCTCCCGAAACGGCGCTCGTGGAGATCTATCAGCCGCCCGCGGAGAATCCGAACGTGCCCGTGCGAGGATTCTCGCCTCGTGGCGGCGACGTGGACCGCAACGGTGTGTACTGGGCGGCCCTGGCCAGCGGTCACATGGCGAGCTTCGACCGCCGCAAGTGCAAGGGGCCTCTGAACGGTCCGACTGCCACGGGCCAGCATTGTCCCGAAGGCTGGACGCTCTATCCCGAGCCGGTGCCGCAGCTCAAAGGCGTGACCGATTCCGGCAGCGCCGAGGCGAGCTACTACACGTGGGTCGATCAGTTCGACACGCTCGGGCTCGGACGCAACGTGCCGATCAACACCGGGAACGCGGCCGAAGGGCTGCTCGCGCTGAAGGACGGCAAGTTCGTGACGCTGCGTGTGCCGTATCCACTGGGCTTCTACACCAAGTGGATGGATGGCCGCATCGACGATCCCAACGCCGGCTGGAAAGGTCGCGGCGTCTGGACGACGGTGTCGACGAGAGCGCCGTTCCACATGGAGACCGGCAGAGGCACGACCAGCAAGGTGATGAAGTTCCAGCTCCGTCCTGACCCGCTCGCGAGGTAGACGCGCTACGACGGAGGAAACGCAACGTCACCTTGGAAGGAGAGGCCGATGAAATCGAAGAAGGGTCTTGGCCGTCGTGGCTTCCTCAAAGGCGCCGCCGCCGGCGCGGCAGCCGGCGTCGCCGGGCTCGCTGTTCCCTCTTCCGTCGCGGGCGCCGGACAGGTACCCGAGATCCAGCGCGGCGGCGCGCAGCCGCCGTCGGCGGCGCAACTGGCGGCCGACACAGGGCCGGTCGCCACGGAAGTCGAGGTCCAGACAGCCGACCATCCCGGCTCGGATTTCATGGTCGACGTATTGAAGTCGCTGAACTTCGAATACATCGCCTCGAATCCAGGCTCGAGCTTTCGATCGCTCCAGGAATCGTTCGTGAACTACGGAGGCAACCGGAGTCCCGAGTGGCTGACCTGCTGCCACGAGGAATCCTCGGTCGGCATCGCCCAGGGCTATGCCAAGGTGGAAGGCCGGCCGATGGCCGTCGCCGCGCACGGCACCGTCGGACTGCAACACGCGGCGATGCTGATCTACGACGCCTTTGTGGCCCGCGTGCCGGTGTACATCCTGGCCGGCAACACCCTCGACGCGACCGAGCGGCGGCCCGGCGCCGAGTGGTCGCACAGCGTGCAGGACGCCGCGGCGTTCGTGCGCGACTTCATCAAGTGGGACGACCTGCCTGTTTCGCTGCCGCACTTCGCCGAATCAGCTGTCCGCGCCTACAAGATCGGGATGACGCCGCCCATGGGCCCGACCCTGCTGATAGCCGACAGTGAGCTGCAGGAGCGCGAGGTCGAAGATCGGTCCGGGCTGCGCATTCCCAAGCTCACGATCCCATCGCCGCCGGCCGGCGAGTCAGGCGCGGTCGCGGAAGCCGCGCGACTGCTCGTGGCCGCACAGAACCCGCTGATCATCGCCGGCAATGCGACGCGCACAGAACAGGGCATGCTGCGGATCGTGGAGCTGGCCGAGACGCTTCAGGCGCCTGTGCAGGGGGGCGGGCGCAACATCCCCAATCAGCACCGCCTCGCCGGCGGCGGTTCTGTCGTGGGCGCCGATGTCATCCTCGCCCTGGAGGTCGTCGATCTCTGGGGGACGCTCAACAACATGATCGATCAGCAGGAGCGTTCGTCCAGGTCGCTGGTCAGGCCAGGCACGAGGGTTATCAGCATTTCGACCAGAGACCTTTACACGAAGAGCAATTACCAGGACTTCCAGCGCTTCAGCGAAGTGGACGTCGCCATCGCCGCCGATGCCGAAGCGACGCTGCCGTCGCTGATCGAAGCGTGCAAGCGGCTGGTCACCGCCGACCGCCGGCGCGCCTTCGAGGAGCGCGGCAACCGCATCGCCGCCGCGAACGCGCAGGCCCTCGAGCGGGCCCGGACGGAGGCGACCTATGCCTGGAACGCCAGTCCGATCAGCAGCGCGCGGATGCGCGTTGAGCTGTGGAATGCGGTGAAGAACAAGGACTGGGCGCTGGTGGGCGGCCAGGGCTCACGCCTGTGGAACGTCGACAAGTTCTATCGGACCATCAGCGGCGGTGGTGCCGCGGCCGTCGGATCGGGCCTGCCGACCGCGGTGGGGGCCGCACTCGCCAATCGCAAGTACGGCCGGCTCAGCATCTGCATTCAAAACGACGGCGACCTGATGTACGCCCCTGGCGCGCTGTGGACGGCGGCACACCACCGCATTCCGTTGCTGTTCGTCATGTTCAACAACCGCGCCTACCATCAGGAAGTGATGCACCTGCAGCGGATGGCCAACCGCCGGCAGCGCGGCATCACGACGGCGGGCATCGGCACGAAGATCGAGGACCCCAACATCGACTACGCCGCGCTGGCGCGCAGCATGGGTTTGTACGGCGAAGGCCCCGTGGAGAACCCCAACGATCTCGGCCCCGCTCTGGGTCGGGCGGTCGAGCGGGTCGCGCGCGGCGAGACGGCGCTGGTCGACGTCGTCACGCAACCGCGGTGACCAAGGTCGGCCCCTACTAGAATTCGATGTGGGTCTGGGCGAGGAGCCGGCGGCCGAGCAGCTGGGCGTTCCGCGTCGTCTGCTCGAGCGACACCACGACACCCAGCCGCCCGCGTCCCACCTGACTCCAGTGCGCGCCGCCGAAGATGAGGCGGCGCCTCGAGTCGCCCTCGTTGGACGCATCCGGGACGAAAAAGTCCACGCCGCCGATTCCGGCCCAGCCGGTGGGACCCTGCCGGCCTTCGCCGAAGAACGACATGCCGCGCCGCTCGATGTCGACGGCGACGAACGGGTTATCGGTGGCCGACAGATACTGCGCCGTGCCCACGAAATGCGTGTTCTCGTAACTGGCCATTCCGATCGCCACGTTGCGCGGGCGATCTCTCGCGTACCAGCCGTACTGGTAGAACCCCGAGATGCTGACCTTGCCCATCTCGCTGCCTTCGGCGAACGGACGGAAGGTCGCGCGGCCGTCGATGCTCTTGTACTTGTCGATTTCGGCGCGCCCGTACCCCTCGCCGTTGTACACGCCCACGTGGAGGTCAGTGTGGCCCGTCGTGGCCCTGATGCTCGCGCCGAGGTCGGTGGCTCCGGGAATCAATCCCAGGCGTTCCGCGAAAAAAGGCCCGAGCACACGGTAGCGGTTGAGGGACTCCTCGAAGGTGAGCCACGGCATCTCGTGAAGGCCGAACATGATTGCTACGCCGTCACTGGCCTGGACGTCCAGCGAGGCGTACTCGAGCCGCAGCGCCAGGTTTCGATCGAGGCTGGCGTCGGTGGTCGGTCGCACATCCGGTGTGAACCGGACCTTGACGCGCTCCGAGAGTCGCGCCTGGACGTTGAAGTAGCCGCGCGTGACGTCGAACGAGTTGTATCCGTCCAATTCGTGCAGTTCGGCGGCGTACTGCAGGAACGAGACGACGCCGAAGGTCACGGCGGGGAACGTCGTCGTGGCCGGCGTCGTCGATTCCTGGGGGGACTGGGCCCACGCCGCACTGGACAGGCTCAACACGATGATGGCGCTCAGACAAAGTCTCATGTGATTCATCCGTCAATTCCCAAGAACGCCAACTGCCAACTCCCAGGCCGACGGGTTGGAAGTTGGGAGTTGGTTCCCTGGGAGTTAGAAAATGGCCGGCGCGCCGGCACGAAAATCACCGTTCAGAATGGGCACAGAGTTCACGCCAAACCACTGGTCGAGGAGTCTCGCGTAGACCGAGCGGAAGTCCGTCTCGTAGCGAATATCTCCAGAGTTGTTTTCGAGCGTTGGGTTGCCCGGCGACAGTTGTGGCGCCGTTCCGTAGAGACCGCCGCGGACCGAGCCGCCGAGCACCATCATCACGCCCGCGGCCCCATGATCCGTACCTGCACTGCCGTTCTCGGAAATGCGGCGGCTGAATTCTGAAAACACGACGATGGTCGTATCCGCCGCAAGGCCCTGGTTGCGGATGTCGCTGTAGAACGCCCCTACCCCGTCACCCAGGGTGCCCATGAGATTGCCGTAGGCGCCTGCACCACCGCCCCCCTGTCCCGCGTGCGTGTCGTAGCCGCCGGTCTGGACCCAATACACGCGTGAGCCGATGCCTTTGACGATGGCACCGGCGACGGTCCTCAACGATTGGGCAAATCCATTGTTGGGGTACACCACGGTCGGTGTGTACGCCTGGGCCTGCGCCACGCGATCAAGCGTTTCGATCGCTCCCCGCGTCGTGCTGTTCACGTACGCCAGATGCGGCCGGCTCGCCGCCGCGTTGCCCGCCATCGTCTGCGCGGCTGCCCGCTCTTGAAGCGCGGCCGCGCCGCGGTTCGGGCTCGCATAGGTGTAGGTCGTCGAGTTCTGAATGGCGGGGACGCCGGACGTCCCGGAGACGAGCGCGCGGGGTGTGTCTCCGGTCGTGTTCCATGCAGTCAGTGCGTCGAGCGGCCGAGGGAGCGTGTCGAGGTAGCGACCGAGCCAGCCCGACCCCGTCACCATCTGCGGGTTCGCAGTTCCCCAGACGTCGCTGGCCTCGAAATGGGAGCGGCTCGAGTTCGGGTAACCCGTACGCTGGACGAGCGCCAGGCGCCCTTCGTTGAAGATGTTCGCCAGACCGGCCAACCTCGGGTGCAGACCAAGCGTCTGACCGGAGGCATCGGTGCCCACCTGCAGCACCTGCCCCGCGGGCACGGCAATCGATGGACGACGGCTGTAGTACGCCGGATCGCGATATCCGATCAGCGTGTTGAGCGAGTCGTTGCCGCCGCCCAGGTAGACGACGACGAGGCGCCGGTTCGGCAGCCCCTGGGCCTGCGCGATCGCGCTCAAGAAGGAGGGCGCGGCGAGCCCGAGCGTGACCGTCGCTACGCCGTCGCGGATGAAGATTCGTCGAGATACGCTCACGTCGGATTCCTCTAAATGAGTTGGTACTCGGAGCAGCCAACGAGCAGCCGGGCCAGTCCGGAGGCCCTGGTGTTGAGTTGCTCAGTGTTGCCGGTCCACGATCCGCCGGCCAGCAGGTAGGTCATCAGCGCCTGCTGCGGTGCCGAGTCGAGAGGCGCCGTCGTCACGCGCTCGAGCATCGCCGTCATCAAGCCCTGCGACGTTCCGCCCTCTTCCGCCAGCGACGCGGCCAGGTGCTCCTTCTGGCTGGACGCGAGCGTGGCTGCGAAATTCATCCGCGCCAGCATCGTCCCGGTCGAGAACCAGTTGGCGCCTAGGTGCCATCCCGCAACATTGGGCGGCTCGAACAGGAGCTGACCCATGTTGGCCAGCGGCGATCGGACCCGGTCGAGCGATAGGTTCTGCCAGCCGACCTCTTTGATCGCACGCGTGACGTATTCCACCGGCCAGGCATAGCGCGCGTAGCGCATCGACGGGTTGATGAACCAGGGCGACGTCAGGACGTATCTCACGACCGGCCGGATCTCGGTCCCGTTCTGGAGATAGACGGCGGCCGCCTGCTCGACGAAGAGCGGATCCGGCGCATGGATCTCGCTGACGAAGAAGTTCCAGAACTTCCGGGCCAGCCGGCGTGCGGTTTCCGGATGGGTTGCCAGGGCATTGATCAGATCAATCCCGTCCTGCATGCCCTGCGACACGCTGCGCTCCGGGATGGTCCGGCTGCCGTTGCTGTAGATCGGGAAGGAGAATGTCTTGGCGCTGCTCTCGTGCTCGTCGGCGTTGTAGACGAACTCCTGATAGGCGTTCATGTCCCCATAGTCGTCGTTGGTGTAATTCGCGGACGGCCGGAGATTCCAGCCGGTGAACACACGGGCTGCGGCGTAGACGTCCGGCTCGGTGTAATAGCCGACGCCGACGGTGAAGAGCTCCATGATTTCGCGGCCGAAGTTCTCCTGCGGCTTCGCTTTGGTGTTGCTCTGCCCGTCGAGCCACACCAGCATCGCGGGATCCTTCGCCACCTCCAGCAAGAGGTTGCGGAAGTTACCCAGCGCGTACTGACGGAAGAGCTCGATCTGTCCCTGCGGCCCGCGCAGCACACCGGGTTTGTGCGCGAGCATCTTGGCCCCCTGCAACGTGCCAGCGTCAGCGGCCAGCTTGCTGTAGGCGGTGGCGAAATGGTTGTGCCAGAACAGCGCCATCTTCTCCTGCAGCGGGCGCCGCGTATGGATCATGCGGAACAGCCAGCGCTGCCTCGCGTCGTCGATGTCGATGTCCGGCGTGAAGGCGTCCTTCGTTGTCACCAGAACGTGATCGGGGCGTCCGATACGGGCGTCGACGTCGTCCGGCCGGCCTTCATACTCGACGAGATGCGCAACCGCGGCAGACGTGGACATGTCGCGGAACGTCGCGGCGTCTGCGGCGCTGGCGCCAAAGCCGGCGCGCCGAAGCAGGTGATCGATGTCTGGGTTCAGTTGAGCCATTGCGGTTGCTCGTGCGTGTCTCAGATCTGGATCGTCACGACGCCGTCGGTGAATGTGGTGGGGTACTGACGCAGGCTCGCCGTGGCTGGACCGCGAACTACCTGACCGTTTCGGCTGTAGCGCGACCCGTGACAAGGACACACGTAGGTGGCGCCGTCGGCACCGCTGACCGTGCACCCCTCATGGGTGCAGACCGCTTCGACCGCGGAGAACGTGGTGTCATTCGTCCGCGACAGCAGGAACACACCTGCCGTGGACTCGATCAGCGCTGCACCGCCCACGGTGGCCAGGGCGGACCCGGCGACAGTCACCTGTACCCTGGACGCCGCGAACCGTCCGGCCAGAACAGGAAGCGCCGAAGCCATGCCACCGCCCGGCGACGTCGGTGACGATGACCCGTCGCCGCAGCCGGAGAACAGCGTCGCGAGGGTGACGCCCGAAGCCGCCTGGCAGGCTCCTGCGCAGAAACGCCGTCGTGAGACGGCCGTCGTCGTGTCTGACATCGCGGAGATCCTCGTGGGGTGGGGAGGGCTGCCTGGTGGCCGGGGCAAAATCGAGGCCACTGGCAAAACGATCACGGGTTCTCTGAATCAGCCGCTCGCGTATCTGCGCGAGATGAAAGGTCGGCCGGATACAATCAGTAGCGTCCGACGGGGAATGTAATCCTTATTACATTGAAGGGAAGATGAATATGCTGCGATACCTGCCCGGATTCTGCATCACGCTGTCATGCACTCTGTTTGTCTCGCTGTTGTCCTTCCCGATGCGCCCGGTGAACGCTCAGTCGCCGGCCGGTGGCGCGGCCAACACGCTCAGCGCGGCCGAATCGGCGGCCGGGTGGGTTCTCCTGTTCGACGGCCGGTCGCTCTCGGGCTGGTCGCCCACCGGCGACGTGGACTGGAAGATCGAGGACGGGACGATCACCGCCACCAAGGGCAGCGGCTATCTCGTCACGCCGAGGCCGTACGGAAACTTCGAGTTCAAGACCGAGTTCTGGATCGACAGCATGGCGAACAGCGGCGTCTTTTTCCGCTGCGGGCAGGGCAATCCCGGCGCGATGACCTGTTACGAAGCCAACATCTTCGATTCGCATGCCATGTGGCCGACCGGGAGCATCAACAACCTGAAGACGTCGCTGCCGGACAAGCCGGACACCGTCGGCAAATGGAATACGTTCGAGATCGCCGCGAACGGCAACCATCTGGTGATCAAGGTGAACGGCCGGACGACCGTCGACGTCCAGGATCAGCGGCTGGCCAACGGAACGATCGCGCTGCAGGAAGGTGGCGCCGGCGCGGCGGGGCTGGTGCGCTTCCGCAACGTCAAGGTCCGGCCGCTCTGACGCACGCTCACTGCGCTTCAGCGCCGCGGCCGCGTCCGCCCTCCGGACTGCCCAGCTCGGTGCCATCAGCGAGCACGGCCGCCGCGAGCTGGCCGTACGGCCTGCCATGCGCGGCTGGCCGTACGGGCGGCTTCTTTGTCATAGGGCTTTCTCCATCCTTTCCGCTACTTGCCGCTCACGGCGTTGCCATACAGCTCGTTATAGGATTCGATTTCCGAGGGTGAGCAGTACCGCGTCATCACATCGGCGCGCGGATCCTCGAGCATCATCGGCATCTTCATGGTCTGCCACGGTTTCGAATAGACCTTCGGGTCTTCAATCGTTTCCGACCACTCCAGCAGGTCATGGTCCACGCGCCGGAATGTCTCCGTGATCCGCAGCTGATCACTGACAGGCCGGCCGGTATTGTCAAGCCAGACCCGGTCCTCTGGCATCGTCCCGACTGTCTGGACCTCGAGCGTGTAATCGTCGATCCACTTGCCGACGGAGTACCCGAAA
>Ga0075418_10006759_pt1 | contig 12922 bp, 14 predicted proteins | sample SoiMetdeltSBSDD2_FD_81776 | JGI IMG/M metagenome (GOLD analysis project Ga0075418, IMG submission 81776) | Bulk soil microbial communities from a Populus tree surrounding site in Tennessee, USA - Soil MetaG P. deltoides SBSDD2 | ecosystem: Environmental > Terrestrial > Soil > Tree plantation...
CTTCTGCATCTCTTCCTCGGTCATGGAGTCAGCGTCGGAAAGCTCACCCTCCATTTCCGTGACGAGGACACGCTGCACAAGGCCGCGAGTCTTTTCATTCTTGAACTTCTTTTCAAGAACCTCGTCAATGATCTTCTGACGAATGACCTTCGCGCTCTCTTTGATCTTGGTCATGGAATTTCCAAGGGCTTCCAGAAGATCGTCGCCCTCTTCCACGCCAAGCATCTTGCGAATTTCACTCAGAAGATCGACGTTCGCCTTCACGTCACCGTTGGACTTCTCCATTTCGGTGACCTTCTCCTGCAACGGCTTCGTCGCACCGTCCTCGATTGTTTTCACAAGCACCGGATTGTGTGCGCGAAGCTCGTTCTCCTGAAGTGCTGCAATTTCTTCAGGCTTCACGTTTTCCTCCATTTCCTGAGTTACCGCTACGAGCTTCGTTTTCATTCCCGCTGAACGCGGCCTTGCAAGATCAATGGACTCCAAATCAAATTCCTTTACTTGAACACCCCCTTGAATTGGTTGCAGTAGAGCTTTGCCACTGACTGAAACTGTTTTCGCAAGCTTCCGCTTGATGTAGTCACGCGCAGCGGTACCGGGAAGCGCGTAACCCTTGATGAACAATTTCACCTTGTCCTGGCTGACCTGAGTGACTGCCTTCAGCCAATGCACGCCAATTTCAGGAAACAGGTGAGATTCCTCGTTTGCAGGAACGTGTCCTCGGTAGCCGACGACAGGATCGGTTGCGCTGTTCACCTGTTCCGCGATGCTGGCAAGAGATTCAGGAGGCCAGTAACGCTTGTTCACCGACCACCCGGATTCAATTTCATAAACCGCGAACACCGGATCGTCGTCACCCTGAGTAATCAACTCGACCATTTCAGGATTCAGCGGGACAAGCGTAGTCATGCCCGTCGCCATTTCAGTTATGAGTTCACCGTTGAAAGCATCCTGAAGGTCTACGGTTTCCATCACTACCTCTTCTTGATCGGTGGCTGCGGCTTGTGGACGGCACTCTTGCCCGATGGGAACTGCGTCTGTGACTTGCCGCCAACGATCTTCGGACTCTGATTGCCAACGAGGTCGATGTGGGCAGTTGTAATTACGTCAGCCCCTGGCTGTGTAATTCCCTTGGCCGGATCAATCATACGCACTCGCCGGACACTGATCTTCCCAAGCGTGCCCTGAATCTTTCCCCTGATACCGGGACGGCCTACAGCCTTGTGAGCCTCGCCTGAAATAATCTTCGGGCTTGACGGGTTTCGCTGCGAACCTTTTGCTCTAGCCATCTATCCTCCTATCGCTTGATCTGCCGCGCGAAATTCCCTGGTGGGCGAGAACCCTTTCGCGGCCCCTGCTTCGATTGTTTTCCTTTCCGGGTCGTACCAACGTCAATTCGGTTGTCGCGCAAGGTGCCCAATTCCTGACGGCGGAATTTCCTTGACGATCCCTTGTTGAAGCTCGACACTCGATCACCCCTTGATCTGAAGCCTCTTGCGAAGCTCGCGGACGCCTCTTGGCAATTTCCTTCTACGAACGATTCTCGCCATTATCGCCTCCTACGCCTTCTGCCGACGCTGGCCGCAATCTGCTTGGGATTACGTGCGCCTCTGCCGATCCTTCCATGACGTTTACGCGAAAAGCTCTTTTTCAATCGCAACCTCCTGGGTCGTCCGCTTTTCATTCGTTCCTTCCTTGCTGTCCTTGTCCGACAGGAACGTTCTTGGTTTCACCTTTGCCGTTTTCGCTGAACGGCTCTGCCGGTTCAATTTCAAAGTTGTCCTCAGCGTCCTTAGCTTCCTGAGTCGGGTTTTTCATATTCGGAATGAAGTGACGCAGAAGCTCGCGGTACGTGGAGTCGGAAATGATCCTCCGCTGTGCAGCCACTTCCAGAGCCATGACAAGCTGCTGCAACGCCTGGTTGAATGCTGCCTGATCCTCAACTCGAATCAGTTCCCACGTAAGCGATGGTCGCTGAATTTCAAAGTCGTTGATCTTCATGAGCATCTTCAGCAATTCCTGAATTACAGACTCGTAGGACTTTCGCTTACGGACGATCTTCTTCGCCCAAGGAAGGGTCTGTGCGTTGTTCGACTGATTTGCAGAACCCGCCTCTAGGATCATGAATGCCCATCGGGGAGTCTCACTGGCGATTGAAATACAGTCGATGAGGAAGTCCATGAGTTCTTTGGAATCTCCCAGTACCGAGCGGGCTTCAAGGAAGTCAGCATCTTCCTCGGCCTGAAGGAAGAGAATTTCCTTTCCCTTCCAGGTAATCTCAGCCTGTGATCGGATATTCCCGTTCTCGTCAAGTACCTCGGGGAAGTTGTTGCGAATGAACGCTTGAACCTCATTCAGCTTCAATTTCACCTTCGGCACCGAATGGTACTTGTGAGCCTGCATCGACTGACTGAGAGCATCGTTGAATGCACGGATGAGCGGGTAGGCGGTTTCCAGATCACTCTGTCCGCCCTTCAACGTGGAATCGTACTCATTTTCAACTTCTACGAGCGGTACGAATCCCCAAGTGTTGTCCCGGCTCCAATCCGTCAGGTGAACGCGCTCAGTAGTGTCGTAGTACTGATACGACTCGGGAGTGATGACTTCCAGAATTTCATGTTCCCTGATCTTCGGTAGTACACCGTTTGGGAAATCCGCTTCCTCTTCTACAAACTCAACCATGTGCTGAATGACTGCCTCTTCGATGACCTGTTTGTCCAGTGTGCTTCTGCGAATGGTGACTACTCGCTCCGGGTCAACAACTTCAAGACGACAGTGCTTAATTTCCTCTTGGCTTACAAGAGGATTGTTGGCTGCATCGTCCTGCTGCACCCGAACAAAGGTTTTGGAATCTCGGATCGCATTTCTGAGCATCTGCCGTATCTCGTTGGCCCAGTGGTCGGTAAGGCAGGCATTGAGAAAATCATCACGGTTTTCATCTTCCGTAGATGCCACCGGCAATCCGATGAAATCAACTTGCAGGTCAACGATGGGCCTCGCAAAGAAACCTCCCAGGCTTGTGCCGTCGTTGTTGTTGAGATACAGCGACCGAGTTAGATTGTAATTCGGCTCCGTGTTCTCGTAAGCAGGAGTAGAGCCGAAGAACGATCCGCCGATGACCTTCCACCTAGATCGAATGCCATTTGAAAATGGTGCCCAAATAGACACGATCTGCTCAGTGATGCGCTGCCATGCGCTCATTTCTCATCCTTTACTGAATTGGACAGGAAATTTTCAAGTTTTTCCATCATCTGCGCCGCTTCCTCTTGCTTCTCAGGCGGAAGCTGCCGCAGAGCATCGAGAGTTTCGTCGTCAGTTGAAAATGTGGCCTTGCTCTCGTTCGTCCTGTGCTGCTCCGACTTGCTGACTTTGCCGATCCCCGCCCTGTCAAGGATTTCAGAAGCTGCCTTCAGGATCAGTGCGTCGTCATCTGTCTTTCTCAGCACGTCCACAATCGCCTGTACTGCCTCGATGGTGTAGCCGTGCAGAAGGTCGAGAGCCGCAGAGGGAAGGTTCTCTCTCAGCATTTGAATTCTCTCGGCAATGTCAGGCTCTTTCAGCATATCGCTGACCTGACCGCGTGAAATTCCAATCACGCTGCCAATCTGATTATGTGAGTAGCCTGCGAGCTTCAGGACGATTGCCATTTCCCTCGCATGTTCCCTCTCACCAAGAGCGAATTTCTTATCCTTGCTGAGATTGATCTTGTATCTGCGCTTGATGCGCTTCACAGACTTCTCGGCAACTCCTGCTCGATCCTCCGGTGTTCTACGCCCCGACAAGACTCTTCCTCCCGAATATCTCTCCGATTTCCTCTGAAATTTCCAAGGTGGGCCTTTTCATGGTTGCGATTAGCTCGAACATATCGGCATGGTGCCAGTGATCGGGATTCTTGTTCTTCTGCCAGAACGCTCTCGTCCGGCCCTGAGCATCCTCGCGCTCGACACGAACCTGTTGCATCATGTGCCAGTAAAAGCCGTTGAAATCTTTGTTGGCAAGAAACTCACCTTGCTCGCGTGCATTTCCAGGCAAGTGAACTTTGCCGTCCATATAGTCCTTGATGACCTGATCGAAGGCCATCGTCCGGTCGATGATGCATTTTCCAGCTTCACCGTATTTCACAGGATTCCAGACAGCCATTTCCTGAGTCTGTGGACGATCCATTTCAAAACCGAGCCACACCTTGCCCGGATACTTGATGGACAAGTCTCTGGCTGCTCTCTTTTCAGGATGCGCGTCGATCACGCACATGAATGTCATCAGCCCACTAAAGAATTTGTCTAGCTCATCCCACTCTCTCAGAATTTTCATTGCCCAGGTTCGCCGGGTTCCGTAGCGGGTGAGCGTAGACGCTTTCACATGCAAGTGGTTTCCAACGTCCACACCGATGTAGACGCAACCTTCTGGAATTCCACCAAGAGAATGTCCGGGTGAAATACAGTTGTCCAGAATCTGAGCGGTGAACTGATCCCCGGCAGCGGTGTAGGGACGGCCCAGTGATTGATTGAAAAAGCTTTTCAGCTTTCTCGCATCCCTTTGACCGAGATACCACCCTTTCATAATCTCCGCCAGTGGCTGAGTTGGAGAATTGAATTGGGAAATGTGGTATCCCCGGATTTTCCCCGTCAGGTTCTGTGGCACCCACCTGCCGTGAGCATTTTGGGTACGCCTCTCATGATCCTGAAATTGGCGCTTGCAGAACACGCATTCAATGGCACACTCGTCGGCCACATCGCCCAATTTCAGAGAATCCTCGAAAGTCAGAACTTGAAAACGACTACAACCGGGACACGGTATCTCCCATTGATGCTGGTCTGACGCCCACCACCCATCCTCAGCGTCTACGCCATGCCCCGGTGCAGTCGGTGTGGAAAGAATCGTCAACCGCTTGATGTGAGAACCGTCCATGCGGTGCCTCGCCTCTTCTAGATTCTCTTCCACCATGCGATCCCGCTCATCCCACACTTCTACGTCTACAGGAATTTCCTGTAGCTCGTTTACGATGTTCGTTCCCCTGATGTAAAGGTTGATGTTCGCTTTGCTTTGCTTATGCAAGCGATTGTCCACCGATGCGAAATTGCTCCTGAGAATTTCATTGGAGTCGATCATCGGGTCGATCCTGGCTTGCACAAAGGGGATGGCTCCGGTTTTCAGCGGCAGGAGATAAAGGTGATGCCACCCGCGCTGTGTAATCCAGTGGAGTGTCCTCGTCAGGAATGAAACTGTAAATGCCGTCTGTGCTGCTTTTGGAATTACAATTTCAGGGCTGGTATCGCGGATCACCTGCCTGATGTACTCGCGGCCCTCTAGGGAGAAAGCCTTGCCGTCCACTCTCAATCCCATTCCCAAAGCCCATTCGTCAGGCCGTGCAAGTGTCCGAACGGACGAGAAGCCTCCCGTCGAGGAAGGCTTCCGCTTTTTCACAGCCTTGGCTTTTACAACACGACCGGCCAACTACCCTCATTCCTCTCGATGGCACCCAAAGACCAATGAAAAGAGGATAGCGAATTCAGCAAAAAGGAAAAATAGACCGGGGGCTGGCAGCTTGCCCCCGGCCTATACGCTCATCCCACCTACCAGGAGGAATGCAACCCCGAGCAAAGGGTCGAGCACTTGTAGCAGAAGAGGTACTAGGGCGTCAACTGGGCTTCTTTGTTCTGCTTCCTATTTGAAATTTGGTACTCCCTCATCCATTCGTCATGCCCATTGAATTCACTGCGTTTTACAGGAACGCGCTCTGACCTTCCCCTGGCCTGAGCACCATGACGGATGGACTTCCTGTGCCTTGCCTCGTTCTGCGCCCTTGCCTTTTTCAGTTCGATGATGGCTCGCGCTACAGTCGCCTTCCTAATACGTTTATAGTTACCACGCTTCCTACGGGAGAAAAAGCTGTTCGAGACACCGATCCTGCGAGCCATTTCCATCTTGCCCACGCGGAATATGAGTTCGTCGAAGATGAATTTCACATCGCTGTAGTTGACCATCCCATGAATCCCGGTATCACCGAACTTATTGTAATTCTCACAGCGAATGCACTGGCTGAAAGGCTTCCCTTCACGCCTTCCTCGCTTGTGATACCAAAATTCATTTAGGGGAATGTACTCGCCCTGGTGGAGAGGCCCATTGCAACGCTTGGTATCTCCACGAATGAAATTCTCCCTCATCCGTCTGTCTCCACGCGCCTATACGAAAGGCCCAGTTCCTTTCTGCGCTCCGGGTTACGGCAGAAAACCTCATGGCTGATCTTTCCAAAGCGAACTTTGGACACATGACGACGATCCTCGGTTGGACTTGTAATTATCGAACTGAGCTTGCTCTTCTTCTTAGTCACGCGCATCCTCCTGAATGAGCCTCAGAGCTTCGCCTTTGACAACGTACTCGCCATCGACCTGAGCGGTTCGCAACGACTCCCACGTTCTTGCCCCGTAATTTCCAGTTGCCGGTACTATGTCTGCTCGCTGCTGCCAGGAAGTCATTGCATTTCTCAACACAGAGCCATAGACATTGTTGACCATTGACCCGGCATTCATAAAGCCTAGATCGTCCAGAATCAATTTCAATGCCTTGACCGTCTTGCCTCGATCCGGTAGCCGCTTTTTCTGACCGGGGTAGGGAGTCAACGGGTAATAGGGGCCGGTGTACGGAAAGACTGAAATTGGCAGTGGTTCAACCTCGGAAACGCACGGATCGTAGACTCCGGTTGGACTCCAAATCTTGTAATTCGGATACCAATGGGTCATATCGTCAGCCGTGTAAAGCTGATATGGAGTTTTCAAGTCGTACATGCCGGGTGTGGGAAACACATCGTTCACGTCGTATGTCCCGTAGGTGTTCAGCACACATTTCAATCCCTTGTCATATGCGTGCTTTCGACAGCCTTCCACATCTTTCGCCGCCGGTACTTCCAGAGGGAAGATTTGCAGCATCATCGGCCATCGAGCAATGGGGCTGAAATCAATGTCGTTGTAGAGCCAGCAGATAGACGAGAACGCCGCATCCCTGTTTCCCAACGCAATTTCCATTTCCTCACAGGTGAATACTCTCTCGTCCAGTTGCTTCTCGGGATTGAGAAGGGGATACGTGCCCCATTGGTCGGAAACTGAAATACAACGCTGAACATCTTCCATCGTCCAGATGTAGCACCAGGGAACAACGATCATTTCCGCTGATGCGGCTCTTCCCCTGACCAAATCCCATCGAGCAGGGTTAATTTCCTTCTGGACGTTGAGCGCAATAATCCCAAACCCTGCATCCTTCATCAACTGCACATCTTCGACTCCCCCGGCAGGATCGCGGAGAAACAACAGGTTGTGTTTTGTGAAAATACTCATCAGCCCGCCAATCTGAATGGAATCAGTTGCATCAGGCGCTCTTGAAATGCTGTACCGATAGAGCCGCTGCCTGAAGTATATTTTGCTCGCAGCAGATCGCCTGCCTGCAACCCGGACATAAAGGACTTCGCATTTCCGTTTACAGCACCGACAGAAGCATATCCAATAGCCTGACGAATATCGTAATTCGTATCGCCGTTCACGCTGAAGGACATACCTGAAAATGTATTTCCAGCAGGTTGTGCTTGAAAATTGACTTCGACGTAGTAATCGCCAGTGAAGGGCACAGTGATATCCGGCCCGATTGATCCAGAAAGGTCGCCGTAGCTGGCGCTTATCCTGGTTACTTCCGCCACGACCAGGGCAGGTATCGGAGGGCCACCAATAAATTTCCAATAGCCGATGTTCGCATCGTACCTCAACAGCCACTCGACAAGAGAACTGACCACTAGTGTAATTATCTGACCGTCATCAGGGTTAGTGGGAGGGAAATTGGCAACGCTCACGCGCTCGATACCAGGGACATTCAATCCCACAACGTCACGAACCGACGAATCAACCTCAGCGGCTGTCAGGGACGTGGCATTCGCAGGCACAAGGACGTTTGCCAGCAAGTATGAATTGCTTGGAATTGGGAGTGCGCCCACCAAGTTCGCCAGGGTCGCACCGGGAAAAGGAATACCCCCAATGACAGCAAACCTTGCAGCCGAAGGAAATCCCTCGTCAATGGACTCATCTGAAATTATGACCACTACGCGATCTACTCGCGGATTGACCGTATCGGCAACACCGAACCCAACGATCCAGTAGAAGCTTTTGAGAAGAGTGAAGTCATCGACAAAGACATTTACGCTTCCCGCTGAACTGATGAGAATTTCAGTGTTGATGAACTGACAGTTTGGAGCGGTGATCCACGCCGGAACTGTAATTTTGCTCCAAACGCCTATTCCAGCCTCATTTCGCTGCTCTACCCCGATAACTGCGCCAGCAGCAGTGTATTCGGTGACTTTCAATCTGACCGTGGTTCCTACCGGAGCATTGAACCAGCAGGAGACTTCCTGATGCATGGAAGGATCGACGCGAATGCTCGCATTTGCATTCTTGATCCCCTGTGTGAACGAAGAGGCACCGGAAGTTGCAATTTTGCCCGAAGCGGGAGAACTGTGAAATGTTCCGGCATCCCTGGTCAGGGTTGCAGCACCGATTACCGACCAATGAGGCGTACCTGCCGGGTTGAAATCGGGATTGGGGAACTCGTTGGCACCTGATTTCTCTTCAGCGGTGCTAAAAAACACCCTCTTGCCGCCTGAAATTGCACCTAGACCTTCATAGTTGATAATCGCTCCACCGGGAGCAATTTTCACACCTATTCCAGCCTCACTTGCCGATGGCACAATTGGAGTGACCAACAGGTCATCCTCATGCATCACTCCCTCTCCCTGGTAAAGATGATCGAAGAGGTTAAAGAGTAATTCTTGCGAGACTACGGTGTCTTGCAGAGGCCACGCTGCTGCTGTCATTCTCCCTCCTGAATTTCATGAGACTCACCCGGAGTCTCGGGTGGCGGTCATTTGAATGTTAACAGCATGGCCTGCGGATAACACAAACGCGCAATTGCCTTTGCCGTCCGGCTTGTGAAATACGGCTCAGGTGAAACTTCCTTTGAGCCGTCTGAGAATATCGCCCTCCACTTCCATAAGCTCGTATGGCCCATCGGGTAAATTTCAACCCTGGTAGGGCTACTGAGCATTTTGGTTGTTCTCGTTTGTAACCTGCGCCTTCAGGGTTGGCTGCGAGTTGAACGCAACATCGGGTGCATTCCATGCGTACACAAGGTACCCACGCATTTTCGTTTCCTGCCATTGATCCATCATGTGCGCGTAAACGGCAGGAGTAGGGAGAATTACACTTCCGCCGTAAGCGTGGCCTGAGAGAACACCGAGATAGGGCACTCCCGCTGCCTCTGCAAGCTTCGCTTGGTCGGGAATGTAAGTCTCCATGTAGGGTGAGCGGTTGGGATAACCGTCCAGCCAAATTTCATCCGTGTACTTCCCCTGAAGGAAGGGAGTGATGTGATCGGGTGAAGTCCTGAAAAGAGAGGCGGAAGTGCAGGCTTTGGGATCGAGAGCCTTGATCCTGTCACCAAACCTCTTGATTGTTTGAAATTCAGCAGCCCACTTGTCCTGTGTGAGAGACTGCATCGTGGAAGGGCCGTAATCGAGGTTCGTGTCGTCGGCCAGGTGGTATCGCCTGCGAATTACACCATCGGGATCGGTTACATTGAGCGCGGGGTGATTCTTGGTGGCTACAGGAATGCCATCGACCGGCGCAGTGTAATTCAATACCGCCTCTAGGAATCCTGTCCCGTAGGAAGGGTGCTGATCCATCCTCATGATGCCGCCTACAGGCCCACCTGCCGCCTGAGACTTGAAACCGCTCATCCACACCCATCCCTTTGTGCCAGCGTTATGCAACTGCGTGAGGATCGAGTGCAGGGCAGAGACTGAGCCGGTAGGATTCTGAAAAGCTGTCACTGCGCTGAAATTCAATGCCGCAAACTGGCCTGTCAGGATGGAACCACCGACACCGTTGGGATGCGAGAGCGTAGGCGTAATGTCGTACAGCCCACGGAACGAGTAGCGGAAAGGCGTAGGCTCTGGAATTGGCTCGGGCACAGGGGCTACAACACCGATCTGCTTCAAGAGTCCAAGCGCGTCATTGAAATCTTTTTCGCCTAGTGCCCACTCGGAATTGGCGGGAAGAGGCTTCTGCATCTGCACATAACCCTTAGTCGTCTTTTTCCAATGGTTGTTATATGCAGAGTTGAGCTTTGCAACTGCTTGATCCCTAAGCTCTTTGTCAGTCATTCACTTTCCTCCTATGGCATTTTCAAGTTCTTTCAAGGCGGCTTTCTCACCGGGAGAATCGTCAATGGGAACCATATCGCCATTAAGCAAGTCGCGTGCAAGTGAAATTGCCTCTTCTAGTGATCGCGCATAGCTAATCAACCCCTCCTGTGTGTAGATGGGCAATCGGGCCTTGTCTGCTGGTACAAAGACTGCTTCCATTATTTCACCTTTGTCTCCTGATAGTCGGCAAAGAACCAACTGACTTGATCTTCAAGCCTTTTGCCTAGTTCTTTCATTTTTTCATCTTCGCTCTGAGAGAGAACCCATGAGGCCATTTCAACTGCGCCTACGAGTCTCCAAATGCGAAAGACGAACTCGGGATCGCTCACAAGCTCGTCATAGGGTCGTGCTCTACGGGGCTTCACTTCGTCAGCCACCAAATAAAGAGGGAACAACTGAGCGCAGCAACGAACAGCGCGAACCAAAAAGCTTCCATACCCCCATGCCTTTCACCATTGATTTTCATATGAAAGTTGTGGGATGGCCCTGACCCCGATAGGTCTTTTGTCGGGCCATCCCACACAGGGAGCTTATCAACTCCTATCTCGTTCGCAACGTCCGTCGTCTACTGACGAAAATGGCAACACCAATTGCCACTGCCAGCATGATGATTAGCTCACCCGGCCCTACATTGGCCCCTGTGACGGAGAGCAGAACAATTTCAGCCAGGATTGTGAGGACGAATGCGATGATCGCTGTTTTCACGTTTTCACCACCCAAGTTCCATTGCCGGTCACGATCATTTGAAGATTGAAAACCTCGGACTTCCAGCAACCGTAGCGAAAGACGCAGTTGCTCCACTTGCCGGATGCAAGCTGGTAGCGTCCTCCCTTGGGATCGCCTCGCCATTCGGTGTAATAACCGGAGGTTGTGCAGTCGTTGGTCTGCACGGTGCCTGAGAACACGTCAGTCCACCTGCAAGCGGCTCCGAATGCTGTGATTTTCGGGTACTGCCAGCAGAAGTAGACTTGCATCCTCAATGTGACGAAGGTTGTTCTGAAAACCGTTGACTTGGCAGACTTCCTAGCCTCGACGGTTTTACAGCCTGAGCCAGCCAAAGTGTAATTCACATACTGGCTGTCGTTCCCCTCGTAATAGAAACCCTCCGGGTAGCAGCAGTCATTGTAATTCGGAGGGGGAGGGGGTGTTGTAGAAGGTGGCGGGGGAGGCGGTGGAGGTGGCGGGTCTACCGGCACCGGATCACATGCCTGTGTACTCACTCCTGCGGGACATACATCGGCGTTACCGGCGGTTGGAATTGCAAGTGCTGCCAGCGCCAGTACAAGTAGTGCTAGATATTTCATTTTTGGTTAGTCCTTTCTCATTGTGCGGCAATGAGGCTGCCAATACGGACATTATGAACCGTTTTACCTCCTTTCTGAAATTGGGGGTAACCCTGTGCTCTGGGGAGCACCATCACCGGGGATATGCAGAGCTACCCCCACACAAGACTACACGCGCACAGAGAGAAGTCAAGGTAAAGCGACGACTCTGTGAATCCATTGAGTCAACCAGGGAGGGATCGTCAATGAGTCCTTGCAGAGCCGCCGCTTATCTCTCTTTTATGTCATTCACATTGAAAAGTCAAGTTGCCCTAAAAGAAAGGGCTGAACCTCGCTGTACCACTCTTCTCTGTCGAATTTCCTTCTAATGCCTGCGGTTATGTTCTCCGTTATTTCAAAAGGTGGCACACTCTCTCTGAGAGCAAGAGCGAAAATCAGGTCTATGATCGCCGCTCGTATCATATTTTCATCGTACTGCTGAAGAACATAGTGAACCTCTTTTACACGAACGTCTAAATCTCGAAATTTCTTCTTGGACTTGACCGGCTTCTTGGGCATCAGACTTCCTCCATCAGTGAGTTAGCCTGCTTGGGAGAAACATCGAGAGCCTTGGCAAGCTTTTTCAATTGAGAATCGTAGGGAACGAACATTCCTCTCTCGATGATCGAGAGCGTAGAAGAATTCAAGTTGGCTCTACGGGCCAATTCTGCCTTCGACCATCCCCTTTCCTCTCGCAGTTGCGTGAGCAAGAACATGAAAACCTCCTTTTTGGTGTCGGCATGAATCTTTATTCGCTCAAAGAGGCTTGTCAACCGTGAAAAAGAGGCTTTTCGAACTGAGAGCACCTGAACGAACTCAGATGACACTAGATGACACTAGAAAGCACCAAATTTCATCAATTCTTAACAAAAACGGCTTTTTGGGCTAAAAACGGCTGTAAATGAAAATTTTAGGCTGTTTTTGGCTTATTTGCTCGATTTCGACCCTTTGGACGACTTAGAGGGTCATAGACGACCCTGAGAGCGATTCTAAGGCTCTCCGAAGGGTCGAAAAGGGACTTTTACACCCCAAGGACTTTCGCGGTCTGAGGGTGGTTCCAAATGCTCTCTCTGAGGGGGTACTGAGAGAGGTACTTTCTTGAAGCCAGAGTTTTCATTTTACCTTCCTAAAAACACCCATAAGATCAAATTTCATTTTCCCCTCTAAAACTATCTAAAAAACCACTTTTAGATGAAATTTACGGTGTGCTACTTATCCCCCGAGCTACAACCCTCTCCACATTGAATTTCAAACCTTTCCGGTAGTGCCCATTTGCAGGGGTTATGATGAAATTGTTAGGATTGTAAACCCTAGGATTCATGCGGTTTTGCGAGTATTGTTGAAAAGGTCTAGCGTAGGA
>Ga0075418_10006760_pt1 | contig 12922 bp, 11 predicted proteins | sample SoiMetdeltSBSDD2_FD_81776 | JGI IMG/M metagenome (GOLD analysis project Ga0075418, IMG submission 81776) | Bulk soil microbial communities from a Populus tree surrounding site in Tennessee, USA - Soil MetaG P. deltoides SBSDD2 | ecosystem: Environmental > Terrestrial > Soil > Tree plantation...
GACCGCACGAATCTCGCCCCGCGCGACGAGATCGATGCGCATACGCTCGCGTGGACCAGCTTGGGCTCGCACTTCGACGGGCTACCGACCGACGACTTCCGCGACCACGGGGGCGACGAGGCCCACGACGCCTTCGAGCACCGCCTGGTGGTGAGGGAGCCCGACCTCCAGACGCCCGGCGCCCGCTACTTCTACGAAGGCTGGTACATGGCGCCGAACGACACGAACCTCGCGAACAGCATGGGCCATCGCGAGGCCGCCCCCACCTTCGCGGGCTCCACCTGGTCGTTCCCGACGATCGACGCCGGAATCGTGAACGGCTCGATACTCGACGTCTTCGTCGATCCGCAGCACCTCCGACCCGGCGAGGCGACGGTGCTCCACGACACGGGTGAGGGCCGCGTGCAGCTGGCGGTCGCCACCACCGACCTCGGCGCTGGGGTCTTCCACTACGAGTACGCGCTGATGAACTTCGACTTCGAGCGCCAGATCCGCAGCTTCTCCCTGCCGCTCGATCCCGGCCAGACGGTCTCGAACCCGGGCTTCGGCGACGCGGGCGGAGATCCGCTCGACGACTGGACGGTGAGCCTGACCGATCGCCGCATCACCTGGACTGCGCCTGCAGGCAAGGCCCTCGATTGGGGGACGCTTCTCAACTTCCGCATGGACGTGGACGCCGCGCCGCTGGAGACCGTGGCCATCCTCGAGAGCGGGAGCCTGGAGGCGGTCGCCGTCCACACGATCCCGGAGCCCGGCGTCGGCGTGTCGCTCGGAGTCGCGCTGCCGTGCCTGGCCCTGCTCTCGCGGTGGCGGCTCGCGAGGCGCCGCGACCCTGGACCGCAATGAGACGACGGAACGAGGAGTCCGCCTAGCGGTAGCTCACGGGCTTGCGGCCTTCGGTGGTCTCGTAGACGACGTTGCCCGTGCCCTGGACCGAACTGAACACCTCGACCGTCGTGGCGCCTTCGGACCCGGCGACGTGCGGTCCGTAGAACTCGCCGGGCGGACTGACCATGACGTCGCCGGGGAGCAGCGTCTTTCCGTCGACCAGGATCGATCCCTGCACGACGACCTCGAAGCGCGTCACGCTGTGCGCGTGCCGTGCGATCACGCCACCCGGCGGCAGCTTCAGCATCGCGGCGACCGGCGTGTGCGGATCCTCGGGATCGCCGAGCACGAAGTGCAGGATGTTCATGTCGAACGGCTTGCACGCGTCCTGCACCGGCCGCAGGAAGTCGGGCTCGAGGTCCCAGAAGCCGGGGTCGCGGGGGCTGTAGTACGCCATCGCTGCTCCTTTTTCTACCCGCGCCGCGGCAGCTGCGTGACATCGAACTCGGGCGGCGGAGGGCACGCGGGGTTCAGCCACTGGATGAGTGCGGCCCAGCCGGCGCTCTCGTCGTCGTGGGGAAGGTAGCCGCGGATCGCGGTGATTGCGTCCCACCCGTCGCGGAGATGCACGGTGAGCACGGGATCGATCACCTCACCGCTCTTCACCTTCTCGATGTAGTCGTCGGGCGCGATCTGCGTAGCCACCTTGCCGTAGCCCGGCATGCGGCTTCCACCCACCATGCGCCAGAGCGACCTCGCGCGCACGAGCTCGCGCGCGGCCACGGTGAGCGCACGACCGATGCCGTGGTGCTGGTGTGCGGGGTGGACGAAGAGGTCGGCGCCGTACAGCGTGTGTCCGAGAGGGTCGTGGTCTGTGAACGACCCGCCCGCCGTGAGCGTGTCCCAGGGGTCGTCCAGGTGAAAGAGACGGAGCAGGAGGAGCAGCGTGAAATGCGCACCGGCGACCGAGCCGGTCGCATCGTGCTGGACGACGAACTGACCCTCGGGGAAGACGCGGTAATGCGCGGCGAGCTCCTGGGAGGTGTAGGGCGACTCGGTGGGATAGACCGTGGCGCAGATGGCGGAGACGCCGGAGTAGTCGCGCTCGGCCATGAGGCGGAGGGAATACCCCGAGGGCAAGTGGCTTTCTGCGGCGGCGGCCACGCGCCGGAATGTACAGCGCCGGCGCGGTGCGCCACTGGGCGCCGAGCGCAGCGGCTGTCCCGGCCGTACCCCGGCGGCGAGTTCGAGCTCGCCCCGCGGGCGAAGGTGCGGAGCCTGCGAACGGAGACGCGCTCAGGGCAGCCGCAGGAACGGATCGCCGAAGGCCGTGAAGCCGTAGCGGCGCCCTGCCTCGCCGACCGGAGTGCCGGCCTCGAGGCGGGACTTGATGTCGAGCAGCACGCCGGCGTTGGTGAAGAACGTGATCTCGGCGCCGAGGCCGCCGAGCGAGCGGCCTTCGAACACGTAGGCGCTCATGGGGCTGTCCGCGACACCCTGGTTGGCGATGCTGCAGCTGGCCGCGACCACGAGCTGCGCACGCGGGACGGCGTCACGGATGAATGGGGCATCGACGCAGCCGGCCGAATCGCACGGATAGTGGAACGCGGTGCTGCCGTGCGCTTCGATCAGCAAGAGCTCGTAGCTCCGGTTCGTATCGAGCGAGGTCAGCAGTGAAGCATACCTCTCGCGCCACGCGCTCCCCTGCACATCGTCGAGATAGGCGGTGATGTCGCCGACGTATTCGACCCGGTTCTCCGGGTAGCGTGCATCCACGAAGTCGCTCTTCCCGAGCGGCAGCTCGTCCGGGATCATTGCGTTGGCGACCAGCAATCGGCGGCTGAAGCGGATCGATCCCTCGTAGTATCGGATCACGCGGTGGAGGTACTGCTTGAGGATCGTATTCGAGGGAGCTCCCCACGAGACGATCGTGACCTCGAACAGGTCGTTGGTGGGATTGAAGAACCCGTCGTCCACCCCGAAGCCGCGCGACAGCGTCGTATAGGCGCCGGAGTAGCTGACCAGCGCGCCGAAGTTGTCGACGATCGGCAAGGGAAGGCCAGGGCTGCCGAGAATCACGGTCGTGACATTCCGGGTCAGGTACTGGCGGTGGATCAGCTCGTACAGCTTCTCGACCGTGATGCTCCTGGACACCTCCACTCGTCGAATGCTCAGGCGGCGGTTCTTCCTCTTCACCGCATCGACCCAGTCGTCGATCGCGGAGTCGATGCGCTCGGTCCTCGAGTTCGTGATCAGCAAGGCGGTCTCGCGCTTCTTCGCCTCCGTCTGGACCGAGACGCACGAGAAGAGGCCGGTGCTGGTGAAATCCGCCTGGATGCCGATCAGGCAGATCTCGTAGGTCTTGCCGGGGTTGAGGTTCGAGAAGGCCCGGTCGAAGCAGCCACCGGGCGTGAGCTCACGGATCGTGGCACCGAGCGAGAAGCCCGGGGGGCCCGGGAAGTAGTCGACCCCGTCCTCCTTGGCGACGGTCACTCCGAGCGAGAGATAGTCGGCCGGGTTCAACGCGCCCAGGTCGATGCGCGTCTTGACGCTCGAGTCCTCGTGAGACGGGAACAGCGTCGCGGAGAGCGGCGCGGCGCCGGCCTGGCCGCACTCCGGCAGGACGACCGGATCATCCTCGGCGACCGCCCTTTCCGCTCGCGTCGCGACGAGCGCGACAGCGACGAGGAGGAACAGCGCGACGAGCCGCGAGGCAACGAGAATCGACCGCATTCGCTTCACGACGCACTCCTTGAGCATCTCTCGCAGGGAAGGGGGCGAAGCCGCGCGCATTTCCTGCGCGTGGACGCTTGAACCGCCTGGCCGACGCCCTTCGAGAAATCCCCCAGGGCCGTCCAAGTCACCCCGATGTGCCTCAGCCTTTGCAGCTCGCGGGAGCCCAAACAGCTGCTACTGCACCTGACCAAGCGCAGTCATGGCTGCCAGCGAGTCCATATAGTCCCGCCATTGCACGATCTTTCGGCCCTCGATGGTAACGACCGAGATAAACCGGTTGTCGTATGAGCAGCCGGTCGCGACAATTTTACCATGAACATCGTATTCGATGATGACAACGCGAGGGTCCTGCGATCGGTGCACGACGAGCTCGTCAGCGTCGTGGAGGACGATGCTGTTGCCGTAGCCCGCATAGAGTGCCATCAGGGCGTCACGACCACGAAGTGTCTGGGGCCATCCGGGGAAGTGATATCGAAATTCGAACTCCGCGTCGTCGGCGATGGTGTCGAAATAGTGGTCGCCGTCGACCAGGCCGGCCAAACCCTGCTGAACGGTGTCGAAGAACGGGTCGAGCGCCGTGAATGCCGCGTACTTGGGATCGGTCACGCTTTGCTCCTTGATCATGAGGATGGCGTTCCGCGCCTGCTAGGATGGGATCAGGTCAGCGCGGTCGCAGCGCGAGGGTCACGGCTCCGGCCACCTCGGTCACCACGGCATCGAGTGCCTTGCCCATCGCCATCGCCATCGCCGCCGGCACCTCCCTCGTGATGGGCTCTTCCGCGCTGAAGGTTCGGTCGAGGAGCGTGCGCTGCTCCTGATCCTCGAGCAAGACGGCGAGCGACAAGGCTGCTACGTGAGTCGGCGCGAGGACCTCATCGAATGCCAGGACTTCCACCCGCAGCGTCGCGGCCGCGAGTGCTCCGGTCAGCTGGATTCCCGGCGTGGCGCCGAGCGCGTTTTGGAGTGCGCGCTCGACGAAGTTCGCAGGCAACTCAGTCCAGCGTCGCTGTTCGTACAGGCCGTACTCGACCGAAGAGGCGCGCCACACGATGCGCTCGCGCAGGAGGGGAGTGCCCTGCACGGGCTGGAGGCGAAGGGGATTGCCTGCGCCCTGCGGTTGCGCATTCTGGGGTCCATTCAAGGCCACCGACTCCGGACGGAAGAACCGCGGCTCGGCGGCATCCCGAAACAGGCATCCGGCGGCCAGCATCGCGAGCGCGATCCACGCCGCCCGCATCAGCGCGCGTTGGGCGGGCTCGCGCCGTCGGCGCGCGGTCCACGGAGCAGCGTGCTCGGATCCCGCTCCAGCGAGTCGGCGAGGGCCCGCACGGACTCGAGCGCTTCGCGCAGCGCGACGAGGCTCGCGGCCAGCTCCTCGCGCGCGCTGCTCACGCCCGCGGCGGCCTCGCCCACCTGGCCCGAACTGCTCCGCAGCGAGGCGGTGGTACTCCCGATCTCCGCCTCCTTCAACGCTCGCTCGAGGCGTGCAGCGGTACTCCGGAGCTGGACGAGCAGGACGTTGAAGGCGCCGTCGTCAGCCTGGAGCATCGCGACGAGCCCGTCGACGGATGCGAGCGTCCCGCGCAGCGCGCCGAGGGCCTCCTCGGCCTCGCTCTCGACTGCCGGAAATCGGTTCAGGATCTCGAGCACGGACTCCTCCACGCTCTTCAGCGTCGACGGCGTCGAGGGCACGTAGTTCCAGGGCGGTGCGAACGGCAGCTCTGGCGGTGGGTGACGCGCGGGGTCGAAGAAGTCGGTCTGAAGGAAGCGGATCCCCGTGATGCCGGCCGACGCGAGCTGGACGCGGAGGTTCGGATCGATGAAGGCCGCGCCTGGTTTGGGTCGCTCGAGGCCAAGGCGCTTGAGCGCGTCGACGAAGATGTCGGAACTGACCTGCACGTGGCGCCCGTCAGGCGCCACCGTGATGTCGCGCACGGTGCCGACGGTGACGCCTCGCCACTTGACCGGCGATCCCACCTCGAGGCCCTGCACGGATTCGTCGAAGTAGCTGATCGCCTCGAACGACTCGCGCTGGAAGAGGTACGACCCGAGCCAGAACGTCAAACCCACGACGGCGGCGAGGGCCGTCACGACGAAGAGACCCAGCTTCCAGTGGTTGGCCGCCGTCGTCGCCACTTCACGCCGGCCGACGGTTGAAGAATGCGCGCACACGCGGATCGGGGCTCCCGTCCCGCAGCTCGAGAGGGTTCCCTCGCGCGATGATACCGTGTGCGTCGCGGTCGACCATGATGCAGTCACGGGCAACCGTGAAGATACTGGCGAGCTCGTGGGTGACGAGGACCGTCGTCATCCCCAGACTGTGATTCAGAGCGAGGATCAGCTCGTCCAGCTCCACCGAGCGGATGGGATCCAGCCCCGCCGACGGCTCGTCGAGGAACAGGAGCGGCGGATCGAGCGCCAGGGCGCGCGCGATGCCGGCGCGCTTCTTCATCCCGCCCGAGAGCTCCGCGGGCAGATGGTTCTCGAAGCCCTCCAGACCCACGAGTCGGAGCTTCGCACGCACGACGACGTCGATGGCTTCCGCGGCGAGCGCGGTCCACTTGCGCATCGGCAGGGCGACGTTCTCGGCGAGCGTCATCGAGCCGAACAGCGCCCCGGACTGGAACAGCACCCCGAAGTGCGGCGCTCCGAGCTCCTGGGCCGGGGTCGAGCCGTCGACCAGGACCCGCCCGCCGAGCGGCTCGTCGAGCCCGATCAGGTTCCGGAGCAGTGTGGACTTTCCGCTGCCGCTCCCGCCGAGGATGGCGAACACGTCGCCTTCCGGCACGCTGAAGTCGAGGTCCTCGAGGATCACCGTCTCGCCATAGCCGATCGTTAGCCGCTCGGCCGCGATCATCGGCCGCTCACCTCTCGAGGGCATTGAACAGCACCGTGAAGATCGCGTCGATCAGCACGATCGCAAAAAGGCTCGTTACGACGGCGGAAGTCGTCGCACGACCCACGCCCTCGGCGCCGCCCCGGGTTGCGAGCCCTCGCTCACACGCGATGAGCGCGATGCCGAGCCCGAAGAAGGCGGTCTTGAGGATACCCGAGAAGATGTCCCACGGATGGACCGCCTTCTGGATCTCCAGAAAGTAGGCGTGGAAGGTGAGGTCGAGGCCGAGTGCGACCAGGACCCCCCCGGCGACGCCGGCCACGTCCGCCAGGATCGTGAGCAGCGGCAGCACGAGCACGAGTGCGACCACGCGTGGAAACACCAGGAAGTGGTAGGGGTCGAGACCGAGCGTCCGCAACGCGTCGATCTCCTCGGAGACGCGCATCGTTCCCAGCTCGGCCGAGAACGCGGCGCCCGACCGGCCGGCGACGATGATGGCGGTCATGAGCGGTGCCAGCTCCCGCGTCATCGACAAGCCGACGAGGTCGGCGACGTAGATGTTGGCGCCGAACTGCTGGAGCTGGACCGCCGCCTGGAAGGCGGTCACGAGCCCGACGAGGAAGTTGAGCATCAGCACGATCGGAACGGCGTCGGCGCCGGCGCGCTCCATCAGCCGCGGGAGGTCGGCCCAGTTCACCGCCCGCGGGCGACCGACGGCTTGCGCCGCCGCGAGCGCGAAGTCGCCCACGAAGTCGAGTGCGCGACCCTCGCCGAAGATCGCGCGCGTGTCGCGGCCGATCTGGTCGAGGATGCCGATCCGGGTGGGTGGTGTCTTGTGGCTCGGCCGGCGCGCGTGCGCGCCGTAGAGGTCGAGCAGGGCCTTCACTGGCCCGGCGGCCCCGACGATCTCGGTCTGGGCACCCGCCGCCAGCAGCTCGTTGCGGAGGTCGAGGAGGAGCGCCGTCGCTGCGCCGTCGAGATGCTCCACCGCGGAGAGGTCGAACTCCATCCGCGGGGACGCCGGGCGCGCGAGCCCGCGCACCCTCTCCCACGACGCGAAACACTCCCGGAATCGCAGCTCGCCCGCGAAGCGCAGCGTCTCGACACCGCCCTCGCGCTCGACGCGCTCCACACGGTACCCCGGCCCGGTCGTCGCCAGCACGCAGTGGAAATATCCGCCGGCGGCTGGGAACTTCAAGCCTGGGTCGCGCTCCGAGATCCTCCCCTCTAGCCGAGCTGCTCGACCGGTGATGCCGCCAGACTATCGGGAACCGGGCAGCCTGCTGTCGCGCGTGCTTTCTCGAGCACCCCGCACCCCGAGGGGATTGGGCGCGTCTGAGAGTATCTCCAGACTGCCCGAGGCGGACTCCGAGGCAGAACGAAGGCGAGGAAGCATGGAAATGGAGGTGCTGGTGGCCGCCGATCGTGCCGACACCCAGATTGTCGAGCGGTCCTTCGGCCCCGGCCTCTCGCCGGAGGAGTACAGAAGCTCGTGCTGACTCGTCCTCACGAAGGGCTGGGCAGGCCGAGAAGCGGCGGCCGGTCCCCTGCGCAGCGGCCTTGTTAGGCGGCAGCTGGCTTGCGTGCGGCAAACCAGGCGATGGAGCCCCACAGCTCCCTGGTTGCGAAGGGTTCGAGGCCCGATGCACCCAGCTCCTGGGCGAAGCCGGCCGAGTCGAATCGATCGCCATGTGGGTGTTCGAGAAGGCGACGGGTGAGGGGATGGACGATGAAGCGCCTGAGAACCTCTTCAGCGTAGAACAGGCCACCTGGCTTGAGAACGCGATGAACCTCCGCCAATGCACCGCGCCACTCTGGAATGTGGTGGATGATGCCGAAGTCGAAAACGGCGTCGTAGGTTGCGGCGGGTACGCTGATGGCGCTTGCATCGCCCACCCACAAGCGAACCCGGGAGCCGCGCGCGGCGAGTCGCCTTTGGGCAAGGGCAAGCATGCGCGGGTCCAGGTCGAAGGCATCGACGGAGTCGGCGCCGAAGACGTCGAGGATCAGCTCGGTGCCAACTCCCCGCCCGCAGCCAACCTCGAGAGCGCGCCCGCCGCGCATGGGACCGCCCATGTGGAGCAGACGCTGAGCCTCGAAGTGCCGCTGGATCGCGGCACGGACGGGGTTGTTCATGAGCAGGTATTCGACTCGATTGAGAAGCATCGTTCTTGCTCCGGCCGAACGGACCGGCGCTCAGCTGCCGGCCGCCCGTGAGTGTACCAAGGAACGACCGGCGGCCGCGGTCGGATCGTCTCGGGTCCCGTTCGAGTCCCGCTCACGGCCGGCGGCAGAGCAACCTGGCAGGCCGAGGGGGGGGCGGCCGGTCAGCGGGCGGCGGAGGCCCCGAAGGTTGCCCAGAAGATTTGGCTGGCGGCGGGGCTTTGGCGGGGCCTTCGAACCCCGGGTCTCCCGTCCGATCGTCCTTCACTTCACTGGAGGATTCGCGCGATCCACGAGCCCGAGGAAGTAGGCAGGAAAGAACTGACCGGCCTCGGGCGCGCCGGGAGCTGAGTCCTCGGATGCGCACGCCGCGTCGAAGCCCGCCGCCTTCGGATCGGATGCTCCATCCGACTCGCCCGGCACCTTGATCCAGAAGTACGCATCCACGCCCGGCGCCGGCGACGCGCGCGGCCGTTCTCCGAGGCCGGCGCCCTCGATGTTGCACCACTGGTTCGATCTCGATCGGACGCCCGCGCGGCCGTTGCGACTCGTGTCGATCACGAAGGTCTTGTCCGTGATGCCCAGCTTCGCGAGATCGTCGGACAGCCTTTCGACGTACGTGAGCTCGTCGGGACACGGATTGCCGGACTCGAGCCTGCGGGCATCATCGCCGCGCAGCACGCCGTAGCCCGAGACATTCGTCGCGAAGCCGCGAATCTTCCGCGCACCGCCGGCGCGATCGAGCACGTCCTTGAAGATGGCGGCGACCTTCCCGCGAGGGCCGTCCCACCCGAGCCATCCCGCATGCGCGGCATCGAGATACAGCGACACATGGGGCATCGAGAGCGTCGCGATCGCGTAGGCGATCGATCGGCGATAGATCTCGTTGGACTCAGCGCACTTCGGGATGTTTTCGTTCGTGGCGAGGTTTGCGAGTGCATCGGGCTCGATCACGACGGCGATGCGCTGCGCGGCGTGCGCGCGAAGCTGTGTGGCGAGCGGGTCGACGACGTCCGTGCGATAGCGCCCTTCGTCTTCCGGGCCGAGCTCGCCCGCCGACGAGCGCGCCCCGCAATCCCGGTTCGGCAGGTCGTAGAGCACGAGCACGGCGAGCTGCCCGCGCGCGTCGTCGAGCCAGCGCGGCACGGCGTGCATCGCGTCGTCCGACGAGTCGATCCACAGCGCCACCGGCTGCGACGCGACCTTGCGAACCAGCGCGGCCTTCTCCGGCGAAGCCGCCGCCGCGGACTCGACCTGCGCGGTCCAACCGGGGCTCACGTAGAAGCGCGCGCCCTCGAACGGGTTGTCCGGCTGTGGTCCTTCGGCCGCGCGCGCGGCCGCCGCGTACGCAACGAGCAACGCCAGCCCGAGCTCACGCCTCATCGGGCTCCTCGGACGATTGCGGGAAACGCGCGCGGGTCTCCGCACGAGGCAGGCAGCGCTCCCACGCGGGCTCGATCCACTCCGCCGGTTGCTCGATCTCCTCGATGCCCACGTGCCACAGGAAGCCGAGGCGTCGCCGTGTGTGCACGACGCGGCCCCACCGCAGCTCGGAGATCCTCCACAGCTCGCCGATGCGCGGCCGGCGGCCGGTGCACAGGAGCCCGGCGCCCCCCGGCGAGAGGTCGCGCAGCCAGACGCTCCGCCTCTTGTTGCGGCCGAGCCGCTGCGGAAACGCGAAGACCCGGCGGGTGGGGTAGCGCCGTTGCAAGGAGTGCGACTCGCGGAAGTATCCGGCGAGGCCGCCCACGAAGGCGGCCGCCAGTGCGAAGCGGCCGCGCCTCTCTTCCGAGCGGAGCTTCTCCCAGGTTTCGCTGCGCGCGAACACGCCGATCAGCAACGCCCGGCGCAGTTCTGCCGGCGGGTCGACGAAGCGCACCCCGACGTGGTCGCGACCCGCGAAGTGCTCGTGATAGACGAGCTCCGCGCGCACGCGCACGCCGCCGTCCAGGCCCAGCACGAGATCGAAGGCGTCGGGGAGCGAGGTTCGGTCCTCGAGAGTGAGCGAGCAGCCGGAGAAGCTCACGTCGCGGGTCGTGGCGTGGAACGGCGCGCCGTTCTGGATCCGCGCCGGCAACTCACAGCGCACGCGCTGCTGCTCGCGGCGCTGAGGCCTCTCCCACGCGACCAGCAGTGCTCCGATCAGGAAGAGCAGGTTGTAGCCGGCCCAGACCATGTTGAAGAAATAGGCGTCCCGCTCGACCCCGAACACGGCGAGCTCCCGGGCCCCCTTTCCGAGCCCCGCCAGCGTGAGGCCCGCCAGCAGCAGCGTCCAACGCGCGGAGCGCCAGTCGAAGCGCCGTCTTTGCGTGACGATCCCCTTCGGCGTCACCTTGAAGCCGAGCGTTCGCGGCAGCAGCAGGTCGAGCATCGAGCGCGCGAGCGGCGCGCTCACCGCGCTCTCGTAGAACGACCCCCAGAACGGCCGCGGCCAGCGCGGCAACAGCACCGAGCTGACGAGCGGCAGCACCAGCAGATACGGCAGCAGCCGTGCCGTGAGCACCGCCACGTCCGAGAGGATCGGATGCAGGTGGAAGAACAGGTAGTAGAGCGGCGTCACCCAGAAGACCATTCGAGCCACCGGGAAGAAGAAGTGGTACAGCGAGCCGAAGTAGGCCACGCGTTGTCGCAGCGACAAGCCGCGGCAGAAGAGCGGGTTGTCGCGGAAGAAGATCTGGAGGCAGCCGAGCATCCAGCGGCGTCGCTGCACGACGTAGGAGGACAGGTCTTCGGCCGCCAGGCCCACCGCCAGCGTCTTGTCCACGTACACCGAACGCCAACCGGCGGCGTGCAGATGGAAGCTGGTGTGGATGTCCTCGGTGATCGAGGTCATCCGGAAGCCGCCGACCGACTCGAGAGCGCGGCGCCGGAAGACTCCACCGCTCCCGACGAAGAACGCGCCCCCCCAGGCGTCGCGCGCCGGCTGGATGCCGCGGTTGAACAGGTCCGCCTCGTTCGGGATGCGGCCTTCGAGCCGGAAGGCGCGTTGGAAGATGTCGGGGTTGCGGAAGTGGTGCGGTGTCTGGACGATGCCTACGTCGGGGTCTCGAAACCAGGGCACCGTCTCCTGGAGGAACGACGCGGTGGGGACATGGTCCGTGTCGAATACCGCGACGAGATCGCCCTCGGTCCGGGTGAGGGCCTGGTTCAGGTTGCCGGCCTTCGCGTGCTCGCGGGGGCCGCGCAGATAGTGCGCGCCGAGCTGGTGCGCCAGCGCCCGCACGTCTTCGCGATGCCCGTCGTCGAGGACGTGAACCGCCATGCGCGGATGGCGCAGCGCGCGCGCGGCCACGAGCGTCTGCTCGAGGACCTCGAGCGGCTCGTGGAAGACCGGGATCAGCACGTCGACGCTCGGCTCGAATCCCTTGGAACTGGGTCGCCTCGGCCGGCGGCTCCTGCCGAGCCCCACCTGCACGAGCAGCAGCAGCACGGAGCCGAAGCAGTAGAGCTCCGCGAGCCACAGCGAGATGCTGATGAACGGGCCGTGCGGCTCCACGAAGTTGAGCGAGCTCGTTCCCCGCCACCAGAGATAGTGGACGGCGACCACGCACACGGAGGCGAAGAATGCGCAGCGCACCGGCCCCTGCCAGAGGCCTCCCCGTGCGAGGTGTCCGAGCGGAAACAGCGCCAGGCACAGGAGGAGCGGAACGACGGGCAGGTTCGCCCGGAACGATCGCAGGTCGAACGGCAGCAGGAAGCCCAGCGGCTCGTCGAAGCGCCGCGATTCGCCCAGCCAGAGCGCCTCGTCGAACCACAGCCAGTTGTGCAGGTAGTAGGGTGTATCGCGATCGTCGAGTGCCTTCGCGCGCAGCAGGGCGAGCTTCTTCGTGTGCAGCTCCTGCGCAAACGGCTCGTCGGCCCGCTCGGCGAGGGAATGCACGGTGGCGTAGAGGGGCAGCGCCTCGATATTCGAGAGCGCCTCGCCGCCTGTTCGATAGCGGTCGTAGATGCGCCCGTCTCGTTCCCAGATCGCACGCAGCGGCGCCAGCATTCGCCGGTGCAGCTCCGCCTGCTCCGCCTGCCGGCGCCAACGCGCGTTCGACACGATCCCGAGCGAACGCTCGTTCGATCCGATCCCGAGGCGCCGGAGGATCGGGAATACCTCGTCTGCGAGCCCGGCGACCCGCCAGTGCCAGCTCCCATCGAGCGCGAGCCGCCAGAAGATCGGAAAGGCGTCGTAGCCGAACTCGCCGACCTCGCCGCTCTGCGGATCCGCGAGCTGGAGCGCGCCAGTGCGGCGGTCGAGGTAGACCTCCTCGGGTGGCAGCTTCACCCCCGCGTCGAAGTAGAGCCAGTGCAGGATCGCATAGGACGTCTCCACCGCACCCGACCAGCGATGCTCGGGATCGACCTTCGCGA
>Ga0075418_10006762_pt1 | contig 12919 bp, 10 predicted proteins | sample SoiMetdeltSBSDD2_FD_81776 | JGI IMG/M metagenome (GOLD analysis project Ga0075418, IMG submission 81776) | Bulk soil microbial communities from a Populus tree surrounding site in Tennessee, USA - Soil MetaG P. deltoides SBSDD2 | ecosystem: Environmental > Terrestrial > Soil > Tree plantation...
CCCGCGCTGCAGAGTGCGGCGGCCACGGCCGGTGAGTTCCTCAAAGAACGTCGCGCCGAGTCGTACGGCGCGCGCGGCCGGCGCCTGCGCGCCGCGTTCGCGATCGCCGAGGTCGCGGTGGCGCTCGTCCTGGTGATCGGAGCGGGTCTTCTCGTCCGCAGCTTCGTTGCCATGAACAAGGTAGATCTGGGATTCGATGCGCGCGGCATCCTCGCCGTGCGTGTGGAACTGCCCCGTGCGCGGTACTCGCAGGATGCGCAGATCACCGCTTTTTTCAACGATCTCGCCTCGCGGCTGCGGGCCCTGCCCAGCGTCGAGTCCGTCGGGCTCGGCAGCTCCATCGTGCGGGCGCCGCAGTCCTCCACGCTTTCGGTCCACGGCCGGCCCGCGCAGGACCCGAACGTCCGCAACCTGTCGGTTCCTTACGACTCGATCACGCCGGAGTTCTTCACGACGCTGAGGATCCCGCTGCGGCGCGGCCGGCTCTTTACGAGTGCGGACGGCCCGGCGACGCCGCGCGTCGTGGTGGTCAACGAATCGCTGGCGCGGCGCTTCTTCCCCGACAACGACGCGCTCGGCAAGCGCGTCACCTACGACGATCCGACCGATACGCAGGCGCGATGGCTGACGATTGTAGGCATCGTCGCCGATACACGTCGCGGCGGGGCGGATCGCGAGCCGCGGGCCGAGCTGTACTATCCGCACACGCAGCTGCCGGATCGATGGATGTACGCGCTCGTCCGGACGTCCGGCGATCCGCTGGCGCTGGTGCGGCCGGCGCAGGCGCAGGTCTGGGCGATCGATCCCAACCAGCCGACGGCCAGCGTCCGATCGGTCGAGGCGATCCTCGCCGACGCCCAGGCGAACCGCCGCTTCACGACGCTGCTCCTCGGGTTGTTCTCGGTCGTCGCCTTGGCGCTTGCCGCGATCGGCATCTACGGTGTGATTGCGTATTCCACGGCGCAACGCGTCCAGGAGATCGGCATCCGGATGGCGCTCGGCGCCAGCCGAACCAATGTCTTGACGAGCGTGCTGAGGGAAGCGGTGATGATTGGTGTCGTGGGCCTCGCGCTCGGGATCGCCGCCGCGCTGGCCTTGACACGGTTCTTGTCGGGCCTGCTCTTCGGCGTGGGCGCGCACGACCCCATGACGTTCGTCGCGCTGCCGCTCGGCCTGCTGCTGGTGGCCGTCCTGGCTGCGCTCATTCCGGCCACCCGCGCCGTTCACGTGAATCCGCTCGTCGCGCTACGCGGAGACTGAGCCGAAGAAACGATCTCGGGAAAAGACCTGGGGCGACGACGATGGTGTTGGGGAGTCCGAGGACGAAGCCCCTCGGATCAATGATTAATGATACGGGCGTCGCGATAGCCGCCCGGCAACTCGCGGATCTGCTCGAGATCGCGCTGTACGTCGATGGCTGAAGCATAGTCGCCGACGTTGACCTGCACGAGGCGGCCTCGCGGCGGTCCCCAATCCCGTTCGACCGCGTGAGCTCGATATCCCGCGTTGGTCAACTCTTCGACCGCCCGTTCTGCCCGCTCTTGACGGGTAAACGAAGCGACAACGATCGTGTAGCGAGCTTCCTGTGCCGACGTCGAGTCAGTGGGCGCCGCCGCGGCGTCTTCCTGCGGCGACGTTTCAGCTATGTTGGGCGGCATCACAGTCGGCGTCGAAAAAATGAACGGCGGAACCGGCGGCCGTGCCGTGGCGTCCGCTTCGTCGGTGACACTCTGAGCGCTCAGATACCATGCCGGCACACCTATCGATGCGACCGCCAGGATCAAGGCCGCGACAATAGCAACTCGTCGTTGCTGCCCGCCCGCCAGCGCGCTCACCGACGATGCCTCCGCGGAGAGGTCGGCCTCCGATCTGAATTCTTCCAGGAGCGTTGAGCTCGCTTCGGTCTGCGGCACGGCGATCGCAGCGGGCTCGCGAGTCGGCGGATACGACACTTCCTGAATGACCGGCTGTTGTTGCGATGCGGCGTGCTTACCGGTGGGTCGACTGGGAACGGCGTGCGCGAGTCCAAGCTCGTCGATCGCGCCCCAGACGAACTCGGCTTCGATGTGTCTGCTTTGCGCACCATAGGCGCGTTCGAGCGCGCGGTCGCAGACGCGATTGATTACTCGTGGGACACCGGCGGAAGCCTGATAGACAGCTTCGATCGCCGCGTGCGAGAACTCGACTCGGCGTTCCCCCAGGCCGGCGACGAGCAGGCGATGGTTGATGTATCCGGCGACGCCTTCGACATCGAGTGCCATCAGCTCACAGCGGACCGAGACACGCTGGTCAACCTGGCGCATCTGCGGCAGCGTCAGGGTCGAACGCAGCTCGGGCTGACCGACGAGGACGACCTGAAGCAGTTTCTCGCGCCGCTCCAATTCGGAGAGGATTCGGATCTCTTCCAGCAGCGGCAACGACAGGTTCTGCGTTTCATCGATCACGAGCACGGCAAACGCCTGCAAGAGCACCAGCGAATCGAGAAAATCGTAGAGCGGATAACTCAGTTCCGACCGTGACGCGCCGTGGAAGCGGCCACGTGTCAGATCGCTGATCGAGATCACGCCAAAGTCCACGAGTAGCGTCTTCAGCAGATCTTCGCGAGAGACGAACGGATCGGGCACGAACGCCGAAAATGTACGCCGATCGAGGTGTTGGAGTACTGCCCGGCAGAGCGTCGTCTTTCCGGTGCCAATCTCTCCTGTCAGGACGATGAGGCCTTCGCGTCGCCGGATGCCTGCCAGCAGTGAATCGAAGGCCGGCGCATGAGCGGGACTCTTGTAGAGGAACCGGGGGTCGGCCGAGAGACTGAACGGCTTCTCTCGCAGGCCATAGAAGGGTTCGTAGGTGAGAGAGTTCGCGGCATGCATAGCTTCACACAATGGCTCGAACTTCGGCGACCGTGCTTCTCCGTCGAAGTCTTAGCGCGAAGCAACATCTGAGCCGCTGCGGATGGGGAAGCGCGTACTTGGGCGCGAACGCCCGCTGAAGCACGGAATCGTCTTGTGTCAGCCGAGAGATGACAGGAATGTACGGTGACTTTCAAAAATGGTTTCGTCACCGCTCCTTACGCGAGCGCTTTTCCGTATAGCGCGAGCAAGCGTGTCCACGCTTTCTCCGCCTGCGGTTCGTTGTAGACACCGGAGTCCGGCGGACACCAGCCATGCGCGGCACCGGCATACACTTCGATCTCCGCCGGCAGCCCTGCCTTCGCGAAGGTGTCCTTCATCACGTCTTTGTCTTTGGGCGCCCGCTGGTCATCGTTCTCTGCAATGGCGATCAGAAACTGCGCCTTGGTCTTTGAGGCCTGCAGGTGCGGACTGCTCGGCGTTTCATTGACAAGTCCGCCGCCATGGAACGACGCGACGGCGCCAACGCGTTCCGGGACGGCCGCTGCGGTGCGAAATGCGATCGGACCACCCATGCAATACCCTTGAGTGCCAACCTTCCGGTTCTTCTCAACTGACGGCTGCTTGTCGAGCCAGGCAATGAACGCCTTCGCATCCGTCATATGCGTCGTCTCGTTCAGACCCTTTGCGAGCGGCAGCACATCCGCAATCGGCGTGGCCGCGCCGTTCGGCGCGGTCGGTGCTTTCTTCGCGCGATAGAACGGGTTGACCACCAACACGGAATAGCCGGATTCGGCCAGACGTTTGCCCATCTGACGAAATGCGGGACGCAGGCCAAAAATATCAGGCCACACGAGCACAGCGGCCGCCACACCACTGGCCGGATGCACGAAGTAGCAGTCAGCAGTGCCGTCCGCCGTTGTCACGGTCACGTCCGATTCAGTCACCGCGACGGCATTGACGACCTTTGGCAGCATCATCGTGATCCCGGCTCCGACGACGACCCCAAACTGTCGGCGTGTGACCAGCCCCAGCGCCTCATACTTCTGTCGATCGTCTTCAAAATGATCCTGATCGCACATGTGGTCTCCTCCATCGACACTGGCTCCCCGCGCCGGAATGAGAATCGTGACACTCTATATCAGGTTTGTCGTTCGCACCGAACGTGAGGCCATGGAGGAACTGTCATGAGCGAGACCGCGGCGGTCAGCCTTGCGGATGAAGAACGGGTCAAGCAGATTCTGGTGAATTCGGTCCTGGGACTCTGGGACGTGGTCAACAATCTCACCCGCCTCAAAGCCTCGCATCGCGATCGCTATCGCGTCACGATCTTTGGATCGGCGCGGGTTCAGCCGGGATCGTTTGGCTACGATGAGACGAAGCGCGTGGCCGCTGCGCTCGCCGAGATGGATTGCGACATCATCACAGGGGGTGGGCCTGGTCTGATGCAGGCGGCGAACGAAGGGGCGGCGGCGGTAAAGAACGCGGAGTCAATAGGGATTCGCGTCGACCTGCCCTTCGAGCAAGAGGTCAACGCGTTTGTCACTGAGGCGTTCGAGCACCGCACGTTCTTCACGCGCCTCCACCAATTCGTGCTTGCCTCCGACGCATTCGTCGTCGCGCCGGGAGGCATCGGCACTGTTCTGGAGACAATGATGATCTGGCAACTGCTCCAGGTGAAACACCTAGAGAATGCGCCGCTCATCCTTGTCGGCAAAATGTGGCCCAGCCTGATCGAGTGGACGCGCACTACGATGCTCGCTGAGAAGCCGCCTCTGGCATCCGCCGCGGATCTGGCGATACCTCGGTGTGTCGCGAATGCCGATGCAGCGATCGCTGTGCTTCGCGAGTGTCATGCCTCGTGGCGGGCGAGCCACGCCGCAGCGCGTTAACCGGTCGCCCGCGCCACGCGACGAGATCAAGTGAGGTCACATCGAGGTGCGAGTTCCGCCAACGGGCGCAAGTGCCTGAGCAACGGCGTGACCCACACTTCGTCCTTGACGTCGTCCGTCTTTGACCGCATGCCGGAAATGGATGCCGGCATAGACGCGTGACATTCCGTTTTCCTCCGCAGCAGCCGACAATGCGTTGAACTGTCGCGACGGGCCGGGCAGTGTCAGGCTGGTTGCGGTAAAGCGGACGTTGTCTCCTAACAATTCGATAAGTACCTCGGCAGCCGCCCACCCAAGCACGGTGTGTGTTGACGGATAGTCGGGAACCGGTGGTGTCGTCAGGAAGGACTGCCACGTCGAATCCGCTTCTGTCAGCGCTCTGTTGAACGGCGATGGTGAATGGCGCAGTGAATTGATACTCACCGCGCCCCGATCGAGGAACATAGACCGGCTGGGTGGCGGTGTCGAATCCATCGCCGTTTCTCCGCGCAAGCGTCGCCCGGGCGTGGGCGGTCAAGGGGATTCATAGATGAGGTAGCTTTGCCGTTGCCTCGAACCGCGCGCCGGCCTGACGCATCTCCTCGTTCGCGCGCTCGCCACCGGCGAGCGTCACCGGACACGTGGCGTCGGCAATCACGATCGTTTCGAATCCTTCACGAGCCGCATCAAGGACCGTTGCACGGACACAGACGTCCTGGGCCAGGCCCCCCACCCACACACGCCTAATGCCCTGCTTCCGCAACTCCGTCGCCAGTCCCGTCTGATCGAAAGCTGAGTACTGATCGCGGTCGAACCGAACGCCCTTCGTGACGACGATGGTGGAGCCTGGAAGCTTCAGCTCGGGGTGGAATCGTGCACCCGGGCTGTCCTGCACGCAGTGGACGGGCCACTCTCCACCGGACTCAACAAAACTGAGGTGATGGCGAGGATGCCAGTCGCGAGAGGCGAACGTGGGCACGCGCGCATCGACCGCGGCGGCAATCCAGCGGTTCAGCACAGGCACAACGGCGTCACCGCCTTCGATCGGCAGTGCGCCGCCGGGACAGAAGTCGATCTGGACATCAACGATGATCAGTGCGTCGTCTGGCTGGAATGCGAGTTGCGGATCCGCCATCTGTCTAGAATACGAGAAATGTGTCATTCATCGGGAGCATCCCTCGTCATGAAGAAACACCGCCTCGTATCCTGGACATTTGTGGCTCTTCTACCTGCTGTCGCCGTCGCGCTGTTGAACGCGCAGCCTTCAGCACCGCTCGAGCGGCACGAGTTCGTCATCCGCGACTTCCGCACGGAAAGCGGCGTCGTTCTGCAGGAGGCGCGAGTGGTCTATACCACGCTCGGCAAGCTGAATGCCGACCGAAGTAACGCCGTCCTGCTGCCGTCGCACTACATGGCGACGTTCAATGGCTACAACTGGCTCATTCGTGGCGCCGACGCCAATCGTGCCCTCGATCCGGCGCGCGACTTTCTGATCCTGACGGAACTCTTCGGCAATGGACGGTCGTCGTCACCGAGCAATACGCCGGAGCCGCTCCACGGTCCGCGGTTTCCGATTGTGACTATTCGCGACAACATCGAAGCCGTTCATCGGCTCCTCACTGAGCAACTGCACATCACACATCTCCGTGCGGTCATTGGATTCTCAATGGGCGCCGAACAAGCGTTTCAATGGGCCGTCAGCTATCCCACGTTCATGGACGCGATCGTCGCGACGTCCGGCACGGCGAAGTGTTACGGCCACGGTTACGTTCGGCTCGAGGGACAGATTGCCGCTCTGACAACCGATCCCGCATGGCAGAACGGCGACTACACCGTACCGCCGTCGAGAGGACTTGAAGCATTCGGCCTGGTGTGGGCCGGCTGGTTGTATTCGCAGGAGTGGTGGCGGCAGGAGCTGTGGCGCACGAATTCGCCCGCAGGGACAACGTTCGAACAAACCTGGCAGGCATTTCGGAAACGATTCAACGCTGACGCGAACGACTACATCCTGCAGGCGCGCACCTGGCAACGCCACGATGTTGGGACGTCGCCTGGATTCGATGGCAACGTTGAGAAAGCGCTGCGATCGATCAAGGCGCGCGTCTTGTACATGCCCTCAGAGACAGACCTGTACTTCCCGGTCACGGATGCACGATTTGAGCAGGCGTTCATCCCACGCGTGACGTTCACGCCAATTCCGTCGTTGTGGGGCCATACCGCGGGCGCCGCGAGCAATCCTACCGATCTGCGATTCCTGAACGATCGCATCGCGGCGTTCTTGAATTGACGTCGTCAGGCGGCGGCTGTCGCCGCTTGCGGATTAGTTCAACTCTTTGACGTAGATATTTTTCCAATACAGCTTGTGCCCGTGGTACTGGAGTTCGATGTTGCCCTTCGCCGGAAGCGGCTTCGAATAATCCCAGTAGTTCTCCATCTTGACGTTGTCGACGACGAGTTGACCGTTGAGCCAGACCGTCGTCATGTCGCCGTTGCGCTGCATGATGTGGAACGTGTTCCAGCGGTCGACTGGATTGTCCGCCACGACGAGCGGATGCCTCGCTCCCGCTTTGTTGTTGAAGAGACCGCCTGAACCGAGGGGGTTCGTCCAGATCTGAATTTGCGGCGCGTTCTTCAGGTAGACGCCGCTGTCGGCCCCGGCCTCGATGCACCAGTCAATGTAGAAATCGACGTCGCCGTACTCCTTCACGGTCTGAAGATTCTGGCCGCCTTTCTCGACGTGCGGCGTGAGCTTGTCGGCCTGCACACCGTCGAACACGAGAATGCCGTCAATCACCGACCAGTGCTTCAAGTATGTGTCGTTCGACTCTTTCTGCCTGGCGGCTCGCTCGGCTGGAGAAAGTGTCAAGAGGTCGGTGGGATTGAGCCCGGCCCCGAACTTGAGCGTGCCGATGTCGATGAGCGCCTGCCAGCCGGTTAGATCCGTACCATTGAAGATCGCCGTGAATCCCTCTTTTGCCAACGCCGCCGGCACCTTGTTATCCGTCTCTGTCGCCTTCGACGTACACGTGAGAGGCGGCGGCGGTGGCGTCTGCTGCCCGCGTCCGCGTCCACGGCCGGCGGGATCTTGTGGTGCCCCGGCCGGTGTAGCGACAGGCGCCTGAGTTTGCGCCAGACCCTGCACAATGGCTAGGGTGGCGAGAATTATCGACGTGGCACACAGGACAACCGAAGCTCGTTTCATCAGGTGTTCCTCAGTCAGGTCTAATTATCTTCCGCCCCAGCTTGCCACTTGACACTTGTATTATTGTACTAGTACAATAATTATCAGGTCGACCGGCTGGTGTCAGGGCAACCCGCCCGCGTGCCGGCGGTCACACTAAAGGAGGCGGTCATGGAACCGCTGCTGATCCTTCTGGTCCTCGGTCTCGTCGGCGGTGTCGTGCTTTCGCTCGCGATCGGGCGTAACCGCCGTGGCACTCCGCCCACCTTCGTTCCCCGACGTCTCGAAGCGCCTACGCCGGCGCTGATTAACATGGCGCACATCCGAGTCGAAGGGATCGGAGGACTGGGGATGGTTGCCGCGGTTATTGCGGTTGCGATTGCGGACTCGCGCATTCGGCTCGCGATCATCATCGCCCTCGTGCTCGGCGCCGGGCTTGCGTTCGCGTTAATTGCCTTGCGCCGTCGCGCCGGCCCGCTGCCCTCGGCGGGCGACGGTCCTGACGATCGATCGATGCTTCACATCGGCACCGACCGTCGGCCGCTCTCACCACACGAACCGGAAAAGACTGGCAGTCGACCGGCGCGGATCGGGGTACCGCGGATCGTCGACCTTGTATTGATTCGGCACTGACGCCCAGTCGGTGTAAACCGTGCCGCCGTAGTAGAAGCGCTTCGGTGATTCAGCGCTCGAGGCTTCGGCGAACAGCGAGTACGCGTGGGCGGGCTGAACGGATCCGGCCTTGTCGCTTTGCGGCACGTATTCCGGTATGCCGTCGCCGTCGACATCGGCGCGAATCCACGTGACGTGCAGGAGGCGATGATACGTCTTGTCGGCAATCATCCCGCGAAGCTGTGAGTTGAAGCGGCTGATGATCGTCGCGGCATTCGGGTACGATCGCCTGACCGCGAAGTACAGCGGCCGAACTAAGAGCGGCTTCGACCCGACATTCAGACGTGTCTTCGCTTCCTTGGGGTAGTTGTTCAGGATGTACTGCACGACAAGATCGTCCATGAGGACATAGTCGGCTTTGTTGGCGAGGAGCTGCGTCAGGCTGTCCTCCTCGCTGCGGGCTCGCACCAGCGTGGCGCCAGAGCTGGTGACGCCTTCACCGTAGGCATAGCCCTCGACGATGGCGATGCGTTTGCCCTTCAGATCCGTGAGCGCTCCCGCCGACACATCCTCGCCATGTCGGCCAACGAGAATCAGACGATTCTCGAGATACGGCTGCGAGAACACGAGGGCACTCTCGCGCTCCGGATCTTTCCACGCCGCCGCGCTGCCATCGAACGCGTCGCTGAGGAGCGATGGTGTGAACTTCGCCGGTTCCACGATGGTGGTCGTTGCCTTCATTCCGACGCGTCCGAGCGCCGCTTCTACCAGGTCGAGCGCGAAGCGAGGTTCTCCTTCGTTGGTGAACGGCGCCCATGGTGTCGACACGAGCCGAAGTGTGGTGGGCTGTGCCGACAGTACGATGCATGTTGCCGCCGTGACCGAGAGCAATACTAGAAGTCCGGAGCTGGAAGGGCGATGCATGGGAAAGATCTCCTTCCCAAGACTAGTCCAGTCCGTGCACGTGTTCAACGTGTGGCGGATGGATAGAGGGTTGCCAGTCGAGCGCGCGGGGAATGCGAGACTAGTGTCTGACCACTTTCCGGAAGGTCAATGAGAACCCCGCGAGGTACATGTCTGACTGCGCGGCCGGGAGATCTTCTCTCTGGCCGAAGAGCCACACTCTCGCGATGTTCAGATGCAGCGTGACCGGCCGTCCCGTGCCAGGCATCCTGAAATCAGTGACCCGATAACTGAGCCCCCAGTCCGTTGCAGGCTTCCATTCCGGGCCCGCCGGTCCTGGCACGCGCATGAGAAACGCACCCGGGGCGAGGAAGATCTCAACGCGGCCGGTCAAATCCATAGTGGCGTGCAGTCCGAGCACACCGTAGATACCTGACGTGCCCTGCGTCATCGGCCATAACGCATCGAGGTGTACGTGCCGCCACCACACGCTGCGATCTTCGGTCTCCTTCTGCGCGCGAGTCGTGGCGACTTGCTGCTTGACGATCTCGGTGGCGACGTCATCGTTCCGCCACTCTTCGAGCAGCCGGCACGCCTCAACCAGCACGGTGTCGGCGCTGGCTGCGACGGGACATGTCTCGAGGAGCGCCGTCGGCGGGTTCGGGCGCTGCCGCCGCTCGCGAACGCCGAACCACCCGGGCTCCGCGCGGTTGTGCCACTTCGCGAACCACGCCTTCCATTCGGTGTAATCACGGGCCCAGCGCTGGATTGCAGTCATCTGATCCTGCGACAGCATCGAATTCGGGGGGGCCTGGCCGTCCTGCTCGATCGCAGGTCTGCTGAATGAATCGGAGGGGAACGCGTACGCAATACTTACGTGCGGACAAACCGACAATGCAAGAGTCACGACTGTTCGTGTCAGCCCCATGGCGCGTGCTCGTTCGCTCACGAAATGTCGTGAGCATTTGTGGGAAGTATAGTCCCGGCCTGCGCTTTGGGAAGGTTGATTTGGATCAACCCGATCGGCAAAAAAAAACGCCAGAAAGTCGCCGGGACGACGAGGGATTACTCGTACCGGAGGGCGACGAGGGGATCGACCGACGCTGCGCGTCTCGCAGGCACGATGGTGGCGGCCAGCGAAACCAGGATCAGGATCAGTGCCGCCACCGCCAGGTTGATCGCGTCGGACGGCGACAGACCGAAGAGCAGCTTATCCAACACGCGCAGAGTTGCAGCCGCCCCGGCGATGCCGACGAGCGAACCCGCAACCACCAGCGTCAGGTTCTCGCGGATTGTCATCCACATCATCTGGCGCGGTCGCGCGCCGAGCGCCAAACGCACACCAATTTCCGGCACGCGCCTCGCCCCCAGATGCGTCAGGAGTCCATAGGTCCCAACTGCCGCCAGAGTGAGCGCGACGAGAGCGAAAAAGGTGCCCAACGTGGCAAGCAGACGTTCGGTAAACAGCCGGCCGTTGATGACGCCGGTCATCGTCCGCACGGCAAGAACAGGCGCATCGGGACGAAGCCGCTGAATCTCGCTGCGAATCATGTTGATCGACCGGGCAGGATCCTCGTCCGTGCGGACGACGAATTCGAAGGGTGCCAACCTGACGTCGCCTGCTTGAAACCAGGGTAGATAGGCCAGCCGCTCGGAGGATTTGCGGAGGTTCTGGTAACGGACATCGCGCGCCACACCGACGATCTCGTACGTAACCGCCGACTTGCCACCGCCTGTCGTGAACTGGCGCCCGATCGCCGCTCCGGCATCGCCGAAATAGCGTTGCGCAAACGCGTCGCTGACAACAGCAACCGGTGCAGTACCGCTGCGATCGCGTGCGTCGATCGGCCGTCCTCGTAGGATCGGCACGGCGAAGACGTCGAAGTAGTTTGGGCCCACCAGATTGACCTGGATGACGGTGTCGTCGGCATCGCGTGGCGCGACGCCAGGCACTGTGAGCCGTTTGCCGTCGATGTTGCCGTTGAACGGTGTCGACGTCGACAGGCTGGCGTGGCGCACGCCTGGCAGGCTCGCCAGTGCTGTCAACATCTCACGCTGGAACACGCGCAGGCGATCGCCCTCGTACGCCGTTCCCTGCGGATCCATTTGGACGACGATTACATGTTCCCTGTCGAAGCCGGTATCGACCCGTTCGAGATTCAGAAGTGTTCGAAGCAGCAGCACCGCACCTGCCACTAACACGATCGACAACGCAAACTGTGCGACGACGAGCGCTTGCCCGACACGAACGCGTGCTGTGCTTGTTCGGGGATTGGTGCGATGCAGCACCGGAGAAACCGTCGAACGGGCGGCCTGCCATGCCGGGATGAGCCCGAACAGTAATGTCGTGCCGATCGTCGCGCCGAGCGCGAAGGTGACGATTCGCCAATCGGCCGTGATCGTGATCGAGACCGGTCCAAAATCCTGCGGCAGGAACTCGACCAGCAGATTGCTGCTCCTGACAGCCAGCAGCACACCCGGGACGGCTCCGAGCAGCGCGAGGAGCGCACTCTCGGTCAACAACTGCCGCATGATCCGGATTCGGCTCGCACCGAGTGCGATGCGCATGGCAATCTCGTGCTGGCGCGCGACGTTGCGCGCGACGAGCAACCCGGCAAGGTTCACGCAGGTGATCAGCAGTAACACGCCAACCGCGGCCATCAGCACGCGAAGCGGACTGGAGAACTCAACGCGCAGATCGCTCAGTCCTCGTTTCGCGGAATCGACAGCCACGTGTTCGAGATAGCGGTGCCGGAACCGTTCCGAGACACCAGTCGCCACGAATCTTTGCAGCATCGGTTCGATCTGTTGACGGACGTCGGCCGCGGTGACCTCTGGCTTCATTCGAGCGATCAGCGGCATGGTGAACCAGTTGCCCGACTCCATGAATTCGGCCGAGTCGAGCGGCATGATCACGTCCATCGACCAGCCGACGAGGATGCCGGTGAACTCCGGCGGTGCGACACCGATGATTGTGTACGGGCGCTGATCCACCGTGATTGCGGTGCCGAGCACGTTCGTGTTGCCAGAGAAGCGTCTCTGCCACAATCCGTAGCTGATCACGGCGACGGGGCTCGCTCCCTTTTCAGGTTGATCGGCCGTAACGAACGTCCGGCCAAGAACCGGCGAGACACCGAGCAGGCTGAAGTAGTTCGTCGTGACGCGCTGCCCCATAAGTGGCTCGACGCGCCCGCTGATGGCGACTTTGTACAGATCGTGCCGGACGAGCATCGCGTCCGAGAAGAGATCCGTACGCGATGCGACTTCGCGGAACCAGGGAAAGTTCGATGAGCCTGAGCTGCCACTGCTGCGTTCGCCGGTCGTCGTGACGTGTATGAGCTCGTGCGCATTTCGAACGGGCACGGGCCGGAGGAGCAACAAATCCATCAGCCCGAAGATTGCCGTGTTGGCGCCGATGCCGAGTGCGATCGACACGACGGCAGCGATGGTAAAGCCGGGTGCGCGGCGCATCGTCCGGATGGCGTACCGCAAGTCGGCGCCGA